>Ga0209012_1000819_pt1 | contig 37970 bp, 37 predicted proteins | sample RS3BMetagenome_FD_184735 | JGI IMG/M metagenome (GOLD analysis project Ga0209012, IMG submission 184735) | Ferric oxide microbial mat and aquatic microbial communities from Rainbow Spring, Yellowstone National Park, USA - RS3B (SPAdes) (version 3) ...
ATTTTCTACATGCCGGCGCTCTCGGCCATGCGCCACAATCCCACCATTATCGCCTTTGCCCAGCGGTTGCGCGACCGTGGGAAGCGGCCGATGCAAATCGTCGTCGCGGTCATGCATAAGCTCCTGGTCATCGCCTATGGGGTCCTCAAGTCTCAACGCCCTTTCGACCCAAAACTGGCTTGACGCTCAACACGGAATCTCGATACGCGCTTCGCGCTACTCGGCGTGACGGCGGGCGCGGGCGTGACAACGGCGCAGAGCGCTAGTTGAGCATCGAGACGGTTTCGCCCTTATCGTCGAACGTAAAGCGCGTCTCGAAGAGCTCCGAACCTTCGGGCCCGACAACCTTCGATTGAATCGTGAGACGATGCAGAAGTTTATCGCCTTGGCGCGCGAGACCGGAGTAAAAATACTGAACCAGCGGCGTCACGTTCTCTTGCAGCGGGGCGAGTCGGCGCCGTTCCACGAGCATCTGCAGCAAGCGTTTCTGCAGCGCGACGGGAATCATGCGGCTGGTTTCGTCGGGCGTTAAACGCACCGTGACGAGCTCTTCCTGCGCTTTATTCACCTCGTCGACCGGCTTATCGGTGGTGTAGCGAATGATCGCGTCCCAATCGTCGGCAGCGATGCCGGTGAAACGCATGCCGTAACGCCAAACCGATTTGCCCTGGTGCGTGACGGTATCTTTCCACACCGCGATCGCGCGCATGCGAATCAAACGCGATTCAAGCGAAGCGTAGACTTCGAATTCATCGCGACCGACGGGTTCTTGCGTGATCAAGCAGAGGCCACCGCCGCTGATATCCAAACCGATGGCGGCCTTTCTTGTAACGCCGCCGTCAGCTGAAACCTGCGCCTTGTAGCCTTTCCGCTTACGCGGATAGCGCCGGCGGTTCGCTTCCTTGCCGGTAAACCACGCGAGTAGGTCGCCTAACATCGTGAAGCCCCTTTACGACGCGGGGGCCGCCTGCTACCTCTGCCTTTGCGTTTTTTCTATGCGCTCGGCGAGCCGGGTCGCGATGAAGCCCGCAACCTCGCTGGGAAGCGTGCCGCGGCCAAACCCGGCGTCGTAGCCCATCTCGGCGGCCATAAGGTTCGTTACACGCGGCCCACCGCAGATTAAGACTACCTGATCGCGGAGCTCCTCGGCCTCTAAAAGCTCGACCAGCGCGGTGAAATTCTTGACGTCGCTGCCCTTCTGGGTGACGACCTGCGAGGCCAGCAGCGCATCGATCTGCCGCTCCTTGGCGATGCGGACGAACTCCTCGACTGCGACCTGGCTGCCGAGGTTGAAGGTTTCGAACATCTGATAGCGTTCGAGCCCGTAATCGCCTTTGTAGCCCTTCATGTTGAGAATCGCGTCGATGCCGACGGTGTGGGCGTCGGTGCCGATGCAGGCGCCCGCGATGCGAACCTTGCGCCCGATACGCTCGCGCACGAGTTCGTCGATCTCCTCCATCGACATCGCATGCGCTTTCGCCGAGGGCGCGGCAATATTGCTCGCATCGATGCTCTGCGTGGTGCTGCCGTAAACGACGAAGAACGAAAACCCCGTCGCGATGCGGCGCCCTTCAACCACTTGCACGTCGGCGAAACCCATCTTCGCAACGAGTTGGCGCGCCGCTTCGTCGGCGGCCTCGCTCCATTCGATCGGCAGCGTAAACGAGAGTTGCACTTTGCCATCGTTGAGGGTGTCGCCGTAGGGCTTGACGAGCCCGCTCTGCTCCCCACTCATGCGCGTAATGCCTCCTCGAACGGATTGTAGTAGCCATCGGCGCGCGCGAAAACGCCGTCGAAACCGCGGCCGCCGTCGGGCGGACGTTTCACGTCGGCGAAGACCCCTGCGGCGATGGAATCCATCAGCCCGCGCGCTTCGACTCTTTCGAGCAACGCGCGACAATCGCTCAACACCTCGCGCGCGCGCGTCTCAATGCGGCCGTCGGGCTTGAACGAAATCTCGTCGCCGAAATGCCGCGCGGTGTTCATGACGTAGCGCGCGTTTTCGATTGCGAGCGCGCGGTCGCCGAGAAACGGCGTGTGGATCGCTTCGGTGAGCATTCCGCAGAGATGGATGGTTTGTTTGGTCATCACCGAGGTGAGGTTGAACATCGCGTCGATGAGGTGCCCTTTGAAGATATCGCCGGTCATGTGCTTGGTCGGCGGCATATATTTTAACGGCGCTTCAGGGAAGACTTGCCGCGCAAGTTGTGCCTGCGCGACTTGGAAGAGAAAGCCGTCTTGCAATGCAGGATCGATTTCGTAGGCATCGCCGAGGCCGATCTGTTTATCGGGCATGCCCGCGCGATGCGCGAACTCTTCGTTGATGAACTGCGATGCGAGCACTGCAGGCGCTTGTTCGACTGCGTCGGCGGTGGTGAGATAGTTATCTTCGCCGGTGTTGATGATGATGCCGGAATAGGCGTTGAGCATGCGGCTGAAATGTTGATCGACGAAGGTGCGCTTCATGTTGATATCGCGAAAGAGAATGCCATACATCGAATCGTTGAGCAGCATGTCGAGCCGTTCGAGCGCGGCCATGCTCGCGATCTCTGGCATGCAGAGGCCGCTGGCGTAATTGGTGAGCATGATGTAGCGCCCGAGTTTTTCGCCGATCGCATCGAGCGCTTCGCGCATGATCGCGAAGTTCGCTTGCGTGGCGTAGGTGCCGCCGAAACCTTCGGTGGTGGGGCCGTAGGGAACGAAATCGAGCAGCGACTGCCCGGTCGAGCGGATGACCGCGATGATCTGCGCGCCCGCTTCTGCGGCAGCGACCGCGGCGGTGCGATCTTCGTAGATGTTGCCGCTCGCGACGATGACGTAGAGCAGCGGCGGTTCCCCCTGCGGCATGCGCTCGAGCGCGGTGCGCCGTTCGTCGCGGCGGGCGGCGATGCGCTCCATCGCGCGCTCGACGTAAGGCGCGAGCGCCCCTCGGGCGGCGGCGGCAGGGGTGGAGGCGTAGGCGGCGAGGCTGGTGCGCCCGGCGGCGATTTCGGTGGCGAGGGCGGCGGGTTCGAGCCCGGTCTCGGCGAGCGCGCGCCCGAAAGCGAGCGCGACGCCCTGCCCCCGCTGCTCGGGGGTGAGGCTATCGACGAGGAAGTTGGGGAGCGGAACCTCCTCGGCGTTCACGCCGTCGACGCCGAGCAGGCGAAGCACCGAGCGCTCCACCGCAACGGTGGAGTGCGCGGCGATAAAGTCCTCGACCGGGCGGGCGATGCGAGCGGCGAGCGCGCGGCACGCCGCGACGACGGAGGGATCGATCCGCAGTTCCATACCCCGCCATCGTACCTGCCCGAGGCAACTCTGTCACCCCGAGTAGCCGCTCCCTGTCACCCCGAGTAGCCGCTCCCTGTCACCCCGAGTAGCCGCGGAACGCGGCGTATCGAGGGGCCCCCTGTCACCCCGAGTCGCCGTTCCCTGTCACCCCGAGTAGCCGCGGAACGCGGCGTATCGAGGGGCCGCGCCCGCATCTCGATACGCTGCCTTCGGCAGCTACTCGATGTGACAATCCACCCTACTCGATGTGACAATCCACCCTACTCGATATGACAATCCACCCTACTCGATGTGACAATCCACCCTACTCGGAGCGGCTAGCAGCGGCTGCAAAACGATCGATGTGGGCGCCGACGATCTCGCGATGTTCTTCTCGCAACGGGAGATCGGTTGCGCTGTGCCACGCGGCACGCGTGCGCTCGATGGTATCGGCGATATCGCGTGCGAGAATCTTTACCGGAAGTTCCGCGGTTTGGGCGAAGCGGCGAATGCGATCGCGCCGATAGATATCCAGCTCCTTGGAATCTCCGAACGACAAGGCGAGCCGATGATCGAGCGACGGATAGACGAGTGTGCTGACATAGTCGTATGCCGGCGCAAGTTCCGGGTCGCGACCGTTTCGGTAGATGAGCGAGAAGTTTTTTAGGTGCATGTCGCCGTTGCCGATCATCGCATTAAAAGCGACGCGCCGTACGAATTCGCGCGCGTGCACGAATCCGGCACGGCGCGTCAGCAGGCGCCCCATATTACCGTAGCTATGGTTCTTATATTTGTCGTGCGGAAATTGCGCGAAGACTTGATTGAAGTCTTCGACGTGAATGCGACCACCATCGGGGCTGCGATCGAAGCGCCGAATCGCAAATGCCGCACCCGCTGCTGCAAACTCAGGCGGCAGCCCTGCAATGTTCGTGGGCGAGATGAGTTTGGTTTCGGGCACCTCGATCCCCGATCGTCGCGCGAGTTCCAACATCGAAAATTCATTCTCGGTTAAGCCGGGATAGGCGCCCGATGAGACTTTCACGATCCAGTCGCCGCCATTGCCGTGAACGGGGATCGTCAACGCATCGGCCTCGGTGAGGAGTGCGCTCAGCTTCAACTGAACGCCGGGAAGCGAGAACGTGAGCGCATCGCCCGGAACCGGTGCGAGCGACTCGGATGGGCTCAGCGTAACGGAACCGACGAGATCGCCGCCAAGGTAGGCGAGCAGCGGAAAATCGCGCTCGTTCGAAACATTCAAGTGCTCCGAGATAATGGTGCGCATACCACCTTCGGGCAAAAGGTTCGAAAAGAACGGCGGTGCGAGCCGACGTGCGTATGCCGGCGCTTCGAGCACCTCTCCACTTTCGGAGAGGAAACTCTGGCTCAGCACGGGTCGTTCGCGCATCTCCCGATACTCCGGCGAAAAGGCAAAGACGGTCGAATCGTCGGGGAGATTCGTGAGGTGGCCGACGAGCGTGGCGCCGAGCCGCACCTCCAGCGTGCGGATCACGGCAGGCTCGCGACCACGCCCTCAACCAGGCCGAGCACCTTTCGCGGAAGCAGCGTCGGGACGAGATCGAGCGCCCCGGCGATCTGCTGCAAGCGTGAGACGCGGAGATCCGCACCCCCCTCTACGAGCGAGATGCTCGCCTGGGTCACCCCTGCACGGGTGGCGAGCTCGCTTTGGCTCAAGCCGGCGGCGAGTCGAGCCGCTCGGATCGTCGCCCCAATATTCGGTATACTATATGGCACAGCAATATTATACGGCATTCGATATATCTTGTCACTCCGAGTCGCCGTTCCCTGTCACCCCGAGTCGCCGCGGAACGCGGCATATCAGGGGCCGCACCCGCACTCGGTACGCTGTCTATGATTTCAATTTAAAAGCGGCTCGTGCGCCCTAGGCGGGGGAACTTCAATCCGTGAAGCTGTTCTTGCAAAACCCAACTAAGTTAGGATACACTAGAGCGTGCCGCAACGGCGCTACGGGAAGTTCGAGGTCTGGGTCTATACGCGCAATGAGCGCGGGCATCGCCCACACGTCCACGTCTTCTGCGGAGGCGGAAAAATTTCGATTTACATCGACGGCGAAATCGAAGTGCGCGCTATCGAAGGCATGAGCAAATCTGACGCGCGCAGTGCCTTGGAAACGGTCGCCGAGCACGCCGAGGAGTTGCTCGCCCTTTGGAGGGAGTACCATGGCTAAGGCTACGACCGTTGCGCTCACCGACCAGGCCTTTGCCGCGGCGGTGGCCGCTGGAGCGCGCACGAAGGCGCTGCCCACTGCGGTGCTCCGTGCCTCCGTTCATCCGCTTGATGCGTCTTCATCGCTAGGCTTGAGCTTAGAGTTACGAAACGGCGCCTCCGTGACGATCCCTATTAGCGAGATCGAGGAGCTGGCGGGCAAGCCGGCAGAGGAACTCGCGAAAGTTACCGTCGATCCGCTCGGTGAGGGCCTACTCTGGCCATCGCTCGATGTTGGGATCTCGGCTCCGGGACTTCTTCATGATTTCTTTGGCTACGTGACGCGGGCGAAGATCGCCCGCGCTGGCGGTCGTCGATCGACGCCGGCGAAAGCGGCAGCCGCACGGGCGAACGGCCGAAAGGGCGGCCGCCCCCAGAAGCATCGCCACGCCTAAGGCGAGCGGCCTTGAGGTTTCCGCGCCCACATCTCGATACGCTGCCTTCGGCCGCTACTCGATGTGACAGCACCGCTCCCTGTCACCCCGAGTAGCCGCGGAACGCGGCGTATCGAGGGGCCGCCGCTGCGCCAATGGGAGCGCGACCGGTGCACCGAAGCTGCGCGCATGAGCTTCCGCGAGACGCCTCTCCTCATATCCGGCAGCGCAACCGAGGGGGGGGGGCTCTTCTCGCTCGTCGATGGGCGCGTCGCGCAAATCGATCGCCTCACGACGATGGGCCTCTGTATCGCCGACGGGCGTGTCGCTCGCCTGCTCAAGTCCCCGGACCCCACCGAAACCGTCACCGAACTCCTCACCTACGACGAACGCGGCGTCGACCGGTACTACCGCCTCGATGGCCTTGGCGACCCTCACGACGTCGCCTGGACGGGGACACACTACCTCATCGTCTCCTCTATACAGAACCGCGTCTCGTGGGTGCGTCGCGACGGAACGATCGAACGAACCTGGGAGGCCCCGGGCGAGAACGATTCGTGGCATATCAATTGCCTGCATCAACACGCCGGGCTCTGGTATCTCTCGGTCTTCGGAAAATTCGCGACGCATCGCGGATGGTCGAACGACACCGCCGGCACCTCCGGCTTTCTGCTACGCCTCGACGACAACGAAGAGGTCGTTACCGGCCTTTCGCAGCCGCATACTCCACGATTCATCGACGGTGGCTGGGTAATCTGCAACTCCGTTACGCACGAGTTGCTGAAAATCGAACCAGGTTCGCAGCGCGTCGAACGCCGCTTGCAACTCGACGGCTACGTGCGTGGCATCGCCGTCGTCGACGACGTGCTTTTCGTCGGGATCAGCGCCGGGAGGTACGCGCAAGAGCGCTCCAGCGCCGCGATCTGCGCGATCGACCGCGCCACATGGCAGCTCATCGAGCGCTTCGAGGTCCCCACGAAAGAGATTTACGATCTGCTTCCGGTCACGCGCGCGCAGCTCGACGGCCTCGCAGCAGGGTTTCGAACGAGTCGCTTTCGCACGAACGAACACGACCAATACTATCTCTTCCAACGCGCCGGCGTCGAACCAACCCGTCTTTGGGCGACAGGCGAACCGCTTCCGCACGATGCGTGCGCGGTCACTATCGAAGCGCGCTTCCCGGCAACCGTCATCGCCGAACAAACCATCGAGGTGCCGGTCAAGGTCACCAACACCGGTAACGCTATCTACGTTACCGCACCTCCCCACCCGGTCTATATCTGCTACCGATGGCACCGTGCCGACGACGGAAGCCCCGCCGGGCAAGGGCAATGGCTGCACACGCCGTTACCGCGCGCCCTACCACCGGCTGCGACGCTCGAAACGACGATTCCCATTGCAGCGCCCGATAGCGCGGGCGCCTACACCTTAGCGATAACGCTGCTCCAAGAAGGCATCGCCTGGTTCGACGATGTGCGCGCGAGCAACGCTTCGCGTCACGACGTCTTGGTTCGGGTTCCCGCCGTTGTATAGCCGCCTCGTTGCAGCCGTGAAGCGGTGCCTGTGGCTCTGCCTCGCGCTGCCGCTGCTGCTCGGCGTCGCCGCGGGCCCGAGCGTCTACCCCGCGGGCATCGTCGCGCCGGGAAGCGCGGGCGTCTATGCGGCGCTCAACAGCGATGCGTGCTGCTGGCTCGCGCGCCGCGCGACGCTTCTCGTCCCCACGCCGGCGAAACCCGTCGACACGCTGCTGCTGACCGTCGAGATCCCACCCTATGCGCTCGCCGCAGAGCCGGCGGCATTCGCGGTGCGCGTCGGCGGCGCGAAACCCGTGCAGCTCTGCTGCTTCGGCCCCGGGCAGCACGAACTCGCCATCCACCTCTCGGCCGGAGCGCCGCCGCGGAGCACGCTGCGCGTGCGCGTGCGCCCGAGCACCTTCTTCGTCCCCGCCGCGCGCGGCATCAATAACGACACGCGCGAACTCACCGTGCTGCTCCAGCGCGTCACGCTGTTCGATAGCGCGACCGGCGCGCAATATCTCGCCGGCCATGCGATCGAAGCGAACGGCATCGGCCACAAAAAGGCGATCGCACGCACGGGGTTGATTGCAATTGTCTTTCTCGCGAGCATCATTTTAGTACGCCTGCGCCCCGCCACCGGATGGATGCTGCTGCTCGCAAGCGCGCCCTTTTCGTTCTCGGTGGCGGCGCACGGCACCACCATCACCCTGGCGAAAGCGGTCTTCGTGGCCTGCGCGCTCGCGGCCATCCCGCTACTGCGGCAGATGCGCGCGCGCGGTGCCTTCGAGCTCACCGCCGCGGGCGCGGCATTTCTCGCGTTCGTCGTCGCCTCGGCGATATCGGCACTCGGAGCCGCGGTCCACCACGACGCGATTCGCGAAACGCTGAAAATCGCCGAGTACTTCGCAATCTTCGTGCTCGCGGTCGCCTACTATGCGATCGCCCCCGACGAACGGTTGCTGCGCCGCGCACTCGCCTGGAGCGTGCTCGTCGTCGCGGCACTCGCACTCGCGCAACTCCGCCTCGGCGTCAACGAATACGAAACGCTCGTCGGGCACACGTTCGAACGAATCGCCGGCCCGCTCGGCGGCCCCAACCAACTCGGTGCCTATCTCGCCGTCGGCATCACCGCGCTCGCTGCGCTCCGCGCCCCGGGCGAGCGCAGTCTGCGCGTCGCCGCGATCGCGCTCGGCAGCATCGCGCTGCTGCTGACCTTCTCGCGTGGCGGCGTGCTGCAGCTCGCCGCCGGGCTCGCATGCGTCGCCGCGCTACGCAGCGCACCCACGCGCGCGCGCGCAGTCGCATGGCTCGCCGGCGGCGCGATCGCGCTCGCGTGCGCGGTGGTGCTCGCGGTTGCGCTCCATCCCGGCTTCGCGCCCTTCCACCGCTTCTTCGGCGACCCGAGCAACTTCAACGGCGGCCTGGGAACGCGCTCGGGGCTCTGGCCCGTTGCGTTGCATCTCTGGGCGCATCACCCGCTCTTCGGCATCGGCCCCGGCAACTTCGAAGATGCAATCGGGCACGTTCTGCCCGGCGTGCGCACGCACCCGAATAGCTACTTCCTCGAACTGCTCGCCGAAGGGGGCACGCTGGGCCTACTCGCGTTTGGTTGCCTCGGCGCTGCGCTGATGCGTGCGTTCGCAGCGGCTGCCGCGCAGCCGATCGCGGCGGCCGCATTCGCAGCGCTCGTCGGCATGCTGCTGCACCTCACCTACGATGGCGTGCTGATCTACCCGAAGGTCGGCGTCTTCTTTTGGGTGCTGCTCGCCTGCGCGTTTGCAGCGATTCGCACGGCGAGGGCGAAGAGCGCTTCGTGCTAACCCGCATGCTCGGCGCTTCGCCGCGACGCTATTTCGAAATCGTCACGGTGCTGGCGGCGCGCTACGTGAAAGTTCGCTACCGCGGCTCGGCGCTGGGCATCTTTTGGTCGGTGCTGAACCCGCTGATTATGACCTGTCTCTACACGGTCATTTTCGGGCATGCATTTCGCGGCGCGTTCGGCGGATCGACGCTGGATTATCTCTTCGCGGTCTTCGTCGGCCTCTCGTCGATGAACTATTTCTCGAGTTCGACTTCGCAAGCGCTACAGAGCGTCGTCTCCAATGGCTTGCTCCTCAATAAAATGCGCCTACCCGCGGCGGCGTTCCCTGTCGCGACGATTCTCTCCAACACCTTGCAGCTCGTCTTCGGCATCGTACCGATCTTGCTGATCGTTGCCGTCGTTCTCGGGCACAACCCGCTCGGCGCGCCGTTGATTCTCGTGCCGCTGCTCGCCCTCGTGCTGCTCGCGCTCGGGGCGGCGCTCGCGGTGAGCGCGCTCTACGTCTTCTTCCGCGATATTCCGTATCTCTACGAATTGTTTGTTTTCGTCGTCTTCGTAGCGACGCCGGTCTTCTACCCGCTCTCCATCATCAGCCCGCGCTTTCAGCCCTATTTTCGCCTTAACCCGCTCACCACCATCATCGGCGAACTCCGCTTCATCGTGGTTCGCGGCGGGATCCCGTCGATCGAGAGCCTGCTCGGAACGCTCGCACTCGGGATCATCGCGCTCCTCGTCGGCGGCGCACTCTTTGCGCGCCTGAGCCCGCGCTTCATGGATTACCTATGATTCGCTTGCAGAATATCTCGCTCGATCGTCACGTTCAGCAGGAGCACTCGCTCGATCTCAAACGCAGTCTCTTTGCGCTGCTCAGAGGCGAGTACCGCGCGCCCGAGCGGCGCAGCGTGCTGCGCGACGTTTCCTTAGAGATCGCCGTCGGCGAACGCTTGGGCATCATCGGTGCGAACGGCGCCGGCAAATCGACGCTGCTCAAAGTGATCGCGGGCATCCTGACGCCGACGCAGGGCAGCGTGGAGGTGCCCGGCGTTGTCGCCCCGCTCATCGAACTTGGCGCCGGCTTTGACCCCGATCTCTCGGTCTTCGATAACGTCGTCACCTACGGCGTGCTCTTGGGGCTGCCGCGCGAAGTGATGCTCGCGCGCATGGACGAGATTCTCGCCTTTGCCGAACTCGAAGCCTACCGCACGACGCTGGTAAAAACGCTCTCCTCGGGGATGCTCGCGCGGCTCGGTTTCGCGGTTGCCACCGACGTCGAAGCCGATACGTTGCTAATCGACGAAGTGCTCTCGGTCGGCGACGAACGCTTTCGCAAAAAAAGCCAGGGGCGCATCGCCGCGTTTTGGGAGCGCGGCATTACCAGCGTCATCGTCTCGCACGATCTCGATTTCATCGCGCGCGCGTGTAGCCGCGTGCTCTGCCTCGATCGCGGGCGCATTGCCTTTCTCGGGGCACCGAGGCTCGCCGTCCGTTTCTACCTCGATGTGGTGAACGCCGAGAACGCCTAACGCCGCAATCCCTCGCGCAAAGGGGCCCGGCGCGAGAGCGCGGAAGGCGCCTGGATGGACTGGGCTTCAAAGCGGGTTTGTGTAACCGGCGGCGCGGGTTTTCTCGGCTCCTTCGTTGTGGAGGAGCTGCGTGAGCGTGGTGCGACCGCGATTTTCGTTCCGCGGAGTGCCGAGTACGACCTCACGCGCGAAGCGGGCGTCGAGCGCATGTTTGCCGACGCACGCCCCGACGTGCTCATCCACCTCGCTGCCGTCGTCGGCGGCATCGGCGCGAACCGGGAGAACCCGGGCTGGTTCTTCTATGCCAACGCCATGATGGGAATCCAACTCATCGAACACGCGCGGCGCAATAACGTCGAGAAGACCGTCGTGGTGGGGACGATCTGCGCCTACCCGAAATTCACCCCGACACCGTTTCGCGAAGACGATCTGTGGAGCGGATATCCGGAGGAGACCAACGCGCCCTATGGGATTGCGAAAAAGGCGCTCTTGGTGCAGTGCCAAGCATACCGCGACCAGTATGGCATGAACGCCATTTACCTTTTGCCGGTCAATCTCTACGGACCACGCGATAATTTCGACCCCGCAAGTTCGCACGTGATCCCGGCGCTCATCAAGAAGTGCGTGGAAGCGCGCGAACGCGGCGAGCGCGAGATTATCGCCTGGGGGGACGGATCGCCGACGCGCGAGTTTCTCTACGCACCCGATGCCGCGCGCGGCATCGTGCTCGCGGCAGAGCGCTACGACGAGCCCGCGCCGGTGAACCTCGGCAGCGGGCGCGAGATCTCGATTCGCGAGCTCACCGAACTGGTCGCGAAGCTCTGCCGCTTCGAGGGCACGATTCGCTGGGATGCGAGCCAACCCAACGGCCAGCCGCGCCGCCAACTCGATGTCGCCCGCGCTCGCGAGCGCTTCGGCTTCGTCGCCGAGACCTCGTTCGAGGATGGGTTGCGCGAAGCGATCGCGTGGTACGAAGCGACCCGAGAAAGCACCGGCAGCGGCGTGAAGGCGGCGATCTCGTGATCCTGACGCGCACGCCGTTCCGAGTGACGCTCGGCGGCGGCGGCACCGATTTGCCAAGTTTCTACGAAAAGCACGGCGGCTATATCCTAGCGACCGGCATCGATAAGTATATGTACATCGCGCTCAACGTCCCCGAGGCCGATCGCCTCGTTCGCCTGCATTACACGCAGAGCGAGACGGTCGCCGACGCACGCCTGCTCAAGCACGAACTCGCGCGCGAGGCGCTCCTGCGATACGGTATCGACCACTCGGTCGAAATCGCCTCGCTCGCCGACCTGCCGGCGGGGACCGGGCTCGGATCCTCGAGTTGCTATCTGGTTGGGCTGCTCAATGCGCTACAAGCCTACGTCGAGCAGCCCGCCAATGCACAAGCGCTCGCCGAAGAAGCCTGCACGATCGAACTCGACCGTTTGAAGAAACCGATCGGCAAACAGGATCAATATATGGCCGCGTTCGGTGGCCTTACCGAGTTACGCATCGCCCGTGATGGGACCGTTGAAGTGGAGCGGCTCGATCTTCCGGCGCACGCCCTCGCGGAGTTCGTCTCAAAGACGCACCTGTATTATACCGATATTCAACGCGATGCCACCGAGATTCTCGCGCATCAGGATTCATCGATGCGCACCGCGGCAGCGCATTCGACGGTCGAAGAGAGCCTGCTCGAGATTCAAACGATCGGGCACGACATCGGCTCGGCATTTCGCCGCTGCGATTTCGACCGCTTCGGAACGCTCATGCACGACCACTGGATAGCGAAGAAGCGCATGTCGACGAAGATCACTGTTGACCCGATGGAGCGCCTCTACGAATTTCTTCGCCGTGATTACGGCGTAACCGGCGGCAAGGTGGTCGGCGCCGGCGGCGGTGGATTCCTCATGCTCTACTGCCCAACCGAAGGAAAGGCGTTGACCGAGTACATGGCAGGGCAAGGCTTTGCACGCCTCAACTGGATGATGGATTTCAGCGGCAGCCGCGTGGTCAGCAACACACTCGCGTCACGGAGCAGCCACCGGCATAAGGGCAAAGTGGAGCATCATGTCTAGGGTGGCGCGGCTCGCCTTCGACCAAGGCTGGCGCTTCCAGTTCCTTCGCTATATAACCATCGGCGGCATCGTCTTTGTCGTCGACGTCGGCTCGTTCAAGCTCCTCCTCGGCACGAAGATTGCCCTATTCTTCGTCACCACCATCGCTTATGGCTTAGCGATCTCTGCCCATTTCACGTTGAACAAGTTCGTGAATTTTCGCGCCCACGATCGCCCGGTCCACCACCAAGCTGCGAACTACTTCTGGATCGCATTTGTGGGCTGGATTATTACCCTCGTCGTGGTCGAGCTTGGCACGCATCGTTTTGGATTGGCGCCCTTCGTTGCTAAGCTCGGCGCCGTGGTCATCAATCTGCCGATTGGATTTCTGGGCCACCGCTTCGTGACGTTTGGGAATGGATTTCTTGCAGCCCTTCGCCGCCTCGGAGTCATGCGATGATTTTAAAACTGAGCATCATTATTCCGGCCTTCAAGGAGCGCCAGAAAATCGAGCGCGATATCGAAGCGGCGCACGTCTTCTTGGAAGGGCACGGCATCTCAGGAGAGATTATCGTCGTCGACGATGGTTCGCCCGACGACACAGCGCAGATCGCACGCGGACTTCAGGCAAAGTATCCCGAGCTACGCGTCGTCAGCTACGAAAACAATCGCGGCAAGGGGCATGCGGTAGCGCAGGGCGTCGCGCAGGCCAGCGGTGAGTTCATTATGTTTGCCGATGCAGGGCTCTGCGTCCCCTACGATATTGCATCGATCGGAATGACGATGCTCGAACTCAACATGTGCGACCTCGCTCACGGATCACGGCGTATGAGAGGAAGCATTCGGCGCGCGCAGCCCGCATATCGACGGATAGGTTCCCAGCTTTTCGGATTTTTTATACACGCAGTCATGGGTATCCCGCAATATGTTGCAGACACCCAGTGCGGATTTAAACTTTATCGCAGCGCTGTGGCAAAAGAGCTTTACCGAACCCTAAAAACCGATGGGTTCATGTTCGATACTGAAATTATCCTGCGGGCACTTCGCGCCCGATACCGGCTTCTGGAATTTCCGGTTCTCTGGAGCAACGATGCTGATACTCGCTACGACCCCATAAATGGAACGGTGCGCAATTTGCGCGAGTTAATGCGCATACGCCGCGAACTCTTTTTGGAGAAACTACGCAAGGATCGGCCTGGGGACGCGACCAGCACGTTGAGGGAAGATGCCACCATCACCTAAAGTCATTGGGGTAACGGGCGTCGCCGGGTTTATCGGCAGCAATTTCGCAGATCGCCTGCTGGCCGAGGGATATCGCGTTGTGGGAATCGATAACCTCGTCTACGGCGTACGCGAACAGATACCGCATGGAGTCGAGTTCCACCAACGCGACATTCGCGACAATGATTTGCGAGAAATCCTATCGGGCGTAGACGTCCTATTTCACTTAGCCGCGAAAAACTGCATTGCCGATTGCCAAGACGACCCCGTCGAAACCAGCGATGTTAACGTCACCGGAACGGTGAATGTTTTCGAAAGCGCGCGGCGCGCTGGCGTGAAGAAAATCGTTTACGCAGAGTCATCTGCGCTCTACGAGGGCTCCTCGCTGCTGCCGACCCCGGAGAGCGAAGTTTCGCCCCAAAGCATGTATGCGGTAAGCAAATTGGCCGGAATGGCCTTCGCCGAGGCGTATCAACGTTTCTTCGGGTTGCGCATGACTGCATTACGTTATTTTTGCGTCTATGGGCCGCGCCAGGACTATCGCCGCAGCATCCCGCCCGTCATGAGCGCGTTTATTCTCAAGCTCCTGCGCAGCGAACAACCGATCATTTACGGTACCGGTGAAAAGCGGCGCGACTTTATATTTGTGGACGATGTTAACGATTTCCACCTGCGCTGTATCACAGATGATCGTACCGATGGCGGAACCTATAATCTTGGGAGCGGAACCAACCACAGCGTAAACGAAATATATCGCGCAGTCGCTGAACTTCTTGAGTCGCCAATCGAGCCTATCCACCGGCCCGATCAGCCGGGGGAAGCGCTCAACACGCTCGCAGACATCGCTGCTGCGAGCGCCCTCGGCTGGAAACCTCGCGTCGATTTGCGTGAGGGATTGCGACGGTCAATTGATTATATTCAGCGAGAAGTGCTCGCGGCAGATTAGGGGCCGCCTATCGGTACGGGCCTGCCCCGCTCTACCGAGCCGTAGAGAGCCGCCAGCATCCGCATCGCGGCGAGGCCATCCGCAGGCGATCCCCAATATGGTCCACCCGTTTTCACGGCGTTCATAAAATCGCTCCACTCGTGCTGCCACGATAGATCGTCGCCCTCAAAGATTTCCTCGACGATCTCAGGTACGCCGCCCTCGGGCCTTCGCGTCGCGCAAATCAAGCGTTCGGTTCCGTAACTCTTGCCGAGGCCCTCAATTGAAAGCGAGCCCTTCGTCCCGAAGATCTCGAACGAAAACATGTTCTTCCACTGCGTCCAGCTCGTGTGAAAGCTCGCGACCGCGCCGCCTTCGAACTGAAATAGGCCGAACGCATTATCTTCCAACGGCAAGATCGGCCAGATCGCTGTCTGCGTATAGGCAAATGCCTCCTTCGGAAGCCCCGCAAACCAATGGATGAGGTCGGCAACATGGACCCCTTGGTCTGTGAGTTCGCCGCCGCCGGCCAGTTCGGCGTTGCCGCGCCACTCGCGCTCGTATCCCGGCCTGCCTCCATGCCCATAGCGGGCGCGGAGGTTAATGAGCTCGCCGATCTCGCCGGCGCGGAATATTTCGTGAGCCCGAGCGATAGCCGGGTGATATCGGTGATTGAACCCGATCTTCAACACTCGCCCCGATCGACGTGCGGCCTCGGCCATCTTGGTCGCTTCCGCAATATTTCGCCCCATCGGCTTTTCAACGAGCACGTGCTTTCCGGAATCGAGCGCCGCGACAGTAATCTCGGCGAGATAGCCGTTCGGCGTGGAGACGGCGACGACATCAATCGTGGGGTCGGAGACTGCTTCACGCCAATCCGACGAGAAGCGAGCTCCATATTCAAAGGAAAGGCGCCTGGCTGCCGCGGGGTCTGCGTCAACGAGAATCGAGAGGTGCGAGCTTTCGTGAATTTCAGCCGAGAGCGCCCGCCGCTTGCCGATGAGCCCGCACCCAATTACCGCTATATGAAGTGGGCGCTCGTTCACTGCCAATCCATTCCTCGCTCGCCGGGCAGAATGCGCCGTAGCGTAAATATATCCGTGCTTCGAAGTTCTTCCAGGTGCTCGGGCCAGCGCTCCCAGCCATCGTGAACCGCTGCCATAAATTTACCGGATATTCCGTTCGCAGCATCCGAAAGTAAAAACGTCGCCGCCCTAGCAGCATAGGCCGGTGAAGTCCCACCCTTCGCAAGCTCTTCCTTTGTTCGCTGGAGGTACTCTTTCCCTGCGGTCGACCCGGCGCGAAGCGTAGCCTCGTGGATCTTCGTTGCGACGAATCCCGGCGCGATGCAGTTGACTTCGATCCCATGCGGGCCAAGCTCCTGAGCGAGCGTTTCCGTGAATCGGACGACGGCGACCTTACTACAAGCGTAAGCCGAATAGTTCGGAAACGGACCGGATGCGCCACCGCCGGAGAAAAGCACTATGCGTCCATAATGCGCTACGGCCATCCGTTTTGCGGCTTCGCGCGCTACTAAAAACGTGCCGTAAAGATCTATATGAATTGCTTCAAGCCATTGCTCCGGATCGATATCCAAAACCGACCCAATCGGCCCCATAACCGCCGCCGCGTGAACCAGGCCGTGAATCTGGCCGAAGGCACTGTTCGCCTTGGCGAACATATCTTCTACGGCCTCAGCCTTCGAAACATCGGCGCTCACTCCGCGCACCCGCGTAGGGCCGAACCCTTCGCCTGATAATTCGCTTAAGGTCCTTTCTATCCCCACGGCGTCACGTGCACAAAAAGATATATTTGCGCCAGCCCTCAGTGCTTCTAGAACCACCTCATAGCCGATTCCCGTGCGACCACCGGTAACAAACACATGCTTACCCTCGAGAGAGGAAGCTGGCGGCAGGCTTCTAGGCACGCGAAAACTCTATTCTAACACGGTCGTAATCGGCAGGTGAGTCGATCCACCAAAGGCGCTCTTTCATCGTATATGCGAAAAGACGCGCACCATTGTCGAGCATTTTGGGAAATACGTCGCGCCCAAAATCCGAGGGTCCTGCTTTCGGAATGAAGTCGAGCACCGAAGGCTCCAGCACGTAGTAACCAGCATTTACCCAATTGCTAAACAATTCATTTTCTGTCGGCTTTTCCTTGAATCGGCTTATTCGCCCCCCCTCCTCGAAAGATACGATTCCGCTTGCGCTAGGATCCGGACGTTGAAACACAGCAATGGTCGCATCCCCGCCGCGACCTCTATGAAACGAAATAAGCCTCGTCAAGTCGATTGTGGAGAGGTTGTCGCCATAAACCACTAGGAATGGGGCACTGCTAAAAAACGACGAACAATTGCGAAGAGCTCCGGCTGTTCCTAAAAGGTCCGTCTCCCGGACATACTGAATCTTGGCTCCGTAAAGGTGCCCGTCGCCGAAATAATCGGAGATAATATTGGGCAAATGGTGCAAGTTGATCGCAATCTCCTTTACCCCGGCTGCGGTTAACAGCTCAATATTTCGCTGAAGAATAGGCTTCCCCCCGATGGAAATCATTGGTTTGGGAATATCGTTTGTCAGCGGCCGAAGGCGCTCCCCACTGCCGGCCGCGAGCACCAGCGCCCTCACCAAGGCCTCTTGGATTCATTTTTTGAGATAGGCCGCAGGAATCTGCGGCACGTTGCGACGCATAGCCCGCTAATGGCCGCAGCAGCACTCACAATCGTTATCTTCCTCATCTTCTTCGCCGTCGGTCTCGCGGCGCTATTATTAATTAGGCGAGACGACCTTCAACTTGGTGAAGTACTCCTCGCCCCGGTATTCGGGATCGCCGTTTTCGTCATTCCCACTTTGCTAATCAACCAGATAGGCCTTCCGGTTGGCCGCTTTTCGCTCATTGAAGTCTCCGCACTGGCAGCGACGGCGTCGTTCATAATATTCAGACATCGGGCCCACGTTCCGTGGCGAACGCTGTGGGCCACCTCGCCGCTATTCGTCATTGCGTTCATTCTGGTGGGCTGGCCGCAATTAATCTATGGCTTCAACTGGATGAGCTTCAGCAATAACGACATGACCAACTACTCCCTGGCAGCGGATCGCCTGGTATCGCATGGGTTTTATGCAATGCCAGCCATGAGGGCCGATGAAATCTTTCGTGGTTACAACCCAAGCTATTGGTTCGAATATGTCCTGAGCGGCGAACGAACTGGCGTAGAGATGCTCCTCGCCGTGACGGCAAGCGTTATGCATATTCGAGGCTTTCAAGCGTTCATGTCGACAATCATGGCCTTTAATCTCAGTCTCATTGGCTGCGCGGCCGCCCTTGGGTGGGTGCTTCGGGCTAAACTTTCCGACGCTTTTATCGTCGGTGGCCTGATGGCGATATCTCCATTGACCACCTTGGGAACGCTTTACCAGTTGCTTGCACAGGTATGTGGGCTAGCAATTTTGACGGCTCAGGTGGTCCTTATTGCGATAGCTACGTCTCGGACCGCTATAACGAAGCCGTCACGAACTCAGCTTTGGCTCCTATTCGGAATTTTACTATCGGCCCAACTCGTGATTTATCCAGAGTTGTTCCCGTTTGCAATTCTTCTTTATTTTACGGCTGGTGCCCTTACTATCATTCGCGGAGCTGATCGAGCCCTTACTTTACTCAAAGATTTATCAGTCGCAACCGGCTTTCTCGCGCTATTTACGCTGTGGAACCTTCCAAGAATGCTTGTTCTTTTAGGCGAGCGAATAAAAACCCAGATTCCACATGGCGGCCCGGCGGCTACGCATGCAGCCATTATGTTTCCATATTTTTTGCTTCCTAGCGGGATGTCGAGCCTCTGGGGATTCACCACAACAACAACGTTTCAAGGCACGTTTCTCTCTTTGTGGATCGGCCTTGGCATGGCGCTAACAATAACGGTAGCCGCTTTCGCGATTTATAGAGCCATAAACTTCCGCGACCCCGCCTCCATAATGCTCTGCATTATGCTTCTTGTTGGACTTGCAATGTTTATTAAAAAGGTCGATTTTGGAACGTTCAAAATCGCGATGTACATGCAGCCGTTTCTCTTAACATGCTTCGGCTCGGCAGTTATATTTATTAAACGTTTTAGATTTGTGTTTTTTGCATTGCTAACGTTTCTAGTTCCTTTGAACTTGATGTCGCAATTCTCCTATGCGGAAACTAGCTTCAACGGACCATACGAACAAGGCGCCTCTTATGTTGAAGTGCGCGACGCGACGACCGCCAAACTGATAAATCACTTATTGGCGATCGAACACTCATCATCGGGAGTCGATGCATTTATCTCCGATACAAGCAATCTTGTTCTAGGTAAATACGAAACCGGGTTTGTCGGCTCACGCCCGCTTTTCTTTCTCACGACCGAATTCCAGTCTGGGCTTGCTGCCGTTGCGCCATCGATTCTCCCACAGCTAAGGCCGAGGTCGATTTATTACGATCAATATGGCAACAAGCTAATCCAAGCAGCTCGCGATTTTTATAAATATTTTAACTTCCCATTTTCGCCAACAAAAACCGCTTCCTTTATGCTCCCAAACATAAAGCATATATATAACAGCACGTCCTTGCTGCATAGCGGAGGTCTCGCGACGGTTATAAATCGGAGCAATGCCACGTTTAGAAATGGATTAGTATACATGACGCCGGAAGGCGCAATCAATAACGATTTAGTTTTTATTCAGTCCACCCTAGGCACCTCGGCTGGTATCGGCAAACGATTTCGAAACATGTCGTTATTTCAGGTAGAACCAGATTACTTCTACGAGAACACGACGATGTCGGGCATTGGACGCTACTTGCTATTTGCAGCCTTAAATCCGACTCGCCACGTTCGAATGCTTCTCGATATTTCAGATACGTTACAATCAAACGGGTCGGACTCGCTGCCGCCGGCAATCGTTGCTGGGAAGAATCAAGTTTCCTTTCCCCTGGTAGGATCGGGTTCAGCGCGCGTTGTCTCGCCAATAGTCGTCCCAAGACGCATTGGCGGCTTCTATATTCTCGGACTTGACATGGGAAGACCCGGACAACACTTTATCGTACCCCGAACCGGCCTGATGGATCTATATGGGCGAAATATTCAAATCGATCCTCGCCTTCTTACGGCGTTCGCCCGGAATATATCGCTAATTTCCAACTCCAAATATGCAACGCTACATCCGCCCAGTTTTCTTAAAAATTTTGTAATCGCGCTGCGAAATCCATCTCTATTATATTCTGGAATTTATGAAGATGGATGGATTTCTAATGCTGCCTATTTGAAATTATCTACTCACGCAGACAATGAATCTCTGATTATCAACGGGCTTGTTCCTTTAATTAGGAACCCAAATTATCATGAACGTTTAGTGTGCGTAATTGACGGACACACATTTAAGACGGTCGTACTTCGTGTTGGTTTTTTTCACTTGAAATTAAGGACCCGTTTGACAAAGGGCAACCACACTGTTTCTTTTCGATTCAGCGGGTTTGAACGCCTTCCCGGAAAAGACGGGCGTCCAATTTCGGCGCGAATTTATTCGGTTGGATTTCAGTGACGATGAACACCAAAGGTCAGCCCAAATATCCTTTAGAACTTCTGGTTGCATGGTTGACATTGGCCCTTTCAAGCTGTCACCAATGAGGTCGCAATGAAACTTTCAGATGCATACACGCTCCAAGACCACCTAGCAAGAGGCGGCGACCGTTATGCGCAGGCTAAGTATGAAATTACCCGGAAGTGGATTTCATCGAAACTCCGGCTGGGAATGACGCTTTTAAATATTGGCTGCGGTGGAGGCTACTTTAATATATTAGCAAGTCAAATGGGCCTGGACGTTATAGCATGTGAGCCCGATTTTGAAGCGTTTAAAATTGCAAAGACGTCGGCACACCAGTCCTCGATTGAGGTGCACAATCTCGATCTTGTTGGATTTGCTGCCCAGGGGAGGACGGGCGACGTTGTGGTTTGTCACGACGTTCTAGAGCATATCGAGGACGACAGCGCGGCGGTCGCACTTTTGTACAAGATATGCAAACCGGCCGGGCGAGTAATAGTCAGCGTACCGGCGCTTCAATCACTTTTTGGCCGACACGACGAAGAGCTAGGCCATTATCGCCGCTATTCGCGCAAAACTCTTACTAGCGTATTGGAGCCGTATTTTCAGATAGAACGCATGCGATACTTTGGGGCGCTGTCGATTCCAATTGTTTATTTCTTTTCGAAAATGCTTCGGCACCCGTATCCAGCTTCTGCCAATGGTGGTTCACTACTCGCAAGTGCCTACGGGCTCGTATGCGATATTGAAACGATGATCACTTTTCCAGTAGGAACGTCTCTTATTGCCGAGCTAACTCCTCGGGCGCAGGTTGTTCCACCGCGGCCCAGTTATTAGGCGTCCCATGGGGGCTGGTTCTGGCCCTACTGAGCGAAGGGAGCCTCTCCCGATAAAAAGAACGGCAACTCCATGAGCACGCCACGACATCCCGAACTATCGGCTGATATTTACATAAGCTCCTTTCCTGGGAGGCTGGGCCGGAATTGGTGGGCCGTCGAGGGCTTAGGAACCATTAAATTTCGCTGGGCGAAGAGCGGAGCAGAATTCTTCATCGCGACCCTCGATCCGGTGATCCATACGCTGAAGATACTTCTTGAACCCGGCCCAGGTGTCGGCCTTAAACCGTTTTCTCTTGAAGTCACCGATGCAGGGAGGCCGATCGCCGCGGTCGAGGTCAATGGGAAGCAAACGATATTGGTGCCGCTTCCGCCGTCGGCGCCGGCTGTCCACCGCGTAGCGTTCCACGCTCGAGACGGCGGGGCCACGACGGCTGGCGACCCCCGTGTTTTGGATTTTCGCGTCTTCTCTATCGCTGTCGAACTTGGCCCGCGTGATGTCTTACCGCCGACCATGAAACTCGGTATGGGTTGGTATCCGCTCGAAACCCATAACGAAACGACGTTCCGCTGGGTCAACAATAACGCCGAGATAACCCTGAGCAATCCTGATGGACGCGAGCTATTGGATTTCGAAATCGAACCTGGCCCCGGCGCTGCAGAGAAGCCGCTCCATCTTCAGGTCTCGCGCAGCGAAAACGGTAAGAAAACGCTCCTCGCGGAGTTCTCCGTTGCAGGGCGAGAACGCATCGAAGTTCCGCTCCCCAAGAGCGAGCGTCTCGATCTCATTTTGCACACCGATGCGAGCGGCGGAAAGGTGGCAGGTGAAACACGCACGCTGAACTTTCGCCTTTTTCAGTATCCGGGAGCCTAGCGCTACATGAATGAATCGGATTTCTGGGGCTCCTACTTCGATGAAGCAAAGCTCGTCATCGATCGCATCGACCGTTCCGCGGCCGACGCACTCGTGGAGCAACTCGTCACCTTGCGCGAACGTCGCGGTCGGCTCTTTATTCTTGGCGTCGGGGGAAGCGCCGGGAATGCATCACACGCGGTGAACGATTTCCGCAAACTCGTGGGTATCGAAGCTTATGCACCAACCGACAACGTCTCGGAGTTAACCGCGCGCACCAACGACGAGGGATGGGCGACCGTCTTTGCGGCGTGGCTCCAGGTGAGCCACCTCACGGGGAACGATGCCGTGTTGGTTTTCTCCGTGGGCGGCGGAAACATCGAAAAGAACGTCAGCCCGAACCTCGTTCTCGCGTTGCAATATGCGAAGCAGGTCGGTGCCAAAATCCTTGGCATCGTGGGCCGTGACGGTGGGTATACCGCGCAGGTCGCCGACGCGTGCATCATCGTACCAACAGTGAACCCCGATCGCATCACGCCGCATTCTGAGGCCTTCCAGGCAGTGATTTGGCACGGGCTGGTCAGCCATCCATCGCTGAAAGCGCGGCCGACCAAGTGGGAATCGGTTTAGTAAGGCGCGCGGTCTTCTTTGATCGCGACGGCGTCTTAAACGCAGCGATCGTGCGAAACGGTGCCCCGCACCCGCCCGCATCTGCCGAAGAGGTGCAGATCGATCCCGCTGCAGTCGAGGGCATCGCCAGGCTCCAGAGCCTCGGCTTTCTCGCCGTCGTCATCACCAATCAGCCCGACGTCGCACGCGGCAACCAGCGGCGCGAAGTCGTCGATGCAATCAACGCGCTCGTGCAGCAGCGCACGAATGTCGATGCGGTCTTCACGTGCTTTCACGATAACGCCGACCGCTGTGATTGCAGGAAACCCAAGCCGGGGCTCATCTTCCAAGCCGCCGTCGAGCTCGGCATCGACGTGCGGCGGAGCTACCTCGTAGGCGATCGGCACGGCGATGTCCAAGCAGGTCTCTCAGCCGGGTGCACGACCATCCTCATCGATCGCGGGTATGCCGAAACGCCGGCCGAGATCGGCGCCGCATATACGGTTCGCTCGCTCCACGATGCTCTCAACTGCATATTTTCACTTGAAAGCGAGGCCCGCGTTGAACCTTGAACGACTCTCCGTAAAAATCTTCGCCGACGGCGCCGACCGGGCGGGCATGTTGGAGATGTATCGCAATTCGATGATCTCCGGCTTCACCACCAACCCCACCCTGATGCGTAAGGCGGGAATCACCGATTTCGAAGGTTTTGCGCGCGATATTCTCGCATCGATTCCGGACCGTCCGATTTCGTTTGAGGTGTTCGCCGACGAGTTCGATGAAATGGAACGGCAAGCACGCTTTATCGCCACCTGGGGTGAGAACGTCTACGTCAAGATTCCCATTACCAACACGCGTGGTGAGAGCTCGATTCCGCTGGTCCGCCGTCTCGCGACTGGCGGCGTGAAGCTCAACGTAACGGCGATGATGACCGTAGAGCAAATGCACGCGGTTTCCGCCGCGCTTGCCGACGGCCCAGCCGCATGCGCCTCACTCTTTGCCGGGCGTATCGCTGATACCGGGCGCGATCCAGTACCGATGATCGCAGAATCGCTCGCGGTGTTGCGCGCGACGCCAAACGTGGAGCTCATCTGGGCGAGCCCACGCGAGTTGCTCAATATTTTTCAGGCGAACGATCTCGGCTGCCATATCATCACCGTGACGAACGATATTCTCGCCAAGCTCGCCCTCGTCGGCAAGAGCCTCGACGAATACTCGCTCGACACGGTAAAGATGTTCTATCGCGACGCGCAGGCCGCCGGCTTCAGCGTCCGTACCGACGCTACGGTTTAATTTTTAAACTAAAGACCCGGAAGTTGAGCGTGCGCGGATCGTGCGGCACCTTCGCGTCGGCACTCTGCACGTGGAGCACCAATACGGTGCCTTTTGCCTGCGCCGGCAGGTGGAATGCCACGTAGCTGCGCCCCACGATCGGGCCCTGCTTCGCGAGCGTTGTGCCGCCCGCGCTCTGCACGGCGATCTTCAACGGCACACCGGCGAGGCTCGGCCCCGCTGCAACTTCGGCTTCAAGTGTAAACGGCTTAGGCTGCGCTTTTGTCAGCACGATCTGCGCGTTATCGTTCACCCAGCGGAATGTCTGCCCCTGATAATGTTCGAGGGTGTACCAATTTTTGCCGAGCGCGATCGGCGAGCCGTCGAAGCGAATGCCGTTGCGACAGGCGGTAATCGGCGAATGAATTCCGATCACGAGTGCACGATAGTTGAGAATGCGTGGATCGTGCGGCGTCGGCAAATTTTGGCTCCGTGCGTGCAACACGAACGTCTCGGCAGCGACGCCCTTGCGAATCGCGATCCGTACCGGCTTCACGCCGTTTACCATCGTCGTGAGGCGGTCGCCCTGGTTGCCCGTTACCGTCATTTGGAACGGCTTCGAAGCGACGCCCGGCCCCGGCTGAATCAGCATCGATACCGTGCGGTGCGCGGCGGTTGGGCAGGCGGTGAATTCGGCGTTGTTGTCGGCCCAGCGGAACGCCAACCCTTTGTAGTGCTGAAACGCATACCAGCCCGATCCCAAGCGAATACCGTCGCCGGCGGGAACGATATCGGGGGTCGAACTCGGCATCGGCACCGCCGTCACCGGCGCCGCCGATGAAGCCGCACTCGGGTGTTGCCCGCCGGAACAAGCCGCGGTAAGCGCGAGCGCACAACTCGCAGCCAATAGCGCAAAAAGTTTCCGGCTTCGGTTAAGCATTTCGTTCCTCATTGGGCGGTGCCCATTCAACGCTGTGTAAGAGCAAGCTGAGCCTGCGTTTATCCGTCAATTCTTTCACTTTTGAAAAAACGAACCCCTGCGCTGCCTCCACCACGAGCACCGGCGCTTCATTCGGCTCGCTATCGATGGTGCACCGCAGTTCGAAATCGCCGGGCGCCAAATCCGCGTGAGCGAGCACCTTGCCGCGATAGCGCACGGTTAGTTGCTGCCGTTCCAAGCCTGTAATGTTTCCGGGAATGCGCCCGCGCAGCACCGCCTCACCCGATCCCTGCGAGAGCATCACGCGCGCTTTCGGCGCCATCCAGCCGTCGCGGTGCCATGCCTGCGCTCGGCGCATCGCATAGTTGACGACGCTATGGCAGAGCTTGGTGGAGACACGCCGCAGGAAGCGCGCCGGTGCCTGCAGCCAAGCAGGCCAGCGCTCGAACCACGCTGCGGCGAGCCGCTCGTAGGTCGAGAAGCCGTAAATGAGATACCCCGGCGAGAGCGCTGTCCCCGTATAGGGCTTGAGCATCGCAGAGATCTCTCGCGCCCGCACCGCGCCGCCGGTAAACGTTTTCGCCGCACCGTATTCGCGCAACGATCCCATAAAATCGGGGAGCTGTTTGAAATCGTAGCGCAACGCGAGCCGATTGAGAATCTCCCAATCCATCACGAAATGCAGATCCTCGCGCAACGGCCCAACGGCATCGAGCGCGGACTTCCGGAAAAAGACCGTCTGCTGCAAAATATAATCCGATGCGTGAATGAGTTTCCATCGGTCGAAATGCTGGGTATAAGGGAAGCGCTGGATAATCGTTCCATCTTCAGCGATCTGGTAGCCTTCGCCGTAAACAACGCCGGCCTGAGGATGCTCGTGAAAGGCCTTCACCGCTGCGCTCACTGCGCCCGGCAAAAACACGTCGTCGGAATTCAACCACGCAACGATGCTGCCGCGCGCACGTGCGAAGCCCTTATTGATGGCGTGCGATTGCCCGTGGTCGGGCTCGGAGATGAACGTTAAACGCCCCGCATAGCCGCGCACCACATCCGCGGTCTCATCAGTCGAGGCGGCATCGACGACGAAATACTCGATGTTCGGGTAATCTTGCGTGAGGACGCTCTCGATCGTCTCGCGGATAAAGCGCCCCTGGTTAAACGAGGGCGTGACGATCGTTACCAGCGGCAGCGCCTCCGCGTTTTCGGCGCTCATGCAGCCCTCCGGCGGCGCGCCGCTCGCCAGAGCCGCCACGATTCACTCGCCCACTCACCGCAATAGCGCAGCCGGCGCCCCGCGTTTTCACGCAGGCCCATCGCGAGCGTGCTCAGCGTGCGTTTCAACGAGCCCGGCGAAGCTTCGAAGAATTGGTCGCGGCCGTCGCAGCGATAGCCCGCATACGCGTGCAGCCACGAAAACGGCACGTAGTGATAGTGGCTACGCACCACCGCAATCGCCTCGCGAAACACGTCGTCGCGGTTACGAAAGGTCTTCGCCGCAGCGTGCATGCGCGCGCGCGCCAAACGGCTTAGCACGCGTACCGGTGGCGGTTCGCTCATCGCCATCCGCACCCAGAGATCGTAATCGAACGAGGATTCATAGCCTTCGTCGATCCCGCCCGCGCGTTCGAACGCCGTCGCGCGCAGCAGCGTGGCCGGCTGGCAGATAAAGCATGCACGCGCAAGCGCCGCGCGCGAAAACGGCATCGTGGGGTAGGGGCCGAGCTCGTCGCCGGCTGCATCGATAAAAATGGCGTCGCCGTAGGCGTAGGGGGCCGCCTCTGCCCGCTGCAACGCTTCCACCGCGCGTGCGAGCGCATCGGGCTCTAAAATGTCGTCGGCGTTCAGGAACGTAAAATACTCGCCGCTGCTCCGGGCGAAGCCGGCGTTGATCGCGTGCGCCTGCGAGGAGCCAGGGAGCTCAAGCACCCGTAGGCGCGGCTCGTACGAGCGCGCTATGGCGAGGGAGCCGTCGCTCGAGCCACCGTCGACGACGATATACTCGATTTGCTGGTACCGCTGCCCCAAAACACTCTCAATCGCCTCCCGTAAAAAACGGTCGGCGTCGAGGCAAGGCGTTACCACCGACACGAGGCCGGCAACCCGTGGTTGCAGCACGTTCGCGCACTTCGCGCGCCCGGCGGCTGCCCCCCGCCGCGCGAGGATGATTCTCGGCTCGAAGGGGGTAAGGTGTAGTGGCGATGACGACTCGAGAGCTCCTGGCCCGGCGGCGAACGACCAGCGAAGAGCGCGGTGATGCGTTTCTCGGCGATCCGACCGCGCAGAGCGAACTGCAATTTCTCTGGAACGGCTCGGTCCTCTCCGACCGTTGCCCCGAGATCGCGATGGATTATTTTTACCCCTCCACCATCGGCTCGGCGCTCTTCTTCCGCGGCTCCTTCGAGGCCGGTGAGATCGCGATCGTCGAGACGCTGCTCGCCGCAACGGCGATGCCCGTCGTGCTCGATATCGGCGCGAACATCGGCCTGCATACCGTGCGATGGTGCCGCGCGCTGCCGAGCCTGCGCGTCTTCGCCGCCGAACCGGTGCCGCGCAACCAGCTCTTATTGGAACGCAATATCGTCAAGAACGGCATCGGCGACCGCGTCCAGATCGTGCCGGCGGCCTTCGGCGCCGTGCAAGGCGACGCCACCATCTTTGAGAGCGCCGACGGCGCATACAGTTCGGCGCGCGCGGTGAACGCCGAGCCGGTACTCGCAGGCCACGAGGTGCCGTGTGTCACGGTCGATTCCTTCGTCGCCGAGCGTTCGATCGCACGCGTCGATCTCCTCAAAATCGATGTCGAGGGCGACGAGTTTTTGGTACTCACCGGTGCCGCGGCGACAATCGAGCGCGATGCGCCGACACTCTTCGTCGAGATCTCCGAAGCGCACTCGGGCGAACGCGCCGACGAACGCATCGCCGCCCTGGTTGCCAAGGGCTATGAGGCGTACGCAATTAATAACGGCGTCGTTACACGCTACGAACGCCACGACGACCGCACCTATAACTACCTATTCGTTCATCCACGCCGTGCCCTTCCCACCCTGCAATCGCTTCCCGAGATCGCCCGCGATGAACTGAATGATCTCGCCTATCTTCGGACGCGAGCGACCCAGTTGCTTCTGCCCCTGCAGCGCGAGCTAAAAGCGAAAGACGTTGAGATCGGGCAGCTGAAAGGCGCTGCAGAGGAACGGCTCGCACTTCTGCTGAGCGCTGGGCAACGTGCCGAAGTGGCTGCGGAGAGCAACATTCGCAAACAACTCGTTGAAAAGGAAGCGGTGTTGCTGGAATTAAAGGCCGCGCTAGAAACCCAACGCGCGGCGGGCGAGGCGCTACAAAAAGCCGCTGAAGAACGCCTGGAGTTGGCCAACCGGCTCTCGCGCGAACTCGCGGTCGCCGAAGGGATCGGCGCGCGCCTAGATGTCGCCCTCGCTGAGAGCCGCGCGGAAACGCAAGCGCTGCGCGAAGAAGCCGCGCAACTCCACGCCCGTGTTGCGGAGCTCGACCAACTCGCCAGCGAGCGTCTCGAGGTCTTGCAAGCGATGCACCATCAACACTTTGCCACGGAGGCTCCCCGGTAATGCCCCACCCGGCCCTCGACGATATAGCCGGACTGCGCGCTCGCGTGAGAGCGATTCGCGCTACCGCACGCGAGCAGATCGAAGCGATCGACCTTCGCCTCGCAACGCAGGACGATTTCGCCGGAGCGCTCGCAGAACGCGACCGCCTTATGGCCGCCCTCCAACGCGAAGCCGACGATCGGCTCGCATTGCTTGAAGAGACGACGCGCGAGACCGAGGCGCGTCTCGACGCGCTCGAAACAACAACCATCGCGCTTCGGGCGGCGGAAGCGGCGCTCGATGAACGCGATGCAGAGATCGCTTCGTTACGCGCACAACTCGAAGCGGTGACGCTTGCCGCCGAAGAACGACTGCACGTACTCGAAGCCAACGCTCGGGCCGCCGAGGAACTGCGAATGGCGCTCGAAGCGCGCGAAGCAGAGCTCGATGCCCTACGCGTTTCTGCCGACTAGGCGCTCCGAGAGCGCAAGCGCCTCTTCAACCGCGTTCGAAAGATCCTCCGCCTCCCGTTCGAGAATCTCGCATTTTTTTGCCAGCTCAGCGCCGTTCCCACCGGCAGCGAGCGCCCCACCGTTTAAAACGTCAAGCCGCTCCGGACAGTCTTTCCACCAACGCTCGTCCACCTCGTAGCCAAGATCGACGAGCAGCGACGGGCAAGCGGCTTCGAAACGCTGAGCTAAATCGCGGTCGAAGTAGTTTTTCCAATCGCCGGCAACCCCGTTGCGATAGTGACTAAATTCTTGCTTCTCCCCCCGCTTGCGTCCGCTTCGTTTTTCGAAGGAGAGCCGGTCGATCACCCGCAGCAATACATCGTCGGGGACGCTCCAGCCATAGAAATCGAGCATGCGACGAAACATCGTATGTTGATCGCGCACGATGTCTTCGTAACGCAACACGAGCTCGGTCTTCGACTCGGCCTTCCCGGCCCAAGAGCGCTGCGCCGCGCTTGATTCCCAAAACGTGTACATCGCAACTTCGAGCTTTCCGCGCAGATCGAGCGCGAGCAACGTCGGCCGAATGATCTGCACGTGCTCTTCGGTGACGTGGCTATAGGCCAGCGAAAAGGCCCACGATACGATCGAATCGCGCGGATCGCGAAGCACGGTGATACAGCGATCCTCGGGCGCCGCGAAGTGCTTCCATTCGTCGTAGCGCACGTGAAAGATCGGCGAGGCAAACGTACCGGGCGGCTCCTTTGCAAATTCGGCGATGCCGTATTCTCCCCCGCGAAACGGAGAAATAAGGCGAAGCCCCGGCTGGAGCGAAAAAATCTCGGGGTCGCTAAGGACGTCTCGCACCCACTGGCTGCCAGCTTTGCCGAGGGTGACGTGCGCGAACCGGGCGGCATCCGTTCGAAAACTCATTTCAACTCCTCGCCTTTGCAAGCGACCTGCGGGCACGTGCGAGTGCCGATAGAGCGTCGCCGGTATAGGTGCGCGCAACGTAGCTTCTCCCCTGCCGCCCCAGCGCCGCGCGCGTCGGCACGTCGAGCGCAGCGAGTGCGGCGTCGAAGCTCGCTTGGTCGCGGTACCAGAGCCCGCCGTTGCTGCGGCGGCACTGCCCCACCAACACCGGGTTCCAGCCATTTACCAGCGCCGGTGCACCCTGTGCCCACGCTTCAAGGAGCGCGATGCAGAGGCTTTCGTGATAGCTCGGCATCACGAAGAGCGCGGCGCGCTGCAAGAGCGCGGCCTTCGTGTCCTCGTCGACGACGCCGAGATACCGAATGCGCTCGCTCGGCGCCCGGTCGGGAGTGCCGGGCCCCGCGAGCAGCAAGTGCCACGGCGTCGTGGGGTTGCGCCGCAGAAAGTTTTCGTAGAGCTCGCAGAGTTCACCGACGCCTTTCGCGCCGTCGATGCGACCGATATAGAGCAGATAGTGCTCGGGCAGATCGTCGCGCGACGCTGGGGCGATCCGTGCACCGTCGTTCATGCGCGGGTGGATGACCGGCCCCGCGATAGAGAGATCGCGAAAGCGCCGCTGCACAAGTTCTCGCTCCTCCGGCGAAGCAAAGAGCAATCCACGCACCTTTGCAAAGAACGCGCGCCACATCGGGAAATAGAGCGGCCACTCGTCGTGCGCTAACGGCAGCAATACCGCGCGATCGGCGACGAGCGGCAAGCCGAAATAGGTCGTCGCGTAGAGATAGGTGAAAAACAGAACGAGATCGTGCCCGCGTGTCGCCAACGCCTGGAATAGCCCCGGTGCGTAGGGACCTTGCGCCCGCATCCACTCCTCCTGCTCGGCGATCGTCGTCGAACCCATCCGGTAGCGCATGCGCCGCGAGAGGCGATTGAATTGCGCGAGATTTCGCGGCCGATCGACGGCGAAACGTTCGACGCGAATGCCGTCGAGCTCGCTGCTCCCCTCGGGGTAAACATTCTCCCAACTCCAATAATCGTTCGCACAGGTCGTGAGGATCTCGGTTTCATAGCTTCCGGCAAGTTCGCGCGCCATCGCAAGCGCGAGCGCTTCGGCCCCGCCGAGCGCATCGTGCGCACAGCGCGGAACGACCAGCGCAATGCGTTCAGCCACGGGCAAGCGCGCCCCGCTTCGCCGCAGCCGCGAGCATGGCATCGGCGCTCTCGTCGGCCGATATCTCGGCGAGGCGTCGGCGTTGCCCGGCACATATTTTTGCGCGCAACGCTTCATCGACGATCAACAGTCGCCAGAGTGCAGCGATTTCCAGCGGCCGCTCCAAGCCCGTCACGAGGATCCCCGCTCCGCCGAGAATCTCACGCGCATCTTCGCAGGCGAGCGCGCAGACCGGGAGATCGAACGCCATCGCTTCGAGCACGCTTACCCCGGTCGCGTAGCGGTCGCGCAATGAAAGAAAGAGCTTCGCGGTGCGATAAAACGCCGCGAGTGCGGGCTGCGATACCACTCCGGGAAGCAGAATGCGGTGTTCGAGCGCGAGCGATTCGATGCGTTTTTGGACCGTGCGCGCATAGACGTCGTCGGCGATTGGGCCGACCAGCGAGAGGCGCGCGGTGAAATCGAAGGCGAGGTAGCACGCGAAGAGTTCGATCGTCTCCAATTGGCGATTGCTCGGCGCGACGGGAGCGACGACGAGCAGGTTATTGCGCCCGTCTTGCAAGCCCGCCATGAGCGCTGCGTCGGGCGCTATATTCCAGCGTGCGAGATTGAGGAACGGCGCCACCGCGACGGTCTCCACGCCACGCACGGCCCGAGCGCGGCGCGCGCTCGGGGTCGGTGCAGCGCGCAGTCCCGTAGCCCCGTTGTCTGCGACGCGTACCACGCCGCGCATTGCGTCGTCGACCGTGCGTGCCGATACGGCGGCGTCGGCACCCCGCCGACGCAACGCGCTATCGAGCTGCAAGGCGAAAATCGTGTCGGCATCGCCGTATGCGGCGCGGTCGAGCACCTGCGTCACGCTGATGCCGCGCGGCGCAATCGCTTCGCGCGCCGCGATCGTGGCAAACAACCCCTCTTCGTAGCGATCGAAGACGCGCTCCCACGATGCGCGCTCGCGGACGTAGGCCTCACCGCGCGCGCCGAGCGCTGCGAGTTCCGCGGGCGCGGCAGCGTCGAGCTGGTGGAAGAGCCGCTGCCACTCCGCCGCGTCGCCCGCCTTCCAGCCGGCACCCGTCTCGCCGAGTGCATCGGCGGTCACCGCGCAATCGCGATGTACGGCAACGGGCTTTCCGCATGCCCACGCCTCCATGACGGAGCGCGAGAAACTTTCGTTCACGCTTGGCTGCAAGAGAGCGATGCAGTTTCGCAGGAGGCCGTCGCGTTCGTCGTCGCTCACGCGCCCGAGGCCGAGCACTCGATCGTCGGCGAAGCGTTGGGTATCGGAGCCGGCGCCTGCGAAGACGAGATGGAGCGAAGACGACCGCGCGACATCGCGAAAGCGCCGAAACGCATCGACCAGCAGCGTAACGTTCTTGCCTTCATCCCAGCGCCCGATATAGAGCGCATACCTCTTTCCGGCAAGCACCGCTGGGAGCGTGCCCGCACCCGGAACGGTTACCCCGGAGCCGACAACCGTGCTGCGCGGCGCGATGCCGGGGCCGTAGAGCCGGCGGGCGAGCTCGAGTTCGGCGCGCGAATTAAAAAAGAGCGCTGCCGTTTCACGCATCATCTCCGCGACGGGCTCAAGATAGGCGTAGGATTCGTCGTGCAAGCACGGGAGAATCACCGCACGGTCGGCGACCGCGCGCCAGGTTTGCAGCGTGGTGCCGTACAGATATGGCAGAAAGAGCACGGCATCGTAGGTGTTCGCACGTGCGGCGAGATGAGCGACCAATTGCGGCGAGCCGATGTTATCGCGCACGAATCGAGCGGTTTCGGAGGCATCGAGGATCGGCGCGCCGGGCTTGAGGTTGCGCCGCTCGGTTGCAAGCAACTTCCGATTGACCGCACGGAAGGAGGCGTTCGTTGTGCGGTCGACTGGAAAGCGAAGGATGGGAAGATCGTCGAGCAACGCGAGCCCCGGCTTCAGCGTATTTTTATTCCAAGGGCTCGAAAATGATTCAACGCAGGTCGTGTAGACGGTCGTGTTGTGGCCGCGCGCGCGTAAGCCGAATGCGAGTTCCCAGGCTAAACGCTCCGCGCCGCCGACGAGTTCTTCCCCGAACCACGGCGTAACGAGCGCGAGGTTCACCGTTCGAGCGCTTCGATTCGGAGTTTTATCCGGTCGAGATCTTCGCAGAGCCGTACGTTGAGTTGCAGCGAGGTCCGCAACGCTTCCACCAAGGCAGCGTTTACGTGGCGCTGGTCGCGAAAGAGAAACGCGAATACGCGCAGTACGAAGTCTTCGAGCATCGGTGCGCGGCGCAGAAACCTTCGCGAACGCCCCAGCGTGGTGCGTACCTGCGATGAGTTTTCCGCCGCGACGAGCGCCTCTTCGATGCGTGCGACGAGCGTGGTGAAATCGGCACCCGCCCCGCCGGAGCCGGCCAGGAGCGATGGAAGGCTGTGCGCGGCGATCTGCTCGTGGATCTTGCCCATGAGTTCGTCCACGTCGATATCGGGGTTCCCCTTCTCGATCACGGGAGCCGCACGCGCCCACCGGCCCCGAAGGCCCCGAAGGTTTGCCTAACAGTCAAAGCGTCCATAGCGGCGCAGTTCGCCCCGCCCGGCCCCCGCCCCTTACTGCATGCGACGAGGAACCTTGGGTAGTATATTCGTATCGTAGCGGGAACGGGCTCTCACATGTCGAGCGTTCGCATTGTGCGAGGCCGCCACAGAGCCTGAGAGGGGATACGAGAACTACTTGAAAACCGCACTGATTACGGGCATCACCGGCCAGGACGGCTCGTTTCTCGCTGAACTCTTGCTCGAGAAGGGCTATCGCGTCGTCGGAATGACGCGCCGCACCTCGACCGACGTCCACGAACGCATCGAACATTTTATCGGCGACGTCGAGATTCTCTCGGGCGATCTGCTCGACCAAACCTCGATGACGATGATCGTCGACCGCGTGAAACCCGACGAGGTCTATAACCTCGCGGCGCAATCGTTCGTCCCCGCGTCGTGGGCGCAGCCGGTGCTGACCGGCGAGTTCACTGCGCTCGGCGTAACGCGTATCCTCGAAGCGATCCGCTCGGTGAACCCGAGGATTCGGTTCTATCAGGCCTCGAGTTCGGAGATGTTCGGCAAAGTTTGCGAAACGCCGCAACGCGAGTCCACGGCCTTCTATCCGCGCAGCCCCTATGGCGTCGCGAAAACCTACGGGCATTGGATCACGGTGAATTACCGCGAGTCGTTCGACATGTACACGGTGAGCGGCATTTTGTTCAACCACGAATCCAACCGTCGCGGTAAAGAGTTCGTGACGCGCAAAATCTCCGACGCCGTCGCGCGGATCAAGCTCGGCATGGCGAAGGAGCTCTTTCTCGGCAATCTCGATGCGCACCGCGATTGGGGGTACGCCGGCGATTACGTGCAGGCGATCTGGGCGATGCTGCAGCAGCCGAAACCCGATGATTTCGTCATCGCCACCGGTCGATCGCACAGCGTTCGCGATTTCGCACGCATTGCGTTCGAAGTCGCCGGCTTGGGCAGCTACGAGGATTACGTTCGCATCGATCCGCGCTTGGTACGCCCTGCCGAGGTCGATTCGCTCATCGGCGACGCATCGAAGGCGAAGCGCGTTCTGGGATGGGAGCCGACCGTGAGTTTCGAAGAGCTCGTCGAGTTGATGGTGCGGTGCGATATCGATCGGCTCTCCCAGCCGAAAACGCATAACGGCCACGCGCGCGTCGCCGTGGTCGCCCCGATCCGCTAGCGCGCGTTTGTCACCCCGAGTAGCCGCGCGCGCTTGTCACCCCGAGTAGCGCGCCGCTTGTCACCCCGAGTAGCGCGCCGCTTGTCACCCCGAGTAGATGGCGAAGCCATCGTATCGAGGGGGGTCGAGGGACCGTCGAGGGACCGTCGAGGGACCGTCGAGGCGCGGGCAGCGGCGCTGCAGAAGATTCGCCTCGTTGGAGGGACCCACCGATGAACCGAATCGCCGCTCTTCTGCCCGCCGCCGTGCTCGCGCTTACCACCGGGCTGGCGCCGCGCTCCGCTACCGCAGCGCCGAAGCCGCCGATCACCCTGCGCGATTATCGCGCGCTCACCAGTATTACGTGGCCCACGTTCTCCCCTGGGGGCGGGCGCATTGCCTTCCTCGCCGTCAGAGCGGATTTCACGCACGACCGCTACGACGCTTCGCTGATGGTGCTCTCCAGCAGAGGCAACTGGTCCACCGCCGGAGGCTCTCCGCGCACGATCGTCTCCGGCATGCGGGGCCTCCATTCGCCGCGCTGGGCACCCGATGGCCGTTCGATCGCGTTCATCGCGCGCGGGAGCAAAAAGCGCGCGCAGATCTTCGTCGTCCCCGCTGCGGGCGGGCCACCGCGCCAACTCGGCTTCGCGCCCAACGGCATCGAACAATTCGCGTGGAGCCCCGACGGGCGCACCATCGCCTACGTCACTCCCGATAACGGCCTCTCTGCAAAAGTGAAGGCCGCGCATCACGATCTCTTCACCATCCACAACGACGACTACCAAATCCATGCCGCGCCGCGCCCCTCGCATATCTGGTTGCTTCCCGTCGCGGGCGGTCGGGGGCGCCAACTCACCTTCGGCGCGACGAGCGTGCTCGAAAATCCGCCGCCCTTTGCCGGCTCGGTCACCGCACCGGCTTGGTCGCCGAACGGCAAAAGCATCGTGTTCACGCAACAGATCGATTCGAACGATAGCGATACCGATAAAACGACGATCGTTGCGGTTGATGTCGCCACCGGCGCCGTTCGTGCGCTCACGACAACGCCGAGTTTTGAATATACGCCCTCGTTTTCACCCAATGGAAACACCGTCGCCTTTCTCTATCCCAAAGGGCCGGGGCCGCTGAGCCAGATGAACGTCTACACCGTGCCCGCGGGCGGCGGTGCGATGCACGATGTCGGCGCGCACGATGGCGATGTCGCTTCGGAGTATCGCTGGCTCCCCAATGGGCGCGGCTTGCTTGCGATCGTCAACGTCGGCGTCGGCACCGATATCGTCGATCAGCCGCTCGGCGGCGCACCGATGCTGCTCGGTCGGCTCGGCACGCGCGCGCTGCGGCTCGCCCCATCGCAGCTCGCCGTTTCATCGAAGGGCGCCGTCGCATTCGTCGCCGATAACGCAAGCACGGCGCCCGAACTCTATCTGCTGCCGAATATCCAGAGCGCGAAAGTCCGCGGTGCGCTGGTGCGCCTAACCTCGCTCAACGCCGCTTTTGCAAGCTACGCCTACCCGCGGAGTGAGGCCATAAACTGGAAGGCACCCGACGGGCAATGGAGCGACGGCATTCTCACCTATCCCAACGGCTACGTTGCGGGCAAGCGCTATCCGCTCGTCGTCTACAATCACGGCGGCCCCGAAGCGGCCTCCTCCGAAAATTTCATCGGCGGTGAGATCGGGCCGTTGCGCGATCTCTTCGCCGCGCGCGGGTACTTGGTCTTCGAACCGAATTATCGCGGCAGCGACAACCTGAACAACGCGCACGAGCACGCGATCTATCGCGATCCCGGCGTCGGCCCTGCAAGCGACGTGATGGCGGGGATTCAAAAGGTCGAGCATCTGGGGAGCGTCGATACCTCGCGTATCGCCGTAGTCGGGCATTCCTACGGCGGCTACCTCACGACGTGGTTGATCGCGCATTATCACATTTGGCGCACCGCGGTGGTTGCCGACGGTGCGGTCGATTGGACCGAGGAGTACGAACTCGCCGGCGACGGCAACATGGAGTGGGCGCGCTATTCGCTCGGCGGTTCGCCGTGGAGTCCCAAGAGCGCCGCGCTCTATCGCACCGGTTCGCCGATCACCTATGCCGGCGAGATCACGACGCCGACGTTGATTCTCTCGGGGACCGCCGATATCACCGTGCCGATCACCGAATCGTTCGCGCTCTACCACGCGCTCGCGAGTCGGCACGTTCCGGTACGCTTCATCGGTATCCCCGGCGCGCACCACACGCCGCAGGACCCGGTGCATCTCGAGCTCTACTATCGCGCGATCCTTCGCTGGGTCGCCGCGCACATGTAGCGCGCGCTCCCCGTCACCCCGAGTAGCGCGTTCTTGTCACCCCGAGTAGCCGCGCGCTCTTGTCACCCCGAGTAGCCGCGAAGCGGCATATCGAGGGGCCGCACCGCCTACTCAGAATGCCGCATGAATTCGCAGAACGTCCTCGAAGGTACGCGTATGCCCGAACTTCGCTACGCCGTGGTTCTCGAGCCCAGCCCCATCGCTGAGGGCGGCGGATATAGTGTCACGGTGCCGGCCCTTCCGGAGATCGCTACCGAAGGAGCCTCGGCCGATGAGGCGCTTGAAATGGCGCGCGACGCAATCACCCTCTCGCTGCAAGCCCGCCGCGACTTAGGTCTAGAAATCCCGCCGTCCGATGCTGAAGGCGCCCGCTTAGAAATCGTCAAGATCGCAGCAGCGTAGACTCGAATGCCAAAACTGCCGCGTATATCGGCTCGCGCGTTCGCGCGAGTCTTACATCGTGCGGGCTTTCGGCTTGTGCGTCAATCCGGTTCGCACGCGTTTTTCGGACATCCAAACGGTCGCATCGTGAATGTTCCCATGCATGTTGGCGACATGAAGACTGCAACAATCGCCGCAATGTTGAAAGCCTCGGGCTTAACTGTCGAAGAACTTATCAAGCTCCTTTAGGAAAGGTCACCGTATGAGAAATATCCCTGATATGTTGGGGTTAGCCGGAAAATCCGGCGGCTTCGCCTCGAAACTGGGGTGAAGTACCTGTCGGCCACGCCGGAGATCCCTCGGGCCCCGAGCCCGTTATCGAGATTGGCGACCGACAGCACCTGCGGTAGAAGCGATCGGACGGAATCGTGAGCGGCGCGGATGCGCACAGCTCGTATGTATCAGGGTGATTGGTGCTACCG
>Ga0209012_1000820_pt1 | contig 37887 bp, 29 predicted proteins | sample RS3BMetagenome_FD_184735 | JGI IMG/M metagenome (GOLD analysis project Ga0209012, IMG submission 184735) | Ferric oxide microbial mat and aquatic microbial communities from Rainbow Spring, Yellowstone National Park, USA - RS3B (SPAdes) (version 3) ...
GACCTGGATGCCGGGAGCGCAGGACGCAACGCGTCCGAAGCGACCTGGGGTCTGAGGCGCCAGGATGGAGGAAGCCGAAGACCTGGATGCCGGGAGCGCAGGACGCAACGCGTCCGAAGCGACCTGGGGTCTGAGGCGCCAGGATGGAGGAAGCCGAAGACCTGGATGCCGGGAGCGCAGGACGCAACGCGTCCGAAGCGAGCTGGGGTCTGAGGCGCCAGGATGGAGGAAGCCGAAGACCTGCGGCCGCCCAGGCAGTGGCCGCTCCAAAAGAGGACTTTTGGAGCGGCCACCTACCGCCCCGCCCCGCCCACCAGCCCCTCCGGCAACACCACGCTGCGCACCTGCTCCATATCCGGCAGCGACCGCAGTTCCGCCAGCGTGGCATCGTCCACCGCATCATCCACGCAGAGCACCATCACCGCCGCGCCGCGCACCGAGCGCCGCCCCACCAGCATGGCGGCGATGTTCACCCCGGCCTTGCCGAGCACGCTCCCCACATGCCCGATCAGGCCGGGCCGGTCGTGGTGGCGCGTGACCAGCATGTACCGCGCCGGCGCCATTTCCAGCGGCATGCCGTCGAGGTCGGTCACCCGGAGCGTCCCATCCCCCGCGGCATGCCCCCCGACCGTGCGCGCGCCGTCCGGATCCCCGCCGGCCCGCACCCGGAGCAGGAGCGAGCCGGCCGCGGCCTCGCTGCTCTGCGCAAAGGTCACGTGCACCCCCTGTGCCGCCGCGATACCGCGCGCGTTGACGAGGTTCACCGGGTCGTCCACGACGCCCACCATCATCCCGCGCAGGACGGAGGCCGTCACCCACTCGCCGCCCCGCCCCGGCAGCTGCGGCGCGACGATCTCCACCTCACCGAGCCGCCCGCCCAGGGCCTGGATGTAGAGGCGTCCCAAGAGTTCACCGAGCGGCACAAACGGCTGCACGACCTCCCAGTCGCGCTCGGAGAGCGCCGGCAGGTTCACGGCGGTCTGCACCGGTGCACCCGCCAGGACCGCCCGCACGTAGCGCGCCACCTCCACCGCCGAGGTGGACTGCGCCTCGCGCGTGCTGGCGCCCAGGTGCGGCGTCGCCACCACGTTGGGGAGCTGGACCAGCGGGTTGTCCGCGGCGGGCTCCTCGTCGAACACGTCGATGGCCGCGCCGCCCAGGTGCCCGGACTCCAGGGCGCGGTAGAGCGCCTTCTCGTCGATGATGCCGCCGCGGGCGCAGTTGAGGACGAACGCCCCGGGCTTCATCGCCGCCAGTTCCTTCTCACCGATCATGCCCCGCGTCTCGCGCGTGAGCGGCGTGTGCACCGTGAGGACGTCGCAGGCCGCGACGACCCCCGCCACCGAGAGGAAGCGAATCCCCATGGCCTCCGCGCGCTCCGCCGGCAGGAAGGGGTCGTACCCGCAGACCGACATGCCGAAGGCCTGCGCGCGGCGCGACACCTCCTGCCCGATGCGCCCGAGGCCGACCACGCCGAGCGTCTTGCCGCGCAGTTCGGTGCCGACGAAGGCCTGCCGGTCCCACCGGCCCGCGCGCAGCGACGCCACCGCGTCGGGGATGCGCCGCGCCAGGGCGAGGAGCAGCGCGAAGGTCTGCTCGGTGGCCGCGATGGTGTTGCCGTCCGGCACGTTCACCACCACGATGCCGCGCGCCGTCGCCGCCTCGACGTCGATGTTGTTGACGCCCACGCCGGCGCGCCCCACGACCAGGAGCCGGCGCCCCGCCGCCAGCACCTCGGCCGTCACGGAGGTCGCGCTGCGCACCACCAGCGCCTCGAAGTCGGGGATGAGACGCAGGAGCTCCTCGGCGGAGCAGTCCGGCCGGCGCACCACCTCGTGCTCGGCCGCCAGGACCTCCAGGCCCGCCTCGTCGATCGGCTCGGTGACCAACACCCTCGCCAACGCAGCAACCCTCCATAGCACGGGCATCCAGCCATGAGCGGCACGCCGGGAACCCGTCCGAGCGGCAAGGGGGCCGGCAGGGGGCTGAATGAGGCGCGACACCGTCGCGCGCTCCCACACCCCCGCGGGTCCCTGCGCCCCAGCGGGCCGGTCCCGGACCCGGCAGCCCCTGTGCCCCAAACGGCAGCACCCGGAAGCGGTGCGCGCAAGGCCTCTCCGCCATCCCGTCGGCCCGCGCAAGCCGGCGGGCCTCGCCGCCGGATCCCAGCGGCGCGGCGCACCCTGGTACCGCCGCCCCTCGGGTGGCCGCAGGGACTGGGAACCGGCGCCTGCGCGCGGTGCTCAGGGCGCCCGGCGCACGGTGCTCACAGGTGGGCCTCGGCCGCGGCGGCCTCGGCCGCCGGACCCGCCTTCCCCGCGCCCGGCGCGCCCAGTTCGCCCAGGACCTCGTCGAACACCCGGAAGAAGCGCAGCAGGTCGGCCGTCGTGTGGCCGGTCATGTGGCCGATGCGCAGCATCTTGCCCCGTAGCGGGCCCATGCCGCCGGCGATGGTCACCCCGCGCCGGTCGAGCGCCGCCGACAGGTCCGCGAAGGCTACGCCCTCGGGCAGGCGCGCCGCCGTGACCGTCGGGGAGCCGTCGGCATCCGAGGTGAGCAGCGGGAACCCCGCCGCCGGGAAGGCCGCCCGAGCCACCGCCCGCATGGCCAGGTGGCGCGCGAGCACCGCCGGCAACCCCTCCGCCAGGATGCGGCGCAGCGCCGCGTCCAGTTCGTACCACAGCGACACGGCCGGCGTGTACGGGGTCTCGCCGTGGTGCGCCATCTCCCTGTACGGCCGCCAGTCCCAGTAGGAGCGGGGGAGCCGCGCCGCCTCCGAGGCCGCCATGGCCCGCGGGCCCACCGCCAGCGCGCCGAGACCGGGCGGGGTCATCAGCGCCTTCTGCGAGCCGGTGATGACCACATCGCACCCCCACGCATCCGTGCGCAGGTCCGCGCCGCCGAGGCCGCTCACCGCGTCGACCAGCAGCAGCGCCTCGGGTGCGTGCTCGCGGACCACGCGCGCCACGGCGGGCAGATCGACGAGCACCCCCGTCGATGTCTCGTTGAAGGTGACGAGCACACCCTTGAAGCGGGAATCCCCCCGCAGTAACTCCGCCAGCGCCGCCGGATCGACGCTCTGGCCGTAATCGACCGGGCGGCGCACCACATCCAGGCCGAAGGCCTCCGCGATCTCCGCGAATCGCTCGCCGAAGGCGCCCATCGGCAGCGAGAGAATGCGGTCGCCGGGGCTGAAGCAGTTGACGAGGGCGCACTCCAGCACCCCGGTGCCGGAGGCCGGCCAGACAAAGACGTCGTGCCGGGTCTGAAAGACCTGGCGCAACTGGTCGTGCACGCGGTGGTAGAGGTCGCGGAAGGGCTGGCTGCGGTGGTTGATCAGGGGGGCGGCGCCGTAGGCGCGGACCTCGGGCGGCACGGGCGTGGGGCCGGGGACCATCAGCAGCTGCTCGGGGAGGGCGGGATCGGTGACCCTCGGCTGCGGCTGTGGCTCTGCCATCTTCACACATCGCCTCCGGCGGGATGCGGTTGGATCGCGGCGCGGCGCCACAAATACAAAAGCCCCCGCCCCGCCGGACGCGCATGCGCATCCGGACCAGGGGCGAGGAGCTCCGGAATCCCCTCGCGGTGCCACCCCGTATCGTTCGCCGGCGCCTCTGCGGCACCAGCCTCGGGAGGCGGAGCGACGCACCGACGCGGCACCACCGGCCGGCCGTCCCGCATGCGGGCACGCCTCCGCGCCTGCGGCGCGGGAATGCACCCGCCAGTCTGCTCCACCAAACCACGCTATCGGGTGGCACCCGCCCCCGCTCTGCGGGGGATGCCTCGACGGTTGGAGGGCGCACGCTACAGGCGCCGGGCTTCCACCTCGGCCGGGGTCCCGCCCCGGCCAGCCCCGGCTCGCTGCCGCCCGCGCAGGCGGCGCCGGTCCGCTCCTCGGCACAGGGCAAAGCTAGCACGGGGGGCAGGGGGTGTCAATCCGGATGCGGCGGGGTGCCGGGAGGGCACGGCGCCGCCGCATCCCCGTCCGGGTGCCGCCGGAGCGGCTCCCGCGGGAACCCCGACGAACGCCGCGGCGTCAGGGCCGGGGAACGGGAGGCGCCCCGCGCGCCGGACCGCGAGGAGGCGAGGCCCCATGGCGATCCCCCCGGGGGGAGGCGAGCCGCTTCGCTGGCCGCCGCCCCGCTCTGCGGCGGGGGATGCCGTGCCCCGGGCGGCGGAGCACGCCCAGGTCGGCCAGCCGGCTCCGGCCCCCGCGCGGTCCGCAGCCGCAGCGCCGGCGCCCCCCCGCGCGACGGTCCTCCCCGAAACGACCCCGGTGGCGGCGGACAGCGCGAGGCCCTATCGCCCTATTCCAACCCGCTCTGGCGCCGCAGGCGGTCGAGGGCGTAGAAGGTGCCGCGCCAGGCGATCCCGCGGCGCGATAGCGCCATCCAGGCGGAACGCGCCACGGCATAGGTGTACAGGAGCGCCGCGACGGGATAGGTCCAGGGGACCAGGAATGCGCGGCGGGCCGCCCGCCGATCCGGCAGCACGAACGTGCGGGCGTGGATCCAGACCGTCGCCGCTTGCAGCAGGTAGGCCGCCCGGAACAGCCAGGCCGCGCCCCCCCGGACCAGCACGGCGGCCGGCAGCGGCCCGCAGAACACCAGGAGCAGCGCGGCGCAGGCCAGGGCGATGACGCCCGGGTTGTAGTCCAGGCCCGCGAACATGTTCTTCTCCAGGCCGCGGACGGCCTCGCCCACCGTGCTGTACCACTGCACGCGCACCAGGCCCGGCTCCGCCGCGGCCCACGACCGGAAACCCATGCGCCGCAGGCGCAGGCCGAGGCGCACGTCGTCGTCGGGGCGCAACGCGATCGCCCGGTGGGTGCCGGTGGCCTCGTAGGCGTGCCGCCGCACCAGGTTGAAGGCCCCGACCCCGAAGGCGCGCCGGCTGCGCGGGTCGTTCATCCGCCGCGGCGAGAGGTGGGTGAGGATCACGGTCAGCGCGAAGGCCACCCACCCCTGCAGCCAGTAACCCGGGGCGGTGAGCGCCGGCCCCAGCGCCAGGTGGTCGAACCCGCCGCGCACCGCGAAGGCCACCGCCCGGCGGACGGCGTCGGGGGCCAGCCAGACGTCCCCGTCCGTGAAGAGCAGCCACTCGCCGGCGGCGGCGCGGGCCCCGGTGTAGAGGGCGTGGTTCTTGCCGAGCCACCCCTCGGGCAGCGTCCGCACGTGGACCACGCGCACCCGCGCCCCGCCCTCCGCGGCCAGGCGGTCCATGAGCTCCCCCGTGCCGTCCGTCGAGCGGTCGTCCACCCAGACGAACTCGGCGCCGGGGTGGTCCTGCCGCAGCAGCGACCGCGCGGCCCGCTCGAAGCCGCGGGCCTCGTCGCGCGCCGCCACGACCACGGTGACGCGGGGCAGGGGGGCATCCGGAAGGGGCCCACGCCCCAGCGCGCCCGCCAGCCGGCGGATGTAGACGGCTTCCGCTAGGTGGTGGAGCGTACCGGCGAGGATGCCCGCCCCGAGGAGCCACCAGAGCACCGCCGTGCGCGCGCCCCCTACACGGGAGGATTGCGGGCCGGCGGGGCGATTCGGCGCGGGCCGGCGTCCGGCCTTCCCCTGGACCTACCGAGGGGGCGCAGGGAGGCTGGGCTCCCCCCGCCGCGGCCGCGTCCGCGCCAGCGCGCCGCCCACGTCCGGCGCCGCGGCGTCCCGCGCGGTGAGCGGCGGCAGGCCGAAGCGCGCGCAGACCGTACGCAGTATGGAGGTGTGGTCGCACGGCACCTCTCTCCCCCCGGCGTCGCGGGCGCGGAACACGGTTCCGGCCTCGATCCACGGGGAGACGAGCACGGTGCAGACCCGCGGTCCCAGCCGGTCGAAGCGGAACCCGTACTGCCCGGCCGGCGCGTCCGGCTCCGGCGGCACCGCGGGGGGCGGCGCCACGTGGTCGTACAGCCCGCCGTGCTCGTCGTACGTGAGTAAGAGCAGCGTCCGCTCCCAGGCGGGGCCGCTCCGCAGGGCCGTATACACGTCGTGGATGAGCGCCTCGCCGGGCAGGACGCTCCCCGGGGGATGCTGGTCGTTGCGCCACCAGAGCATGCTGGGCTCGATCAGCGTGAAGGCTGGCAGCCGCCCGCTCCGGGCGTCGCGATAGAAGCGGCTCATGTACGCGAAGTGTCCGAGGACGTGGCGGAAGAGCCGGGGGAAGATCAGCCCGGTGAGCGGCAGGATGTTGCGGGGGTCGAAATACACCCGCCAAGCGGGGCCGCGGCCGCGTGCGTCCGGGAGGCGGTCCAGGACCGTCTCGGCGTCGCGGCGCAACCACTGCAGGTAGGGGGTGTCGTCCACAAAGCCGCGGGATGTGCCGGCCAGCAGGAACGAGCGGTTGGCCCACGTCGCGCCGGGCACCGAGCAGAACCAGCGGTCGCAGACGGCGTAGGCGCGGGCGAGCCCGCAGAGGACCGGCAGTTCGGCCGGGGCGAAGCCCTCCATGACCTGCCCGTAGCGCGCCGAATCGACCGGCGCCCCGTCGCGCCGCAACTGCCGGACGTAGTCCAGGGCGAAGCCGCCCATCGGCGCGGCGGCCGGCAGGGGCGCCGGCCGGTTGTACGGCGGCAGCACGCGCCCGTAGAGCTGAAGATTGACGTGGGCATAGCCCTCGCCGGGGCCGGGCGTGGGCACGGCGGGGCCCCTGGCCCGGCCGGTCGGGACCCAGTGTGGCTCGGGTCCCACGGCGCCGGCCGGCAGGAGGTTCCCCAGGCGCTTGCCCGAGACGCCGTCGAACGGCTGCCCCCGGGGGGCGTGGTCGAACGGGGGGGCGTTGCCCGGGCCGTAGAGGCGTCCCACCATGTTGTCGAAGGACCGGTTCTCCAGCATCAGGACGACGAAGTGGTCGATCGCCCCCAGCCCGTGCACCCGCCGTCCCCTCCCCGCCTCACGGCATATTCGGCGGCGCCCGGCGCGGCGCCCGGAGCCGGGGTCTAGGGCTCCCGCCACGGCGCAGCCGGCAGCTCCGCCGGCCGCGTCTCCAGGACGATCCGCCGCAACGCGTCGCGCCGGTACGGCGTGGCGCGCCCGGCGCCGGCCCGGCGGGCCACGCTGTACCGGCCTACCGGAGCGCGGCGCCGACGATCCGGCCCTGCCGTCCGGCCGCGGCGCGTCGTTGCGCGCGGCAGTGGGCCAGGGGGGAGCGGTCCAGAGTGGGATCGACCATGCCTCCACACTATCCCAAAGGCGGGGTGCCGGGCAGGGGCACCGCACGGGCGGGCACGGGCGGCGGCAACGCGCCGGCGGGTCGGGTCGGGGGAGGGGCCTCCAGATACCGGAGAGGCGTAGGGGCGCGACATCGTCGCGCGACACGGCGGGCCGTCCGCTGCCTCGCATGCGGGCCTTCTGCGCAGGCGGCATCCTGCGCGGCCCGGGCCGGGTGCCGGACGGCGCCATGAGCCGGCCCGCTGCGGAGAGGCTCCCGCCCGCCGGGCGCGGGGATGGTCTGCGGCACGCCAAGCGTGGGCGGCCCGGCGCCGGTGGGCCCGGGTCGCGGTGCCCGACACCGCCGGAGCGCGGGCCGTGAGGCGCCCCCGCGACCCCACGTCTGCTGTGCCCTGCTCCATACCCTCGCCTGAACGCCCACCCCCTCCGGTTGACCGGTTCGCGCGCTACCCGTTGCGCGGCGTGGGCCCCGCCGCGTCCCGAGGGCCGCATGGCGGCGACGACGGGCACCCGCGGCGGCCTGACCGTTGCTGCGTCATGCAGAGACGGGGAGTCGCCACCGATGCTCGGACGGGGCCCGGTGCGGCGAAAGGCGGCCCAGGCAGGCGGTGGCGGCACATGGCGCGCGGCGCTCGCCCGGATGGCGGGGGTGGCGGCGACCGTGACCCGCCCGCGCATGCCCCAGTTCCTTCCTTCTGCTCATCCTGCTCATCTGGTGCCGTTGAGGGCCGATCCGGTCTCTGCCCGGACACCCCCCGCTTGTCTCCATCGACCCGAAACCCCCATTGCGCCTTCCGTTTACGTGTACGTTCCGGCGGCGTACCGGTGTCCACAAACGCGTCGCCGGCGTACCTCTACCAGCAGGGATCGCACCAAGGACGGCGGGTGGCCGGTCGCACTTGCAGCGCCTGCCGCCGCCGGCAGGCGGGGCGTCGTGCCTCTGGCTTCCGCTGCCGGCCTCCGCGCGGCGGATACAGCCCGGCTCCCCGGCAGGCCCCCCGCAGGGGCGCCCCCCGGCCGGGGCGGGTCCTCCCCGGCCGGCCCCGTCACCGTCAGGTGGGGCGGGGGCGTGGGGGGCGCGGGGGGCGTTGGGGGCGTTGGGGGCGTGGGGGGCGCGGGGGGCGTGGGGGGCGTGGGGGGCGTGGGGGGCGTGCACACGGCGATCCGTCCGGCGCCCACCCTTGAAGGACTTTGGCGTTGTTCCGAAAAGAACCCGTGACCGCTCCATGTCGGCGGCGCAGGAGGCACGCCAGATGCATATCCGCATCAAGCGACTCGTCTCGCCCGTACCCCGCGTGTACGTGGAGGCCACCAGTCTTGCCGGGCGCGCCCGGGAGGCGGAGGAGCGGGGGATGCTGTGCGGTAGCGCGCTGGATCGCACGCGCGTCGAGTACCAGCTCAAACTGCTGGAAATCGGCGTGCTGGAGGGAATCGCCGTCTGGCGCGCGCACCACGGGTCGGAGCGGCCGGCCCCGCCGGATCTGGAGGAGATCCCCTTTCTGCCCCAGGTGCCCACCGCGGACTCGGTGCTCTCCGGGCACGTCGCCTTCCGCTACCTGCCGAAGTCCGAGCGCATCCTGCTCTTGGTCGGTGACGGCCGGCTGGCGCCGCCCGAGGAGATGGCCAACTGGGAGGAGGCGCGCGGTCTCCGCCTGCGCCACCTGGTCTACGTCATCCAACCGGCCGACGCGGGCGGGGTGGCCGGGTTGCACGCGCAGCACCTTGCGGAGATCGGGCGCCTGAACCGCGAGCAGGAGGAGGTCGCGCGGCTCTGCCGCGACTTCGATGTGGAGTTGCGGGCGACGAGCGGCGGGCGGTTCGATCCGGAACTCCACGAGTCCATCGCCGAGTGGGACGACGACCGCGATCTCCTGCGCACCGGCTGGGTGCCCCGGGAGCATCGGGACGAGTTGCGCTGGCTGGTCCTCTGAACCTGTATTTTGAAAAGATCCGACTCGGGCCTTGAGCCATAAGCGTGCCGACCAATCGTCCCGGCCCGAGCGGTCCGTGGGGGCGGCCCGGCAGCGCAAGGGGCCGTTGGGCGTATGCGATCCATTGCGAGATTCGGGTTGAAGCCGCCACGGCCGGTCCGGACGGGACCGATGCGGTCCGCTCCGACCGTGCGCCGGTCACACGGCGGCCCGGGCGGCGGCGAGGATTTCCCGGATCAGGCCCTCCTTCCCCGCCCCGTAGGCGGCGCGATCCTCGAGGAAGGCCGCCGCCAGCCGGAGTTTGAGCGCCGCGTACCGTGCGGCCGCCTCGGGGTGTGCCCGCAGGTGATCGCGAAACAGGAGTTGATCCGTCCAGTCCCTCCCGGCGTACTCGTTCAGCCGGAGATGGTGCGTCCGGTTGGCCTCCGGGCCCTTGACGAGGATCAGGTACTCCGCGGGGCTGCGGCCCTCCCTGTACTCGCGGGCCTCCCGGTACGCGTAGCCGATGCCTTCCAGGACCGGCACCGCCGCGTGCGCCGCGCGCAGGTCCCCGAGGCCGACCATCAGGTCGATGATCGGCTTGGCGTCCAACCCCGGTACGGCCGTGCTGCCCACGTGCTCGATCCCGAGGGCCCGCGCGCCGAGGGAGGCGCGTACCGCCTGCGCCGCCTCCGCGAACAGATCGCCCCAGCGCGGATCGTGCGGCGCCAGTCGCACCCGGCCGCGTTCCAGGCCGATGCCGCCCATCGTGCGCCCCCTCCGCCCACGCGGCTGCCCGCGCCGTCCGCCGTCACTTCGACCGCTTGTTCCGACGTACCCGAGACCCGGGGGGTGGGCGGTCGGGGGTGGGCCCGTGCCCTGCCGGATACAGGCCATGGCCGGGAGCGGCGCCGCCCTATTCCCGGGCGTCCGCCCCGTCGGCCGGTTGTTCCGCCGGCGCCTCGTGTCCCGGGGCGGGCTGCGCCGCGGCGCGGACGCGCCGCATGCGCCTCCGCCGGACGCGCCGCGTCTCAAGCCACTCGGGCATGGCGGCGTCGGCCGGCGGTTCCTTGTAAAAGATGGCGGCGACGGCGGCCAGGCAGCCGATGAGGGTGATCACGCCGGAGCCGTTGAGCATCAGGGGAAGCGAGACGACGCCGAGGAAGACGGCCTGCGCGACGGTGAGCGCCTTGCGCAGGGGACCGCCGCGGAGGTTGAAGAGGAGCATCACGGATAGGGCGGCCATCGGGAGGGGCAGCACCCACCAGTGGCCGCCGATCATGCCAAGGAAGAGGGCGGCAAGAAGTCCGACACCGGCGGAGATGCCGCCGAGGCCCACGCGTGGATCGGCCACGCCCAACACCCCCGGCGGTAGCGTAGCCCCGTGGCCCGTCCGAGGCAAGGTGTCGACGATTCTGCGGCAGGCTCCGTGCGCGACCGGCAGGACCGCGCGGCGGCGTCCCCTGGTGCCGCCTGGCGCGGGTCGGCCAGGTGGTATCGCGCGTTGCGGCGCACGTCGGCCCGCGACGGAGGGGGACCCGTGCGACCCACTGCTTCCCAGTACGGCTGCCGCCCCGGACCGCGGCGCATCCGCTGGATCCGCGCCGTCCGGGCATCCGGATCCTGCCGGGGGGCGCGGAGACGGGCGGCCCGGCCCCGGCGCGCAATCGATCCCGGGATCGGCCCGCACGTGTCCCCGGGCGGCCCGGTCCCACGCCGGGGGCGCCCGTCCGGCAGGACGGCATCCCTCCGCACCCGGATCCTTCAGCCAGCGGAGCCGGTCGCCCGGGGGCGGCCGCGCGCCCGGGCGGCACCCTCCATCCACCGCGCCTCGGCCCTCCCCTACAGGAACCGCAGCCGGTCGCAGGCCTGGGACCAGTGCTGGGAGGGCATCTGGGACAGCGCCAGCACACTCTGGGGCACAGGCGTCCGCCCGGCGCGCAACTGCGCGCGCAGCCAGGCGACGGTCTCGGGGGCGCGTAGCGCCGCCGGCAGCCCCAGCACGCGCCCACCGCGGTAGGCGAGCACGCGGTCCCGGTAGACGTGCGCCTGCACCGCCGGGCGCGCCGTCCACAGCCGCCGCAGGTACCGCCACGCCGCCCTGCGCTCGTCGGGGCCGAGCAGGTGCGCCAGTTGCACGAACCCGGACACTTCCTGCTTGGAGCGCACGCTTCCGGGCAGGACTCGGGACAGCACCCACCGGCTGAGCTTCAGTTGCGGGCTCCCCGGGCACGGCGGCAGCCGGGGATCGCAGCCCCGGGCCTCGTTGCACGCCCGGTGCGCGGCGGCCATCGCCCACAGCCGATGGTCGGCGGGCAGGGGGTCCTGCTCCGTCCAGAGGGGCGCGAGCGCCCGCGGCACGAGGTGCTCGACGGTGGGTTGGTGGCCGATGGGCCGCCCGCAGAGGGCGCAGATGTTCCCATCCCTGGTCAGCAGGTAACGCCGGAGTTCGGCATGGCTGAGCCGGCGGGCGTGCGCCCCCGGTAGGACGGTGCTCCCGTCGGGGAGACGCCGGCACCGGCGCGCGGGGACAAGGCGCTCGACCTGCTCGGGAAGGAGGTAGTCGATGAACCATGGGCTGCCCGGTTCGGCGCGGAGGGGAATCCATCCGGGGATCCGGCCGCGGCGGCCGGACGCCTGACGCAGATCGAGGGGTTCAGGGAGGGCGGCATGACCCTGCCGGAGCCAGGACATGGCCTGGCGGCGCATCCGCGGACTGCATCCCCCGAGGGCCACGGCCAGCGCGCGTCGCGGCGGAGTCCCCCCAGGGCCGTGTTCTTCCACCAGACGCAGGAGCGTCGTACGGACCGAGTCCGGAAGCGCGACGAGCGCGGTGGGGCTGCGCACACCTGGAGCCACGGCGATCGCCAGCCGCTCCACCTCCATGCGCAGGCATGGTGCGTTGTCGGATCGCGGTGTTCGGAGCCGGGAGCCCCCCTCTTCCCATTCCATCATCGGGCACGGACCGTCCATCGGCAAGGGCTCGCCGGACACAGGCGTGTCGTGTTCACCCTGAATCTCGCGCTGGTCGGCCAGAACGCCGACGGCGCCAAGGGTTGGAGACTCCCACTGTCGGTCCCGCGCCCCGTCGCGGCTCGTCCGTCCCTCCCGTCGCCGGGGACCTCGTCGCTCCCACCGCCGTTTCCCGGCGCGCGCAGGCGCCGGCCGCGCGCGCGAGAATCCTATATGGTGTGGGAGGCTTGTCTCGCCCGGCCCCCGGAAGGGAGGCACCCGTCCTTGTCCGACCTGCGACTGGTGGTCATCACCGGCCTCTCCGGCGCTGGGAAGACGGAGGCGAGCCGCGTCCTGGAGGACGCCGGCTACTACGTCGTGGACAATCTGCCCGCTTCGCTCATCCCCACCTTCGCCGAACTGTGCCGCAAGAGCGCCGGCATCGACCGCGCAGCGCTGGTCATCGACATCCGGGGTCGGGAGTTCTTCGCCGACGCCGCGGCCGCCCTCGCGCAAATCGAATCCGAGGGCGTGCCGTTCGAGATCCTCTTCCTCGAAGCCGACGAGGACACCCTCATCCAGCGCTACAAGGAGTCCCGCCGCCGCCACCCCATGGCGCCGGAGGGGCGCGTGGCCGACGGCATCGCCGAGGAGCGCCTGCGTCTCGGCCCGCTGCGGGGCCGCGCCCACCGCATCATCGACACCGGCGGCCTGCCCCGGGCGGACCTGCGCGCCCGCCTCCGCGACCTCTACGCCGGTGGCCCGCCGGCGCGGTTGCGCATCAGCGTGGTCTCCTTCGGCTTCAAGCACGGCCTGCCGCCCGACGCCGACCTGGTGCTCGACGTGCGCTTCCTGCCGAACCCGTTCTATGTGCCGGAACTGCGCGCCAGGAGCGGCCGCGAGCCGGAGGTGGCCGAATACGTGCTGGGCTGGCCGGCCACGCGGCGCTTCCTGGACCTCGCCTCCGCCCTGCTGGACTTCCTCGTCCCCAACTACCAGTCCGAGGGTCGCGCCGAACTCGTCATCGCCATCGGCTGCACCGGCGGCCGGCACCGCTCCGTGGTCGTCGCCCGGTCGTTGGCCGAGCACCTGCGGGGACCGGGGCGGGGCGTGGCCGTCGTCCACCGCGACTGCGACCTGGAGGGGGGCGACGCCGCCGATGCGGCCCCGCCGCCCTCCGTGCCGGGCCCCGGGGCGGAGGGCGCACCACCCGCCGCGACCGGGTCTCCCGCGCAGCCGACCCCCGCCGGCGGCGCCTCGAGCTGATCCGGCCGGTCCGGCGTCCCAGCGGCGGCGCCCTCCCCGCTGGGCCTCGGCCCGCCGCTCCCCGCCAGGACCCGGCGCCTCGCGTCGTCCCGGCCCCATAGCCCCCCCGGTGCCCCGCGCCGTCCCGGTGCCTAGATCCCCTGCCGGCGCCCCGCGCCGTCCCGGCCGCATAGCCCCCCCGGCGCCCCGCGCCGTCCCGGTGCCTAGATCCCCCCCGGCGCCTCGCGCCGTCCCGGTGCCTAGATCCCCCCCCGGCGCCCCGCGCCGTCCCGGTGCCTAGATCCCCTGCCGACGCCCCGGGCCGTCCCGGTGCCTAGATCCCCTGCCGACGCCCCGCGCCGTCCCGGTGCCTAGATCGCCCCCGGTGCCCCGCGCCGTCCCGGTGCCTAGATCCCCTGCCGGCGCCCCGCGCCGTCCCGGTGCCCCGCGCCGTCCCGGCCCCATAGCCCCGCCGGCGCCCCGCGCCGTCCCGGCCCAAAGATCCCGCCCGCCGTGACCCACGCAACCGGGGACCGGCCCGTCCCGATCCCGGCCGTCCCCCCTTCTTGTGAGGTGATCCCCCTCCCTTGCGCCTCCTCCGCTGGCTCTATCCCGGCCTCCGCATCAAACGTTGGCTCTTCCTCTTCGCCGTGGCCACGGCTTGCCTGGCCTTCGGCGTCGCCTTCACCTTCTCGCCCGGCACCGCCCCGGCCATCGCCGCCGCCATCACCCACGCCCTCCGCGCCAAGAGCGGCGCCGACCTGCCCCGCTGGGCGCTGGCCGCGGGCTTCATCGCGCTCGGCGTCGCCGTCGCCGTCGTCTCGCTACGCGGCGCCGTCCTCTCGGTCGTCGAGGTCCTGGCGCCCTCCGCCGCCGAGGGGCTGGGCGAGGCGCTCTTCTGGCGTCGCCAGACCGGCCGCGGCCCCCGCATCGTCGCCATCGGCGGCGGCACGGGCCTGCCGGTGCTGCTGCGCGGCCTGAAGACCTATACGGGCAATACCACCGCCATCGTCACCGTCGGCGACGACGGTGGCAGTTCCGGGCGCTTGCGCGGGGAACTCGGCATCCTGCCCCCCGGCGACATCCGCAACTGCCTCCTGGCCCTCGCCGACACCGAGCCCCTGATGGAGGAGGTCTTCGGCCACCGCTTCCGGCGCGGCAGCCTCGCGGGCCACACGGTGGGCAACCTCATCCTCGGCGGCCTGTCGGAGGTCACCGGGGACTTCGTGCAGGCCATCGAGGCCGCGAGCCGCGTGCTCGCCGTGCGCGGCCGCGTGCTGCCCTCCACCGTGGAGGACGTCACCCTGGTCGCCGACATGGAAGACGGTAGCGTGGTCCGCGGCGAGACCGCCATCGCCGCCGCCGGCCGGCGCGTCCGCCGCCTGCGCCTCGATCCGGAGGCGCCCAAGGCCCTGGCGCACGCGGTGCAGGCCATCACCGACGCCGACGTCGTCGTGATCGGCCCCGGCAGCCTCTACACGAGCATCCTGCCCAACCTCCTCCTCCCCGAGATCCTGACCGCCCTGCGCCGCAGCCGCGCCCTGCGCGTCTTCGTGGTCAACGTCATGACGCAGCCCGGGGAGACCGACGGCTACACGGCCTCCGACCACCTGGCCGCCCTGCAGGCGCACATCGGGCGCCCGGGCGTCGACGTCGTGCTGGTGCACAGCGCCCGCCTCTCCGAGGAGCGCCTGGCGCCGTACCGGGAGAAGGGCTCGGAGCCGGTGGCGCCGGACCTGGACCGCTGCGCGGCCCTCGGCGTGCACCTGCTGGCGCGCGACGTCGCCAGCCCCGAGGGCCTGGTGCGGCACGACTCCGACCGGCTGGCCGCTGTGATCCTGGAGGAGGCGCTGGAGCGCCTGGGGCGGCCCGACGCGGGCCACCTGGTGGACTACTACTACTTGCAGGAGCGGCTGCGGCAGGGGCGGCGCACGCGGGTGTAGTGAAAGTCCCCTTTTCGCCACACCCGCCGAGCGGGCGGGAAGTCCCGGATGTGGGCCGCGACATCGTCGCGGCTGGATCGCCTCCGCGGGCTGGGCGCGTGTGCCCGTCGGCGGCATGCTTTCTGCGATGCGCCTGCCCGGGAGGGATCAGCCGTTGCGCGCCCGTTTGCCGGCCTCGACCTTTGCGCTGGCGGTCAAGGAGGAACTATGCGCGCTGCCGATCTCCGGCGGGGCGGGCCGGGCCGAACTGCACGGCCTGATCCGCGCGGCCGGTTCGCTGCTTTTGCGGCCCGGTGGCGGGGAGGCGCGGGGGGCGGGGCCAGCGGAGGGGAGGGGCCCGTCGGCGCGCGCCGGAGGGCCCCTCACCTCCGCTGAGGTGCGCTGCGTCCGGGCGGTGGTCGCCCGCCGGGTCTATCGGCTGTTCCGCGACGTGGCCGGGGCTCGGCCGGTGTTGCTGGTGCGGCGCAGCGCGGGGGCGGCGGACGGGCGCTTCGTCTGCCGGGTCGGGGACGCCGCGGCCGTCCTGGAGAGTGTCGGCGTCCTGGACCGCTTCGGCCGGCCCCGACCGCGCATCCCGGCCGCGCTGCGCTCGGCGCGACTGGCACCGGCCCTGTTGCGGGGATTCTTTCTGGGGGCGGGATCGGTGGACGACCCGGTGCGGGACCACCACATGGAACTGGATGTCGACGGGGGCGCGCCGGATGTGGCCGCCGACCTGATGGAGGCGCTGGCGGCCTGCGGGGTGCGCGGGCGGTCCACGCCGCGGCGCGGCCGGATCGTGGTGTACCTCAAGGACGGTGGGGCCATCGCCGCGTTGATCGCGGCGATGGGGGCGGGTACGGCGCTCATGGCCTACGAGGAGCAGCGCATCCGGCGGCAGGTCCGCAGCGACGTCAACCGCCTGGTCAACGCCGAGACCGCCAATCTGAGTAAGAGCGCGGCCACCGGCGTGGAGCAGGCGCGGGCCGTCGCGGCCCTGCAGGCGGCGGGGCGCCTCGACTCCCTGCCCGACGGGCTGCGCGCGCTCGCGCTGGCGCGGCTGCACCATCCCGAGGTGAGCCTCCGCGAGCTCGGGCAACTCCTGCACCCGCCGCTCAGCAAGTCCGGGGTGCAGCACCGGCTGCGCACGCTGGCCGGACTCCTGCGGCGCGCCCTCGCGGAAAGAGGACCCAGAGCGGGTGGGAGCCAATAGCAGTGCGAATCTACCCGGTGTCGTTGCATTGTGGCGCCTCCTGAGCGAGACTGGACCGGATGCCGGTTTCGCGGTGCCCCCCGGGGCATCGACTCGATCCGGGTGGTATTGCTATGAGACGGGCCGAGAGTCCCGGGTCGGGCGGCCGAGTGGCCGAAGGGCTCGCCCTACGGGCGCGTTTCGCCCACTCGGACAACCGAAAGGATGGCGAGCCGTTGCCAAGTAGAGTGGCGACCGCCGCGGCGTCTCCCGGCTTGCAGGCCTCGGACATGTTCTCCTCTGTCCGTCCTGCCCTCGGCGCCGTGGACGAGTGGATCCGGCGGCAGCTCGGGCACGAGAGCGCGCTGGTCGGGGAGCTCGGGACCCACCTGCTCGGCGGCGGCAAGCGTCTGCGCCCCGCGCTGGTGCTCCTGTCGGGGATGGCGGTGGGGGCCGATGCGGAACGGCTCGTGCCCGTCGCGGCCGCCTGTGAGATCATCCACATGGCGACGCTGGTGCACGACGACCTCATCGACGAGTCCGACCGGCGCCGCGGCATACCCACTGTCCACGTCAAGTGGGGCGTGCCCATGTCGGTGTTGATCGGCGACCACCTTTTCGCCAAGGGCTTTTCGACGCTGGCCGCCTTCGGTGACCCGACTGTCGTCCGGCTCATGTCCGAGGTGGTCTCGCGCACCTGCGCCGGCGAGATCGAGGAGATTCAGTCCCAGTGGGACCTGGACGCCACCTCCGAGGGCTACTTCCGCCGCGTGTACGCCAAGACGGGCTTCTTCATCGCCGAGTGCTGCCGCATGGGCGCGGTCGTCGCGGGGGCGGCGCCGGAGGTGGAGGAGGCCCTGGCTACGTATGGTCGCGAGGTGGGCGACTGCTTCCAGGTCGTCGACGACCTGCTCGACCTGACGGCCAGCGAAACCGTGCTCGGCAAGCCCACCGGCTCGGATCTGCGCTCCGGGGTGTTCACGCTCCCTGTCCTGCGCGCCATGGGCGGCGAACACGGCCCCGCGATCCGCCGCATCCTGGCGGACCGTCCGGTCGGCGATGCGGGTGTCGCGGCCGTCGTCGAACTGCTGCGCGGCAGCGGCGTGCTGGAGGAGGCGGCCGCGCACGCCGTGGGCATGGCGCGGCGGGGGCAGGCGGCGCTCGCGGTCCTGCCGGAATCGCCGCAACGCCAGGCGCTGCTCGCGCTCGCCGACGAGTTGACGCACCGGGTCTCGTAGCGGGGGGTGGTGAAGGCGCCCCCTCGATGTCCGGTCCCGGTGGCCGCGGCAAAAGGGGACTTTTGCAGCGGCCACCCATGGGGCACAGGGGGCCAGGGCACCATGGCCTTGCCAAGGGGACTTCTGCAGCGGCCACGGCATCCGGCCCGAAGGCCACGGAAACCAAGCGCGGGAGAAGAGAGGGACGGCCTCCGTGCCGGGACATCGTGGACTGAGCCACAGGCGGGGGGGGGATACTACGCGCCTGCTACCGGACGTCGCCGTCAAGCGTCTGCCCGTCTACCTGCGCGCCTTGGGCGACATGCAGGCCTCCGGGCAGGAGATCGTCTCCTCCGCTGAACTCGCCCTGCGCACCCGCCTCACCTCGGAGCAGATCCGCAAGGACCTGGCCATGTTGGGGGGGTTCGGCACGCGGGGCGTCGGCTACCGCCTGGACACCCTGGCCGCCTCCATCCGCGCGGTGCTCGGCCTCGACCGCGAGGTTCCGGTCGCCCTAGTCGGCGCGGGCCACCTCGGCACCGCCCTGGCGCGATACAATCAGAGTCGGCGCCAGCAGCCGCGGATCGTCGCCGCCTTTGACGCCGACCCGGCCAAGGTCGGCCAGCACCTGGGCGGGGCCGTCGTGCGGGCGATGGACGAACTCCCGTCGGTCATCGCGGCGCTCGGGGTGCGCATGGCGATCATCGCCGTGCCGGCGCCCGCGGCCCAGACGGTCGCCGACCAACTGGTGGCGGCCGGGTGTGACGTGGTGTTGAACTTCGCCCCCGTGCGGGTGGCGCTGCCCGAGCGGGTGCGCGTGCACAATGTGGATCTGGCGATGGAGCTCGAGGCCCTGGCCTACTATGTTCGCGCGGAGCTTCCGGCCGCCCCGGGTCCCTAGCGCGGGCGCGCCGGCCCGCCGGGGCGCGCGTCCGCGGCCCCTCCGCCTCCGCAGGTCCCCCGCGGAGGGCTCCGGAAGGGGAGCGGCGCCCCCGGGAAGGCAACACGGAGGAGTCGTGGTGCGGTATCTCCTCTCGCTCCTCGCGCCCGGCAAGCTGCTCCGGTATCTCCACTCGCTCCTCGCGCCCGGCGACCTGCTCCGGGGCGCGACCACAGCGCTCGACATCCTGATCGTGGCCTATGTCATCTATCGCATCCTGGCCTTCATCCGCGGTACGCGCGCCGTCGCGCTGCTCAACGGTCTGGTGCTGCTCTTCGCCGCGACGTTCGTCGCCACAAGGCTGCATCTGACGGCGACGTCCTGGCTCCTGCAGCGGGCGGAGGTGGCTCTGCTGGTGGCGCTCCCCATCGTCTTCCAGCCCGAACTGCGGCGGGCCCTGGAGCAGGTGGGCCGGGGGCGGTTCTTCGCCCGGGCCCTGGAGGCCGGTCCGGAGGGAGTCTCCTCGGTCGTCGGGGAATTGCGCAAGGCGGCCGGGGTGCTCTCGCGCAACCGCATCGGCGCGCTGGTCGTGCTGGAACGGGAGACCGGGCTCAACGACATCGTCGAGACCGGGATCCAGATCGACGGTCTGGTGTCCTCGGAACTGCTCATCAACATCTTCGTCGACAAGACCCCGCTCCACGACGGCGCGGTCATCGTGCGCGGCAGCCGGCTGCTGGCCGCCGCCTGCTTCCTGCCGCTGGCGGAGGCGCAGCCGCTGGCCGCGGACGTCGGTGGCCGGCACCGGGCGGCGATCGGCATCACCGAACACTGCGACGCGCTGGCGCTGGTCGTCTCCGAGGAGACCGGCGCCGTGTCGCTGGCCAATGCGGGCAAACTGATCCGCGGCATCGACCTCGACACGCTGACGGAGATGCTGGAGAACCTCCTCCAGCCGCAGGCGCCGGCATCCCGTGCCGCGGCCGGGAAGGGGCGCGCCCGTGGATAAGCTGCTGCAGAACGAACTCTTCACCCGGGTCCTCGCGCTCGCGCTCGCCATCCTCGTATACGTCCAGGTGGTGGCGCAGAACGGCGGCGGGGTGCTGCGGACGGTGCCGGGCGTCCCTGTGCAGGTGGTCGGCCTGCCGCAGGGGCTGAGCGTGGCCCAGATCTCACCCCCGACGGTGTCGGTGGCGGTGAGCGGTCAGACGCAGACGATCATCGGGCTGGTGCCGAGCATCCTGCTCGGCACGGTCAATCTCGCCAACGCCACGGCCGGCACCGGGCGCTACTACGTCCTGGTGAACGTCCCCCAAGGCGTGCAGAGCGTCAAGACGACGCCCCCGTATGTGACGGTGACGCTCGATCCCCTGAAGACGTTGCAAGTCCCGGTTCAGGTGACGCTGAAGGGCGTCATCGCCCCCGGTTTCGGCGTCGGGACCCCGCAGGTACAGTCCCCCAACAAGGTCGTCGTGCTGTTGGGGCCGGAGACGGCCATCGCCCAGGTGGTGCAAACGGTCGCCACGGTCAGCGTGCAGAGCGCGCGCGCGCCCGTGACCGTGCAGGTGGTGCCGCTGCCGGTGGACAAGAACGGCAAGCCCGTATCCGGCGTCACGGTGGCGCCGAGCGAGGTCACCGTCGTCGTGCCCGTGGCACCCCTGCCCTCGGGGTCGCAGGCCACGGTCGTGCCGAAGGTGTCGGGGACGCCCGCCAACGGGTACACCGTCACGGCCGTGACCGCCGTGCCCTCCACCGTGTCCGTGGACGGGCCCGGCGGGGTGCCCGCGAACGTGCAGTCCGTCGGGACCGAGCCCGTATCGGTCGCCGGCGCGACGGCGACCGTCCACGCCGTCGAACCGGTCGTGCTCCCGCAGGGCGCCACCGGCAGCCAACCGCCCTCGGTGCAGGTAACCGCGACGATCGCACGCGCCGGGTGATGGCGCGTACCCTGGAGCCGCGCCGCTGCCGCGCGGGGACGCCGCCGATTGGGAGGGTGCGGATGGGTAGGCTGTTCGGGACCGACGGGGTGCGCGGGATCGCGAACGGGGAGCTGACCGTGGAGCTGGCTGTCGCGCTCGGGAGGGCCGGGGCGACCGTGCTGGCCAAGGCGGCCGGGCGCCGGCCCCGCATGCTGATCGGGCGCGACACGCGCCGCTCGGGCGACCTGTTGGAGGCGGCCCTCGCCGCCGGTGCCATGTCTGTGGGGGCCGACGTGCTGCGCCTGGGCGTCGCCACCACCCCCGCCGTCGCCTACCTCGTGCGCGTCCTGGACGTCGACGCCGGGGCCGTCATCTCCGCTTCGCACAATCCCGCGCCCTACAACGGCATCAAGTTCTTCAGCCACGACGGCTACAAGCTCCCCGACGCGGCCGAGGACGAGATCGAGGCCCTGGTGGCCGCCGCAGGTCCGACCGCCACCGCGGGCCCGGTTGGAGCGGAACTCGGCTATGCCGAGGACCGCTCCCATGAGTTGGTGCGCTACGTCGACTTCATCGCGCATCTCGCCGGCGACCTCTCCGGACTCCGCGTCGTCTGCGACTGCGCCCATGGTGCCGCCTACGAGTTGGCGCCGCGCGCCCTCCGCCAGGCGGGTGCCTCGGTCGAGGCCATCGCCGCCGCGCCCGACGGCCTCAACATCAACGACGGCTGCGGGTCGCTGCATCCCGAGCGCCTCGCCCGGACCGTCCGCGACACCGGGTCCCACGCGGGGTTCGCCTTCGACGGCGACGCCGACCGCCTGATCGCGGTGGATGAGGCCGGGCGCGTCGTCGACGGCGATCAGGTCATGGCGATGCTCGGCGCCGACCTCCTGTCCCGCGGCGACCTGCCGGGCGACGCGGTCGTCGGCACCGTGATGAGCAACCTCGGCCTTGAACTCTGCCTGCGCGCGCGCGGGGGCAGCCTGCTGCGCACCAATGTCGGCGACCGCTACGTGCTGGAGCGCATGCGGGAAGGTGGCTTCGCGCTCGGGGGCGAGCAGTCCGGCCACATCATCTTCCTGCGCCACCACACCACCGGCGACGGGCTGCTCACCGCCGCGATGGTGGCCGCGCTGCTGCGCCGGAGCGGCCGTCCGCTCTCCGAACTGGCGGGCATCATGCCGAGGCTCCCACAGGTGCTGCAGAACGTGCGCGTGCGGCAGCGGGAGGCATGGGAGGAGAACGCCAGGATTTCGGCCGCCATTATGGCGGCCAGGGAAGCCTTGGGCGAGCGTGGCCGCGTGCTGGTGCGCGCCTCGGGGACGGAGCCCCTCGTGCGCGTGATGGTGGAGGGCGAGGACGATGCCGCCGTGCGCGCGGCGGCTTCTTCCATCACCGAGGTGGTGGCAGCCGAGATCGGCGTGGTGTAGTCTGATGCGCGACGGAGCCTGGGCGGTGCGGGGGGTGGTGCGGACCGGGGGCGGGCGGCACAACTGAAACAGCGCCTGGACTCGCCGTGCACGAGGGATCCGCGCGGGAGGCGGCAGGGACCGCGCGCGCTCCACCTTCGCGGGAGGCTCCGCGCCGGACGCGGCATGTGCCGCTCGGCGCCCACCTTCGCTAGGGTCCGAGCGGAACGCGGCTCGCGCCGCACGCGCCCCACCTTCGCTGGCGAGTCGACGAGGAGAGGGGTTATCGAAGGATTCGGCGGATACCCTCCGGCCGTCCACGGCCGAAGCCGTCCTGCAAATCCCGCGGGTGACCGCGGGGACAAGGGGACGGCGGTGGAGACGTAGGCGCGCCTGCGCCTGCGCATCGTCGTGCCGTATGTGCGCCCATCCCCCCAACACGACAGAGCTGGCCCTCGATTCCCGGCATGCCTGCCGGTCTGCCGCCGTGTCGCTGCGTCGTCGCGGCCGGCGGAGCGGCGGTCGGGATGGCTCGGTCTTCGACGTTGAAGGGAGTGGTCGCGCGTGTGCGGCATCGTGGGGTATGTCGGGGATCGCCGGGCCCTACCCGTGCTGCTGGAGGGCCTCAAGCGCCTGGAGTACCGTGGCTACGACTCGGCGGGCGTCGCGCTCTGTGTCGGGGACGGGGATGTCGCGGTCGAGAAGCGCGCCGGCCGCGTGCAGGTGCTGGAGCAGGCCGTGGCCGCCCAGAACGGCCGGTTGTCCGGGGCGCACGCCGGCATCGGCCACACGCGCTGGGCGACGCACGGTCGGCCGAGCGACGAGAACGCCCACCCGCACGCGGACGAGGCGCAGCGTGTGGCGGTCGTGCACAACGGGATCATCGAAAACCACGACGAACTGCGCCGGGAACTGCAGGCCCGCGGGCACGCCTTCTCCTCACAGACGGACACCGAGGTCGTGGCGCACCTGATCGAAGAGGCGCTGGAGGCGGGCGCGGCGGGCGGCGCCGCCGCAGCGGAGGTTGCCGCGGCGGAGGAGCCGGGGAGCGGCGGCCGGCTGGTGCGCGCGGTGCGGGCGGTGCTGCCGCGCCTCCGGGGTTCGTTCGCGCTGGTCGTCCTCTGGCGGGAGGAGCCGGAACTGCTGGTCGGCGTGCGCCACCAGACGCCGCTGGTCATCGGCGCCTCCGGCGGCGAGCGGTTCCTCGCCAGCGACATCTCGGCCCTGCTCCCCTACACGCGCGATGTGATCGTGCTGCAGGACGGCGAGATGGCCGAGGTGCGCCCCGGCTCGGTGCGCCTGTTCGCCTTCGACGGCTCGGCGCTCGCGGACCGGGCGCCGCAGCGTGTCTCCTGGGACGCGGCGGCGGCCGAGCGCGGCGGCTACGCCCACTTCATGCTGAAGGAGATCCACGAGCAGCCGGCGGCCTTGGAACAGACGCTGCGCGGGCGCCTCGGCCCGGACGGGCCGGCGCTCCGTGAGCTGGCCGCCGGGCCCGCCGCGGCTGCCCTGGCCGAAGCCCAGCGCGCGGTCCTGGTGGCCTGCGGCACCGCCTACCACGCCGCGGTGGTCGGCCGCGCGCTCCTGGAAGCCTGGGCCCACCTGCCCGCGGAGGCCGACCTCGGTTCGGAGTTTCGCTACCGCGAGCCGCTGGTCAACCCCGGCGACCTGGCCGTGGCCGTGAGCCAGTCGGGCGAGACGGCCGACACCCTGGCGGCGCTGCGCGAGGCCAAGCGGCGCGGCGCGATCGGGCTCGCCGTCGCCAACGTCGTGGGCAGCACCATCGCGCGCGAGGCCGACGCCGCGATCTACACGCTGGCGGGCCCGGAGATCTCCGTCTGTTCCACGAAGGCCTACACCACGCAGATCGAGGTGCTCGCGCTCCTGGCGCTGCAGGCGGCGGCCGTTCGGCGCGCGATGCCGCCGGCGGAGATCGCCCGCTGGGCGGCCGAGATCGCGCGCCTTCCCGCCTGGGCGGGCGAGGCCCTGGCCCTGGAGCCGCGCGTCCGCGCGCTCGCGGAGTGGCTGGCGGCGCAGCAGCACTGCTTCTTCATCGGGCGGGGCCTTGACTGGGCGGCGGCGATGGAGGGCCAGCTCAAGTTGAAGGAGATCTCCTATCTGCACGCCGAGGCGTACGCCGCGGGCGAACTCAAGCACGGCACCCTCGCGCTCGTGACCGAGGACACGCCGGTGGTGGCGCTCTTCACGCAGCCGGCGCTCGCGGAGAAGACGGCCTCCAACGTGGCCGAGGTGCGGGCGCGCGGCGGCCGCGTGGTGGGCGTCTGCACGCACGCCCTGCGGGAGACGGCGGCGCCGGTGTGCCAGGACCTGCTGGTCCTGCCCGATGTCCCCGCGCCGCTCGCCCCGGCGATTGCCGCCATCCCACTGCAGATGCTTGCCTACTACACGGCCGTCGCCCGCGGCACCGACGTGGATAAGCCGCGGAATCTCGCCAAGAGCGTGACGGTGGAGTAGGGGGGGAGGGGGCTGACAACCTCGCCTCGGCTTGCGCGGGCAGCAGATCTTCCTGCCCCGCTTCGCGCTCGGCTGCGTTGTGTATGGTGGCGACGTGGGCCCGCAGGGCCTGATCCGCGGCCTGCCAGGCGGCACTGTCGCGCACGGCCTTTCGCCGGACCTTGTCGAGGTGGTAGAGGCTGGCGATCCGCTGGCGCCAGGTTTCCGCCCAGCGCCGCACCGCGGGCGAGGGCCGGGTGAGGGCGGCCTTGAGGAACCGGCGCCGGATGTGCGCCTTATGCCGATGTCGGCGTAAGGCGCATAAAAGACGCAATGTGCTCAAGCAGCTACCCAAGAGTGAGCATCGCTGGGTGACGCGGGTGCTCGAGCAGGCCTGGCGCCACCAGAACGCGGATGAGGCGAAAACCGACCTGGACGAGCTGATCCAGGAACTGGAGCCGAAGTGGCCGGCAGCGGAGGCGAGCCTTGCGTGAAGGGCTGGCGGAGACGCTGACCTGCCAGCGATTGGGGCTGCCGCGGACGCGACGTATCGTCCATCACGAGTCACAAAAGCGCCCAATGAATTCGCGTAGTCCACGAAAACTCTCGTGTTGTAGGTCCCATACCCCGTTCGCCGCCGCAATCCCGTAGGCAACGGCGGGCACCGGCGAAAACGCGGAAATATAGGTGTGCAGAACCGCTTGATCCGGCGCTCCGGGGTTTCTTCCGGCTTAGGATCCAACAACGCCCACCCGGCACGGAGGAACTTATCCACCGCAACACCAGGAGCCGCACCGGACACCGAAGTCCAGCAGACGGACTCGATGCCACCACAGCCCTCCTCGGGAACGAGATAATAGCCTCCAGAAACATTTCCGCTCTTGGCTATAATCCCACGTTCTCCCGTGAGCACCTCAAACTGGGCGAGCGCCTCCCGCGCAAGCCGCTCCACTTCCTGCGGGTCGTCTCCGCTGTCTAGTAGCACACCAACGCGCAGTGGTCCCATGAATTCCGGGCGCAACCATAGTTGTTTGAGAGCCCATGCCCCCTTAGTGACTCTGGTGATCCCACCAACACCGACGAACACGACGGTTGAATCAACTTCCATGTCGCGAGCGACGGCATTAAACATCTCCTCATCCCGCGGACCCTCAACCAGCATAACGCGACGCAGTGGCTCCGGTTCCTTGGTCCACATCGCTCTGAGCGGACCCAAGTCAGGCTTCTGAATGTCCAACCCGTATCTCTGGGCAAGGCGATTTACAGTCATCGAATATCGACTCCGAACTCATCCGCGGCGAGCGCTTCACCGGTGGAAATGCGGGTAACCTGAACCTTCCCGTCGACACGGTCCAACCGCCAACATACCGCGAGCGACGGAGACTCATTGGATGTGCTCGTCAAGGCTGCGCGCAAAAACTCCGCACTGTGCGTCACCGCGAACAACTGCACCCCTTCGAGGTGTGCAGTGGAACACAGTGCTTTCCAGACGCCAGCGTAATGAGAGTAATGCAACCCATTCTCAATCTCGTCGATTAGGAGAGCACCAGCTCTTGCCTGTAGTACTGCGGCAACGTACGCGAAGACCCTGCGCAAGCCATTTCCCATTAGTTCAAGGGGCAACTCGATGCCGTCGATCGCACCGCAGACCTGCGTCCCCCATTCAGTGCTGATGTACAAATCTCGCAGCCGGGGCTCGATCTGCTGCAGCGCCGTCAGAAGACGAGCCACGGAATCCGAACCCTTGCTACGAGTAGCGCTTAAGGCGTTGCAGGCGCCTAAATTGTCGCCAAACGAGTCCAAGAGCACCGCCGGTGACACTGGCAGTTGCAAATGCGGGTCGTCCTCCAGGAATAAGCGTACCTGCCACGAGGGCGATACGGTTGCTCCCACTATGTGTAGGACCTGCCTTGGCTGGTATGTCCACGCTAATTTCGAGCAATGCCTCTACAGGCATCGCCTCCACGATGTTAGGGCGGGCATATGGATGGGGTAACGACCTCCCGAAACGCAACTGATGATCTGGTCGGTTCTCGGATAGCCGCACCCCCCACTCCGTTCTGGAGTCCTCGAGTCGTGCGCGCACCTCCACATTGGTCTTGGGAAGCATGCGGGGAAACAGGTTTCTCCAGGGCGGAACCCCAGGCGGAGTCGCCAACGCGTTCTCATGACGGCGAGAGATGAGAGCCGCCACCTGCTTTGCCCCCGCATGGCACACCAGGCTTACGGCTTCGAGCAGTGCCGTCTTCCCAACTGAGTTGGTTCCTATAACAATATTCACTTGTCCTAGTTCTGGCATGTTCACGGTGTCCAGGTTGCGAAAAGCTTTGATGGAGAGGCTCTTAAGAATGTTCACGGAGCCCTCCAGACTTGCTGTAGAGTACCGTATCTTTCGTGGGATCGCTGGCAGTTCCTCCCACCGCATGGAGTCTGCGGGCGGACCGATCTCGTCCGGCTTGCGATACCGCGCTCGGCAGTGACTGGCGACCACCGGACACGCTCTGCCCCCCGCCATGACCGGGTGATCGCGCTCATGGTTGGCTTCTGGACGACCACATCCGGCTTCGCGTCGCGCACTTCGTCAGGCGAAAGCACAAGCGATCCAATCGAAAATGGCGGCGAGCGCATCCAAAATGCTGAGACCCAGCGCCCCGATCTGCGGAAAACGTGGCAGGGCAAAGAGCCCGATCGGTTCTCCCCCCGGATCGAGCGGCGCTCGCACTCAACGCCAAGCCGCAGACTCAGTGAACCATACGGGTGAATGTCTTGACGCGCGGCTCAAGTCGGAGCAGCCTCCGAAGGGGGGGGGCGCGAACGGGTGTTATCTCGCAGGAGGTTCCTTGCTTTGGCGGCCGCGTGCTCCCTGGGCGCATCGCCCGTCCCCGGGTCCCCGAATCAGGTCTTCTTGTCTCCCCTTCCAGAGGGATCCACCCGCTGACCGAGGGCGTCGCGCTCCTTCCGCCCAAGACGGTCCCGCCGACGCATCCCTGCGCCCGGTCCGTTCTGCAGGAGACGCGGCGCCGACACACGGGGATTTTGATCCGCGGAGCGGCTTTGCCGGGGTGTGCCGCGTCGTGTCGGGAACGGCATCGGGCCCCTCCGGCGGACGGGCCTGCTGTTTGCCCACCCCTTCTGACGAGGCGCTGGGGTAGGCCCTCACACGGGCGCCCCTTGTGCGCACCGCCGAGACGCCGGCGACCGGCGCGCCGACGGGGTCGCCGATCCGGCGGTGGGGCTCACGCGCCGCGCGTCATCCGGCCCCCGTCCCGGCCCTTTCGGGCCGGCAGGCGCGGGACCGGCTCGAACGCGAGCAGGAGTTGCGAGAGGGGGGCCTCGGAATCGCCCGGCTTCGCCGGTGAGCGGTGCATGGCCCCCTGCGCGTCCCACGTGACGTTCGCCTTCAGCGTCAGCGTGGTCTCACGCAACTCGACACCGGGGACTCCCGGTGGCACCGGTGTGGCGCGCGGGTTCTGGGCGGCGGCGGCGGCGCCGCTGAGCCCGACCGCCCCGACGAAGTGCTCCAGACGCCTTCGCCCGCCGTCCCACCCCCATGCGGCGGCACGCCTCCGCCCCCGCCGGCCGGCGCATCCCTGCGGCAGGTGCAGGCGGACGGGTCCCACGTGCGTATGCCCTGGCCGGCCCGCACCCTTCCGCATCCGTACCGCTGGTCGCTTCGCACACCACACCACACCACTCCACTGCAACCCTCCCCGAATGTCCCCAAACGTGCCCGTGTGGGCGACCCGTCCGGCCCCGGTGCATCGGTTCGTCCCCGGACCGACCGCGCCAGAGCAGGTCGGGGGCGGGCCTGCGGCAAAGCGCCGACGGCCACGACCGGCTGGCCGCGGCTGCCGGTCCATGCGGGCCGGACCGCCGTACGGGACCGGTGGGCGGATACATCACGACGAGGGGACGGATGGAGATGGCTGCCTCGGACCCGTTGCCGCGCAGCACCCCCGCGGCCCAGGGCGTCGCGGCCGAGGGGATTTCGGCCCTCATCGACGCGCTCGCGGCCCGGGACCTCCAGGTGCACAGCTGCATGATCCTGCGGCACGGCTTCGTCATCGCCGAGGGCTGGTGGCAGCCCTACGCGGCGGACGTGCCCCACATGCTCTTCTCCCTCAGCAAGAGCTTCACGTCCACGGCGGTCGGGCTGGCCGTCCACGAGGGGCGCCTCTCCGTGGACGACATCGTGACGTCGTTCTTCCCGGACGACCTCCCGGAATCCATCGGTCCCAACCTTGCCGCCATGCGTGTGCGCCATCTGCTGACGATGGGCACGGGACACCACACCGATACGACGGGGCGCGCGCGGGACGCCGGAAACGGCGATTGGGCCCGGGGCTTCCTCGCGCTGGAGGTCGAGCACGCACCCGGGTCCCCCTTCGTGTATAACAGCGGTGCGACGTACATGCTCTCGGCCATCGTCCAGAGGGTCACCGGGCTGACGCTCCTGGACTACCTCACGCCCCGCCTGTTCCAGCCCCTGGGCATCGAGGGCGCCACTTGGGAGTCCTCGCCGCAGGGCATCAACGCCGGCGGCTGGGGGCTCTCCCTGAAGACCGAGGACATCGCCCGCTTCGGCCAGCTGTACCTGCAGAAGGGGCGGTGGCACGGGCAACAGGTCGTGCCGGAGACCTGGGTCGAGGCGGCCACGTCGCGGCAGATCGAAAACGGGAGCGGGGGCGCCAGCGACTGGGCCCAGGGGTACGGCTACCAGTTCTGGCGCTGCCGCCACCGTGCCTACCGCGGTGATGGCGCGTACGGCCAGTACTGCATCGTCATGCCCGAGCACGACGCCGTGATCGCGATGACCGGCGGCACGGGCAACCTGCAGGGCGTGCTGGACTGCGTGTGGGACCACGTCCTGCCGGCGATGGGGGGCGGCGATGCCGCGCAGGATGCGGCGCTGCGGGAGCGGCTGGGGCGGTTGACCCTGGCGCCCGGGCGGAGGGGGGTGGCGCCTCAAGCCGGAGCCCCTGCCGCCCACCGGCCGTACCGGCTGGAGCCGAACCCCGCGAGCCTCGAATCGATCACCCTGGATTTCACCGGCAGCGTCTGCCGGGCGACGCTCGTCGAGGCGGGTGTCACCCGCGACATCGAATGCGGGTTTGACGCGTGGCGCATGGGGGAGGCGGTGCGCGCGGCGGGACAGGGTCCCGATCCCTGCGCCGGTCTTGCCTCCTGGGAGGAGGACGGGAGCCTGATGTTGGACTGGCACTTCGTGCGCACGCCGTTCGGACGCACCTTGCGCATGCGGGCCGACACCGACGGTGTGGAGGTGCACTACCGCGCCAATGTGGGCGAGCACTCCAGGGGCCTGACGATCCGGGGGGCGTGAATGCCGGATGTGGCGGGGAGAGCGGCGGGTGGCGGCGCCCCCGCTCGCCGCGCCCCTATGACGGCGCTGCAAAAGGCGGTCGGTGCACCGAACACAAACCCGGGGCCGGCCCTTGGGGGACAAGGGACATCCGAGCAGTGGCCTCGCAAAAGAGGACTTCTGCAGCGGCCACCTATGATCGTGAATGGGTAGGGGCCCCCGCCGCGAAGCGGTTTTGCAGGGATATGCCTCCGTCCCATGCGTGGGGCGGAGGCCCCTCACATCTCTCGCAAAGGGCGACACCGCTTCGGCGCAGAGGGGCGGCGTTTTCTTCGTTGAGCCCAGTGATGCGTGGCACATTGCCGCCATGAGGCGCCGTGGAGGCGCGCTCCCGTCCCGTCGTGGACATCCGGGAGGCGGAGGGCGGCCGCATCCGGGCTTATACTGTCTGCGGCGGCTCGGCCTGTGTGGGCCCTGCCGCTCACCTGACGGGGTGGGGTGGCGCCGTGTTGCGGTTGGCCCTGCGCACCATCTGGCGTCTGCTGTGGCGACGACGGCCGGCTTGTGCCCCACCCATCGACCCCGCGGACTACGCGGTGCACCCGCTCGGCCAGTCCCCGGGGCTGACCGCGGACGATATCCCCACGGCGCACACACCGGAGGGGGGTTTCAAAGAGTTCCCTCCGCGGGTGCTCGCCGGTTGCACCGAGTGCCTGCCGCCGTCCGCGCCGGATTTGCGCGGCGTCTGGCGCGTCTACCGGGGGTTCCTCAAGGGCCACGTGGAGCGTGTGGAGCAGTGCGGCGACCGCGTCGTGATCACCGCAAACGGCGTCATCCACGACATGCGTGCGGATGGCACGCTGGGGGGCGGCGTGCGGGATGTGAGCGAAGCCACGGGGGAACCGATCGCTGTTGCCGCGGGGTTCAGGCGTGGACGGCTCGATCTGCGCCCGATGGGGGGCGGCATCGCGATCGTCAGCCGGTGGCGGGAGGGCCCCGATATGATCTGGCGGTACGGCTTCCTTCTCAACCGGCTGCAACGTCTTGACGGGCCGGAAGGCGTCGCCGAGGCGCCCGCCGGGCCTCCCATGGTCCGATCTGCTCGGGATGGCGCACAACACGCATCGCGGACCAAGTGATCCACTCAGCGCGGATGCGCCGGGGCAGGGGATGGCCTGCGCGGGCTTCCCCGGGTAACCCCCTTACCGGTATTGGCGAGGAGGCGAGGAGACACGGGGCGCCGTCATCCCGGATCGCCACCGCAAGCGGCCGCAGCTCCCGGGTCCGTGGTTCTGTAACAGCATGGATCGTACCGGGAGAGGGCTGCCGATGACCCGGCTGTACCTGGCGACCGGAGACGGGCTGGCGGTGTTGACGCCTCGCGGTGGGAAGTGGCACGCGGAACTGCGGCTCGATGGTTTGCCGACAGAGTGGTGGCGGCCGATCCCCGGCGCCCGGAACTGGTGTGCTGCGGCACGTTCGGTCGGGGCCTCTGGCGGAGCGCGGACGGTGGGGCCACCTGGGAGCCGGCGGGGGCCGGCATCGCCCACGCCGAGGTGATGGCCGTGGCGGTGAGTCCCACCGAGAGGGCGGGAGGCAGGGGCGTCGTCTGGGCGGGGACCGAGCCCAGCGCCCTCTTCCGCTCGGAGGACGGCGGCGCCCGTTGGGAGGAACGGCCGGCCCTGCGGGAGATCCCCTCGGCCCCGACGTGGAGTTTTCCGCCCCGTCCCTGGACGCACCATGTACGCTGGATCCAGCCCGATCCCGCCGTGCCGGGCCGGATCTTCGTCGCCATCGAACTGGGCGGCGTGATGCGCAGCACCGACGGCGGCCTGACCTGGGAGGACCGCAAGCCCGGGGCGAAACTCGATGCCCACACCCTGCAGGCCCACCGTCTCGCGCCGGGACGCGTCTACGAGGCGGCCGGGGACGGCTGGACGGGGGACACCTGGCGCAGCGGCGAGGATGGCCTGGGCTGGACTTACCTGTGGGGCATGGCCGTCGATCCGGCGGACCCGGGCACGGTGGTCGTCTCCGCTTCCCCGGGACCGAGGCATGCCCACGACGCGCGGTGGACGGCCCCGTCGATCGAGGCATGGCACCGCGAGCCGCGCCAGACCCCCGGCTGGCCGTCCCCGTCGCCGCGCGCGCCCGTCTCTCCGGCGGCCCCGTCTGTCACGGTTCCCGGCGTTGGGCGGCCGCGCTGGGCGGGCTATGCGTGGCGGGGCCCCGAGGCGTGGCTCTACCGGCGGACGGAGGGCGGCCCGTGGCAGGCGGTCATGGAGGGGCTGCCGCTGGCACGGGGCACGCGCGCCTTCGTCCTGGCGACCCCGGAAGCCGAACCGCACGTGTTCTACGCGTCACCGCAAACGGAAGCCATCTACCGCTCCGCCGACGCGGGGCGGTCGTGGCCGGCGATCCCGTCGCCTGGCCGGACGGCTACCGGCTGGCGCGGGTGCGGGCCATGGAGGCCACCGCCGAAGGCTGACGGTGCGCGCAGGGGTCCGCGTGGCGAGGCGGGTGCCCCCCTGGGGCGCCCTCGCCCGCAACCGGGTCGTGGGGGAGGGCCCCCCCGTCGGGGCCGTCCCGGCGGGCGGGCGGGCCGGTCGGCGGAACAGCGGGCCGCGGGGGGAGGGGCGCCCCCACCCGCCCCCCGCACCCCGGCCCCAACCGCTCCGGCCCCGCGCCAAGGGGGCCCCCCGGTTACGCGAGGGCGCTCCAACCACAGCCCAACCCGGCGGCGCGGCGGACGCCGTCAGCGCGCCCCGTCCGGTTCCGCGGACGGTAGTTCGCGGGTGCAGTACATGCAGCGCGACGCGCGCCGGGGGATGTAGAAGCGACACGTGGGGCACTGCTGGCGGCCGCGGCGTGGCCCGATGCAGACCAGGAGGGTCAGCGACAGCACGCCCAGCAGCGCCGCCCCCACCTGCCGGGCGCCGGGGCCGGAGTGGGAACGCCGCGCCAGCGCCACCGACGCCGCGATGGCCGCGACCCAAAGCCCCGCCACCCAGAGCCACATCGGCGATTCCCCCGCTCCACGGTACACGATCGGCACGGGCCGTGCGCCCCCCGGAACGAGGGCGCCGCCCACTTCGGCGCCCCGCCCGCCTCGTTCCGGCTCGTCCCCAACACGAGACATGGCCCCCGTAACCCCTTGACGCGCTGTGAATCCCATACTAGCATGCTATTGTCCTATCTGAAGAGGGGGTGGCCATGGTGCCGTCGGGGGTGCAGAAGAACGTGCGGCTCTCGGAGATGGGCGCGGAGACCCTGCGCGCCCTCAAGTACGATCTGGATTCGAGCGACGGGGAGGTGGTGGCCCTGGCCCTGGAGCGCAAGGCGGTCGAGCGCCTGCAATACCACGACGCCGTCGTCAAGCGCGCGCAGTTGGGGATGATCCCCAAGGCCGAGGCGGTGCCGAGCCGCGCCGCGATCGCGGCGCTGACGGCGGCGCTCAACCTGGAGAAGCCGCGTTTCGAGGTGAGCGGCGGTGGCCGCGTCCGTCCGCGCCCGGGTTTCGGCGAATACAGTGCCGAGGCCCAGGCGGTCGTGAAGCGGGCGGAGTCGCTCGCGCGCGAACTGCAGTTGCCGCGCGTGTCCGCGGCGGTGCTGCTGCTGGCCTGCTGCGAGGCGCCGGAGGCGGAGCGCTTTGCGGGTCTGGGCGTGCCCGCCGCCGCCCTGGCCGTGCGCCTGGGGGATGCGCTGCGTGCCCAGGTGGATCCGGCGCTGCCCGCCAACCGCGAGGAGATCGAGCTCACGCCGGCCGCCAAGTCCATCCTGGTCGAAGGCGCCAGCGGCATCGCGGTCCTGGACGGCATCCAAGCGGTCAACGCCGAGCACATCCTGGTCGCCGCGCTCCAGAGCGACGACGGCCTGGTGGCGGAGGCCCGCGCCGCCCTGGACATCGACGCCGACGGCGTCCGGGCCCTGCTCTGGGGGGGGCCGGCCGACACGGACGAGGCCGCACCCCCGGAGGAGCTGGCACCGCTCCTGTAGAGGGGCGCGTCCGCATGGCGGCGGGGGCGGACGCGGGCGGGGGCCCCCGCCCGCCCGTCCCTGCCGCACGCCTTTCGACCCGCGGGGGGCTCCCGGGGGCCGTCGGTCCGCCCCATCGCTCGCCGGGGTGCGGGCGGCCGAGCGGGGCATGTGGGCCCCTGGGGGCGATTGGGCCGCGACACCTGTCGCGGCGACGGGCATCCGCGCGCGCGGGCGTGTGCACGCCCGGGCGTCCTCAGCCCTCGCGGGGGCCTGGTGCATCGCCCTGCCCCCCGGGGGGGCCCGCCTCACCCCGGACCCACCCGCCGGCGCGGGTTTCCGGCGGCCGGCGGCGGCTTCGGCGGGGCCTGCCCCGCGCCGCCGCGCGGCCGGTGCCGGGCGTGCCGCCGTCCCTGTACGGGTCCCGGTACCGCCACCGTCCGCGCATGGAGGGCCCGACTTCCCGCAGTCCCCGGCAGACGGTAGTCCAGCGAGGCGACCGTGGAACCCCGGCGCCGCGGATGCTGTAGCGCAGCCGGACGCCCGGCGTGGCGTCCTCGAACTGCTTGAGGGCGTCCTTGAAGAGTTGTGCCCGTTCCGGCGGGTGGGCCTCGCCTGCCCTGGTCGCTCCGGCCGGGGCGCGTCGGGAGGTGCGCGAGCAACGGCGGTCGTTTGGCGCCGGCCGCGTCTGCGTCGCCCGGGACGGCACGGAGGCGGCGGGAGGGGCGCCGGGCCACACGGCCCGGCGCCCCTCGGAGGCTCACTGTCCGAGCGGCGGGATCGGCAGCCCCTTCGTGAAGAGGTACACATCGCGGTACAGCCAGTACAGGGCGCTGTCCGTGGCCAGTTGGGAGAGCGTCCCGCCCCCGTCGTAGATCGAGGTCACGGCCTGCGGGGACTCGTAGCCCAAGGGCCGGCCCTGGGCGAGGTAGTGGTAGAAGCGCTGCTGGTAATCCGAACTCGTCAGCACCCGGCCGTCGAACTCCAGCTCGATGCCCATGTGGTAGTATTCTGCCTGCTGGGCCGTCCATGTCAGGGTGGTCGGAAGGCCCTTGTGCTTGGCGCCGAGGTTCAGCCCGTCGTACAGATAGTAGTTCGGCTGGTAGATGGCGGCGTCGAAGCCGAAGTTGGTCCAGATGCGGGCCCACTCCGCCCCCTTCCACGGGATCCACAGCAGCCGCAGGCCGAAGGGGTGGATGAAGTCGGCCAGCGCCGTGATCTCGGGCGTGTGGTAGGCGACGACGTCCTCGCGCACCCAGTAGAACCCCAGCAGCCGCATCCCCTGGAAGCGCGCCGCGCGCCAGCGCTCCAGCGCCTGCTGCACGAACCACTTGAGCACCGTCTCGCGGTCCGCCTCCAGCGACAGGTTCATGGTCTTGCCGTCGATGGACCCCCAAGGGGTGGCCAGGGCCTTGTCCGTCACGCCGTCGTGCGGGTACGGCACCATCAGGTAGACGTCGAGCGGCCGCGGCCGGCCACCCCCGAAGCCCCCGCCGGGCAGAAAGCCCGCCCCTGGTCCCGAGGCGGGGCCTGCACCCGGCGTGGGCGCGAAGCCCGTGCCGGATACAGGCCCGGCGCCGCCGCCGGCACCCGTCCCGGAGTCCCCGCCGGGTCCCTCGCCGAAGCCGCCGCGCAGGTCGCGCTCCACGCCCTGCAGCGCCGACTCCAGGGCCGGCAGCGCGGTGCCGAACGTCTCGTCCAGGAACCACTGCCAATCGGATTGCACGCTGCCGGGGGCGCCGTTGTCCAGCCGGTTACCGCTCGGGGCGTGCAGGCTGAGGAACAGGTAGCTCCGCAGGAACCGGTCGAAGACCTCGCCCTGGGGCGAGAGCGCACCCACGAGCGGCCGGTAGACCGACGGCGTGGCGTAGGCGGCCCTGTTCTGGACGTAGATGAGCATGATGTCGTTGGCGCCGCCGGTGTACTCCGGGCTCAGGTAGAACGAACCCCCGCCGGGCTGTGGCGGAGGCGGCACCGGCCCCGGCGTGCCGATGGACCGGTTCGCGGACCAAAACTCGGAGATCGACGATGCCGCCTGAAGGCCCCCAGCCGCCGCCCGCGCCAACCCGCTCGTGCCCAGGGCCCCACCCGCGGCCAGTCCTGCGGTGAGCAGGCCGAGTTGTGCGGCGCGTCTACGGGTCATGGGACCGCCGTCCGCTCCCCGTTCGAGCATGGGTCTTCCCTCCCTCATGTCCCCCGCCCCTGGGCGGCGGAGCCAAACTTTGGTGTTTGCGGAGCAACTCCTCTTTCATGAACGTGCCAATACTGTGTATGTCACCCAATCTGCCAGAGCGTGCCGGTAACTACCAGCACCGCTCAAGAGTGCGGCTGAACAGCTTGGGTGGGCTTGGTCGGGAACCCCGCCGGCTGGCGGATGAAGGTGCGTACGCCAAGGCATGGCAGCGGCCAACCTGGGTAGGGCTCGCGCCTGCGTGTGCCGGCGGGGGCCGGGCGGGTCGCGGCGCCCGTCAGGTGGGCTCACGCCAACCTGTGGCGAAGGTGCCCGAACGGATCCGAGAACGGCGGCGGCACGTGACCCGGAGCCGTAAGTGTGCGTTCGGGTAAGGTGCGTCGATCCAGCCGGTGAGAGACCGGTCGCGGTAAAGTCGAGGCCGCGTAGTCCCCTCCCCGGCGTGCCCTGGCGACGGCCCGGTCGGAAGGGAGGGAGGGCCCTCAAGGAAGCGCGTGGCCAAGCAGGAAGCGGGCTGACCTTCGGATCCGCAGGTGGCGCAAGGGTCCCGCACCACGAGGCAGGGGAGGGTCCGCGACGATCAACCGGTCCGCAACGGGAAGTGAAGCCTGCCGCGCCGTCACAGAAGTGGGGGAGTCGGGCCCCGGGTAGATGGGCGAAGACAGCAAGGGACGGAGGGGAGCGACCCGATGACCCGATCCTTCCCCCCGGCGTGGAGGGCGCGGAATGGTTGGAGGGATGGACGCGCCACTGGACCTGGCGTCCGCCCGCCGGCGGGACCTGCCGCTTGAGGCCCCGTGGCGTCAGAACGGGCGTCAGGAGTCGGTGGTGGGTCGTCGTAGTGTGGACGCGGGCGACAATGGAACGCCCGCCGCGCGAAGGGCCCATCCTTCGCGCGCGGGCCGCGATGGCTCCGGGGAGGGGCGACCATGGAGGGTTGCGACCTACGGAGATTGCGTCACGAAATCTGTGCCCGCCGCCGCACCGATGATCCGGCCCGCTACCGGCTGCCCGCCGTCCGCCACGGCCATCCGGACCGGCCGGGCCGTCCGTTCGGCCGGTCGCGATTGGTCCGCACGGCGGAGGCATCCGCTCCGTATGCCCGCGATGATAGGTCGGCGGCTCCTCTCCGCCGGTCCCCGCGGAGACGCCGACGGTCCGGCGGGAGGATGATGCGGCTTGCTGCGGCTGTTTCCCCGGTACGACCGGAATGACATTGTGATGAAGCTCTTCCACAAGGCGGTCTCGCACCAGTGGTCCGCCGAGGACCTCGACTGGGAGGCGCCCGTCGGACTGACGCAGCGCCAAGCCCTGGCGCTGACCAATATCATCACGCCGGTCTACCTGGGCGAGCAGGCGGCGATGAACGGGGCCGCCCTCGTCCTTCCCCAGATCATCTCCCACGGCGAGACCGCTGCGCAGCTCTATCTGGCCACCTTCCTGCTGGACGAGGCCCGGCATTTCGACGTCCTGACGCGTCTCTACGACCATTTTGGCAATCGGCCGGTCGCGTTGCGCCGCATGCCGGAGATGCTCCGCTACCACCAGCGGCTGGGCCGCGGCGACCGGGTGGACTGGCTGTGGGGCATCCTGATTTCGGACATCTTCGCGCGCGAATTCTACCTCACGTTCGCCAAGGTGCAGCCGCGCGCCCTGTTCGGACAGATGTCCGCCCAGATCCTGCGCGACGAGTCGCGCCACCAGGCCTTCGCCCACGCCTATCTCAAGAACGCCGTACCACACCTCAGCGATGCGCGCCGACTCGCCCTGCTGGACATGAAGGACGAACTCCTGGAGACTATGGCGGCCATGAACCGCCACCTGGAGGAGGATGCCGAGACGCTCGGCATCGACGGCGAGGCCTTCATCCGGGATCTCAGCGCCAACATCGAGGCGCATGCGGCGGCGATCGGTCTCGGGCGCTCGCCGGGCTCTGGGCCCAGGGGCGGAGGCGGGGAACGGCCTGATTGGATGAAGCAGTTGGCGCGCCTGCGTGAGCGATCCCTCGCCGAATCGGCCGGCGTGCAGTGGCCTGTCCTGAACGCGGCCACCGCTGATCCTCGACCGGCCCCGATGGGGCGCCGGCTGGTGGCGGACGACACGCCTGCCCTGACGGCGGCCGACCTGCGCCTGCTCGTCGGGCC
>Ga0209012_1000823_pt1 | contig 37816 bp, 27 predicted proteins | sample RS3BMetagenome_FD_184735 | JGI IMG/M metagenome (GOLD analysis project Ga0209012, IMG submission 184735) | Ferric oxide microbial mat and aquatic microbial communities from Rainbow Spring, Yellowstone National Park, USA - RS3B (SPAdes) (version 3) ...
GCGCGTACTTCACGCCCCGCGGCATCCAGCACGTGCTCGACGCCGGCGCCGACGTGCTGGTGCGCTACCGCCTCGATGGTGTTGCGCTTCAGGACGACCGTGGCGAGGCTCTCGACGTGCTCGATGCCGTCACGCATCTCGACGTCGGCCAGACGATGGACCTCGATGTCGCCGTCAAGCTCCCCCATCGCATCGCCACCGGGCGACTGGTCGCCTATCGCCTGCCCGACGATGCCGCGGACCGGGCGCGCGAGCGGCTCCGGCGTGAAGAGGGAACGGAGTTGTCCGCGCGCGTCTTCGAGGCCGCCAAGTACGTGCTGTTGTTCACCACCGCCGCGCGCAGTCGGCTCGATGCTGCGCGCTGCCTGAGCGCCTACCGACTGCGCTGGCAGATCGAGCTGCAGTTCAAGCGATGGAAATCGCTCTGCGGCTTCGACCTGTTGCCCAACTGGCGCGACGACACCACGCTCGCGTGGCTCTACGCGAAGGTACTGCTCGGCGCCCTGCTCGACCGGATGGCCTCCATCCCGACCGAGCTTTCCCCCCCAGACCGGCACGCCCCCGTCGAGCGCCTCGCGGGCCATGTCGTGCGACCCGTGGAAGCTCACGAGCATCCTCTGGCCGCTGATGATCGGCGCGCTCCTGCCGTTCGCGCTGCCAGAAGCCCTCGCACGACTGCCCAGCATCGTTCGTCGCCTCCGCCGGACTGAATCGATACGACGCCGAACCCAGCGCGAGCGATTCCGACGTCGCGAATTCATCCCGTGGGCGGATGCCGCGATGAGCTGCTAACGGCGATGCGCCCCGGGGGTCGGTGTCGTGCAGCTCGCCGTCGAGCTTATCGTCACGATGCAACCGGCGCAGGGACCCACTCGTACGCGCATCATTGGCGTCGCTGGCAAGATCGTCATCGGCGGACCTGTCGCGCCGAACCCGCCGCTCGTGGCGGCTCTGCCGGCCTCCTTTGTCGAGTGGTGGTGCGCCCCGAATCAGGCCGTATCGAACTCAGTGCGGCTTCCCGTGGTCCTGACGCATCAGCAGGTCCGCGCGATCGATGAGGCGCGGGCAACCGATGGCAGCCTGACGCTCAACGTGGTCTTTGATGCGCAGGTGGACGGCGTCGATGGCGTGCGGCGATCGACGCAGGACAAGGCCGTGGTGGTGACCGCATCCGATTGGTCGCGCATCTTGCGCGAGATGCAGTTCGAGGACCGCGTTACGTTCGAGGTTCCGGTTGAAGGAGGTCGCGTGGGGCCGCCTCTGGACAAGGCAGCCGCGCACATGCGCGCCGCTCTCGATCAGCTCCAGCAGCGCCACTGGGATGACGCGTTGGTGAAGTGCCGCGAGGTTCTCACCGACCTCCAGCAGTTTCAGCGCGTCCCGGGGCCTTCATGGGCAGACTGGTCGGACAAGGCCAAGCGCGAGGCGTGGAGTCTCCAGGAGCGCGTCGTCGCTTTACACGCGGCGCTTCGCCATGTGACACACGCCGGAGCGCACGCGGCGATCGGCGCGCCGAACGAGCACGAGGTCCGCTTGGCGGTCACGATGACGGGCGCACTGCTCCGGTACCACGCCTCACTCTGAGCTGAGTCGTGCCGTTCTCGACGGGCATCCGGTGCTTCACGTCAGGCGCGGTGCCGGGTAGGCTCGCTCCGATGGCACGCATCTCTGACGCTGAGCGCATCACGCGCCTACTTGAGAGCGAAGGCGGCAGCCTTGGTAGGCGGGCGATCACGGAGGCGCTCGGGCTTTCCGATGCGCGCTACGACGCTGTCGCAAACGAGCTGTGTCAGGAAGAGATCGTCGCGAAGAATCGCGGCCGTGCCGGCGGGCTGAGACTCCTCAGCGTCGCGAGCGCGCCGCGAGCCACGCCGAGGGCAACGCGCGAGCCCGAGGAGGTCCCGCTCGAACGCGACCTGTATGCGCCGTTCGAGCGATACCTCCTCACGGCGGCCAAGGAGAACGATATGAGCCGGAGCGTCGTACTCCGGACGTACCCGACGCGGGGCGGGAAGTGGGAGACGCCGGACCTGGCCGAGGTGCGGGTGACGCCGTTCCCAATGATCGGCCAGTGGGAGTTGCGCGTTGCGACCTACGAGCTGAAGCGGCAGGACGCGTGGAGCGTCGACTCTGTGCTCCAGGCTGCGATGTACACTGAGTTCGCGCACGAGAGCTGGCTTGTCGTGCCCGCGGGGGGTGAAGAGGACTGGACGACCTACTTTGGACGCCGGATCGTGGACAAGGCCGGCGACCTCGGAGTCGGGCTGGCGACCTTCGATGGAAAGAACCGCACGCTGTGGAAGCACACGACGCCAAGACCCCACGTCCCTTCACTGTCGCGCCTGCATGAATGGCTGGAGACGACCATCGAGCGCATCGGCGAGGACAAGAAAAAGACGGAGATCGCCGACAACATCGGGTGGGCAGCCCGGAAGGCTGCAGCGGGCCGGGACTGAAGGACCTTTCCAGCGCGGCTGCTTGGGCAGACTAGGATTCATCGGCCCGATGGCCCAGAAGCGCCACCCGACAAGGGCGGGCCGGAAGGTAAAGCGTTCTACCAGTAGCGCGACCAGCCTAGATCGCGAGCTTGGTGGCGTGGTTCTTGGCCAGCAGATGTTGATCCCGAAGCACGCGAAGGAAAGGTGCGCCGCGCCGTACCTCGTCGAGTTGCCTCTTACCAATTGGCACGATCTCGAAGCCATCCTTCCAATGCATGGCAATCGAGATCCGACACGCAGAATTCAATTCGCGGCTGCTGCAGTTGACAAACAGGATACCTAGGCGCGCATTCTGCTTGAGCAGAAATCCTACAAACTCATCGGCAAGTTCACTGCTCGGCGCCTCAGCGTGACACTTCGCCTCGCCGATCAAATGCGTACCCGCATTGCGAAGCATCGGAATCCACTGCGCCCCTAGCGGTTCGACGCGAAGCAAGAGATCGATTTCGTTGGTCGTCGTACGGATATTGGTGAGCGCCGTAATTGCGCCAGCTCCCGAAAACAGGCGTCTTAGAAGGCGTTCAAACAGAACACCGATGACTCGACTCTTTCGACCTCGATCCCGAGCTAGGCGAGCCTTCGCCGAGAGCTTTCTCTTGGGCTTGGCGGGAGCTTGGCCGGGCTTCCATGCGAGGACCCGTTCGAGTCTCGCAAGAGCTCTCTCGAAGGCCGGTCGATCAAGTGGCGAGAGCCATTCAAAAATGGCGTCGTTAGCGACCGCCGCTGGTGCCGCGGCGATGATGGGCCCCCAAAAGTCTAGGGTGTCCTTCATCGGTCATCCAATTGAGTGGCGTAATGCGTGCGTCGAAACCCGACGCGGATGTTTCGCGCATCCGATCCATCCACAACAATCCCCGCGCTCGAAGTGAACTCACGCCGGAGGGACGGTAGGTCGGAGGTCCAGTCGTGCAGGTCGAATTCGTCCAGCAACTCGGCATCGGCATTCAGGCGGTATACAGGGACGACAAGCCCGGCATTGACAGCCTCCACCAGCGCGCGCCTGGTCTCATCGGGTGGGGCTCTGAAGCGGCTCGCGAATTCGCCAGGATTCACGATCTCGCCATCAGGCACGTCAGCCAGCGCGTTCCAAATCATTCGGAAGTCAGCGGACTGCATGTTACTGGAAAGGTCGTAAAGAAGGCCGACCATTCGATCGACGTTCGCGAACGTACGGTCCGTACGTCCCCAGAAGAAGAGAAATTCAGCACCGACCGGGATGAACTCAACGCGTGTGCTTACTTTCTCATCCACCCACGTCAGCGTAACGGCCTGGAACGATTGTTTCTGCAGGGATTCACTGATTTGCCGTTCGATTTCTTCCCTCTCACTCTCGTTGCTACCGGCCGACAGAAGACCGGCGATTACCTTGTCGAGTGACCGCGTCCGCGCTTTGCTCGTGACATGAAATTTGCCGTCGATCGTGTCGAACTTGCCTCGGCTAAGTGCCACGCGTCGTGCGCCGGCTGCAAGGAGAGAGCTCAGGCAAGCTCGAACCGGCAGTGGATCAAGGCCGATACCAAAGGAATCGAGAAGCTTCAGCACGGATGAGATCACGACTTCCAACGTTTCCGCCGCACCGGGAGGAAGCGGCGGATAGGTGAGCAGCGCTCGTCTTCGTGCGAAGTCAATGCGAACCACGGTCGCGTGGCGCACCTTCCGCGCTACCTCGTGACCTTTGCGCGAACCGCGTTCGCCGCTTACGACCCAATCGATCGCCATGACGGTTCGTTCAGCGGTGAGCGAGATGATGTCTCCGGGTTGCTCCGACACGAAGGAGACTCGGAGGCCGTGCGCCACCGTCCCCTTGCGCATCGAAATTCCTCCTATTGCCGCGCGGGGCGACTCGCCGCGGAGTGTCGCAAAAAAACAATGCTTCTTCGGTGCCTCCGTCTCGACCAGCTGCAGCGTTCGAAGAATGTCCTGCGTCGAACGACCGGAATCGGTGATTGCGTCGACGGAGGCTTCGATGGAGTGCGGTCGCGGGCCGCGCTTTTCACCGCCCAAGCGAGCCCAAACCGTCATCAGCTCGTCGAAATCGAGCGCGGCCAGCAGCGATTCGAGGTCCCCTTGACGTTGTTCTCGAATCCTGCGGCGTCCGCCGCCCGCCGAAGTCTTGCCCCGACCCATCTGGCGTCGCAGACACTATCCCGAAACCAGGCAACGCGTCGATGGTGTGGCGCAGGCCCTATTGCGGTCGACGTTCGTCGCGATCACCGCTCGTCCGGGCGACGACCAAGCACCTGCCGTTGAGAATCCACAACGTCCGGCAGGATTGGAAGGATCTGTGGGCCGGAGCCGGGATTCAGTGCCCGCTGCGCCAGCGGGGCCGCGCCCGGCGCCCGTAGCAGCAGCCGTCGGCTACGCCGGCGCGGCCGCGCGGCTTGCGCTCCGACCCGCTCCTAGCTCGGTCGCCCGAACCGGTCCCAGTGTGCGCGGCGCGTTTTCGGCGGGGCAGGCCGTGCCAGAATCTGGACCTCGGCGCCGGATCCGATCTGCCCTTCCCCGGGTGCGCCGCGCTGCTGGGCCGCCGTCGCCCGATGCCTGCTTGGTCCATTCCCGACGTGCGCGGTTCCGCGGCGGAACGCTCATCGCGGCCGATGTGCGCGACCTCGCCGAGCACGAAGAGCGCATCCGGCGGGCCGATGGCTACCGGCCTCCCATGTGCCCACGCTGCGGCGGCGGTCGCCTTCACGTGCACGACCACCTGCAGCGCGTATTCGTCGGCGAGCCGCGCGCCGCGCGGATCCAGATTGTTCGATACATCTGCGCTGCGGCCGACTGCCGGGCGACCTGGCGGATCCTGCCGGCCTTCGTCGCTCGCCACCTTTGGCGGCGCTGGACCACGGTGGCGCGCACGATCGCGGGGGAGCCGCTGAGCGCCACGCGCGCGCTCGTACCGGCGCGCACCCGGCGTCGCTGGAACGCGCGCCTCGCATCGGCCGCGCGGCAGCTCGTGCACATTCTGGCCGACCACGACGATGACCACGTCGTCACGTTCGCGCGGGTGGCTGGATTCGAGGCGACCCGCCGCGACCTGGTCGAACTCTTCACCGCTGGCCGCGTGCTCGGCGTCCATGGCCTCGCCGACATCGCCGCTGCCATCCACGAGCTCGAACGCGGCGTGCGGCTGATGTGACCACCCGCCGGTCGATCCCACCGTTAATGGCCGTCGACCTCGGCTACCCATCGCGTCGTCGCCGCCGCGACCTCGCGGTGGCCCGATCGCGTCCCCCTCCCCGCCTCGAGGTCCACTCCCCCATGAACACCCAGCGAGCGGCGATGTACGTCCGCATGTCGACCGAGCATCAGCAGTACTCGACCGAAAACCAGGCGGACGTCATCCGCGAGTACGCCGCCAAGCACGGCATGGAGATCGTCCGCACCTTCGAGGATGCCGGAAAAAGCGGCCTACGCATCCAGGGGCGCGATGCACTCCGGCACCTCATCGACACGGTGAAGTCAGGGCAGGCCGACTTCGCGACGATCCTGGTCTACGACGTCAGCCGGTGGGGCCGGTTCCAGGACGCCGACGAGAGCGCGTACTACGAGTACCTGTGCAAGAGCGCCGGCATCACCGTGCAGTACTGCGCCGAGCAGTTCACGAACGACGGCACCGTCGGCTCGACGATCATCAAGACCGTGAAGCGGGCCATGGCCGGCGAGTACAGCCGGGAGCTCTCCGCGAAGGTGTTCAAGGGCCAATGCCGGCTGATCGAGCTCGGGTTCCGCCAGGGCGGCGCAGCCGGATTCGGCCTGCGGCGCATGCTCGTCGATCACACCGGGGCCCAGAAGGGCGTGCTCTCCGCGGGCGAGCAGAAGAGCATCCAGACCGATCGCGTCGTGCTCGTCCCCGGCCCGCCGGAGGAGCTCGAGGTGGTTCGCCGCATCTATCGCCTTTTCATCGACGAGCGGCGCACCGAAGCCGAGATCGCGACCCTCCTGAACGGGTCCGGCACGACGAGGTGGTCGCGCGCGACCGTCCATCAGGTGCTCACCAACGAGAAATACATCGGCCGCAACGTCTACAACCGCGTGTCCTTCAAGCTGAAGGTCAAGCGCGTGCGGAACTCGGAGGACATGTGGGTGCGCTGCAACGATGCGTTCGACCCCATCGTCGAAGAGGACGACTTCTACATGGCCAAGGGGATCATCCTCGGGCGCCATCGGCGCTATTCCGATGACGAGATGCTCGCGCGCTTGCGCGAGGTGCTCGACCGGCATGGACGCCTCTCGGCGCTGCTGATCGACGAGGCAGAGCCCGGGCCTTCGAGCGCCGTTTACCGCCACCGCTTCGGAAGCCTCATCCAGGCGTACCAGGCGATCGCCTACACGCCCGAGCGCGACTTCCGGTTCCTCGAGATCAATCGACGCCTTCGGCAGCTCTACCCGAAGGTCGTCGACGATGTCGTGGGCGCGCTCGAGCGCGCTGGCGGAGATATCGAGCGGGCCCCGGAGACAGACCTCCTTAACATCAACGGCCTGGTCACGGCGTCGATCGTGCTCGCCCGGTCCCGGCGGACCGAGGGCGGGGCGCTGCGCTGGGCCATCCGCTTCGACCAGGGGCTCTTGCCCGACCTCACCGTGGCCGTGCGCATGGACGCCGCGAACGAGGCGCCACTCGACTACTTCGTGTTCCCGGCCCTGGACGTGGGCCCCGGACGCCTCCGGCTCGCCGAGGAGAACGGCATCTTCGTCGACGCATACCGATTCGACACGCTCGACTTCTTCTACGGCATCGCCGAGCAGGTCGGGGTCGAGGAGGCTGCAGCATGACCGCCGTGCAGATGATCCCGATTTCGCAGGTGCGCCTCTTGAACCCGCGCGCCCGCAGCAAGGCGAAGTTCAACGACATGGTGAAGAACATCGCCGCGGTCGGGCTGAAGAAGCCGATCACGGTCGCCGAACGCGAGGGCGAGCCTGGCCTCTACGATCTCATCTGCGGTCAGGGGCGCCTCGAGGCGTACCAGGCGCTGGGCCAGGAGACGGTGCCCGCGCTCGTGCGCCGCGTGCCGAAGCACGATCGGTACATCATGAGCCTCGTCGAGAACGTCGCCCGCTGCCAGACGAGCTCGATGGACCTCGCGCGGGAGCTCCACGCCCTGCGCGCGCGCGGCTACTCGAATGCCGAGAGCGCGGCGAAGGTCGGCGTCAGCGACGCCTACGTCTCGTTGCTGCTTCGACTGCTCGACAACGGCGAGGAACGGCTCATTCGCGCCGTGGAACACGGCGAGATCCCGATCAACGTGGCCGTCGACATCGCCGCGAGCGACGACGCGGCCATCCAGCGCAGCCTCGCCGAGGCGTACACGAGCAAACAGCTACGCGGCAAAGCGCTTCTCGCCGCGCGGCGGCTGGTCGAAGAGCGACGCGTGCGCGGCAAGGCGATGCGCGCTGGCAATCGGAACCGCGAGGGCTCGAACGTCACGGCTGAAAAGATCGTGCGGGCCTACCGCAAAGAGTGCCAGCGGCAGAAACGGCTTGCCAAGGCCGCGCGGGTGACCGAGCTGCGCCTCGTCTTCGTGGCGAACGCGCTCAAGCGTCTGCTCGCCGACGAGAACTTCGTGAACCTGCTGCGCGCGGAAAAGCTCGACAAGATGCCCGAGTACCTGGCCGACGCGGTGCGGAGGGCGTCATGACGGTGGTGGCCTTGGTTCGGACGTCGTTCGAGGGCGAAACCGTGAGCGTGCCGCTCACACGCATTCTGCCCACCAAGACGGTCTCGGCCGCCGTGAAGGGCAGCGCAAAGTACAAGGAAATCGAGTCCTCCTACCCCGTCGTCGGCATCATCGAGCCCCTGGTGGTCTGGCGGCAGCGCGACGGCAGCTACCTGCTGCTCGACGGGCACTGCCGGTTATCGGTGCTGCAGGACGCCGGCGCGAAAACGGCCGAGTGCCTCGTTTCGACGGACGACGAATCGTACACGTTCAACAAGCACGTGAGCCGACTTGCCCCCATCCAGGCGAACCGGATGATCCTGAAGGCTCTCGACGCCGGCGTGCCGGAGGAGCGACTCGCGAAGGCGCTCAACCGGTCCGTCCAGACGATTCGAACGAGCCGCACGATGCTCAAGGACATCTGCAGCGAGGCCCTCGAGCTACTCAAGGACAAACAGGTCGCCACGAACGCGCTGCGCTTGTTCAAACTCGTGAAGCCGATGCGCCAGATCGAAATGGCGGAGCTGATGAACAAGATGGGCAACTACAGCAAGCCGTACGCGGCGGGCCTCGTCTCCAGAACGCCGCAGGAGATGCTGACCGAACAGGCGCGCCCGAAGAAGACGGCTCGCGCCAAGCCCGAGGACCTCGCCCGCATGGAGGTCGAGATGCAGACGCTAGAGCGCGAGATCCTCCTCATCGACGAGTCCTACGGGCGCAACGTCGTCAACCTGACGATCGCGCGGGGCTACGTGAAGAAGCTGCTCGAGAACGCGAAGGTGGCCAAGTACCTGGGCGCCAAGCATGCGGACATCCTCGCGGAGTTTCAGCGCATCCAGGAGGCGGAGTCGTTGGATGCGTGAGCCAGGGGGCTTCGTACACGCGCGCTGCGGCCGCGGCGCGGATCGACGCGACAGTGCTCGCGGGCGTCCGCTTCGCCGGCAGCGCGACTGTGGACCACGGCGGAGCGCATTCCTCGCCGCTGCGCGTGCGACGGTGGCCCGACGCCCGTGCGGCGGGGGGCGCGCTTCGTCGCCGAAACTCGGTCTGGCGCGGTGCGCCCCGTCCTCGACCGGCCAGCCGCGGTGCCGAAAGTCAGAACGGCGTGAAGAACACACGCTGCGGATGCTTCACAGGCTTCACCAATCGCACCGCCCGCTGCGGCGACGCGAGGAGCCACGCGAAGTCGGCGGTCGCTTCGGGCACCGGAAACGCGGCCGCTCGACTGTCGCCTACGGTGAGCGGGCGGCAGCCCACGATCTCGACGGTGCCCACGAGCACGCCCCGGGGCAGTGCGTCAATGTCGAGGCCGCGCTCACGAACGACGCGCGCGCGAAGCCGCGCGTGCTCGAGTTTCGCTGGACCAGTCGCAAGAGACGCTCGGCCTGCGCATCCGTCAGCGGAAACACCGTACCCGCGGCGCCGGCCTTGAGGAACGACGCCGTACCGACGACGGGATCACTCCGAAGCTCCTCGATGCCGAGGGGAGTCTCGATGGATGCCGTCATGTAGAGGAGGTCGAACCAAGTCTCGCCGTTCGCGTCGGCCCCGCGCAGGGCGTCGATTCGTCCGAGGCCGACGAGCCGCAGCGCCGGAGCGCCCTTCCAGAAGAAGACGCCGTCGCCCACCGCCCAGTCTCGAGGCGGCTTACGGGTGACCCAGTCTTCCACCTTTCCCACCACGAGCATCTTGTCGAGGTTATTGCGACTAGGGTTGCCCTTGACGATCCAGAAGCGCATCACGTGGTTCTCTGGGTAAGCCCCCAGCATCGCAGGGCGAGAGCTGCGCCGGAAGGGGGGTGTGGCAGGCCTACGACAAAATGATGGACGGTACGACGCGACCGCGCGGTCCTTCCGCTTCCATTCCGCTGCGCATCCCAATGCAGCCGCGGCTGGTATAGCGTAGCCGGCGTAAGATGAACGCGAGCGATCTGAAGCCCGGAATCATCGTCCGCGGGCCGATGCTCCCCGAGCCGATCGAGATCCTTGTAGTGACGCCGCTCGGCGAAGCCGTGAAGGTGACCGGTGCCGGCCAGAAGACGGGACAAGTCCACCAACGCGTGCTCCACGCGCAGCAGCTCCACCTCCTCGACGCATCGCCAGAGGCGGAGCCGTTCGACGGGGAACCCTTGCACTTCAAGCTAGGCGTCGAGGCTGCACGCCTCGGCCTGGCGTATGAGTACGACCCCTACTTCTCGCTCTCGATCGCGCGCGTCGACCCGCTGCCCCACCAGCTCGAGGCCGTCTACGACTACTTCCTGAAGCTGCCCCGCATCCGCTTCCTCCTCGCGGACGACCCGGGAGCCGGCAAGACGATCATGGCCGGCCTGCTGCTCAAGGAGCTGAAGGTCCGCGGGCTCGTGAAGCGGACGCTCATCGTCGCGCCCGCGAACCTGACGTTCCAGTGGCAGCGCGAGCTGAAGGACAAGTTCCGCGAGCAGTTCGACGTGATGCGCGGCGAGGTGCTGCGCACGCAGTACGGCCAGAACCCCTGGCAGGAGAGCAACCAGGTCGTCACATCCGTCTCTTGGATCTCGCGCGTCGAGGACGCCAAGGAGAGCCTGCTGCGCTCGCAGTGGGACCTCGTCATCGTGGACGAGGCTCACAAGATGAGCGCGTACAGCGCCGACAAGAAGACCCTTGCCTTCCAGATCGGCGAGGCGCTGTCGCAACGTACCGATCATTTCCTCTTGATGACGGCGACGCCGCACAAGGGCGACCCCGAGAATTTCCGGCTCTTCCTGAGCCTCCTCGACAAAGACGTTTACGGCGACGTGAAGAGCCTGGAGGAGGCGATGCGTCGTCACGAGGCGCCGTTTTACCTGCGTCGCCTGAAGGAAGCGCTCGTCGAGTTCCCCGACCCAGAGACCGGCGAGGTCAAGAAGCTCTTCACCAACCGCGACGTGCGCACCACGAAGTTCGAGCTCGACGGTGAGGAGTTCGACTTCTACGACGCGCTCACGCGGTACGTCGAAGACCAGTCGATCAAGGCCGCCGCTGCCGAGAACGTTCAGGCCAACATCCTCGGATTCCAGATGGCGATGCTGCAGCGTCGCTTTGCATCCAGCGTCTACGCCGTGCGCCGAAGCCTCGAGCGCATGCGCGACAAGCGACGCAAGATCCTCGACGATCCGGAGAGCTATCGCCAGCAGCAGATCGACCGCAAGCTGCCTGAAGATTTCGATGACCTGCCCGAGGACGAGCAGGCGAAGATCATGCAGAACGCGGAGGAGGCGGTCCTCATCGTCGACCCCATCGCGCTCCGCGAGGAGATCCAACGACTCGACAAGCTAGTCGCCCTGGCGCGGGCGCTCGAGAAGCGCGAGGTCGAGTCGAAGCTCAACAAGCTGAAGCAGGTGCTCAGCGAGCAGAGAATCTTCAGCGACCCGAGGATGAAGCTGCTCGTGTTCACCGAGCACAAAGACACGCTCGACTACCTCGCAGGTGATGGCCGCGACGGGCGCCCGCTCGGGAAGCTCCGCGAGTGGAGGCTGACCTGCACGCAGATCCACGGCGGGATGCCCATCGGCGACCGTGATACGCCGAACACGCGCATCTACTCTGAGCGCGAGTTCCGCGAAGACTGCCAGGTTCTTGTCGCGACGGAGGCCGCCGGCGAAGGCATCAACCTGCAGTTCTGCTGGTTGATGATCAACTACGATATCCCGTGGAATCCCGTGCGCCTCGAACAGCGCATGGGGCGCATCCATCGCTACGGTCAGAAGAAGGACTGCCTCATCTTCAACTTTGCGGCGGTCAACACGCGCGAGGGGCGCGTCCTCGAGAAGCTACTGATGCGCCTTGCCGAGATCAAAGACGAGCTCGGCACCGACAAGGTGTTCGACGTCGTCGGCGAGATGCTGCCGTCGAACGCGCTCGAGAAGATGTTCCGCGAGATGTACGCGAAGCGGCTCGACGTCACGGACATCGCGGACCGGATCGTGAAGGACATCGACCCGGAGCGCTTCAAGCGCATCACGGGCTCGACGCTCGAAGGCCTTGCGAAGAAGGAGCTGAATCTCTCCGCGCTCGTCGGCAAGTCGGTTGAGGCGAAGGAGCGGCGCCTCGTGCCCGAAGTGGTCGAGGACTTCTTCATGGCGGCCGGACCCATCGCGGGCGTCCATCCGTCGCCTGTGCGCGGCAAGGAGCACGTCTACAAGGTCGGCAAGGTGCCGAAGACGCTGAGTGCGATCGGCGAGCGCCTCGAGCCCCGATTCGGCAAGCTCGGTCGTGAGTACCAGCGCGTAGTCTTCGACAAGCGGCTTCTGGGCGACGACGCGACGCTCGAATGGGTCACGCCGGGTCACCCGCTCTTCGAAGTCGTACGCAGCGACGTCGCCGACCGCGTCGAGGCTGACCTGCGCCGCGGTGCGGTCCTGTGGGACCTGCACGCGAAGGCGTCGTACCGGCTGGACGTATATGCGGCGTCGATCAAGGACGGCAGGGGAAACACACTGCACCGGAAACTCTTCGTGGTCCGCGCCGAGGTCGTCACTCGGAACAGTGACCTCGCCGCGCAGCGAAGCCTGGCGGGTATGGGGCCCGCGCAAGGGGGGTTGCGCTTGGCATCTGAGCCAGCTCCTGTCCTCTCGCTCCGACAGCCGACGATCTTTCTCGACCTCATTCCGACCACGAAGGGCACGCATCTCCCCGAGCTACGGCCACTCCCGGAGAAGGATGCGGTCGAGGCCTATCTCATCGAGAACGCCCTCACCCCGTTCCTCGCCGAGGTCGCCGAGCAGCGCACGAAGGAAAATAGGGTTGTCCGTGACCACATTGAGATCTCGCTGAACGCCCTCATCGACCGACAGCAGCTCACTTTCGCAGAGTTGGAGGGCCGGCGCATCGGTGGCGCGAACCTTCCTGGTCTCGAGGGCAACATCAAGCAGGCCGAGGACCACCTCGACGAGCTGAACGCACGTCTCGAACGCCGTCGCCAGGAGCTTGAGATGGAGCGCCACTGCTCCATCGGCGACTTCCAGCACCTCGGGCGCGCGTGGGTGCTTCCGCATCCTGAGCGCGAAGCACCGAACATCGCTCCGATGGTCAGCGACCCGGAGATCGAGGCGATTGCCGTGCGGGTCGCCATGGAGCACGAGCGCTCCAAGGGCTGGGTCGTCGAGAGCGTCGAGAACGAGAACCGCGGTTACGACCTGCTCTCGAAGAAGCCGCACCCGACCGAGCCCGGCGTGTTCGTACAGGCGCGCTTCATCGAGGTGAAGGGCCGCGCGGCGACCGGCGAGGTTGCGCTCACAGCGAACGAGTATCGGACCGCGCAACGGCTCGGCGAGGACTTCTGGCTGTACGTCGTGTTCGACTGCGCGACGAAGCCGAAGATCAACACGATCCAGAACCCGGCGAAGCTCGGATGGGAGCCCGTCGTGAAGGTCGAGCACTACCACGTGACCGCCCAGGTGATCCTTGAGGCCTCGCGTGGCTGACCCGAGGAACACTCTCCAGAAAAAGTTCGAGCCGAATCATCGGCACACGAACTTCGGCAACGTTCTCACCCATCTCCAAGTGCACGGGTTCCGGCTTCACTCGAGGTCCAACCTCGATCTCCGCAGCCCTATCACGGCCTTCTGCGGCCCCAATGGCACCGGGAAGACGACGCTCCTTCAGTTGGCGGCGTGTAGCTATCGCCAGGGCGACCAGGGGTTTCAGCTTCGAGACTTCTTCGCGCTCGGTGCTCTCGACCCTACACCGTTTAGGGCCGACGCGCGGCTGACGATCAGAACGTGGCAGGCGGACGCCAAGCCGCGCGAGATCACTCTCACCCGGCGTACGAGCCGATGGTCGGACTACCGCAGACGTGATGAACGTGAAGTACTGTTCCTCGGGGCGGCCGAGTTTCCGCCGCGCGCAGAGGAGCAGGGGTTCGCCTTTCGGCAGGCTGGCCGCCTTGTTGTCGCCGCGCGCACCCCGTGCTCTCCAACCGTCACCACCGCCGTCGGAAGGGTACTCGGCACGCACTACGACCGCGTCGAACGAGCTGATGTGTCGTTGAGGGAGCGGTCGGGCTCAATCTTGGCCGCAGGCCGGGGAGCTCTCAGTTACTCCGAGAACCACATGGGGTTCGGCGAATGCCGCGTTCACAACATGATCGACAGGCTGGAAGCCCAATCCATGAAGTCTCTCATCCTCCTCGAGGAACCGGAGATTTCCCTACACCAATCTGCTCAGTTCCGGTTCGGTGAGTACCTGGTCGACATCGCGATCAGAAAGGGGCACCAGATCCTTCTAAGCACGCACAGCGAGCATCTGCTTCGTGCGCTACCGCAGGTCTCACGCATGTTGATCGTGCGAGATGGTGGCACCGGCGTGCGAGTTCTCCCGGGCCTTGCGTCGGCTCAGGTGGCGAGCGTCCTCACTGATGGACACGACAAGGCTCTGCGGGTTCTCGTCGAAGACGACGTGGCCGCTGCGATTCTCGCCGAGATGTTGGCGAAGGTGGAACCCGAGCTGCTGAAGACTACCGCCATCATCATTGGCGGTTATCGAGACGACAAGGATCAGAGCGTTGGCGGTGGGAAGGACGCCATCGCGGCGGCGATGCGAACGCTGCGGGACGCTGGTCTCCGAATCGCTGCGGTGCTCGATGCCGATGCCAATCAGGAACCGGCGAACTTCGTGTTCAAGCTCCCGGGCACGATGCCGCCGGAGAAGGAAGTATTCCGCAACTCAGCCGTCAAGCAGCTCTGGTCGACCACCTACGGCTTGGACGTGGACTCTTTCGTCGCCGAGCTCGCTGGCGTTGACCATCACGGGTGGTTCGCACGGTTGGCTGAACGCCTCGGTCGGGACCGTGTGTTCTTGGTCGGGGAAGCCTGTCGCGCGTATGCCGCAAGCGTCTCATTCGGAACCCTCCCTGAACTCCTCCGAGAGGCGGCTTCGAAAAAATGAACAACGCATCCTTGTACGGTCTGAAACGGCTCATCGAAGGCGACCTTCCGATCCGAAAGATCTCCGAACACGCGCGGCGCGAGAAGTCGATTAGGCATGGCCATATCTCGACGCTGCACCTGTGGTGGGCGCGCCGACCATTGGCTGCCTGCCGGGCCGTGGTACTCGCCGCGCTTCTCCCCGATCCGACAGATGACGCTTGCCCGAAGGCCTTTCGAGACGGGGCAGCATCCGCTCTGTCAAGCCTACGCGAGGCCGTTGGTGGCTCGCGAGCGGGCTTGGAAAATCCAAAACAGCTTCGCGAGGCTCTTCTTCAGTTCATCGCGGACTTCGCCAATTGGGATCTTGCCGTCTCCGATCCACACCTCCGTGCGGCGCGTCGACTCGTCGCATCGGCGCACGCTGCACTCGGTGGGCAGACGCCGGCGCCGCTGGTTATTGACCCCTTTGCGGGCGGTGGCGCCATTCCGCTCGAGGCGCTTCGGGTCGGCGCCTCGGCTTATGCGTCCGACATTAATCCCGTCGCTGTTCTTCTTAACGAGGTCGTCCTTGAGCAGCTCCCGAAGCAAAGGACGGCTCTTATCGACGAGGTCCAGAAGTGGGGCCAGTGGATGGCGGAGAGCGCCGAGCAGGAACTGCGGGCGTTCTACCCAGCAGAGGGTGGCGGCCGGCAGCCCGTAGCCTATCTCTGGGCGCGCACGATCGACTGTGAAGGTCCAGGATGCGGCATGCGCGTGCCGCTTCTCAAATCCGGCTGGGTTGCGAAGCGCGGTGGACGTCTCGTCGCGGTCAAGCTCCGGCCCGTCGTGAAGGAGCGCCGATTCGAGTTCGACCTGGAAACCCCCCGTTCCGCCAGCGAGTCGCGCCCAGGTACGATCGCAGGTGCGCACGTCCTATGTCCGGCGTGCGGGTTCACTACGAAGAAGGACCGCGTTCGGGCGCAGCTTCGGGAACGTCATGGTGGCGTCGACGACGCTCAGCTCTACTGCGTTGCGCTGGCGAGTGTCGGTGGCGAAGGTCGAACCTTCCGCCTCCCGACCGAAGAGGAGCGCACCGTCTCGAAGAAGGTCAGCGAAGCACTGACTAAGGCCGCCGCCGACGTGCCGGACGAGCCGATCCCGCAGGAGCGTGTCTGGAAGAACAACCCGATTCGCGTCCACCTTTACGGCATCGACCAGTGGTCCAAGCTGTTCACCCCTCGGCAGCGGCTGCTCCTCGCTACGTACTCTCGGCTTGCGCGGGAGGCCTCTTGCCAGGCTCTCAAATCGACGTGCAAACCGGAGCTCGCCACCGCGGTGGGGACGATCCTCGCGCTTGCCGTAAGCCGACTCGCCGATATCTCCAACGCTCACTGCCAATGGAGCAACACGAGCACGCAGGTTGTCCACCTCTTCGGTAGGCAGGCGATCTCGATGACGTGGGACTTTGCCGAGGCCGCACCGTTCACACCCCGCGTTGCGGGCAACCTGCTCACGACGCTGGGCTCGATGTGTGAAGTGCTCGCGCGGGAGGCTCGGATCCAAGGCGACGCGACCGTCGCACGGCACAGCGCCACTCGGCACGCATTGCCAGACGATAGCGCGCAGGTGTTGTTCACCGATCCGCCGTACTACGACGCGGTTCCGTACGCGACGCTCGCTGATTTCTTCTACGTTTGGCTTCGGCGGGCTGTGCCATCCGGGCTCCGCACTCTTTTTTGCGATGCTCTCATCGACAAGACGGACGAGTGCGTCGTCGACGAAGCGAAGGGGAAAGACCGCGCGTACTTCGAGAAGACAATGGCCGCCGCCCTAGCAGAGGCACGGCGGGTTGTCGCGCCCGACGGTATCGGTGTCATCGTCTTCGCGCACAAGTCGACGGCGGGATGGGAAGCGCAGCTGAAGGCCATGATCGAGGCGGGATGGGTGGTCACCGGTTCCTGGCCCATTGACACGGAACGTGCGGACCGCATGCGTGCCCACGGTTCCGCCGCGCTTGCATCTTCCGTTCACCTCGTGTGCAGGCCGCGCGAGCGTGCCAACGGTTCGTCTGCGATCCATGAGGTCGGCGACTGGCGCTCCGTCCTCGAGGAGCTTCCACGCCGGATCCGGGCGTGGCTGCCGCGGCTCGCGGAGGAAGGCGTCGTAGGCGCCGATGCTATTTTCGCCTGTTTGGGGCCAGCGCTTGAGATCTTCTCGCGGTACTCGCGCGTTGAGAAGGTTTCCGGTGAGCGAGTCGAGCTTCGCGAGTACCTGGAACACGTTTGGGCCGCCGTATCACGAGAGGCGCTCGCGATGATCTTCGAGGGGGCAGATACGGCGGGGCTCGAGCCCGACGCTCGGCTGACGGCGATGTGGCTCTGGACGCTTGCCGCTTCTCCGTCGGCGGTGGCCGAGGCGGATGCCGGTGCCGACGAGGGACCGTCCGAGGGCGACGACGATGAAAGCCCGCCGTCGGCATCGGCTGGTCCCTCGGCCGGCTTTGCCTTGGAGTACGACGCGGCACGAAAGATTGCTCAAGGACTCGGCGCGCAACTCGAGGAACTAGTTCACGTTGCTGTGATCGACGGGGAGACGGCCCGCCTCCTTGCTGTAGCCGACAGGACAAAGCACCTTTTCGGAAGGACCGACGGTGCGCCAACGTCCGCGAAGAAAGCGGCCAAGAAGAAGCAGATGACGCTCTTCGGCGAACTGGATCAGGCGGCTTCGGCGCAAGGCTGGGGCGACGTCGGCGCTCCGAAAGCAGGTATCACGACACTCGACCGCGTTCACCAGGCGATGCTGCTATTCGGCTCGGGACGCGGCGAGGCGCTCAAACGCTTCATCGTTGAGGAGGGCGTCGGCAAGCAGCCCCAGTTCTGGAAGCTCGCCCAATGCCTTTCGGCGCTCTACCCGAACGGCACCGACGAGAAGCGCTGGGTCGATGGTGTGCTGGCACGCAAGAAGGGGCTCGGCTTCTAGCGGTGATGGCAGCGACCGAGAACTACCCGCGCCGGCTCATCGAGGTCGATCTCCCGATCGCCGCGGTGTCTGAGCACGCGCGGGATGGTCGCTCGGTCCATCACGGCCACATCACCGCAATCCACATCTGGTGGGCGCGCAAGCCGCTGCCCTCGTGCCGCGCGGCCGCGCTCGCCGCGTCACTCATCGACCCCCTCGACCCTGCGTGCCCCGAGGCGTTCAAGACGAGCGCGCGCGACGTTCTCGGCCAGCTCTACCGCACCAAGGTCGAAGACGGCGGCGAGGTCCTGCGTCGCGGCCTCCTGCGGCTCGTCTCGGACTTCGCCTCCTGGCAGCGCGCGACGGACCCTGCGTTCCGCGAGGCTGCGCGCACGTTGGCGTCGTCGGCGCACGCCTCGCTCTTCGAGGGCGGGCCGTCGTTCCTCGCCGATCCGTTCTGCGGTGGTGGCTCGATCCCGCTCGAGGGGCTCCGGCTCGGCGCCACGTCGTACGCGTCCGACCTGAACCCGGTCGCGACGCTCATCAGCAAGATCACTCTCGAGTACGTCCAGCGCTTCGGCGACAAGCTCTTCGCCGAGGTGGAGCGGTGGGGCGCGCAGATCACCCGACAGGTGAAGGAGGAGCTTCAGCGCTTCTACCCGATCGTCGACGGCCAGACGCCGGTCGCGTACATTTCGTTCCGCCGCATCCAGTGCGAGGGGCCGAAGTGCGGCGCCGACGTGGTGCTCACGAGCAAGTTCCACCTGTCACGTCGTGGCGAGCGTTCCATCGGTTTGCGGCTCGCAGGCTGGGACGGTCCCACCCCTCGCTTCGAGATAGCGGAAGGGAACCTCCGCTCGTTTCCCGATCCAACTGTTCGACGAGGTGCCGCGACGTGCCTGAAGTGTGGCTACACGATTCCGGTCGAGCGTGTGCGCGAGCAGCTCTCCGCGCGCTCAGGAGGCGCGCCCTCTGCGCTGCTTGTTGCGGTCGCCCTCGGCGGGCCCTCCGGCGAGCGCTCATTCCGCGCGCCGACCGATGACGACCGCGCCGCGCTGGCCGCTGCAGCCAAGGCAGTAACCGAGCTGGACCACGCGAGCAGCGATGGCCTGTCTGCGCTTCCCAACGAGGCGCTGCCGCCCATCGGCACGCTCGGCTTTCGCGTCCAGCGCTACGGCATGGTGCGCTGGCGCGACCTCTTCACGCCGCGCCAGCTCCTAACCATCACGACCCTCGTTCGCCTGGTGCGCGAGGCGGTGCCCGAAGACCGCACGCCAAATGGCCTCGGCGTCGCCGTGCGTTCGTGCCTCGCGCTCGCTGTCGATCGCCTTTGCGACTACCAGAACACGGGCTGCTCGTGGAACCCGAGCGGATCGGCGCTCCCGCACCTCTTCACGCGGCAGGCGCTGCCGATCATCTGGGACTACGGCGAGGCGAATCCGCTCGCGTCGTCATCGGGGTCGTGGGCGGGCGCCGTCGATCACGTCGTCCGTGGCCTGCGCAACGCGCACGTTGATACGCACGGCGCCGACGTGGGCATGGCCTCGGCGAGTCATCACCCGCTGCCCACCGACTGCGCGCACATCCTGATCACGGACCCACCGTACTACGACGCCATCCCGTACGCGGATCTCTCGGACTTCTTCTACGTGTGGCTGCGCCGCATGCTCGCGTCGGACCACCCGGAGCTGTTCAAGACGGCGCTGGTGCCTCGCGAGGACGAGGCGATCGTGAACCCGGTCGCAGGAAAAGACCGCGACTACTACCGGCGCATCATGACCGATGCACTCGCGGAGGCTCGTCGTGTTACGCGGCCCGATGGCATCGGCGTCATCATCTTCGCTCACAAGTCGACGAGCGGCTGGGAGGACCTCCTCGCTGCGATGATCGATGCGGGCTGGATCATCACGGCGTCGTGGCCGATCGACACCGAGAACGCCTCGCGCCTGCGCGCACGAAACTCGGCGGTGCTCGGTTCGTCGATCCACCTCGTGTGCCGCCCACGCGAGCATCGCGACGGCCGCCTTGTCACGGATACAGTCGGCGACTGGCGCGACATCCTCTCGGCCCTCCCGAAGCGCATCGCCGAGTGGATGCCACGGCTTGCGCGCGAGGGCATCGTCGGCGCTGACGCTATCTTCGCGTGCCTCGGTCCCGCCCTCGAGCTCTTTTCGCGCTTTGCTCGCGTCGAGAAGGTGTCGGGCGCCATCGTGTCGCTCGAAGATTATCTCGAACAGGTATGGGCCGCCGTCTCGCGTGAGGCTCTCGCGATGATCTTCGACGAGGCCGAGACCGCGGGTCTCGAAGAAGACGCGCGTATCACGGCGATGTGGTTATGGACGCTCGCGGGCTCCGGCTCCTCGACCTCTTCGGAGGGTTCGGACGACGAAAGACCGACCGAAGACGACACGGACGCAGACATGACGCTGGCGGGCTTCAGCCTCGAGTATGACGCGGCCCGCAAGATCGCCCAGGGGCTCGGCGCCCGCCTCGAAGCGCTCGACCACGTCGTCGAAGTAAGGGGCGAGACGGCTCGACTCCTCGCTGCCGCCGAGCGGGCGCAGTACCTCTTTGGCGGTGCCGACACGGCGCACACACCAAACCGATCGTCGAAGAAGAAGCAGGGGACGCTCTTCGCTGAGTTGGAGCAAACCGCCGAGGCGCAGGGCTGGGGCGACATGGGCGCCCCGAAAGCGGGGACCACGACGCTAGATCGCGTCCACCAGGCCATGCTCCTCTTCGCATCTGGGCGCGGAGAAGCGCTCAAGCGGTTCGTGGTGCAGGAGGGCGTCGGACAAAGCCCGCTGTTCTGGAAGTTGGCGCAGTCGTTGTCCGCGCTCTACCCGAGTGGCACTGACGAGAAGCGCTGGGTCGACGGCGTGCTCGCGCGCAAGAAGGGGCTCGGGTTCGGATGACGGCGCTCGCGACCAAGTGGGCGTCGCAATTCTACGCGACCCTCGGAGACGACCGGCTCGCCGCCGACGAGCTGAAGGAAGCGTCCATGCGCTCGGACCTTGCGCGCTGGACCGCGACGCTCACCGGCGTCGTCGTGCGCTCGTTCGAGCAACTGGGCTGGGCGGCTGCCGGGAAGGGACACCGCTGCACCGTGCTGCCCGTGAAGCGAAACGAGTACCTGTCGCAGGACGTCATGGCGTTCCCTGGTTCGGGCTCGGGTTGGCGCTTTCCCGTCGCCGTGTGCGAGCTCGAGAACTCGGCCGATGCGGATCTTGTCGCCTACTCGCTGTGGAAGGTGCTCTGCGTGAGGTGCGGCCTGCGCATCCTGTTCTGCTATCGGCCCGATTCGGCGGAAGGCCCAGCTTTCGTCGCTTCGCTCGCCAGGGGCGTCGTGGACGCGATGTTGATTTCCGAGCGCGCGGCGCTCAGTGGCGAGACGCTGGTGGTTGTCGGCTCGCGAAGCGACGCCGGCACGTTTCCTTACGGATTCTTTCAGGCGTGGAAGCTCAACTCCAACACGGGGCGTTTCGAGCGCTTCGCGCGACAGTGAAAGTGAGAAGAACATGGCAATGAAGCCCTGGTACAAGATCGTCACTCCGCGCGAGGACCTGCGCGATGGCAAGCCGCTCGACGCGTCGGAGTTCGCTGTCCACCTCGACCACGTTCGCGACGGGCGCGCACCGGCCGTGTACCAGAACCCGGCCGAGTTCTTCGAGCGCACCTTTCTCACGAAGAACCTCCGCGAGCTCTCGGCGCAGGTCGTTCGGCGCCTCTCCGGCATCAAGGTCGAGACCTCCGCCATCTTCAACCTCTCCACGCAGTTTGGTGGAGGCAAGACGCACTCGTTGACCCTCCTTTATCACCTGGCTCGCAATGGTGAAGCGGCCAAGTCTTGGAAAGGCGTGGAGGCGATCCTCACGGACGCCGGGCTGACCAAGGTTCCCTCCGCACGCACCGCGGTCTTCGTCGGCACCGAGTTCGACTCGCTCGCGGGGCGAGGTGGAAAGGACGGAACGCCGCTTCGGAAGACGCCATGGGGAGAGATCGCTTTCCAGATTGGGGACGTCGACGGTTACCGAACGGTTGAAGAGCACGAGAAACAGGGCATCGCTCCGGGCGGTGACGTGATTGAGCAAATGCTTCCCAGGGATAAGCCGATACTCATTCTGCTCGACGAGTTGATGAACTACGTCAATCGGAGCCGAAAGAGTGGATTGTCCTCTCAGTTCTACACCTTCCTACACAATCTTTCCGAGGTAGCGCGCGGTCGAGACAACCTAGTGCTCGCGGTCTCGATCCCCGCGTCGGAACTGGAGATGACGCCGGAGGACGAGGCTGACTTCTCGCGCCTCAAGAAGATGCTTGATCGCCTTGGCAAGGCGATCGTGATGTCCGCGGAGGCGGAGACATCCGAAATCATTCGTCGACGTCTCTTTGAGTGGACCGGGCTCCCAAAGGACGCACTCGCCACAATCGAAGAATACGAAGCTTGGCTGTTGGCGAATAAGCATCAGCTCCCCACCTGGTTCCCTCTCGATCATGCTCGGCAGGCACTCGAGGCGTCATATCCGTTTCACCCGTCGCTCCTTTCCGTCTTCGAGCGAAAGTGGCGCGGCCTCCCGCGTTTCCAGCAGACACGTGGCGTGCTGCGACTGCTCGCTCTCTGGGTCTCGAAGGCCTACAGCGAGGGTTATAAGGGTGCGCACAAGGACCCGCTCGTCTCGCTGGGCACCGCGCCGCTCGAGGATCCGCTGTTCCGGTCCGCGCTCTTCGAGCAGCTCGGCGAAATCAGACTCGAGCCTGCCGTCACGACGGACATAGCCGGAAAGGACCACGCTCACGCACTCCGTCTCGACGCCGAGGCGACGCCGGAGCTGAAGAAGGCGCGCCTCCACCGCAAGGTTGCCACCACCATTCTCTTTGAGTCCAATGGCGGTCAGCAGCGCGGCGAAGCCACGTTGCCGGAGGTCCGTCTCGCCGTTGCCGAGCCGGGGCTCGATATTGGCAACGTCGAGCAGTGCCTCGAAGCGCTGACCGACAGCTGCTATTTCCTCGCGGCCGAGAAGAACCGCTACCGATTCAGCTTTCAGCCTAACCTGAACAAGCTCCTGGCCGATCGTCGAGCGAGCGTCAGCGTTGCATCGATCGACGAGGTTGTTCGGAAGGAGATCCAGAAGGTCTTCGGCAACGGCGGCGGCATCGAACGGGTCTACTTCCCGAAGAGGAGCAATGAGGTGCCCGACCGTCCGGTGCTCACACTCGCGATCCTCGCGCCCGAGAACACGGCGCAGGAGCCGTCGACGAAGACCCTGATCGCGTCGATGACAACCGAGAGCGGCTCATCCTCGCGCACATTCAAGAGCGCGCTCATTTGGGTCGTACCGGAGGACGCGACGACGCTGCTCGACGAAGCGCGCAAGCTGCTCGCGTGGAAGGACATCGACGCTGATGCCGGCGAGCTGAAGCTCGACGAAACGCAACAGCGCCAGCTTGCGGAGAACGCGAAGCGTGCGGAACGTGACCTGCGAGAGGCAGTGTGGCGGGCGTACAAGAACGTCTTCTTGCTCGCCGACGACAACTCGATGCGGAAGATCGACCTCGGCCTCGTCCACTCGAGCGCGGCGAATTCGCTCGTCGAGCTGATCCTGTCCCGCCTCAAGCAGGAGGACATCGTCGTTGAAGGCGTAAGCCCGAACTTCCTCACGCGGTACTGGCCGCCGGCACTTCCCGAGTGGAGCACGAGGTCGGTGCGTGACGCGTTCTATGCATCGCCCAAGTTCCCGCGACTGTTGAAGCCGGATGCGGTGAAGGAGACCATCTCACGCGGCCTCGACGCCGGCGCGGTGGCGTACGTCGGCAAGGCGAGCGACGGGAGCTACGAGCCGTTTGTCTACAAGCGCTCCCTGGGCGCAGGCGACATCGAGATCGCCGACGATGTCTACCTGATCCTCCGCGAGCGCGCGGAGGAGTACGTGGCCAGGAGGGCCGCGCCACCGCCGCCGACAAGCCTGGCAGAGCCAGTGTCGGGCGGCACTGCCCCGACCCCCGGCACGCTTGGCGCCACACCCGCGGGCGCGCCTCAGGGCGCCCCACCGCCGCCCGCCCATGGTTCGGAGCCACCGCCCGGTTCGGAGATCGCTGGCTTCCAGTGGACTGGCGAGATTTCGCCGCAGAAGTGGATGAACTTCTACACGAAGGTCCTTTCGCGCTTCGCGACGGCTGGTGGCCTGAGCCTTACCGTTACAGTTGACGTCGCGCCTCCCGGCGGCACGACGACGTCGAAGGTCGAGGAGACGAAGGTCGCGCTGCGTGAGCTGGGTCTCCCGGAGAACGTAACGACGAAGACGCGGGGGACCCGCTCGTGATGGCTGCCGACCTCGCAGGGCGCATCTGATGGTCGATCGCCGTGTTCCTCCGCGACTTGGGGACCGAAGACGGCGGTGGCGCGGGGACGATGTGATCTCGTCGCCCCGCGACGACGTGGCGCACGCGCACGGCGTCGAGCAGGCGCACCCGCACCCGCAGCGGGGGATCGCTGACCCTACGCAGTGTCGACATCGATGTTGGCCGATACTCTGACCGTTTCAGCAATGCGTTCGCCGAGCCCTGTTGAAGTGGAGGGCAGTCGCGGGAGCTTGCGAGCCGGTCACGTGACCCGCGCAAGCAACTGCGTTGCCCGCGCTGCCCCATCCGTGCTGAACTCCGACCTTCAAACCATGGCCGCCAAGAAGAACCCGAAGACCGCCGCCACGACGAAGCCCACGAGCAAGGCGGCCTTCGTCCGCGCCTACGCGAACCTTTCAGCCCGGGAGATCGTCGCGAAGGCGAAGGAGCAGGGCATCAAGATGGGCGAGCCGTACGTGTACAACGTGCGCGCCTACGCCAAGACGAAGCTGGGCCGCCGAAAGGGCACAAGGAGAGGTCACGCCGTAACGAGGCCGATCACGACGACATCAGCGGCCGAGAGTCTGCTCACGGCTCTTGCCGCCGAGATCGGGCTCGCGCGGGCCATCGAGATCCTGCAAGGCGAGCGCGCGCGCGTGCACGCCGTGTTGAGGACCTGAGCGGACGTTGACGCGGCTACCCGCGTGCTACACGTACGCACCGTGGCAAGGAGAGCGCGGCAGGGGGCAAAGCAGGTGCCCGAGCGCGTGCGCGAGCGCGATCTCGCCGCGTTGCTCGGTGTGCCACCGAGGCAACTCCGCACGCTGCTCGGCCGCCTGCAACCAGCGACACAGGTCGGCTCGCAACGCTATTTCCGCTGGCGCGACGTCCAACCGCACCTCAGCAGCGAGCAGCTCGCACTTGCGCGCAAACGCGCTCGCGCGCTCCGGCTGCAAGCCACCCATGGCTCCAAGTACTGGGTGGCGGGCTACCCGAAGCTCGTCGCCGAGTGGCATCCCACGCGAAACGCCGACCTGTTCCCGGACGAAGTGTCGTACGGATCGGGTCGACGTGTCTGGTGGAAGTGCCCCAAGGGGCCCGACCACGAGTGGCGAGCGGCCGTACACAATCGAGTCAGAGGAGCCCGTTGTCCGTTCTGCACCAACCAGCGCGTGTCGGTCACCAACAGCCTGGCGACGCGCCGCCCCGAGCTAGCGGCGCAGTGGCACCCGATACGAAATGGCGCCCTGACGCCCGCGCGCGTTCTGCCCGGGACAAAGCGCAAGGTCTGGTGGATCTGCCCGCAAGGGCCCGATCACGAATGGCGCGCCTCCGTTGGCAATCGCGCCCGACGAGGCTGTCCGTTCTGCAGTGGCCGTCGAGTCTCTGTCACCAACAACCTCGCACGCTGCCATCCGCACATCGCCGCGCAATGGCATCCGACGCGCAATCGACCCCGGACGCCCGATCGCGTTCTCGCTGGAACTACTGCCTTCGCGTGGTGGAAGTGCCCGCACGGCCCCGACCACGAGTGGCGCACGATGATTCACTCGCGCACATGCCGCGACCAGAGGTGTCCGTTCTGCGCCGGGCAACGGGTATCACAAACGAATTCATTGGCTGCCCGACGACCGGATCTCGCTCGTCAGTGGCACCCCACCCGCAATGGACGCCTTGCTGCAAGCGACGTGACAGTCGGTTCCAAACGAATGGTCTGGTGGCGGTGCTCCGTCTCTGCGGAGCATGTGTGGAGAGCGTATATAAAGAACCGTACGGCGAAGAAACCGACCGGATGCCCCTTCTGTCGCGGCAAGAAGGCCTCAACCACAAATTCACTTGCGACGCGCGCGCCAGACATCGCACGTCAATGGCATCCGACGCGCAACGGAAAGCTCACGCCCCACGATGTGACGTACGGCTCGACGCTGAAGGTCTGGTGGCTATGCCCCGTGCGGCGCACTCATGTCTGGCGCGTCAGCGTGAACTCTCGAACGAGTTTTAGAACCGGGTGCCCCAACTGCCGGTACATGCGCCACCGGCGGTAAAGACCTCACGTGATGCGCCGCAGCGAACTCGGCCGCTGGACCGGTGCGGCCTTCATTTGGCGACTTTCAGCAGTTGCCCCGTAGGGTTTATCCAGTAGAGACAATTCGCATCATTGGCGATGGCGATCGTATATAGTTGATTTGGCATCATACCAACCGTATCGGGAGAGATGACGGAAGGATGGCCACCGCAGCCCGTCGGCGCAAGAGCGCACTTGACGATGGACCCGTTATTGAAGGCGTAGCTATCCCAGTAGGCGTAATTCCCATCGACGGTGATAGCGCCGTCTTGATTCGCGGCAGCCGCCAACATGGACGGCGATGTGCATCCGCTCGTCGGGCAGTAGTACACGCCACTACTGCCCGAGAACTCGGCAGTCCAATATACGTACCCGCCCGCCACGACAATGTGAAGTGGGTTCTCCACCGATCCTCCCGACCCTCCAATCTGCGTGGGGGTGCTTCCGCAGCCATTGGCGCCGCACGAAAATACCGCCCCAGGTGAGCTGCTGACCGTCGCAAACAACGTGTTGGTGGACGTGTCCATCGCGACGTAATCGACGTAGCCAGACTGCGTCTCCACCGATTGGACGGCTCCGTTGGCCTTCGGGATGCGCGTGACACCTCCGGCATTGGCAGTGTAGACGTACGTCGAGTCCAGAGCGACGCCCCAAGGGTTCATCGGGCTGCTCGTCCCGCTATCCTCCCAGTTGACTGAACCGCTCGGGGAGAGGCTCACTATCCGAGAGGTATTGTCGGACAAGAACAGAACGTTCGTCGCCGCGTCGTACACGACCTGCGCCGCGTCCGCACCGCTTGGAAGCGTGTAGAGGGCAGTTGCGCTGCCCCCTGGGCAGCCCGTCTTTGGACACTTGAAAAGAGTGCCGCCATCACCGTTGGTGAAATATACGTTCGATGCATCCAGCGTCAGACCCGCTCCGGGGCCCGAGAACGTGCCGAGCACGATTGGCTGGCACTGCCCGTTCGAGCACGATCCGCCCTCGCAGGAGTGACCGCACGCTCCGCAGTTGTTCGCATCCGTCACTAGGTCGGCGCAGCCTGTATTGCAGCATGTCTCGGTTGACGAACACGCCGCACTGCCGTTGCACTCACACTCGCCGGTCGTACATGAAGTCGCGCCTCCGCCGCAGGCCGAACACGTCGTCCCTCCCGTGCCACACGAAGCGATGGATTCCGATTGATAAGGCTCGCAGGTCCCCGTCGCCCCCCCGTTACAACAGCCGGCCGGGCAGGTGTTCGAATCACACCTGCACATTCCCGCTGTCGTGTCGCAGAGCCCGTTGGAGCAGCTCGTGCACGTCGCGCTTGCCGCGCCGCACGAGGATGCGGACTGCGACGCGTAGGGCTCGCAGCTGCCGCTTGCGCCACCATTGCAACATCCAGCCGGGCAGGTATTCGAGTCACACGCGCACACTCCAACGGTCGTGTCGCAGAGCCCGTTGGAGCAGCTCGTGCACGTCGCGCCTGCCGACCCGCACGAGGATGCGGACTGCGAGGCGTAGGCCTCGCAGCTGCCGCTTGCGCCCCCGTTGCAGCATCCGTGGGCGCACGAGGTCGCGTCACAGACGCACTGCCCTTGCGAGTTGCACTCCTGGCCACCCGGGCACGACACGCAAGCCTTGCCGCCGGCCCCGCAGGTGGTGTTCGTTAGAGCCTGGCACTTTCCCGAGGCGTCGCAGCAACCATTCGGGCAGGACTGGGCATCGCATACACACTGCCCTTGCGCACTGCATTCCTGGCCTTGGGGGCACGCCACACAAGACACGCCATTCGCGCCACAAGCGGAGCTGTTCGTCGAGGTGACGCACGTATCGGACGCGCTGCAGCAGCCGTTGCACGCGCCGCCGCCGCACGAACATACGCCATTCGAGCACGCCTCGTTGGAGACGCATGTGCCGCAGGCCGCGCCCCCCGTACCGCACGCGCTAGTTGATTGAGCGGAGGTGGGAACGCACTGGCCGTTGGAATCGCAGCAGCCGTTGGGGCACGACTTGGCGTTGCAGACGCACAGGCCTTGGGTGCTACACTCCTGCCCGGCAGCGCAGGAGACGCAGGTGCCGCCGGCGTTGCCGCAGGTGGCCGTGCTCGGGGTCTGGCAATGGCCGGCTGCGTCGCAGCAGCCGCTCGGACACGAGTTGGAATCGCAGACGCACTGTCCCTCCGGGTTGCACTCCTGGCCCTGTGGGCACGCGGTGCATGCCGTTCCGTTCGCACCACACGCCGCGTTGCCGGTGGTCGTGACGCACGTGTTCGAGTCGCTGCAGCAGCCGGCGCACTGGGCACCGCCGCACGAGCACGTTGCGTTTGAGCATGTCTCGCCCGGTGCGCACGCCGCGCAGACAGCGCCCGCCGTGCCGCATCCGTTGTGCGACTGGCTACTCGGGCCAAGACAAGTGCCGCTCGGGTCGCAGCATCCGTCGGGGCAGGTGGCCGGCCCACAACCACCTGCCTCGCTCATCGCCTCGGCGCTCCCGTCCGCACCGCCGTCCCCGGTGAGCGGGTCGTCAAGTACGTGGATGCCCAAGATCCCGTTGCAGCCGCCGAGAGCAAACGCCGCCGTGATGAAGGACAGCACGAAGGCGGCCAGCGATCGGGCCTTCATCAAAACATCTCCCGGATCAAGACCTGCCGGCCGTCGAAGCCGATGCGGTGCCGAGAGGTCGGCGCGGTAAACCAGAGCACGATGCCGCCCATGCAAAGGACAGCTCCGGCGATCACCACGCCAGTGGCCACGTTGCCGAGGCTCACGGCACCGACAGAATCGTTGTGGCGCCCGACCCCTTCGCTCTGGGCCGCGTCGTAGCGCGACTTGGCAATGAGCCCGAGAACGCCCCCGAGGCCAAGGCCAATGGCGCCGGTGCCGCCCGCGACGATCGCCCACACGCGCTGCGTATGGCCGGCGTTCGGCGCTGCGGAGGGGGCTGATGCTGCGCTGATGGCAGGAACCCGTTGCACCGGTGGTGGCGCTACCTCGGCGGGTGCATTGGGTGGGCTCGTCGCGGCCGATGGCAGCGGGGCGGCGACCACGGCGCCAGCTTCGGCCTTCGCGACTGCGGGCTGCTCGGGCTTGAGGTCCGGCACCTCAATGGTGGTCGTCTGCGCGGCACCTTGAACCATGGCGCTTGTCGACCAAGGGACAAAGCCTGGGGCGCTCGCACTGATGCTATGCGCCCCGGGATCGACAGGGATGGCCGTGTTCCATGCGTCGTGTGCGACGCTGTTCCCATCCAGCGCAAGCACCAGGCCCGGGGCCAGCTTGGCGACGTGCAGGTTGATGCGCGAGAGGCGAGGCTCAATCAGCGACTGCCGGCGTTTGGCCTCAGCTTGGTCGTCGGCGCGGCCAACGTTCGCGGCGGCGGTTGCTGCTTGCCCAAAGGTGGTCCACGCGCTCTCCAGGCGGTTGATGTGCTCGTAGCAGTCCGCGAGATTGAGCAAGATGCCAGGACTTCGGTAGAGCCCTTCGGCTTGCTCAAGCTTGGGGCATGCCTGCGTGTAGTGACCGGCCTTCATCAGCTGCCTTGCTTCGAGGAACAAAGGTCGCGCCGCTTCGGGGTTGCCGGTCTGGGCGACGGACGGTGGGGCGCAGCAAAGCACGGCGGCCGCGACGCAAGCGGCCACGCATCCGGGTCGTCTACATCTTCTCATACAGGTCGCCCTTGCCTCGGCTGGAGCTGCTGGGAGAGGTCTTGGGTGCAAGGCGTGGAGCCCGCGAGGAGGACGCCACCGCTGGCTTCAGCACCGGGTGCGTTGAGGAAGGCGAGGCGGGCGCCACTTGCGCGGGATGCGACTCCGCCCCCTTGTCCGCCGTCGCCGCTGAAGCGGAAGGGACTGGCGCCTGCGCAGTGGTAGAGGACGCCGGCGGCGAGGGCAACGCGGCCGTCGACGCGCTCTCAGTCGGCAAACTCGCAGCAGCGGCTTTGGATGCCGATGGAACTCTCGCGAGCCTCAGAGCGGCGACTGCCGCCGCACCGACCAGCGCCACAGCGAGCACACCGCCAACTGCGAGCGCCTTCGTCCGCGACTTACCGGGCCACGTGTGTCCAAAGGCGATGAGGGTCGGAGGACTCGGCTGCACCGAGGGATCGGGCAGCGAAAAAAATGGCTCGGCATGCGGCGCGGCCGCCGGCGGCACGATGGAAGTGCGCAAGACTCCGGCGATACGCTGGACCGAGATCTGCGCCGGCGCGGGGGCAAACGGCGCGAGTGCGCGCGCCAACTCCGCGACGTTCGCGTAGCGATCCGACGGCTCCTTCTCCAGACAGCGCAGCACCACACGCTCGAAGGCCTCGGGCAGGTCGCTTCGCAAGCTCCGTGGGCTCGGCGCAGGAGCCGTAGCAATCTGCAAGATGAGTTCGGTCATGAGCAGCGAGTTGAACGGCGTCTGGCCCGTCGTCAGCTCGAACAAGATGGCCCCGAGCGACCACAGGTCGGTGCGAGCATCAACCGCCTTGGTCGAGCGCATCTGCTCGGGCGACATGTAGTAAGGCGAGCCCATGATGGCGTGCGTACCCGTCATGCCGCCAGTCGGCTGCTCTTGCGAATCCGACCGAATCACCTTCGAGATTCCGAAGTCGAGCACCTTCACCGAAAGTGATCCGTCGGGGCGACGGATGCAGAACAGATTGGCCGGCTTGAGATCGCGGTGGACGATGCCCAGGGCGTGCGCCTCGGCGATCGCTTCGCAGGCTTGGAGGACGAAGTCGACGCATTGTTCGAGGGGCAATGGGCCGCGCTCGTGTAACCACCGGGCGAGATCTTGGCCTTCGAGGTACTCCATGACCATGTACGGAGCGCCACTCTCAAGCGTCCCTACGTCGAGCACGCGTGCGACGTGTTCACTCTTGATCTTGACCGCAGCGCGAGCCTCCCGTTCGAAGCGCTCGATCGCTTGGGCGTTTTGGAGGGCCTGTGGCAACAGGAACTTGATCGCAACGCGCTCGTCGAGCTGTACGTGATGGGCAGCGATGACCACGCCCATGCCGCCGGCTCCAAGCACACGCTCGATGCGGTACTTGCCCGCCAACACGTCGCCTGGGCGCACGCCGAACGCGGCTTGCTCAGAAACAAGAGTCATCCAAGGGTACCCGTTGGCACGGCGCAACATTGATGGCAGGTGTGCACGCCGTCAAGCCACCATCGGCGGACCTGTTTTGTTCAATGGTTTCGGCGCTGCCAGCGAAGGTAGTGCGTCTCCTTTGCACGGGCGCAGATTCCGGGCATTTGCTCGTGGGGTGGCGCGCGGGCCGCGCTGCCGGAGAGGTTGAATGGGACGCCGACCTTTCGGGGGGGGGCGAGCGCAAGGAATCGCTGAAGTTCGGCCGGGGAGAACGCGCGTGCTCGCAAGACGGTGGGCTATGGCGCTGCCGGCCGGTCGGTTACACGCTGCCAGAGGACGGGTGGCCGAGCTGTCGGCCCCGTCGACCCCACGCACCCCAACCCCCCAACGCCCGACGGGGTCGGGACGGGAACGCACTTCAGCCCGCTCGGACAACCCGAGTTGGTGAGCAAGTCGCAAGTTTGTCGTGCACCAGTTGTCGGCCATGCACGTGCCGTATCCCTCGCAATCGTTGCTGCCCGGGCGGCACGCGACCGTGGGATCCTGCGAACATTGGTTGTCCGTGATGCAGACGCTGGCGGCGCCAGCTTGCGCCACGTAGTCGGCGTCGGAGCTGCACGACGGACGGCACTCGATGCCCTCTGCGCACGCGAGCCCGGACCCGCAGAGGTGGCAGGCGTCGCACTTGTCGTTCAGGCCGACGGTGGCTGCCTGGCAAGATCGGCAGCGATGGCTGCCGCGATCCAGAGTCCCGAAAGGCCCGGCGCGGATCGCGCTCTGCGCCATTCGCGGCGGCCGACTACGCGTTGACGGTAGCACGCCCGCAGCACCGTCGACGGTCATGCGCGCGCCTCATCATTGCGCACCCGTATACACGACGGTATCGGTACCGCCCAGCAGGGGCAGGAGCTGCAGTCCGGCGCTCACCGCGGCGAGGCCCATGACGCTCGCGCCGCCGATGCGAACCGCCGAGTCTCGCGCCAGAGCGAGCGTGAGTGCCCCCGCGAGGAACGCCACGCTCAGTCCGAGGGCGCTGTCGAACCGCACCCACCTGTGTTCTCGAACCTCGCGCAGGTCGCCGATCGGAACGCGAAACCAGAGAGGGACGTCGACGGCGCACGATGGGCAGCCGTCGGTCCATCCGGTCGAGTAGCCGTCCACGTTCCCATTCTCGTCGTGATACGCCTCGATGGCCAGCTGCGCCCGGACGTCGAGGCCGACGGACTTGTCGAGGCGCGCGTGGAGGTCGGACAGCGTCGTCTCTCGGAACTTCATCGTGCCGTGGCGATCCATGAGCTGGATGCCGTTTCCCTCCGGCAGCGGGAGCGACGTCGCCCACACAAGATCCACGCTGCTGTCCGCGTTGGGAACGAGCAACAGGTCCGCTGGCGCCGAGTGATACACCATGCGGCCGCCGAGCAGCCCCGAAGCTCCCGCCGCGGGCGGTGCACCCGCGGCCGTGACCGCAACGGAGGCCGGTTCTTTGACTCGGATGGTCGTGTCGGTCTCGAGCAGACAGCCTTGCGTCAGCAAGCTCGCGGCGAGCACCACGGCAACGGCCCGGCGGCTCGTCATGAGAAGGGCCCGACTAGATTAGAATGATGCTTCCGTGAGCCCCGATGTGGGTTGCGCTGGAGTGTACGTCGGCGCCGCTCTGCTTCAGGTGAGCCGCATAGACGCTCTCGACGTGCACGCCCGTCCCATCGATCTTCATGGTCCATTCCGCATGTTCCAGGGCTTTGATTTTCACGTCGAGCAACAAGTACTTGAGCGCGAGCGCCGTCGTCTGGATGTCCACTCCGGTGATGGCAGTCTTGCTGGTCGTAAAATTGAATCGCTGGGACACGTAGCTCGTGTACATCTGCGGGATAAAGGTAGACTTGTTGCCATTCACGGTGGTGTGCTGGTCGCCGTTGACCGTCGAATACTTGGTCTGATTGACCGTCGAGTGCTGATCGCCTTGGATAGTTGACCACGCCGTCCCCGTCACAGTGGAATGTTTGTCGCCGTTCACCCACGCGAACTTGTCTCCATACACCTCGCTGCTCTGCGCGATGTTCGCGTTCATCGAGGCCGGCGTGGGGCCCGTCGCCGGGTACGGCGGCCCACCCTGATACGGCGGCACGGGGGGGATCGGGTTGCTCGACCCGCTTCCCGGCGCCGGGCCGTCCAGTCCATGGCTCGGCGCGTACACCGTCGAGTGCGCCCCGCCGCGCACCACGCTCGTCTGCCCTCCCTGCACAAGCCCGTACGAGTGGCCGCCAACCTGCGACCGGACGTCCTGCTGGACCATCGTCACGTTGTCGCCTCCGACGATCTTCACGTCGGAGCCCGGGTGCAGCGGCGGGGATGCCGTCGGATCGCCTCCCGTCCCGAAATCCATCGCCGTCGCGTCGAACCGCTCCAGGTCGGGCACGCCGTTCTTCGGATCGGCAGCGGCCTTGATGGCGTCGTCGATTTTCTGGGACTCGCCCGGGATCGGCTGTTTCGTGTCGTTCGCGTCCAGGTGCTTCAACCGGATGTACGTCGGCTGCACGTTGGGGCTCGGATTCGGCGGCCTGAGCACCGGCGCGGCAGGCTTGTCGGTGATCACCGCAATGACCGCCAACGCGGCGAAATCGAGCTGCAACGCCACCTCGAAGACCGGCAGCGGCTGTGGGCCGCTCAGGCCGTCCGCCGCGATCTTGACCTGATTCATCGCCTCGAGAGCATCGTTGACCTGAGTCTTCCAGTCGCCCGGCGCAGGCATGCCCGAATAGTTCGCGGGCGTGGACGAGGCAAACGTGCTCGCGTCGCTCAGCAGCGTCTGAAGGTCGAGAACCGCCTTGTTGACCGCCTGCTGCAAGTCCGCGATGCCGGCCGTTCCCGAGCCCACATTGCTCGCCGTCTGCAACGCTGCGCCGGTAGAGCCCCCGGCAGGGTTCGTCGATGGATCGAACACCTTCTTCGCGTCGCTCGCGATCTGCTCGTAGATGATGCTCTCGTCTGAATCGATCGCCCCGACGAACTTCCAGCCGAGCAGCCTGCCGATCTCCTGTCCCTCGGGCTCGTCCTGCGTCACGCGCGAGCGGCCGATGACCGTCACGCGCGCGTCCTCGACGATCGTGTGAGCGTCGGTGCCGGTGAAGCTCGTCGAGATGTCCTCGGTGTACGTGATGCTCGTGCCGGCCGTGTTGGTGATGTGGTTGTACTGCGGATTGAACGGCGCCCCCAGGTGCAGGTACGTGTTCTTGTGCGGGGTGCGCAGGTGGATGTGCTGCTTGCCTGCCGCGTCCTCGATGACGATCCGGTTGTTGCCGCCCGTGTGAATGATGTTCTTCGTCGCGTTGTCCGCCGTCACCGTGCTCGGCGTCACCGCATTCGGCGCGGCGCCCACGATGAGCGGCCTGTCGGGGTCTCCGCCCAGGAACGTGACGATGACCTCGGTGCCCTTTCGCAACGGGAAGTGCATGCCCCCCGGGCTCCCCGCGTGTGGCTGCATCATGCGGATGCGCGCCGAGGCATGGGAGCCTCGCCCCTCGCCCTCGTCGAAGCCGAGCTTGACCAGATATCGCCCGTGCTCGTCGAGCTGCGCGTACTCGCTCTCGACGTCGCCGTCGATGACGCCCGCCTCCATCCCGTACACGCGCGGTGCCTGCGCCGTCGGCTCCGGCCGGAACTGCACGTCGGCGGGGATGGCCTCGAACTCGGTGCGCAGCACCTCGTCCGGCTCGTCCTGCCGGCCGAGCACGCGCTTCACCTCCTCGGCCCCGCCGAAGGTGTGCCCGCGAAGCCGCGCCGACACGATGCGGTAGCTGCCGTCCAGGTGCGCGCGCGGGTGACCGTCGAGCGCCAGCTTCTCGCCCGCGTGCACGCCGTACAGGCGCCCGTCGCCCCGGTAGACCGTCTGCCTGGCCAGCAGCGCCTCGGCCCGCAGCTTGGCCGCGCGCTGCGCCTGCTTGGGCGTGCGCACGTTGGCGTCGCGCACGCGAAGCTCGCCCCGCCCGCCCTTCACGACCGGCGCCTCGCCGCGCACCATCAGCCCCGGGTGCATGTAGTCGTAGTCCTCGACGCACACCTTCGCCGGCAGCAGACGGTGCTCGGCGTGCCACCGACGGATCCCCACCGCCTCGCCCAGGCCGGCCGACGACACGTGCGACGCGTGCACGCGCACCTCCTTCGCCTCCTGCCCCAGGTCGTCCAGCATGACCAGCTTCTCCCTGGCCGAGTCGTGCTCGAAGTACCAGTAGATCCCCTCGCGCTCCAGCCACCGAAGCACGAAGTCGAGCGTGCTCTCCTGGTACTGGCAGATGAAGTCGACCGGCGCGTACGTCCCCGACAGCCGGAACGTGTAGTCCTCGGGCGTGTAGCCCGCCTCGTGAAACAGCGTCTGCACGATCGCCGGCACCGCCTCGCCCACGAACACCCGGCTGTGGCGGTCCGCTCCCAGCGACGCGATGCGCGGCCCGATGACCAGACGGTAGATCGACCTGTCCTGCAGGTGCTCGATCGCCCGCGCCCCACCGAGCACGCCGTGCACGACCGTCCGCTGCGCGGGCGAGGGGCCCTGCACCACCAGCGTCGCCGCCGCGCCCAGCGCCGACGCCAGATCCGCGTCATCGTCGACCGCTACGTCGATCTCGTAGCGGTATAGCGTCGAGATCGCCTCCGTGCCGTCCACAGCCACCACGCGCGTGCCCGCCGGCAGCGCGTCGCACTCGATCGTGAAGATTTCGCTCATGAGTGACCGGCTCCCCAACGCGCCATCGCTCGTGCCCGTCGGCGCGCGACGAGAGCGTACGGCTCAATGTCTGACACCACAACGCTCATCGCGGCTCGCGGCCGGCACGACTTGTCGCGCGCGCGGCACATGTATCCCGAGACGGCTGACAGCGGTGTACCCTGGGTGCTCGGCAGGGCCGACGAGATGATCGAGGCAGACGCCGCGGCCCGCATCGACGCCTGCCTCCGCGAGCTGCACGTGGGCCTGGCCACCTTCGGGATTCAGCAGCCCCGGTGCTGCAATTCGACCGTCACCGCCGATCTGCCGGCGTTCGCGGTGGCCGAGGACGAGTTGCCATGACCCCGTTTCGCGACGAGCTGGGCGCGGCTTACGAACGGGCGGAGCGGCTTGCGCGCGAGCTGGCCAGCCTGCAGTTGCGACTTGCGGCCGTGCGCTTCGATTGGCTGCAGTGGACCTTAGTAGGGCTGATCGCGGCATGCGCGATGACAATCGAGTACCTCTTCGCCTCGGCGCGCTAGCATGGGAATGATGGTTGCGAAGACGCCGAGGATCGACGTGTTCATCGGCCGCGATGGCGACGCGTGGCGCATGTACAGCGCGCCGAACTCCTGGCGGACGCCGTTCCTGCTCTACATGGACGACCGAGGAGACGTCTTTCCAGTTGGACGCCCCGAGGTCGCCGATCTCGATCAGTTCATGTGGGACACCGATTCGCCCTTCGAGCGGCGCTCAACGGCCGACGGCGGCATCGAGATCCGGGCCGAGGGCCGATCCGCCGTGACCCTCACGGTGTGGCTACGGGAACTGATCGAGCGGGGCCGGGCGTAGGCCGTTCACTTTGGCCTGTGCGGCGCGCCACGCTCGCGCAGGCGCGCGCCACGAAAGAAAAAAACACGGCCGCCCGCCTTCTGGGCCGCGCGCCGAGACTCTCGCTCGCCCGCGCGGGCGCGAGGCTCGTCGGCGCACGCGCAGGCGCGCAAGTGCTGCGCGGTAGACTGCCGTCGAAATGACTCGCCGAAGGAGCCTACGCGGCGCCCTGCACAACTTCCTCGGCACCCTCACCAGCCGCAACTCCGACTTCGATGGGTACTGGGTGCTGGGCCTAATCGCAGAGGATCTGGGAGAGACGACTATCGACCTTCTGGCCAATGCGGACGCCGAGGCGACGCCTCTGGCGGCGTTCGTCTGCATGGCGCGCGAGAAGTTCCGTGACCAGCTCGTCAAGCAGCGCATCCCAGGCTCGTTCGTGAAATCCGGCCTTCTGGACATCACGAAGCCATCGACGCGGACCGAGGCCCACGTCAACGGCCACGTCCGGCCTGGGTACAACGTCACGTTCTCGGCGCGAGTCGAATCGGACCTGCACACGGTCTACGCGTGCAAGGCGACGATCTTCGTGGCACCGCACGACCCCGCCATCGAGACACGGAGTGTCCGGCGGGAGCCGTGAAAGGAGTGTAACCGTTCACGGCGCGCGGCCGCTTGATCACGCGGCCAGCAATGAGGGCGCCGGAGCTCCCGACATGTACGCGCGGCAAGAGTCGACGATGAAGTCGTGGACGGAGCCGCGGCGCTGGCGCAGCGTCGCGTGAACCGTGAGCACGCGCTCGAGGAAGCGGCAGCCGTGTTCGGACTGCGATCCGAACGAGGTCTTGCGAAT
>Ga0209012_1000825_pt1 | contig 37672 bp, 32 predicted proteins | sample RS3BMetagenome_FD_184735 | JGI IMG/M metagenome (GOLD analysis project Ga0209012, IMG submission 184735) | Ferric oxide microbial mat and aquatic microbial communities from Rainbow Spring, Yellowstone National Park, USA - RS3B (SPAdes) (version 3) ...
AGATTGCCTTCTTTTCGCCGGGCATGGATGGTGTTGATGACCGCACAGTCCAAAGGCAAGGTGCTCAAGTTGAGCAAGTTGATGGGAGCGTTGATTTTAGCGGGTTTGGTTCAAGGTGCTCAAGATGCCCAAGATGTTTTGAAGGCCCCTACGGGGCCAGCCTTCAGGAGCTAGGAGTTAGGAGTTAGAAGGCTTTTTGGGCGCGGAATCGGCGCGGGCGCCGATTTTTTACCGGGTACAAGGCGATCCTCATGGCGGTAACGGGGCCATTGATGCAGGCATATTCTTCACTTTTCAAACGGCGAGCGCTGCGCTCAAAAAAACACTGATCAATGATCACTGATCAATATTTTCGGAGGCGCAGGGTTGCTGCGAATGCTATAGGTGGATGCGTGCGGGGATAAACTCTGACACAAAGACACAATGCTACGGGGTGGTCCATCCCGGCGCGCACGGGATAAACTTCTTTCGCAGATTGGCACAGATTAACGAATGGAAAGGAACCATCCGGGGGCGCCGGGACTGCGCACCGCTTAAATTGTTTGGGGCGTTGCGGCGGGGAATCTTTGGAGGAAGGTTTGGTTGATGGCGGCGCGGTGCGCCCAGATATTGTGGACGAGTAATGGATACCAGCCTGTAAATATGCTGAAAGTCAGGGCGATGGTCAGGCCGACGGTGGCCGTCGGGCGGGTTTGATTGAAGCGTGGGTAGTAATCTTTAAGCACCGCGTCAATCTTGACGGCGCAATACAGGCCGACAATGAAACTCAACGCCGCAGCAGTGACCATCAACACATCCGTGATTCCCCGCAGGGTGGCGGGGAGAAGAAATTCCAGTAGCCAGAAGGCGGAAAATAACAGTGCGGGCGGGAGGGTGAAAGGGAGCAGGGCTTCGGCAAAGTTCCGCTTGTTCCGAGCTACCTCGGCTTGCAGCGTGGGCAAATTGGCCGACAGGCCCATGGCTATGGAAAAGTTGACGATCAGCGCCAGGGCCTGATCTTCGAGTTGTTCATGAGCGAAAAGTTTAATCCATTGTTCAACGGCCAACTGCGTGGCACCGGGAGCATACCGCGCACCGATGCAGGCAAAATTGGAAACATTAACGGATTTAAGGTGTTCCCGATCCGCGAGACGACGTTGTGCGATGGCCATGTCATGGAGGGCTTGGGGCAGGGTGTTTAGCACCGCAGCGGCGGTTGAGGAAAAATTGGCGGCTAAAAGTGGGCGCATGGATTCCAGAAATTTCAGTGTGTCGGCACAGATTTCGCAGCGTGTGAAGTGGGCAACCACAGCGCCGAGTCGGGCAAGCTTGGCCTGGTTGGCGTAATGGGTTGCTGCGGCAGCGGCTCCGACGAGTCCGGCGGCCCCGGCGACTTTTCCGACTGAGCTTTTGGATCGTAAAGACACGAGGCCGGAAGCGGCAGCGGCGGCGAGAGCCACGCTGGATGTTGCCGAGTCGCTGTCGGCGTTGGAAAGTGATTCGGCGGCGTGGTTTTTTAAAGTGGCATTTAATTCATTGAAGCATGTCATCCAAACCGCAACCACTTGCATTTTTTCACTATCCGTGCGCGAAAGCAAAGCCGCCTGAAGCAGAGAGGCCCGACTTTGGCGCCAAGCCTCGGATGCCTCGGCCGGCAGTCGCAGTTCACAGCGTCCCTTGAGGATCCAGGCCAAAAGTTCGTTGGGTGATTGCGCCAGAAGAGACTCACAAAAGCCCAGTGCTTTGGCATAATTTCCGCCTTGAAATGAGGTCTGGGCGAGAACCAGCAGGCTGTTGGGTTGATTGGGCATAAATGGTGTTCCAACAAGTTAAAGATGGCACTATTTGTTATTTCTAGAGTTTTTGGACGCCGCTGCGATAATGGCTAACAGGATTAAAAGAGCCACGAGTAAAAATTCTTTGAGCCTTAATTTTCTGGACGTTTGTACAATCCAGTCCAATACGGGCCTGATTTTGCGCCATAATTTCATCGCCGTAGCCGCAATGTCGTGCCGGAGTTGCGATAAGTCCTTACCTGAACGGACGGTTTTGCGTGCCCATGACAGAAGTTTTATGGCCAAGAAACTGCAGCAGATTGTCGTGCACACGAAATAAATTGCGTGAAGCCCCGTGGCTGTGATTCCCAGGGACCTGCCGGCTCCCGATCGGTTCAGGGCAACGGCGGTAATCAGAGTGGCCAATACATTAAACGCCATGATCACGAAGATGACGGTCAAGCATCCGGAGAAAAAAGCGCCAACGCAGCCAACGGTGGAGTTTATTGGCGGTGGCGAGGCCGGCGTCACGGATGGCGCGACTGGCACAGGGGCTTGAGATACGGGTGAATTACCTTGCCGTGCCAATTGTTGCGCCATCGCGGTCGGATTGAGCGCGGTTGCGGATGGCGGTGCCGCCGGCGCGGGCGTCACCGGCGCTAAGACGGGGGCCGGCACCGCAGTTCCATGCAGGCTCGCCCGTGTTGGGATTTGGGGTACACTCTTATGCGACGAGGCGGTTTGCCCGGTGGTTGGCGGCCGGGCTGTTACAACGGTTCCGGCGGCGTTGGCACGGTTTGGGGTGGGCGTGGAGCGTATTGCACTTTGGCCTTTGGCCACAGCTTTTCCCGCTGCCGTCGGGCGAGCGCTGGATATTAATTTTACTGTACTGCAACGTGCCGGCTCATCGAGTGTCAGCAGGTCGGTTCCGGCAAGATATTGGGCGGCCATCTGAAGTTCCGGCGGGCAGCAGGCGGCGGTGGCCGCGAGAATCTTGCGTGCGGCTGCCCACTGTTCATTGGACCACTGCTGCGGGGGCAGCGGAGAAGTATCATTTCCGAGCGGCATAAAGCCGTCATTGAAACACAGCAGTTCCAACAACAGCATATCGCGCCCGTAACGGTCGGAATAAGGTGCCACCGAGGAATCACCGGTTGATTTACGTTCAATCAGATTCGGCGGGCAGTAGCCATCCGTACCGCAGGTTCCACCGTCCGCGACGCCAAGGCGAAGATCCGGCCTGTTGGCCGCCACGAAGGCATCAAAATCAATGATTGATACCAATGGTTCCCCGCTGCCGCGCGGGTTGATGAGAATGTTATTTTCTGAAAGATCGCCGTGAGTAACGCCCCGATGCTCCAGCAAGGCCAGGGCACGCAGCAGTTCAATGGCAACGGCATGCCGCCATTGCCGGTTCGCGGGGGTCCAATCGCGGTTCCGGATTTTCTCCTTGGCCTCCAACCAAGAGTCGCCGGGAGCCTCCCGGGACAGGCAGGCGGTAATGTCAAAGTCAACATCTTCGGGCCTACCGATGTCGCGCGAGTCGAGCCAGAGTTGCGGTGCCGCAGAAAGTGCCGGGGCCCACTGGAATATTTTCTGATCGATGAGCCACTGGATTCGACGGAGGCGTAAGCCCGGCTTTTTTACGCGGCGAAAAAATTTGGCGTAAAAGCGTTCACCGTCATCGCGCGTCAGCGGAAATGCCGCCGCCTCGGTTCCTGATGAATAGGGAAGCTTATTGCCGATTTTTTCCTCGAACGTATACCAGTGCGACGGATGATACCACCGCTTTCCCGCCAATTGGCACAAGCTGGTGTTGTCAATTTCAATAATTTCAGGTTCCATGCGGATATCCTTTCTGGCTCAGGAGGCACGGTCAATAATCACGAGCGTCAGATTGTCCGGCTCAACGCTGGGCGGCCAGTTGGCGGGGGCGGCCAGATCTTGCAAACACCGCAGCGGCAGACCTTTTTCACTTTGACCTTTGCGGCGGTTTTCAATGAAGGAAAAAAGCTCCATGGGCTTTTGGGCGAAGCATCTTCCGACGCCATCGGTAAATAACACGCATCGGCGGGGAAGATGGAAATCGCGCGAGGCGAAATGGAGCCACGCCCGGCGCTCTTCGGGCGTGAGATCGCTGAAAACAGGACTATTGGGGCCCAAAGCGCGGACATCGTTGGTTGTGGGATCGCAGTTCATGATGAGGTCTCCCGCTTCCTCCGTATTGGCATACTGTTTGCCGGTGCTCCGCAGCAGCGCTCCGCCATCGCCTACGGAAGCAATGTGCAGGGTATCAGTCAGGTCAACCCACGCCAGCATTAATGTTGTTTGCAGGATTTTCCCCTGGCGCAGTCGGTAATTCCAGGTGGAGTCAAATTCGCCGACCGGCTTGTATATAGATGCGCTGGTTGTGAGGCTTTCCCGGATGACGCGCAGATCGGCCAACACCGCATCCATAGATCGGACGGCCAAACTTTCCGCATGGCCTTTTTGCTCGCTGACTGACGGTTGAGGTGCTGAGGCGTTACGTACCAGCTCGCACAGAGCACGCCAACAGGCGGTTTCGGCGGCCCACTGCGGATACAGGCAACTGCTGACGCCGTCGGCCATGGCCACCGCCAGCTTCACCGTGGCGTTCTTTTCCCCGGGGTGTGGCATCCAGCCAATGACGAAATCTTCGTTGTTGTTTTTTTCGGGATTGGTTTTTCCCGCGTGCGTTGCCACGCGCAGAAAAAGCCTGCGGTTACGACGGCAGCGGTAGCCGCTGCGGAGGGGAACCTTCTGCTGCAACAATAGAGATTCATCACCGCCGCCGCCATGGATAATTACTCCGTGGGCGTGCAGATACGTGCAGGCATCCGTGCACAATAGATAAAGCAGGCGCGGTCGCATGGCCACATCAGGCTCAGGGGTTGCGGACGGTACAGCGGCAATACCGCCGCAGTGGCGGCACGTTTCTTTTGTCAGTTGTAAAGATGGCCGGTCCGATGGTGGCAAGGAAGGCACAGGAGATGTCCGGGGCCAGATTCGGATGCGACTAACCTGCGATTTCAGAGCATTAAACATCACGCACCGCCCTTGCCACGTCCGCCGCCGAGGACGCGCCGCAACTGCCGACCCGGGCGATAAAACTTGTGAGCGTGGCGGCATCGGTAGCGCGCAGGTAGCAGCCTTCCTGCGAAGCGATAGCCTTAAGCGTGGGCTCATCGACGTCTTCGCCGGTATCGCTGATGGCGACCCCGGCGGAGGCGATAACCACCTTTTGTCCGTCAAGCTCCAGGGACTTGATCTTATTGGCCGTATCCTCCGGCGGATCGCCGACGTTGTGGCCGCCATCGGAAAACAGCAATACCAGTGGCAGTGGATGGGTGGCACGCTCCGGATGGTTTTGGAGGCTGGCCATGTAGGGCGTAAGGCGCTGCAAGGCCAGTTTCAGGGCGGAACTGATGTTGGTTTGCGCTCCGATGCCGGTAACGGAAACGCTAAGAGCGTCGATGTCCCGGACCGATACCATATCGCATTGCGGATCTATTTCAGCGGCGACTGAAAAGCGGATCAGCAGGATCTTGAAGTATCCACGGTCACTGCCGCGCGGGCCGCGGGTCTGGCATTCCATAATGAGTTCGCGGATGCCGTTGGTGGCGGCTTGGGCTTTTTCGCCGAGCATGGAACCGCTGTCGTCCGCCAATATGACCACAAGCTGGGGACGGGTTTGTTTGGCTTGTCTTGGTTCACTGACCATGATTGATGCTCCTTGTGTTTTTGGACGCCGCCGCGGCTATCAGGTAACATCCCCGATGGCCCGGACGGGCTTGTTTACTTCAGGAATTAAGAATAACGTCCCCCCCTGGACACAGGATGTCCGGGGGGGATGTTATGATATTTGGAGGTTCGGAATCGCTACCGGCAAGGTGGTGGTTTAATCATCGGCGGGCTGTCGATGTCGAGGTTGCCGGCGTGCTTATTGTGAAGGAGCCATTATGTCTCAGTACCAGCGTATCAATGAAATTCACCGGCGGCTGCGGGAGAATCGGCGTTTTACCGCCGGCTACCTGGCTAAGGCATTGGAAGTCAGCTCGCGCACGATTCGCCGTGATTTGGAATTTATGCGTGATCAGCAGGGCATGCCGCTGGCGTTTGATAATAAAAAACAGTCATGGGTTTACCGAGGAAATGTGGCCGATCTCACCATCGCCCATGTCGGGCCAGGAAGCCACCTGGCGTTGCTGATTGCCCGGCAAGCGGTGGAGCAGTTTAAGTCCACGCCGCTGCATGACAAGCTGGTTCAAACGCTTAGCAATATTGTGGCGGCGTTTCCGGAGCAGCTACAAAAAGAACATCTGACATTGGCGGAAAAAATGCGGTTTGAGGGACCACCCACGCCAACAATCAACGCTGAGGTTTGGCGAGAGATCTGCAATGGGTTGCAATTGAATCAGATTTTACAGATGGTATATCGGACCGCGGGTGACGGGCAGGTGCGAACGCGCAGGGTGGACCCGTACGGCATTGTGATCCGCAACAGGGAGTGGTATCTGGTGGGGTGGGACCATTTACGCAGCGATATTCGCACGTTTTATTTTCCACGCATCATTTCCGCAGAGGCGATGGAGGAAGGGTTTGCCGTACGCGACCAATTTAGCCTGGATGAATACTTGGAGGAGTCGGTGGATGCGCACCAGAGCAGGGCCACGCGTTTTAAGGTGAAGCTGCGATTTACGTCGGAGGGGACTTCCGGCGGGCAGGATTTTTATTGGACAAAAAAACAGACTGTCCACAACGATAAACAGGGAAGATTGATTGTTGAATTTACCACCAGCGCGCTGTATGCGGTGCAGCGGCACGTGCTTTCCTGGGGTGGGCAGGTGGAAGTGTTGAGTCCGCCGGAACTGCGGAAAAGTGTGCGGATCGCGGCGGCGGCGATCGGGAAATTGCATGGGAAAAATGCGTGAATTGGCATGTCGCATGTTGCGCCCGTAATGCGGACGGTTGATGGTGTAGAGGAACTGATTATGAAATACGTTTATATTGGGCAGATTGATATGGGCGACCGTGATCCCGCAGGCATAACATTGCGGGGAAATATTTTGACGCTGGGGAAATCCGGGTATCGCAGCCGTGTGGTGAACATGCGGATTCCGTAGCACTACAGCGGCCCGGACCGTCCAGCGAATGGTTGCGGGTATGCAGACGCACTGGAATATGGTTTATTTTTGTTTTACAGAAATGGAGATGACAATGCCTTTTGAGCAAGCACGGGATAATCAATGGTGGTATTCCAAATCAGAACTGCGGGAACAGGTGGAGCAGTGCGCGGAAATTATTCTCTGCGTGAATGGAAGGGCGTGCCGGATGCGGCATGCCGCACCGGATAAAAACGGACGGGCTACCCATTCTTTCACGTTTTTGGATGCGGAAGACCGGGCCTATTGGCGGAAGCTTGCGGAGGCAGGCGCGATGGTTGATATTCAGCTTGGGGATTCAACTGCCGACGGTTCCGAGTTCGATTTGAGCGTTACTCCAAAGGTTGGTGCGGTGTCCGGTGCGCAGCCAATTGGGGTGCCGATACCAGTGCCCACCGATGCTCCGATGACCGTGGGGCAGATGTATGCCGCGAGCAGGCATTCTGGGACCGATGAAATTTATATCGGCATTGACGTTGGTGGCTGGAAAAAGGGACTGATGATTTGTGTTTTGCACTGGGGCGGCAGGGGAATTCAACGGATCGCCTCAACGTCCTTGCGCTACGCGGAGCAACTGCCGGATACAGATGTTCTTAATGATTTTCTCCGGCGGGGCGATGTGGTGGGTCTGGCGGCAGCGACGTTTGCTTCCGCGCTCGCCAATGCCACGCGGCTGCGGCGGCAGCTTGACGGGTACCGTTCCGAAGGATGTGTCATTCGGGGCATTTTTATTGATTCGCCCAGTGCTTTTTCCCGCAACACGTTGGGACATGGCCGACTGTGCGAGCGCTTTGGATTTCCCAATGTGACGTTCCAGATGACGCCATCGGTGGCGTGCGGCAAGGCGCATAACAATCAGTGGAATTGGTTGCTTTACGGAATGCAGGCTTTTTTAGGGGCACTGGTGGAGCGGCCCACGGCGGCGGATTGGGCTGATGCGCTTACCAAGGGCTTGCAGAGCCGGATGCTGGCGCAGCAATCTCCGATTGTGCGGGAGTGTTTTCCCACGTTGACCGTTGAGGCGTTGCGGCAAACCAAGCTGGCCGAAGCGGTGATAAAATTGTTGAACGGCAATCCGGCTGGGGCGATAGCCCCGGAAGTGGCGGCGGTGGAGGCGTATTTGGAATATGGCGTGCGGGAGGTGAAGGAATCCAAGCCACTGTATGATCGCGCCGATGCGCTGGTGGCGGCATTAACAGGATTGCCGCTAGCGTTTCCGCAGCAGTTTTCGATGAGCCAAAGCCTGCCAGGCAACGCGACATCACGCGGCTGGGCGGGCGGCAGTCCCGACGCGCAACGTGCGGAGGGGGCGATCAGTGTGGTGGTGTGACGGGGGTTGCGGTAGGTTCAGTATTGTTCACAGTGGCAAGCTGCGACAATCCGCGGGGGTAGATTGCCCCGGCGTTGGCCGGTGCCTTTTTAATCCACCTCCCCCGACCGCCGGGGCCGGAAATACCTCAGGAATAACATCGCTCTTGTGCGTTGACTGCCGACTAACGTCAGATTAAAATCAGGAAGTATCTCAGGGGCACGGGATTGTTCGACTGCCGTGCCACTAAAAACGGCCGAGCTTGGCATTTTATTTAAGGGAGTACACCCATGGGTTTTACACCGCCCCCGGTAGAAGACTTTGACAACGCCGAGCCGGAGTGCCCGTGTGTGCTGCTTCTCGACACATCCTCTTCCATGGCTGGCGACAAGATTGATCAACTCAACGCCGGGCTTTGCGAGTTCATGGAGGCGGTCAAGGACGATGATATGGCGCAAAAACGGGTATCGGTCACCCTCGTGACATTCGGTGGCAAGGTGAAGGTGCAGCCCGACGGGTGCCCGAAAGCTCCTTTCACACTTGCGCGGGAATGGGGCGTCCTGCCAAGGCTGGAGGCCAGCGGAAGGACCCCGCTCGGCAAGGCGCTCGAAAAAGGACTCGAACTGGTGCGGGGGAGAACGCTGCATTGCCAAGACCAGCAACGGGAGATCTTCAGGCCGCTTCTGGTCGTGATTTCAGATGGGGAGCCCACTCGCGTAGAAGATGGCATGCCCACCGATGATTGGAAAGAACCCGCGAAGAACTGCTTGGACGCGGAAAAAGCAGGGGAAGTTCGCACCTATTGTTTCTATATTAAGGTTGAGCCTGATGACGAGAAAAAGCGACAAAAGATGAAAAGCGTACTTGGGGCTATCACGACGAAGCCTCCCATGGAGATCAGTGGCGATAATTTTAAGGGCCTCTTTAAGTGGCTCTCAAAGTCGATGCAGGTGATTTCCAGTTCCATCCCGGGGAAGGAACCAGAGCCGGAGACGCCGCCGGGAAGCGGCCGCTAGGCACCAAGGTGGCCGAAAACAACTACCGCAGTTGACACGCAAAAAGGGGCTGAAAAATGCTTCGATATATACGTAAGGTGCTGGGGTTGGCGCGACGGTTGTTCGCTTGGTTTCGCCGTTCCCGTAGCCCTGCATCGGCGGCGGCACCAGCGTTCATCCCCTCGGCGGCTGACTGGCTGGCCGTCGGGGCGAGCGTGGCGGGCAGTCGGCACGGGAAAGAGGGAAAAAAATGCGAGGACGCCTTTAAGATAAGTGGCGTCGGGGCCTGTGTGGTCGCAGCAGTTGCCGACGGCGTTTCAAGCGCCAGCCGCGCTCGCGAGGGTGCGGTGATTGCCGTTGGGGCTCTTTGCGGGCAAGGCGAGGAAATCCTGAAGCGGTGTTCACAGGAAGGGTGTCAGAATGCGGTGGTCTCCGAGGAGGACATTGCCGGTGCCTTCCTGCGTTCGGCTGCTGCGGTGGCGGCCGAGGCGGAGCGGTTTGGATTTGGAACAGAGGTTTACGCGGCAACCGCAGCCATGGTGATCGTTGCGCCGAGTTTCCTGGCGGTTGGCCTCATCGGGGACTGCGCCGTCGTGGCGCGGTTCGATGGGGACTCTGCGTATTCGGTTCCCGTGTGGCCGGAGCAGGGCCGCTACGTCGGAGAGACGCGGTCACTGGTGGATCCCCATCTGCGGAACCATCTGAAAGTGAAGATAGAACGCCGCCCGCCCAGCGAGGTCTCCCTTTTTACTGACGGCCTTCTGCGTAGTGCCTTGGACATGTCCGGCCGCCGGGCTCGGCAACCGTCAGTGATTTCGCATTATTTTAAGGAGTTTGCGGAGGAAATCGAGAAGTTTGCGGGATCAGTCTCCGTTCCGGCGGACGCGACGGAGACGCAACGCCGGCTCGCTGCGGAGTTAAGTAAAAGCCTGGCGGACAAATCATTCGACGAGGCCACGGATGACGATCGCACGCTGGTCCTAGTTGCCGGGGTTGGTTCCGCCAAGCTACCGGCGCAGTGATTTGGCCCGATGCCTACGGGCCGCCGGATTGGGCCGCGGCCCTGCAAAAAAGGAGTTTCATTGATGGATTGGCTGGTGGTCGGCGGAAAAGTGGCGGGAGACGCTCACATTAAAAACGGGATTGCCTGCCAGGACGCATTCCACATAAAGCGCGCCCCCGGCGGCTTCTTGGTGGTCGCGGTCGCGGACGGTGTCGGAAGTGCCGCAGACGCCGGGGAAGGTGCTTCCTATGCGGCTGAATACGTTGCCGAGGCCGCAGTGGACCTGCTCGCCCCCAGGCGCGAGAATCGCCGCCGAGCCAACACCTCCAACACAAAGGCGCTGTCGATACCCTCGCTGCTTGGCCTCTTCCTGCGGACTTCCCGGGCAATCCCGGTACCGAAGGGAGGCCGGAAGTCGGATTATTCAACCACTCTGGCCTTGGCGATTGTCGGGCCAAAATTTGCGGCCTTCGCATTGGTCGGCGACTGCGTTGCGGCGGTGCGGTTCCAGGGCGAGGCTCAGGACACCATTGCGATCTGGCCCGAACGGGGTCGCTTTGCGGGAGAAACCTTTACCATGGCAAGCGACAGGCTCAAGAGCCATATCTGGGCGCGCATCGAGAACCGCGATGTCGAGCAGTTTGCGGTGTTCACCGATGGCATTTCCAAGTTCGTACTGGATGGGATCCGCCGCGAGGTGCGGCCGGGTTTTCTGGAACATTATTTTAATGAAATCAAGCAACTCGCGAGCCATGGGAGCGCACGGGGATCAGCCCAAGAATGGGAGCACCGCTTGGGGAAAAGGCTTGAGGAAACGCTCCAGCACCCTTCCATTGGCGAGCGCTGCGACGACGATCGCACTTTGGTAATCGCCATTCCGCGGCCGCCTCGCCCAAGAGTGCCGGGCACGGATGCGTCCCTCCGGGTCGCCGCGAAAAAGCGGCCGGAGGGCTATGGTAAAAGCAAAGCGGGAAATATCCCTCGCAAAAGCGGGAAATATCCCTCGCAAAAGCGGGAAATATCCCTCGCAAAGGAAGCCCTTCGGGGATGGGACGGGCCGTCAGACACCGCCTGGCAACGGAGGAAGCCGCGTATTCAGACGTCGCTAAAAGGAGAATGAGGAATGTGTAACGTTTATATTGACAGCTCGGGCCAGCGCCTAACGGTTCAGGAAACTAAGTATAATAAGATATTTGACGTTTCAGGGTATCCCGACAAGCTAGCAAAGATCCACGACGGGTTCAAACAACGGATATCCCAAAAGCGACTTCGTGAGATGGCTAAAATGCGAGCCGAATTGGAGATGAGTGGAACCCTCGGCAATTTGGCGTGGCCCGAATCGCTTATTTTTTCGCCCGATGACCGGGACCGAGCGAACGTGGTGGGCTATGTGATGACAAGGGCCAAGGGCTGCCCGGTGCACCGTATGTTTGACGGGAAAGACCGCCTTAAATACCTTGGCGCGACCACGAGTTGGGAAAACCACTTGGCGGTCGCCGCCTCGCTGGCCGGGACAATGTGCAAGTTACATGAGGCGGGCATCATCATCGGCGACTTCAACGCGGCTAACTTCCTGGTGAGCGAGAAAGATCCGCGTGGGGTGGCGTTAATAGATTGCGACTCGTTTCAACTGCTCAGAAACGGGGCGCTCCTATGCGGGGGCGGTGTGGTTCACCAGGATTATTACGCGCCCGAGTTGTTCCTTAAGGACATTGGAAAAATTCAGTTGAACAAAGAGGTGGACCATTATGGGCTGGCCTGTTACGTCTTTCGCCTCCTGTTCTGCGGTGTGTTGCACCGCGCGCCGAGGAGGGGGGGCGAACGCGGTGGCTCCAGACCCTGGCTTTCCGCGTTTGAATCAGAGGGGTACCTGCATCGCAAATCCGCGTTGAAGGCGGAAGACCTGCCGGAAAGGGTAATGGGCATGCTACGCCGGGGCCTCGGTACACAACCGTTGGAACGTCCCACTGCGGAAGAATGGAAAATCGCAATCGACGAAATGACAAGGCCCGGCGGGTTAAAGCGGTGTAGTGATAAAGAGGGACATGTCTTCGCCGCCTGCAGCCCGGGCTGTCCTTGGTGCAGGTACGAGAAGAGGTCTGGACACGACTGGTTCGCGCCGGGGCCATGATTCCGAGAAGACAAAATGCCCGGTGGTTCGGGCGTGCCATGGCTGCGCCCCGTAGCTCCAAGCGGTCTGCATCTGCGGAAGGCGCCTGCCGATTTCACGGACAGCCATCGGAACAGGGTTGGTTTACGGTTGCTCGTGGGGCGTAGACCGGGGCATTGTCTTATATTATGAAAGGTAGTGAGTTTATGTCCACCGTTTCGATGCGGCCCGCCGCCGGGAGGTATTGGGCGCTAATCCTTTCCGAGATGCACCATTCTCAGGGGGGTGCCGGGCGGGCTTGCGGCCACTGCGGTTGTGTGTGGCACTGTGCCCGCGACCCCGGCGGACATTTCCATGTTTCTCGCAATCGGCGTCCGGATGATGAGGCAATTCTGGATTGGCATGGTAATAATGTTTGCGTCGAGTGTTGCGCGGCCTCCGCGGCGGGAAACGCGCGAGCCGATGGCTTGGCGACGTAGGTCTCTTTGCCACAAGCATTTCCGTGAGGCTCCGACAAAATATAGTGACGGTCATCTGCGCCTTGCAAGCGAGCTTAATTTTCGCCCGCTGCGGCCCATTAGGCAGGGTGGCTTTTTCTTTCCTGATAATGCGGCAGGGTGTTGCACGCCGATTCGTAATCGGGATAGATTGTTGCCGTGCCAGGGGCGTCGTGCATCCTTGTTGGTGAAATCTCGCGGCTCAGTGTAGGGCCTGGTACGTGCGCAATCTGTTTTAGTGGGATTGGTGGGGCAGGGCGAGTGCATCACGCCACTCCATCAGCAATCTGGTTTCATTGCATGCCTGTTTGATAGCAGCATCGAGGCTTTTGCTGCCTGCGAGCCAGCAGCCGCAAAATGCTTCTGTCCAGGGGGCCCATTGGACGCCGTGGCAAACGTGGCCATTGCTGGCAGCTTTGTGGCCAAAGTCCACCGAATCTTGCGATTCCGTATTCAGCTGGGAAATTCGTGGCATCCAGCAGAGGTAGGGCGTACCACTCTTTTGCAGATGGTCAATCACTGTAAGAACCTTCCCGGCGTCGTCGATTGACGGTGGGTCGATGAGGACAAAATTTAGTTCTCCGGCGTCCTGCACGCCGGAGAGGCCGTCGGCAGGGTTGATTTCCACAAGCTGCGTTGGTGGCGGGGTGCTGCCGGGGTGCAGCATCCATGGATGGTAATAACGGGTCAAATCTTCCACGGCGGGCAGGGATTGTTCCCAGAGTTTCATATTAAATGGCTGGCCATGCTGGCGTAAGAGGCGAAAAGCGATTCCGGTTGAGCCGAGGTATTTCATGCCGGCTTTTAATTCCCGGCCAATGAAAATTTCGTCAAAGTCGCCGAGATCGGGAAGCGCTGGCGTTCCATGAGAGGCCCTGATCTTGCGTTCACTGATGATTTGGGGGTTCGTTGAATACGCCCCGATGCCTTGTTTCCAGCCACCACCCTCCGGCAAGACATATTCGGGTCGGCCCGCGTGCGATTCGGCATATATGAAAGGTGGATTGGCGCGGTGCGATTTCAGGAGCTTTTTCAAGCATAAATAAAGCGCATAATGCTTTACCAGATCGCCCTGATTTCCAATTTTGTCCGAATGGTCATACGCCATCACGAGTTCTCCTCCGAGGAATAACGGTGAATTGATTGTAATCGACTTTCCCTGTGCCGTGGTATTCGGTGGGAATATCAGTATCGGCGGCCTTGTTCAGTAATCGCAGTATTGATCAGTATTGGTCGGTAGATTCAGTAATGGGCGCGACCCACGGTCGCGGCTTTATGGGGGGATGATGAAAACAATTTGGATACCAATTTTACGACCTGCCCCCGGATGAAATAGCAATTATTGAGCAATCGAAGCAGGCAGGTGGTCGGGCGGGCAATGCTGAAGGGTGTTCCACTTCGCGTTCGGTTGTGATGTGTTTCGGATACAATACCTGTTAAGGATTTGGACGTCCGAGACTTTGCGGAATCTGTCCCAGGCCGCGCGCCGGTCAGCGTTTCTTCTTGGTCGATGAATCCACAATCAAAATCTGTACAATCATCGAAATGCCGCCCGCCGCTGCCAGGAGGAACAAAATAATCGCCAGTCCCGGATAGCCGAAGAGCTGAAACTCTGTTTTAATGCGCATCATCAGCGCTGCGCCAATAATCAAAGCCGCCAGAATCAACCCCTGACTGATTCGGTTGGCCACTTTTTGAAAGCCGCTCATCAGTTTGTCTTCATCAATGGCCTGAACCTTGAATTCCAGATCGTTGTTGCCGATGGCATCGAGAATACGATTGACCCGCGTGGGTAATTTTTCGGCAAATTCCTTGGCTTCCATGATGGTGCTGTAAACATTGCCAAATGTAGCACTTTGCTTCAGGCGTTGTTGCAGGATTTTTGTGGCATTGCGCCGCAACGATTCGTTGGGATTAAATTTCGGATCAAGTGTGGCACCGAGTCGATCCAGATTCAGCAGTGTCTTGCCCAGCATGGTAAATTCTCTGGGCATCCGAATGCCGCAGTCCGCCGCGATGCTCCCCAACTCCAGTACCACGCGGCCCACGTCAATATGTTTGAGATTGTTGTCCTTGTTTTGAGCAACCAGCTCATTGACCGCCCGGTTTAATTTAGTCTCATTGAAATCCTCCTTTTTCTCGCCCACATCAATAAGCCGATTGACCGCCGCGTCGGTTCGGCTCTCGCTTAATGCCAGCAGCAACGCCAGGAGTTTGTCCTGGAAATGCGGTGAAATGCGCGCGACCATTCCCAAATCCAATAAGGCAATACACGAGTCATTGGTGAGCAGAACATTTCCCGGATGTGGATCGGCATGGTAAAAACCATCCACCAGTATCTGCTGCAGGTAAGCCTGGAAAAGTTCCTCCGCCAGCATGGCACCATCGAGTTCCAATCGCACCACCGGACTTAAGGTCGTGATTTTTTGTCCGGCGATATATTGCATCGTCAAGACCCGTGATGTCGAAAGATCTTCTATCGGGCCAGGTACCCGCAGGTGTTTGAATTCCTTGAGATTATTCCCCAGCGTTACGAGATTCCGGGCTTCCTGGCGGTAATCCAGTTCACACAAAATCGTTCTTTCAAATTCCTGCACAATCGGTCCAATTTCATACCGCTTGCCCAGCTCCGTATGCCCATCAAGAAAATTCGCCACTTCGTGCAGGGATGCCAGGTCATCGGTCACTTGCTGGCGAATTCCCGGGCGCTGAACTTTCACCACCACCGCGCGGCCGTCACGTAATGTGGCCCGATGAACCTGCCCCAATGATGCCGCCGCCAGCGGATGTGGATCAATTTCCAGAAATACGCTCGTGAGCCGAACGCCAATTTCCTCCGCCAGAATCGCTTTTGCCTCTTCAAACGGAAACGGTTCGACTTTATCCTGCAGTCGGGTTAAGGCCTGCAAATACGCCGGCGGCATAATGTCGGGCCGCGTGGAAAGTAACTGGCCGAGCTTGATGAATGTCGGCCCCATTTTTTCGAGATCATCCGCGAGTTTGTCGGCCTGGGGTGCCTGCTCCTCCACCTTGGGCAAATCTTCCGGTTCCAGCATCCCCGCCACACCAGCCGCCTTTGCCCAGTCCGATCGGCCATACTTATAAAACAGCCATGCGATGTCCTTGTAGCGGCTCAAATGCTTCGGCTTAAGCGAAAGGCTCATAACGTCTCCTTGAAAATATTCAAAAATGCCCACCACGCAATGCGGTTTCTCCGCGCTTCTGAAGCGGAGCCTGCACGCGTTATTGTGATTATAGTCACCCTGGGGCGGGATTACATAAGATGCAATGATTTAAAAGTGTTTCAGCCCCACCATGTGGCGCGCGGTCAACGCCGTGCAAATCTTCCGCCGCTGTCTCTCACGTCGCCTCTGACCGCCGGCGCAACGGCGGATCAACGCACGCCGGAATTGCGTTTCTTCTGTTGTTCGGCCAGTAAACCCTGGAGCATTTTAATGGCTTCCCACGCCTGCATGGGGGACATGCGGTCCAGATCCAGAGACTGCAATTGACCGGCAACCTGTGATTCCACGGGATCAAACAGCGCACTTTGCGGGGATACCACCGTCGAGGCGGCGCGGGGTTTTCCGCGGCCAACATGCACCGCCAGTTGCTCCATAAGTTGTCTGGCGCGTTGAATAACACTGCGCGGAATTCCCGCCAGCCGTGCCACCTGTACGCCATACGATCGATCCGCGCTGCCGGGCACAATGCGGTGCATAAATAAAATCTGATCTTCCCACTCTCGCACCAGCACATTGTAATTCACCACCGCCGGGCTGCTGTGGGCCAATTGTGTGAGTTCATGGTAATGCGTGGCAAATAACGTGCGGCAGCGCGTTGTGCCGGAAAGAAATTCGGCGATCGCCCAGGCCAGAGCCAGGCCATCCAGCGTGCTGGTGCCCCGGCCAACTTCATCGAGAATCACCAGAGAATTCTCGGAAGCGTGTAAAAGAATATTGGCCGTCTCCGTCATTTCCACCATAAATGTGCTCTGTCCCGCCGCCAGATCATCCGCCGCGCCCACGCGCGTGAAAATACGATCCACCAAGCCGATCGTGGCCTGTTTGGCCGGCAGATAAAAGCCCGCCTGCGCCATAATTACCAATAGCGCGGTTTGCCGGATATACGTGGATTTACCCGCCATATTTGGACCGGTAATCAATTGCAGCGTTGGGCCATCCGTCGGAAGCTCAATATCATTCGGGACAAACTTTTCCCCCAGTATCTGCTCGACCACCGGATGCCGCGCGTCGGTGATTCGCAGTTCCCGTTGCGTGGTGATTACCGGCCGGCAATAGCGGTGCAACCGGGCCAGGTGGGCGATGGAAGCGATGACATCCAGGCGGGCAATCTGCTCGGCGATTTGCCGCAGACATTGGCATTGCGTGGCCAAAAATTCGCGCAATTGCTCATACAAATGTATTTCCAGGGCCTTGGAGCGTTCCTGTGCGGTTAATAAATCGCTTTCAAAGGTTTTCAGCTCCGGCGTAATATAGCGCTCGGCATTTTTAACGGTTTGCTTGCGGATAAATTCCGGGGGAATTTTCGGGGCATGCACATGGGTAATTTCAATGTAAAAGCCGAAAACTTTATTGTATCCCACTTTCAAAGACGCAATGCCGGTCTGTGTGACAAGCTCCGATTGATAATTCGCCAGCCACGCCCGGCTATTGGTTGCCAGCAGGCGCAATCGGTCGAGTTCCGCGTCGCTACCGTCCCGGATCACGCCCCCGTCGCGCAGATGTGCCGGCGGTTCATCGGCGATCGCGGCACGGATTTTCTCGGCAATCGCGGCCGCCGGGCCGGCGAGGGGAGCCAGTTCATCGGTGGCATTTTCAAAAAAGCCGGTCTGCCCGGCCAGCTTGGCCAGTACCGGAAGTGTCTCCAGCGACCGCGCCAGGGCAATGAGATCCCGTGGTGTGCAGCGGCGGCAGCAGATCCGGGCGGTAATGCGCTCAATATCCGCGCAATCTGTGATAACCAGCCGCAGTTCATCGAGCCGATTTTCCAGATCCAGCATCCGCTGTACCATGTTGTAGCGTTGTTCAATTACCGCTGGATCACGCAATGGAAATAACAGCCAGTGCCGCAGCAGCCGCGATCCCATCGGTGTTTTGGTATTATCCAGTGCCCGCACCAGCGATCCCTCCGCCGAGTTGTGCCGCATGGATCGATTAATTTCCAGAGACCGTAGCGAGGTGGGGTCAATTACCAGATGCCGCCGCCGCTCAAAAGCGCGGGGCGGCTGAAGATGTTCCAGCGCCGCTTTTTGGGTTTCATGCAAATAGGCCAGCAAACCACCCGCCGCGCGCAGCGCGGGGTTGCGGTCATCGTCAAAACCAAAGCCGGCAAAATTTAAAACACCGTAATGTTTCCGAATGCTTTCCACCGCATGATGCTGATCGAGCTCCCAACTCGGCCTGGCGGTAAGTGTGAGTTTAATGATGTCGCATAAATGCTCCACCCACGGCGGAACCTGATGATCCGGTGCTTCAGGATAAATTAATTCGCGCGGGCTGATGCGGGCCAGTTCCTCCCGACATGCGGCAAGCGTATCGACGAGTGTGAAAAACTTGCCGGTTGATAATTCACACCACGCAATGGCCGCCCATTGCGTTTCAGCGGCGTCGGGGGCCGGCGCAAACGGATCGCTTGAAACATCAGTCCCCGGCGCAGCGGAGAGAACCAGCATCGCGGAGAGGAAATTTTCCTCTCTGCCATCGAGCATCGTATCTTCCGTCAGCGTGCCGGGGGTAATTAATCGCGTGACCTGCCGATCGATAACTCCCTTGGCTTGTTTGGGATCCTCCATTTGTTCACAAATTGCCACGCGATAACCCGCGGCAATCATACGTTGCAGATACCCGTCGACCGCGTGGTAAGGCACCCCGGCCATGGGTACGGCATTTTCCCCTTTGCTGCGGCTGGTTAACGCTACTCCCAAAGCCCGGGCCACGATGCGCGCATCTTCATAGAATGTTTCATAGAAATCTCCGATGCGAAAAAATAAAATGGCATCCGGATACTGAGCTTTATAGGTTTGATATTGCCGCATGGCCGGCGTAAGTTCCGCCGGATCAATCGACGCGATATTCTGTTTGTTCAGTTGCTCACCCATAATTGACTATTGTACCGCCTGAAGCGCTAATGCCAACTCGTGCTTTCCAAGTTGCGTTCCAGGTTACAGTTACAGTTTACAATCCCAGAGCACCGTGGTGATAACCCGGAGGTTGGCGGTAGTTGGACGAGCCATCACTTAGGCGTTAGAAATTTGAAATCTGAAATTTGAGATTCTCTGTTCCAACTGCCGGGATTTATTGACACGCTGTCATACCGGTTCTATTGTAGCAGCATGGATTCTTGTTCGCGGGCTGTTTGAAAGAAATTTGGGGGTATCTATGCCGTCGTCTGGTTTAATTGTTCTATTCGTGGTGGCACTGGTTGTTGTTATTATCGTGCTGATCACCGTGGGCAATGTGTTTAATCTCTGGTTGCAGGCTTTCTCCGCCGGTGCGGATATCAGTCTCTTTGACCTCATCGGCATGAAATTGCGCAAAGTTGATGCCCGGGCCATCGTCACGGCCAAAATTTCCATGGTTCAAGCCGGCTTGCCTGTGGAAACCAATCAGTTGCAGGCGCATTATATGTCCGGCGGTCATGTGTTAAATGTTGCCAAAGCCATGATTGCCGCCCACCGCGCCAACATCGAATTGCCCTGGGATCAGGCCACGGCCATTGACCTTGCGGGCCGCGATGTGCTCGAAGCGGTACAAACCAGTGTGAATCCGCGCGTGATTGATGTCCCCAACGCCGCCAGTGGCCGCCAGACCCATGAAGGCGTGGCCAAGGACGGCATACAGTTGCGCGTTAAAGCCCGCGTTACCGTGCGCACCAATATGCGCCAACTCGTCAGCGGAGCTGGTGAAGAAACGATTGTCGCCCGGGTTGGAGAAGGCATTGTCGCGGCCATCGGGTCCGCGGATACCTATAAGCACGTGCTGGAACAACCGGACATGATCAGTAAAACCGTCTTGGCCAAAGGCTTGGATGCGGGCACCGCGTTTCAGATTTTGTCTATTGACATTGCGGATATGGATGTCAGTGAAAATATCGGTGCGCGGTTACAAATTGCCCAGGCCGAGGCCGCCAAACAATTGGCTCAGGCGGAGGCGGAAAAGCGGCGAGCGTTGGCTGTGGCCCAGGAGCAGGAAAATAAAGCCCTGGCACAATTTAACCGTGCCAAAGTTATTGAGGCTGAAGCCCAAGTGCCCATGGCCATGGCCGAGGCATTCCGCAAGGGCAATCTCGGTATTATGGATTATTACCGCATGAAAAATATGCAGGCCGACACGCAGATGCGCGAATCCATCGGCGGATCCAATGCCACCGGCTCCGGGACGGATAACCGCCCCGCAGGCTCGTGACGGATCGCAAGGGTAGGCAAGCCCGACGCCGCCACGCCATGGCGAATCGGCGTGCAACGGCAGATTTGAAATTTGAAATCGGAATTTCAGATGTGAGACCTGAAATTTGCAATATCAAATTTGAGATTTCGGGTCCCACAAAAAAGGAACCAAAATGTCTCAGCTTCCCAAAGACCCCCAGCAACTGGCGCAGGATATTCTTGCCGGACGCATAAGCATCCAGCAACTGCAGGCCGAACAGGCCCGCCGCCGCGCGGCGCAAGAAGCGCTTCGCCAAAATATCCGCACGCGTCCGGCAGGTTCTGGTGCTGCAACTCGACAGCTCGGCAATCGGCAAGTGGTTAAACCCGTTAATCAGGCATCGGCGTCATCTGGTCGGCAGTCGCGGCCAGCGGCCAAGACCGACCGTAACGCGGCGCGGGCGAATGTAAAACGTGCCCCATCGCAAAATCGTACTGCCGCCGCTCCCGTGGAAGCTGCGTCCGATGTTAAGGCTTCCTCCGTCGCAACAAAAACTTCCCCAGTGGCCGCCACCAAGCCAGCCGCCGTTCCGCGAACCACGTTGCAAACCGTCCGGGCGGTGATGAATAATCCCCATGCCCTGCGCACTGTGTTTGTGTTAAGTGAGCTGCTAGATAAGCCGATGTCACTGCGGCAGGATCCGCTGGATCGTTTCTGAATTGGCACCCGCCGCTCCGTAACAAGCTCTGGCCCGATAAACACGAGCAGCACGCCAGCATCACGCCAGCATCAAGCCATAGTTCCTTGCACCCCCGCATGAAGCGCATGAAAAACCGCCCCTGCGACAGGCACTTAAATGCACCGGATATAAAAATGAATTAACAATAGCATGTTAGTTCTGATGCACTTTAAGTTCCAAGCCGCTGGCGCGGTTATTTCAGTTCAACCCATTTTTGATCGAACGCTGTTGGTCGGAATACCTCCTTTCGATAACTCCGTTAGGCTCATCCGAATATCATCTTCGACCTTTCTTTCCCAAAACACAAGTAAAAAATGTTTATTTTTTTTGCACTAAAGCAAATTGATGATTGCGAAATTTAAGCTGGCAAACCGCACTGCCAACATATCCCGGTATAATCGCCCGCATGGCCAAGCAAAAAAATTACTTCGTTTGTCGCAATTGTGGCGCAATACAGCCCAAATGGATGGGAAGGTGCCCGGATTGTAATTCTTGGGACAGCTTGGAACAGATGACCCAAGCCTCGGCCGATCCGCATCGGCCGCGTGCTTTATCGGAAGAGGCCTCTGAAAGTTCCCCTGGACATTTTGCCTCTCAGGATGATGCCCCGGCCCGGCCTTTATCGGAAATTCCCGAATTGGATATTCCCCGCATGCCCACCGGCCTGCCGGAATTTGATCGGGTGCTGGGCGGCGGAATTGTCCCTGGCGCGGCTGTGCTGCTGGGCGGTGATCCGGGCATTGGCAAATCCACGCTGCTTTTGCAGGCGGGAGATCGCATGGCCCGGCAAGGCCATCGGGTGTTGTATGTCAGCAGTGAAGAATCCGCGCAGCAGACCAAATTGCGGGCGAAACGCCTCGGCGTTGATGATGAGCGTCTGCTGATTTACGCGCAAACCAACCTGGAGAAAATTGGTCGGCAAATTCAGAAATTGCGTCCGCATCTGTGCGTCATTGATTCGGTCCAGATGATTTATGAACCCACCAACGCATCACCCCCCGGCAGCGTTTCCCAACTGCGGGATTGTGCCACGGAACTGGTCTATCTGGCCAAGGCGGGCGGAACTGCGGTATGTCTGGTGGGCCATGTTACCAAACAGGGCCTGCTGGCCGGGCCGAAACTTTTGGAACATATCGTCGATACCGTATTGTATTTTGAAGGTGACACCCATCACGATCACCGCATTGTCCGTTGTGTTAAAAATCGTCATGGCAACACCTTGGAAGTGGGCCTGTTCCGCATGGGCGCTGCGGGACTGGAAAGTGTGCAGGACGCGTCAGCTCTGCTCATTGAACCGCATGCCGGATCACCCCCCGGCAGTGTTATTTGCGCTGTTACCCAGGGTTCCCGCGTGCTGGCACTGGAAATTCAGGCTCTGACGGCTGACAGTATGTTGGGTTCAGCCCGCCGGAAAGTCAGCGGGTGTGATGCCAATCGTGTGGCGATGATTATTGCGGTTCTGGAAAAGCGATCCGGTTTACGTCTGGTCGATCAGGACGTATTTGTCAATGTAGTAGGGGGGATGCGGGTAAACGATCCAGCCGCGGATGCCGCCATCGCGCTGGCCATTGCCGGTGCCCGCATGAAACGCGGTCTTTCCAGCCGAACGCTGGTGATGGGTGAACTGGGCCTGCTGGGAGAATTTCGGCAAATTGGCGCTCTGGGCCAGCGCATCAGTGAAGCCGCCCGATTAGGCTACAGCCGCCTGCTGGTTCCCATTCACCGCAGCGAAACCGACAAAGCCGCCGCGGCGGGCGCTTCCCAGCAGATGCAAATCACCACCTGCCGCACCCTCGACGACGCCTTAGCCACGCTGGAATAGCCGCCCGGATTCCCGCGAACCATTCACCCGCGAACCAATCAACATTGTGCGATCAGCCCATTGAACGGATAATACTTGGCATGTCTGTTCCGATTCTGCATATAGATCACTTGCGTGTCGATTTTGCCGATGTCACAGCGGTACAAGATGTTTCACTGGCGTTGTATCCGGGAGATATCTGCGGCCTGATCGGCCCAAACGGCGCAGGCAAGACCACACTCATGCGCGCCGCTGCCGGTCTTGAATTAAGTACTCATGGGTTCGTCCGCGTTGCAGGCTTGGAACGTCAAACCAGCCCGGTCGAATTTAAAAGCCTGATCGGCCTCATGCCGGACACCTGTCCCGTTTACGATCAACTCACTGTTTTTGAGTTTCTGGATCACTTCGCCCGGGCCTGCGGTGTTGCATCGCGCCCCCGGCGCATCAGGGAATGTCTCGAATTTACGTGGCTGCTTGAAAAACAGAGCGCCCGATGCGGTACGCTGTCGCGGGGAATGAAACAGCGACTGGTGCTGGCCAAAACCTTGCTGCCGGATCCATCGGTCTTATTTCTCGACGAGCCTGCCAGCGGTCTTGATCCGCTGGGACGAATTGAATTAAGGAAGCTTCTGCTGCAACTGCGCGGACTTAATAAGGCGGTTCTGATTTCCTCGCATATCCTCACCGAGTTGTCGGGTTTCTGTAACAAGATTGCAATTATGGAGCGTGGCAAGCTGGTTTCCTTCGGCAGTATGGAGGAACTTTCGCGGCAGGTATCCCATCGGAGGGTGCTGGTAAAATGGCGGCGGGAATTCGCCGGGGCTTTGGAAATACTGCGGGAATTTTCCTCCGCGAAAAACATCACGGAGGTCCAGGCTGGTGCGATCTTCGAACTCGAAGGCGGCGCGGACGCCAATGACCAGTTACTGCGGTCTTTAATTCAGCGGGAAGTGCGGGTAACCGAGTGGCGAAGCCTTGATGACGATCTTGAATATATATTTTTACAATCCGGCGCAAGGGCACTGATGTGAATATCTTCAGCAATCCGGTATTTATTACCCAGAGGAGGCTGGTGCATCGCGGCGGTGTGCTGGCCGCGACCATTTTGTCCGGAACACTGGGGCTGAGTTTTTTTGCCGGGCTGATAGCATACCGCGCCAGTCCGGGGGACTTTAACTTTAAGTCCTCCGACCAAGCCGGCATGACGATGTACGGATGGGTTGTCGGAATTGAGATACTTATTTTGGTCATTGGCGGATTCAGTCGGATCTCCCAGACAATTGCCGGTGAGCGCCGATCGGGCTTGTGGGACAGCAACCGCCTTACGCCGCTGCGACCGGCGGAGCTTATCAGAGGATACTGGTTCGGATCAGGCTTGCGGGAAGCGTATATGGCTGCGGTTCTCGCGGCCTGGGGGCTGGGAATTGTGCTGGTAGCTGGTCTTCCCATGCAGATTTGGCTCTTGACGCAGTCGCTCACAATCAGTTCCGCACTATTCTTCGGCCTTCTTGGCGTTCTGGCAGGCTTATGCGGAGATCAGCCGCGCGGCGGTTGGGTCATTCTGCTGGTCTTGTCGATCGCGTTGTCTCAGATGTTTATTGAGTATGCCCCCAAACACATGATTATCAATTATATCTTCCCGACCTATCCGATCATCTGGGTTTTTTCCGGGTGGAGGGGCGAACCGAGTCTGCCTGGTTTCAGGATTAATCCAGTAATTCTTTCTTTGAGCGTGCAGCTATCCCTGGGCGTGTTTCTCTGGCGGGCGGCCGTAAGAAAAACGGCCAACGCTTTTCTTTCTATGTTGGGCCGCTGGGAAGCCGTCACATTTTACTGCGTAATACTTTTGTTTCAGTATGCATTGATCTGGAGCGTGTGGCGCGGAGAATTTGGCCATTGCAGGCCCATTGAACATTTTGACCAGGGCGGATTGCTTCCAATTATCCAGTCCTGCATGATGCTGCTGGGGATATTGCTTCTCGTAGCCGTGGAGGTTCCCAACGCGTGGACACGACGGATGGCGCTAAACGCCGGGACGCCACGAATGCGAACGGTGCTGTCCGTCAGCGCGGTGCTCCCTGCAACAGCCCTTGCCGCCGCCGCCGGAATTGCCATCCTGACCCAGTGTGTTTTTTCCTTCGTTTTCGTCTGGAAAATGTATCTTTCCGCGGTGGGCAATATGCTGACATTTTTTCTGACTTTCGTGCTGCTGCTGGAGTATTGCCGATTACGGTTTGGACGCCACGCGTTGGGTTTTTTTATGCTGTGGTTATTTGTGTTGTGCGCGCTGCCTTTCATACTAAGCGCCATCTTTTTTAACTCAGCTATTGCGCGGCTGTCGTTGCTTTCACCGGGAATTGCCGCGCTGTCTGATCCGATCAGCCGCTGGTCGAATTTCTCGCTGCTAACCGTCCTGGCCCATTTCGGAATCGTCGGACTGCTGTTTATGATGTGGTATCGGCAGTGGAATAAAATGCTGGAGGAGGCTACATTTTCGGCCAGTCACGAACCGTCGTAGCGGCAATAGTTATGCCGCCGGTGCTCAGGGCGGGGTAGGGGATAACGCTTAGGAACACTGGATGGGAGTGGAAACATCATCGGAGGCTAAAAATATGTTCAATATCGATTTCATTAAATTGGATGAGTCAAATAACTCCGTTGGGCATACGAGCACGGAAGATCACGCTTGTTATGGAAGAATTACCGTCGATTCGTTTTCAGAGGTATTTGAGTCACCCTTATGCTTTTGGAGGAAAGAACAGTACGAAGAACAGTGGCGTGCTGCCATCGCACGCCTTATGCCATGTAAATCCGCAAGGACAGCGCTCCTCACTGCCATGTATGATCCACCTACAGCGAATTTTCTAACATGGTGGCCGGTCTATCGGGAGGGCACTAGGGTTTTTGTTCAAAACCAACTGTTGTTTTTGGATCAGTTAGCTGTGCCTTTTGACATCGCTAATATCAGCACAATAGTTCAGCCGCGTCAAACATCTGATCCTGATGGAAGAAATATATCGGAATGGTCGTGCGACCTCTTTGATCTGAACGAGTTTCTGAGGGCAGAACGGTGAACTGAAGTGGCTTGCGTGCGCCGGGCAAAGGCGAAGTGTTCCCGCGAGTGGAAGTCTCGCTCTCGAAAAGGCCGTTCCACTGATCGATGATCGGGACTCTGTGGATAAATGGTAATCGCGGCTGAAAAAGTTCGGAGAATTGTGGATATTTGACTTCAAGTTGTCACCCGCATCCGTGCGACCTGCGCAGACGGAAAATATTCTCAACGATTTTCCAGGGTACGACCTGCAGTATATTTACGGCCCAGATTTATCGAGGTAGATTTTTGTGTACGCCGAAAACTTTTTCGTTAAAATTGCGGATCGAGGTCCTCTAATCACCTGCATCATGGAGCGGCTAAGCTCTCCGCCCGATCTTCCCGGTAAGCAGCCTGCATGGGGGCTAGACCTTGCGTACGACCTCAAGCTGGCTACAGATCAGAATCGCCGGATCGCTATCTCGCCCGTCGTGGACGGATGGGTCGCCGGGATTGAGTCTAGACAGGTGCTCGACCTCCGGCTATTGCAGAATCTTTCGGAGCGCTTAGAAGTCGATGTTCTCGCATGTCAAATTTCGACATCGGTTGACTATTTCGGATACGCGCGATGCGTACGTGGCGAGGTGGTGGAGGTGGATTGCAAGATTGAGGGGGCGGAGGACCCTGTTTCAGCTGTGCGTGCATTTTTGCAGCGGCATTTGGTGCCGTTTAATTTAACCAAATTTCAAGAGGCAATACGGTCGGGGTGGGACGTATTGCAGGCTTCAAAAAGGTTGCCAGAATATGGTGACGGTGATGCATAGGTTTGATCTTTCCGATGGCTTGGCGGCGGCCCTGATCTCCGGCAGCCAGTTCAGCAGTTCCTCCAGCAGCAATACCGTCACGCCGCTGTCTGTAACATACAGCTATGACCCCGACGGCAATATGACACAGTTGGGACAATGGGGGCATGAGCCTATTAAAACAGAGAGCGATTCGGCTGTGGAGTGACTGTTGTGCGGCGAATTCAAATCCACGGAATAGGCGGAATTTGTTTTGCGTTATACCCCAAGCGGGGTAAAATTCGCTTATCGGTCGGATTTCATTTGCGAGTCATCCATGGTAGCGGTGGATAAAGAGCATCAAAGAGTTGCGGATCGCTTGAAAATCGGCGCTTCACTAATTCCTCCGTTTCCTCCGCCGCCCTTTGTGGTGAAAAGACATGTGGGAGTCACTTGAGCCAAACGGCCCGGGGTGCGGCGTATAATTCTACGCCCCAAAAAATTGAAGCAGTGATCGCGTGTAGCGCGGTGGCCACGCGGGATGTGAGGGAACCGAATCTCTTAATCCTTGAACAGTAGGTCATGGATGCCCCATGTGAACCAGGCGCTGAAGCGCGTTAATAACCGGTTGCCGGAATTGCTGTCCGAGGAGTTTGTCGATGGCCTCGCGCATGGGGTGGGACGGCGATGGCCGAAGCGCTGGCTTTTACCTAGCCTTTGTGCCGTTGAGTCAGAGCTGAGCCCGATGACCTCGGCTTAAATACTCGTGATCGGGATGGTAAAAGATCCCCGCCCAACCGCGTTGTTCGTTGCTCGTTGTTCGTTGCCATAGTGCTCTGTGATCGTTGCGGTGGCCCCGTATCCCCATCGTATCTGCCGCCCACTCCATCACCGCCAAAAACCTAAACCCAATTTTCATAACGCGATGTGTGCTGTGCCCTCAAACCAATACTGAGGAAACAGCCTTTATGATAAAAACCGCGGATAACGCGGATTGGCGCGGATACGGGGGGATTGCACAGGGAGGTGGCGGAGGTAGGGGGAGGGACGGATAACCAATAACCACTAACCACTGACCACGGATCACGGATCAAAAACACGCATGAATATACGTCATAGCTGTTGTTGCTCGTTGTTCGTTGAATTATTGATCCGTGATCACCAACAGGCCCACGGCAGCCTTATTTGCTCTACTATTGAACTCTCTACCGCTCGCCTGTTGTGCGGCGGCATCTTGGCGTCCTTGCCCGCTGACAGCCGATAGTCTCCGATCGGCTATGTGCCGAGTACCGTAGTGTTCGTGTTGTTTTCTGTTGATCGCTGGCTCACGCTTCTTGTGCGACGGCGGCTTGAATTCTGCGCACGCTAATTGCCTTAATGCCTTTCGGGCCGGGTTGACATTCATACTCAACAACATCGCCATCGACCAGGGTCCGATACCCCTGCGCGATGATGGCAGATTGATGCACAAAAATATCCTGGTTGTCGGGGCCTGTAATGAAGCCGAAGCCCTTGCGGTCGTTAAACCATTTGATTTTGCCTACCAGTATTGCCATTTTCGTTACCTCCGGCGAACCAACTTCTGATGCCAAAATAGTGAAAACAACGAGCGACAAAGTTTCATTTACGCAAAAGCAGACAAATCCTATATGGATTCAATTCGGCATTCTTAAATATGATCTTGAATCCCGAATCTGTCAAGGAAAATAGGACATAAAAAATTCAATACCAGTCGAATTCTGTGTCGGGTGGACGTTTGGTTCGAGAAGGCGTAAAATTTCCGGGCTATGGCGTCTGTTAGTGCGCCAGCCTGGTTAATGGGTTGTTTTGGTTAGAACACCGAGGAAAAATACAATGGCGGAAATCAACGCAAAAGATGTTATGACATTGCGGGCACGTACCAATGCCGGCATGATGGATGCAAAAAAGGCTCTTGTGGAAGCCAATGGTGATATGGACGCAGCCAGTGAATTGCTGCGTAAATGGGGTGCGGGCCGGGCGGAAAGTAAAACCTCCAATGAAATGAAAGAAGGCCTGGTTGGCGGAAAAATCAGTGAGGATGGCAAATTGGGCGTTATGGTGCGCCTGGGTTGTCAGACCGATTTTGTCGCCCGGAATGAGGCCTTCCAGAAATTGCTGCACGATCTGGTGGAGTTGGCCTTTACTCATGAGGTTTCCACACCGGCGGAACTCAATACGATCCAATATCCCGATGGTTCCGGGCGCAGCGTGGAGGCGGTTATCAAGGAACTTGTCGGAGGTTCCATCAAAGAGAATATGGCTGTTACCGGTTTGGCCCGTTATAAATCCGCCAATGGATTGGTGGGCAAATATGTGCACCACAATGCGAAGGTCGGCACCCTGGTGCAGGTGGACGGCAGCAGTGATGACGCCGTGCGCGTACTTATTGGCGAAATTGCGATGCACGTAACGGCGGGCATGCCATTTGTTCCCTTGGCCATCAACCGTGAGGCGGTGGATGTGGCTGTGGTGCAGCGCGAAAAAGAATTGGCGGCCGAAAGTATAAAAGGTAAGCCGGCGAATATTGTGGAGAAAATTGTCGCCGGTAAGCTGGATAAGTTTTTCGCGGATAATGTTTTGCTGGAGCAGCCGTTTGTGAAGGATGAAAGCAAGCGCATTCGGGACTTGGTGGCCGAAACCGGTAAGGCCGTGGCCGCGCCATTAAGTGTTATTGCGTTTGCCCGCTTTAAGGTCGGCGAAGTCTGATAATTTTGATTGGTCTGGCTGGAGTTATACATGACCCACCCGCGCTACCGCCGCGTTCTGTTAAAAATTTCCGGTGAAGGCCTCTGCCAGGAAGGGGGCTTTGGCTTTGATATGGCGGAACTCACAACCATTGCCCGGCAAATTGCCGAAGTGGCACAGCTTGGTGTGCAGGTAGCGGTGGTCATCGGTGGCGGGAATTTTATCCGCGGTGAAACGCTGGCAAAATCCGGTGAAATTCAACGTTCAACGGCGGATTATATGGGCATGTTGGCCACGGTAATAAATGCCATGGCGTTGCAGGAAGTCCTGGAGCATCTTGGGCGACCTACCCGTGTGGCCAGCGCGTTGAATGTTATTCAGGTTGCTGAGCCATTTATTCGCAGAAAAGTGCTGCGGCATCTGGAAAAAGGCCGTGTGGTGGTATTGGCGGCGGGCGTGGGGAATCCCTTTTTTACCACCGATACCTGCGCCGCTTTACGGGCCACAGAACTGCAGGCTGACGTGCTGTTGAAGGCCACGAAAGTCGATGGCGTCTATGATTCGGATCCTAAGAAAAATCCTAACGCCAAGTGTTATACCGAATTGACATATCGGCAGGTTATTACCGATAATCTGCGGGTGATGGATATGACGGCTATTAGTCTGGCGATGGAAAGCAAAATTCCGATCATCGTATTTAATCTGAAGAAATCCGGCAACGTAATGCGCGTGATATCTGGTGAACCGATTGGTACACTCATAACCCATGCCGACGGCAATGGCCAGCCATTAAAAGCCCGTATGATCGCGGAAAGTTTATCCCACAATCCCGGAGCATAAAAAAATGCCAATTGATGAAATTCTCTTCAATGCCGAAGAACACATGGAGAAAGCCATTGAACACCTGCGGCACGAACTGCGCGGTTTTCGCACGGGGCGGGCCAGCACATCACTGGTGGAATTTATTAAGGTGGATTATTACGGCTCCCCGACTGATTTGCGATCTCTGGCATCTTTGACCACGCCGGATGCAACATCCATTCTTATCAAGCCATTTGATCCGGCATCATTGAAGGACATTATCAAGGGCATCGAATCGGCTAACTTGGGCATTAACCCGATTAATGACGGCAAGCAGATACGCCTGGTTTTGCCGCCATTATCCGGTGAGCGGCGGCAGCAACTTCTGGGCAAAGTAAAAGAAGCTGCCGAGCACGCTCGAATTTCCATGCGTAATGTTCGCCGCGATGCCAATAAACATATCGATCAGGATGAAAAAGAATCCGGAATTCCGGAAGATCAGGCCAAGCAGGCCAAAGAGGATATTCAGGAACTGCTGAAGAAATTTGAAGCCAAAGTGGATGAACTTGTGCAGGCCAAACAAAAAGAAATCACCGAAGTGTAAGACCGATTTCAGGTAAATAATAGGCCAAGCGTTAAGCCGACAGCCTGAATATCACTACCCGCCCCGATGGCTGTGCGAGGGGGCCTGACGCCGAGAGCCGGTTGGAACAGCCGGTTGGAACATGTTGGCCATTGGTTGCCAAACAATTACAATGGCAACGGTAATTGATCCGCCGGATTGATTGCCTGAATGTTCCGTGCCATTGCCAAGGGGTGTACCATGAGTGATATTGAACTGGCGAATTTGGAAGAATCGGCCATGATGAACCGAATGGCCAAGGCATTGGCTGATACGGTATTAAGCCGCGGCATGTTTCAATCCTGGGCAACGGATTCTTGGCGTCCGGAAGTAAATTTGTACGAAACCCACAGTGCTTTTATGGTATGCGCGGATTTGGCGGGTATGGATGAAAGTGCCATTCAAGTCAGCGTGGTGGGTAGTCAACTGGTGATTCGTGGTCGGCGGATTTGCCCAATGCCAAGTGGGAAAGAAAAAGCGCTGGCGGTGCATCTGATGGAAATAGATCACGGTGTTTTTGGTAGAAACATCGATATGCCGGCCAATGTGGATGAAAGTCGAATTTCCGCGCACTACAACGCGGGAATGCTCTGGGTGACGTTGCCCAAAGCGCGGTGACGTTCAAGCCGGCGGTAACGCCTGGTGCGTGGTGATATAAGCGGAAGTTGAATTGCAGGATAGCATGGCGGAAGAAAAGAAAGAACAATTGCGGCAGTCGGAGCCGAAGGAAAAAGAACCAGCGGCAGCCAAGGTGCCGCAAGCGGCGGATGAGCCGGGCGAAACGACGGCCAGCGTGAGCGGACCGATGCTGCATCAGGTGCGGATTCCCGAAATTATAGCCATCATGCCGGTACGCGATGCGGTGGCCTTTCCCGGGGCGGTAATTCCGCTGACCATCGGACGTGATAAAAGCCGCCGGTTACTGGATGATGTGATGCCCGGCGATAAAATTCTTGGCGTGCTGACGCAAAAAAATGAGAGCGTGGAAAACCCGCAACCTGGAGACATGCACACGGTGGGCACCGTGGCGATTGTGCTGAAAATGTTGCGTCCGGCGGACGGGCAGCAGAGCATTGTTGTTCATGGCCTGGTGCGCTTCCGTGTGCTGGAATTTGTTCAGCAGGAACCGTATCTCAAGGCTCGCGTTGAAGCCCTGCCGGATGCCACGGAAAACTTCGGGCCGGAAACCGATTTGCTTGTCGGCAGCGTCCGGCAGGCCGCCAAACGGATGATTGAATTGTCGCCTAATATCCCCGATGAGGCGGCCAGTATTCTCAATGATATTGATTCTCCATCCACCCTGGCGGATTTTCTGGCGGCGAATCTGCATGAATCGGTTTCCGATAAACTGGCATTACTGGAAGAAACCGATGTTATCAAGCGACTGCTGATGGTCCGCCAAAAGCTTGCCACCCGCATAGAACTGCTGGAACTTGAAGAAAAACTCCAATCGCAGGTGCGATCGAGCATTGATAAGAATCAACGGCACTATTTTCTCCAGGAGCAGTTAAAGGCCATTCAAAAAGAGCTCGGGCAAGCTGATGAGCAAAGCCAGGAACTCGCCGACCTGAAAAAGCGTATTGAAGAAGCGAAAGTCCCCGACGTGGTAAAAAAAGAGACGGATCGGGAATTGGCCCGTCTCGCGGCGGTGCCGCAGGCCTCGCCGGAATATGGTGTTATCCGGTCATTTCTTGAGACTGTTGCCGAATTGCCCTGGAGCAAATCCACGCAGGATGATCTGGATATCAACCGCGCTCGAACCATTCTCGATCGCGATCATTATGATCTGGAAAAAATCAAAAAACGTATCGTTGAGTTTCTGGCGGTACGCAAGCTCAATCCAACTGGCCGCGGGCCGATTCTCTGTTTTCTCGGCCCTCCCGGCGTGGGCAAAACGAGTCTCGGCAAATCAATCGCTGAGTCTCTGGGACGAAAGTTTGTCCGCATGAGTTTGGGCGGTGTGCGGGATGAAGCTGACATTCGGGGCCATCGGCGCACGTATGTGGGTTCCATGCCGGGGCGCATTATTCAGGAATTGCGCAAAGTCGGCACAAACAATCCGGTTATGATGCTCGATGAGGTCGATAAGCTCGGTGCGGACTTCCGGGGCGATCCCTCGGCGGCTCTGCTGGAAGTACTGGATCCGCAGCAGAATAATACCTTTCAGGATCATTATCTGGGCGTGCCGTTTGATTTGAGCAATATTATTTTCATCTGTACTGCCAATTACATGGAGCCTGTTCCGCCGGCATTGCGCGACCGCATGGAGGTTATAGAAATTCCCGGCTATACGCAGCAGGATAAATTGTTAATCGCTCGAAAATACCTCGTTCCGCGTCAGCTCAAGGAAAATGGTATCACGCGTAAAGACTGTGAAATTCCATCTTCCACGCTGGTAGCGATCATTGACCGCTACACACGTGAAGCCGGTGTGCGTAATCTCGAACGCACCATTGGCTCAGTGATGCGCGGTGTGGCGGCAACGCTGGTTGGCGGCGCGGAGAAAGCTGTTAAATCCGGCGCATCAAATAAGCCTCCGGGCCATGCTCAGAGAGCCCCGGCGCCTCCCGTTCTGGCAAAGGGTACCAAAATAATCGTTAAACCCGATGATCTCGTTAAATATCTTGGCCCGCTGATATTTGAAAGTGAAGTGGCCCTGCGCACCGCCACGCCCGGTGTCGCCACGGGGCTGGCGTACACGCCGGCCGGCGGAGATATCTTATTTGTTGAAGCCACGCGGATGCCGGGCAAAGGGCGATTGCGGCTCACCGGGCAGATTGGCGATGTGATGCGGGAATCCGCGCACGCGGCATATTCGCTGCTCAAAAATAACGCGGAAAGGCTGGGAATAAACCCCGCCATTTTCCGCGATATTGATGTGCATGTTCATGTGCCGGCAGGAGCGGTTCCCAAAGATGGCCCCTCCGCCGGAGTCGCCATGTACACGGCATTGGCGTCGCTTTTTATCAACAAAGCGGTGCGGCCCGACGTGGCGATGACCGGTGAAATCACATTGCGTGGCTTGGTGTTACCCATTGGCGGCGTGAAGGAAAAGGTAATCGCAGCACAACACGCCGGGATAAAAACGGTGATCCTGCCTGATCGCAACGAAAAGAATCTCCAGGAAATCCGACAGCAGCTCAAAAAGGATATGAAGTTTGTGTTCGTCAAAACCGTTGATGAAGTCCTGGCCGCCGCGATCAAAGCGGGTAACGGTGCCGATGCGCGGTCTGCAACTTTGCCGGGCAGCAACGGATTAAAACACAAACCGCGCCGCGTATTGGCTGAAAAAATAACGGAGAAAACGGCGCGATGAGCGGCGAATATCCCATCGCGTCCGACCCCCAACAGGGCCATGCCGACGTGGCGGACGGTCCGATGATACCGCATCACAACACCGCGCGGTTGATTGCCTTGGATCTTGGCGTGATGGACTACCGCGCCGCGTGGGATACGCAGGTGCAATGGCATAAAAAAGTACTGAACGGTTCATGCTCCAGTGGCGTGCTGTTGCTGGTGGAGCATCCGGCGGTAATTACCATCGGACGCCATCCCGGGGCGCAGGAGCATCTTCTGGCGGACAGCAATGTATTGACGCAGCGCGGCGTGGCTGTGGAATCAACGGACCGGGGCGGCGATATTACATTTCATGGGCCGGGACAACTGGTGCTATACCCGATTATTCCCCTGAACCGCTACAACTTAAGAATACATAACTACATGCGTTTATTGGAGCAGGCGGTGATCCAGACATTGGCCCATTGGGATTTGCTCGGCCTGAGGGATACCGGGGCCACGGGGGTTTGGGTAAACTCGGCGCATGGCGGCCCGGAGGCATTGGCCAAGATCTGCGCCATCGGCATCAAACTCAGCCGCTGGATTTCTCTGCATGGCCTGGCGCTCAATGTCAGCACGGATTTGAGCTTTTTTCAGTTGATTAATCCCTGCGGATTAAGCCGGCCTGTAACATCCATCCAAGCCGAGCTTGATAAGCCTTGTCCGGGCATGCAACAGGTTAAAAGCGTATTGGTTCATGAATTAACCGAGTTGCTTGGTCATTTAGCATGAATTCCTATATAATGAGGGTCTTTGGCATTGTGACCGCGTGAGGGTCACATAAGCGCTGTAACCGCCCGTAGCGGACTTGACGGCGGCTGGCATAAAGCTGCCGGATAAACCTTGAAATACTGGAATTTATACAATGAAACGCCGAGACGAATTAAGAAATATCGCCATTATCGCCCACGTTGACCATGGCAAGACCACGCTGGTGGACGCCCTGCTGCGACAATCCGGCATGTTCCGCACCGGACAAATGTCGGAAGATACATTGATTTTGGATAACAACCCGCTGGAACGTGAACGCGGCATTACCATTTTGGCCAAGAACGTGGCCATGAATTATGCGGACTCGACCGGCGTGATGCGCAAGATTAACATTATTGATACGCCCGGCCACGCCGATTTTGGCGGGGAAGTGGAGCGCGTATTGAAAATGGCGGATGGCGTGCTGCTGCTGGTGGACGCGTTTGAAGGCCCCATGCCGCAGACACGTTTTGTACTCAAGAAGGCTTTCCACTATCACATCAAGCCCATCGTGGTGATTAATAAAATTGATCGTCCTGATTCCCGGCCCGATGAAGTGCTCAATGAGATTTTTGATTTGTTTGTGGAACTCGAAGCCGATGATGATGCGCTTGATTTTCCAGTCATTTACGCTTCTGGCCGGGCTGGCTATGCGCGACTCGAAGCCGCGGACACAAATATGGATATGCGGCCTTTGATGGAAACCATTGTCAAGAAAATTCCCGGACCGGTGGCCGATTTGGAAAAGCCGCTGCAAATGCAGATCACAAATATTGACTACAATGAATACGTCGGACGTATCGGCATTGGTCGCGTGTTTAACGGCTATTTGCGCAAGGGCGAAAAGATCGCTCTGTTGAAACGCGATGGCAAAAATGAGGCGCACAGTATCACCGAATTATATCTGTTTGCGGGTTTGGGCCGGGAGAAAGCGGAGCATGTGGAGGCTGGCGACATTTGTGCCGTCGTAGGCATTGAAGACGTTGACATTGGTGATACCATCGCGGCGGCGGAGCATCCCGTGGCGTTGCCGCTCATTGATGTTGATGAACCTACGTTGAGCATGATTTTCAGTGTAAACGATTCACCCTTTGCCGGGCGTGAAGGCAAGTTTATCACCAGCCGCAATGTCCGTGATCGGTTATATCGTGAATTGCAAAGCAACGTGGCGTTGCGCGTTGAAGATACATCCTCGGCGGACTCGCTGCGTGTGAGCGGTCGCGGACTGTTGCACTTGGGTGTTCTGCTGGAAAACATGCGTCGTGAAGGTTATGAACTTCAGGTCAGCAAGCCCAAGGTCATTTTCAAAGAACTGAATGGTCACAAGTGCGAGCCTGTGGAAAATCTGGTTATTGACGTTCCCCAGCAGCACGTTGGCTCGGTTATGGAAGCCATCGGCAATCGGCGCGGTGAACTGGTTCGTATGGACTCCAAAGGTAATATGACCCACTTGGAATTTACCATTCCCGCCCGTGGCTTGATCGGCCTGCGGACCCGGTTGTTAAACGCCACACAGGGTGAGGCGGTCATGCACCACACCTTCCATGATTATCAGTTCATCCGCGGTGCGCTGCCGGGGCGGCAGAACGGCGTGATGGTAAGCATGGAACTTGGCGCCACCAACGCCTATGCTCTGGATACATTGCAGGATCGTGGCGTCATGTTCGTCAAGCCCGGCGATGAAGTATATGAAGGTATGATTGTCGGTGAATACAACAAGGACACCGACATTACCGTCAATGTATGCCGCGAAAAGAAGCTATCCAACATGCGCACAACCTCCAGCGACAAAAATATTATCCTCAAGCCACCCCGGGATATGTCACTGGAAATCGCCCTGGAATACATTGAAGATGACGAACTCGTTGAAATTACGCCACAGACCATTCGCCTGCGCAAGCGTTATCTCAAAGAGAATGATCGCAAGCGTATGGGGCGGTCTGATGCCGCGATGGAAGCAGTATCCGGATGACATTGTAGCCTGATTTGCTTCTGGCCGAAAAATGGGAAATGAACCATGAGCCGCATTGATGTACATAATCATTATCTGCCCGGAATGGATGATGGTTGCCGCACGTATGCCGACGCGGTTCCGTGCATTAAAGCGTTTATGGAAAAGGGCTACGGTCGCTTTTTTCTCACTCCGCATACCGGCCCAACGGATATGTGCGATATCCGGCCTGATGCTACGCTCGCGGCGATCGACGAATTTCGCCGACAAATGCTGTCCGTCGGAATTACCGCCGAATTCAGACCGGGTGGTGAATTGCGGCTCTCGCCGGAAATGGGGCGGTGGAAAGACACTTCGGGCGTTCCCACCTTTGGTATGAATACACGTTATGTGCTGGTGGATTTGTGGGAGCCGGATTGGCCGGCTTGGGCCGATCAATGTGTTGATTGGCTCCAGAGAAATGGCTTTACGGTCATTTTGGCGCATCCCGAACGCATGATGATCATGCGGGAAAACCCAAAGTTTATCCAAACGCTGGCAGATCGCGGGCTGTTATTCCAGGGTAATCTCGGCCCGTTAGGCGGATCGGAACCCGATGCTCAGCGGTTTTTGGCCGAAAGATTTCTTCAGGATGGTCGTTACTTTATGCTCGGCTCCGATTGCCACCGCTTTGAGCACGCCCGCGCGCGTTTGAATGGCTTTGAACGAGCCAAGGCTCTGGTGGGTGACAAAATTCTCAATCAACTCACCATTGAAAATCCGGGAAAACTTTGGGTCTAAGGGGCCGTCAAGAAATAACGTTTACAAATATGACGCCGGGATTTTGGCGTCTGGCAAGACGCCCGCGAGGAGCATATCCGCATGGATACGTAACGAGCGGGCAACGCGGCCAGAGGTCAAAAGACCAAGTCAGA
>Ga0209012_1000827_pt1 | contig 37640 bp, 29 predicted proteins | sample RS3BMetagenome_FD_184735 | JGI IMG/M metagenome (GOLD analysis project Ga0209012, IMG submission 184735) | Ferric oxide microbial mat and aquatic microbial communities from Rainbow Spring, Yellowstone National Park, USA - RS3B (SPAdes) (version 3) ...
CTCGCGCCGCGACCGATGCTGTCGTGAGCCGAGAGCAGCTCGAACGCACAGTGGGGAAAGGGGGCAGTGTGTTCGAAACTCGATGTTGTCGCCGGTTATCGCCGTCGCGGTCACGCCGACGTGCACCGCCTCACGCGGCTGCGCTCAAACCACGGGGGCGAGCGAAATCGAGGTTAAATAGAGCAGACTCGTCCCATGGTAGTCGCGATGCGCAGAGCCCGGCCATGCAGACGGAGAGCGCGGGAAAGGAATCTGTCGATTATCAACGGGGGCAGCAGCGCGCCGACGGGCAGCCCTCCGACGAGCGTCGGCAACACCGCGACTTTATTCGTCGAGACCATGCGCGTGTACGCCGCAACGGCGCCGAGAGACGACCTCAACGAGTCGGAGCCCGATTGACCGCGGCCTAGGAGGGCTCGTCGGACGCTCCGTCGGCGTCAGTGGAACCGTTCTGGCGTCGCTCCAACATCGCCTGGAATCTCGGGCGCAGGTGGTAGATGGTCTCGGCAATCGCTTCGAGGAACTCCACCGCGTCGCGTCCGTCCTGTGGGGAGATCACGTCTTCGGTCGCGTGAGCCCCGATGTTGCCGAGGAACCGAAGCTGGTCGCCCCACCGTCGAAGCTCGTCGCTGATGATGCCCTGGTCGTGCATCGCCTTGAGACCTTCGTGAAGGGTCCGAGCGTTCGGCTTGAACTGCTTGCCGATCGCCTCCAGGGTGCGGCGGACCATGACTGCAGTCGCGAGCCAGAGCCCCGACGCGGCTGCGCCGATCGCTTCCTTGTAGGACTGGTCCACGATCTTCGGCAGCTTCAGGTGACCCTGGCCGAGCCGTTGCGGATAGAGCTGGACCAGCTCGTCGCATTCATCAGGACCCGTTTCAACAGCTCTCGCGATGCCGGGGTCACTGCAAAGAGCGCAGTGGCCCAAGACGTAGAAGTAGGACACCGCGTCCTCAGGGTCGAAGGCCGAGTAGGTGGCCTTCCGCACCAACTGCGTCATCGCCCGGCATTTCCCACACCAGATGGTGGCCATGCTCAGACAAGTCTATGCCCGCCACAGGTCAGAAGGGGATCTCGTCGTCCAGGCTAGCCCCCTGCGTGAGCGGGGCGGGGGGCTCGGGCTGCGGCGGGGGCGGCTGCGTCGCGAGGTGCAGCTCGATCAGGAACGTGCTCAGCGAAGCGGCCAAATTGACGGCCAGCTTTGCGTAGGGCTTCTGCACGACCACGACCTGGCTCCCCTGGCCGTGGCCTGCGAGCTTGTTTCGCATGGTCGGCAGGCAGAGGAGAACGCCTTCAGCGAAACCCGCTCGCATGTCGGGCGGCAGGTCGCGAAGGGCGTCGGTCTGAGCCAGCTTTCGTACGAGCACGGACGCGTTGGATACCTGGTCGCCGGTCATGACCTTGAGCACGCTCTCCATGCTCTTGCACGCCTTGAGGATCGCGTCCTTCGTGTCGCCCCCTGTCAGGTCGTTGCGTGCCTCGACAAACTCCTCCTGCGCGCCGCTGAAGCCCTCCTTGCTCAGGAGGTGCTGCGCGCCGGAGAGGACGTGCTTCTCCAAGAACTCGGAATCGATCTTGAAGAAGGTGCCATCCGAGATCCGCCAAGGGCACGACTCGTCCTCAAAGGCAGAGTTGATGGCTCGAATGAACGCGTCCCGCTTCTCGCCCTCCAACTTGTCGGCCGCCACTTGGATCACATCCAGAACCTCGGCGGAGGGAGCCATCTGCACGTGCCACTTGAGCGCCTCCCTCTTCGCCTCCGGACTCTCGGGGTCCACCGGCATCGAAGCGGGGACGAGCGTTTCCTTCCCGTACAGGCGCATCAACGTCCCCTCGACGAGGTCGAGGATCGAGACGCGGTAGTTCCAGTTCGTGTCGTCCGTCTCGTCCCAGGACTCATTGTGCGCGAGCAGCTCCGCCCAGGTTCGTCCCCGCAGGCGCTCCGATACACTTACCTTGAGCGATCGATCGCTGAGCGCCTTCTTGTGCCTTGTGGAGAACAACTTCATGTCGCCGCCCCTCGGATGAGCGTGAGAGAGTTAGCACCTGGCGGACGCGGTCGCTCCAGCCTCGTCCTTTGTGCGTCTCGACCCGGCCCTTGGGGATCGTTGCCAGGGCCCCCCGCTTACCCCCCATACCCCCACTCGGCGGCTCCAGGCGGCCTTAGGCGGCCTGTGGACACCCAAAAAAACAGCGAGAAGTGCGAGGGTTCGGCACCCGCCGGTCATCTTGAGGTGATAGCGCCGGCAATGGCTCGATCGTCGCCGCGCCGGCCGAATCGGTATGTCACTTCAGCGGTGGCTTTTCTTCGAGTGCGGCCTGCGCCTTCTTCCGGAGCGCCCGCGTCTTGGGCGCAGCATCTCCCGCGGCGTCCTGTGACCGCGCTTGGTCGAGGAGGCGCAGGCACTCGACGGGATCGCCGTGGTCGAGGGCGACGGCCGCGCGGCGTCGCAGGTCGCTCGCGGGGATGGGCGCGGGGGATGGCTGCTGCACGGGACCCGATTGCGCGATGGGAGGCGCCTGCTCCACGGGGCCCGGCTGCTCGATGCGGGCGGGCGGTGAGGGCTCCTGGGGAGACGGAGGCGCCGGCGCGGGCGACGGTGTCGCGTGCGTCACGGCGTAGATGGCGCCTCCGGCGGCCGCCGCTCCCGCTGCGGCCGCGAGGATCCACGCGATGCGCCTTCTCTTCCTGCGCGCATCGATTTCAATCACGGGCGCCTGCTGCGGGACGGCGACGGCGACCAGGTTGGGCGGCGGGTCGGGATCGAGCGCCATCCCCGCCCCTTGCAGCAGCTCCTCCACCGACTTCCCCACCATCGCGGGCGTCACGCCGTACTCGGCGAGGGCGGCGTCGAGCTCGGCGTCGCTCATCCGGGCGATGGCCATCGCGTCGGCGTCGAGCGCGTCGTCCTCGCGCGCCTGGTCCTCGAGGACCTTCAGGATCTCTTCGGGCTGGAGCTGCGCCATCGACTGGTCCCTCTACTCGTCCTTCTTCTCTTCCGCGTCGATGCGCGCGACCACCTTCTCCATGGCGCGCTTTCGCCTCTTTCGAGCATTGTAAATCTCGTCCACGCCGACGCCCAGCTGACGCGCCTGCTCCTCGGGGGCGGTCTTGTCGTTGGCGATGAGGTCGATCGTTGCGAGGGCGAGCGTGTCGCCGCTCTTCTTCAGCTCCTCACGCAGCGCGTCGACGATCCGCTGCGCGCGCGTCCGCTGGCGGCTCTCCTGCGCGGCGTCCAGCTGCATCTGCTCGGGCGAGGGGCCGCTCGTGCCGCGCACCGTCGCGTCCTCGACGACCGCCTCGGCCTCGGCTTCCTTGCGCGTGACCTCGCGTTCCTTGACGTTCCACAGCTCGCTGCGCACGCGCCACACGAGCCACGAGCGCGCCTCGTCGAGCGTCTTCACGTCGGCGGGCTGGATGCGAAGGAAGCGCTCGAACGCCCTCTGGACGGCTTCCTGCGCGCGATCGCGCGCGGTGTACTCGAGCCGGCGCACTTTGGTGTGCGTCAGCTGCAGCGCCTTGAGCGTCACCTCCTTGTAGAGGCGCGTCCACTGCGCTCTGTCGAGCTGCACCAACGGCCGGTCCCTCCTCCCTGCGGCGAGGAGGACCATAGTCGAGCTCGCGTCGCTCGGGACGTGGTTTCCGGCGTTCGTCCGGACGGGGCCGGGCGTCGTCGCGGCGCCGGCGAGCCTCGACGCGTCGTGGGCTGCGCCCGGCGGCGCGATCACCTGGGTTCTCCAGCGGTTCACGAGGCTCGGCAAGTCCGGTCCGAGCCTCCTCCGGCACCGGACGAGCCTCGTCGATTGCGAGACGAGCTTCGTCTCCTGCCAGACGAGCTTCGTCTCCCGCAAGACGAGCCTCCTCCAGCGCGAGACGAGCTTCGTCGAGCAGGAGACGAGCCTCCTCCATCCCCGGACGAGCTTCGTCTCGTACGAGACGAGCTTCCTCCACCGCGAGACGGGCCCTCTCCACCACCAGACGACCTTCCTCCGCGCCGGTAGGAGCTTCGTCGAGCACGAGACGAGCTTCCTCCGCCCGGAGACGCGCCTCGTCTTGCCCGGGACGAGCCTCGTCCACGGCCCGACGAGCTTCGTCCACGCCTACTCCCCGGCGAACCACCACCCCGAGCGCGTGACGCGGTCGCCGTCGGCCTCGAAGAACAGGAAGTCGTGGCTGCCGCGCCACTCGTAGACGAGGAGCGGCACGCCGCCAGCGCGGACACCAGCACGATCGGCAGGACGCGCATCCGGGGGGATGGACGGGGTCGAGCGGCGGATATTCGCCCGCTGCACCTTTCCGGGCCTGACGGCATTCGTCGCGTGCGTGAGCCGAAACGACGCCCTGCGGCGACATCTTCACACGGAGGCTCCCATGAGAGACGCCCTGACGAAGGTCGCCGCCGCCGCCGTGGCGCTGCTCGGCGTGCTCGCCGCCGCCCGCGACGCGCGCGCGTGCAGCGCGACCGAGCAGCAGGTCTACCACTCGGCGACGACCACCTGGTGCGTCGAGAGCTCCGTCCTCTCGCAGTACGGCGCGTTCCCGACCGCGTTCTTCCCGTACGGCGACCACGTCATCCAGGAGCTGGTGACGCTCTTTCACGTGCCGGCGCAGGGCGTGTACACGTTCGAGGCGTCGGTGCCGAACGGCGGCGCGCACACCGGCAGCGAGTGCTGCGGCCTGGGCGTCACGGTCACGGGCGACGCCTTCTACGGCAGCGCGTACGGCGTGACCGGCTTCTGGGGGTACCTGCTGTCGCTGCACGAGAGCATCAACGACTGGACGGGCCAGGTCTCGAGCGGCTGGCCGACCGACTTCTGGGCGGACCACATCAGCGCGTTCCCCAACTCGATGGACTGGCACATCATGGGCACGCTCGGCGCGCTCGACAACGACGCGAACCTCGTCATGGCGTCGGCCGCGCAGAAGGCGCGCTTCTATCCGGGCGGCGACTCGGCGGACCCGCGCGTGCCGATGTTCGACGACATCTTCGCGCTGCCGGGCATGGACTACGCGGGGCTGAGCCGCGTGTTCGCGCTCGTCGAGGCCGACGCGATGAGCTGGGACGGGCTGGGCGTCGCCAACCCCGACGAGAAGCGCAGCGAGTACGTCGTCGCGTACCTGAGCCTGGGCGCGGGCAAGTCGGTGCTGCCCATCGTGCAGCAGGCGGGGGTCTGCGACGGAAAGCCCGACGGCGTGGCGGGCGACGCGACGTACACGTGCCAGGAGGCGAACGTCGACGCGATCGCGACGGCGCACTGCGCGATCGCTGCGGCGGCCGCGCAGGGCCACGACGAGACGGCCGACGAGCAGGCATTTCGCGGGGGCGACTACGCCGCGGTCGCGGCGGCGGGCGCGTGCGGGGCGGGGTGCCCGGGCGAGTGCGCGTGCAAGAGCTCGAGCGGGAGGTGCGTCGCGCCGTGGCTCGGGGACGAGGCGCCGGACGGAGGCGCGCTGGGCGGCGGCGGGAGCGGGGGCGGCGACGCGGGCGGCGCGCTCGATGCGGGCGCGGGCGCCGGGCAGGGCGACGGCGGCGCCGGAGGAGGAGCGCTCGACGCGACGACGGGTGGGGTCGGACCGGCGGACGCGGACACGGGCGGCAACGGCGCGACGGCGGGCGGCGGCGGATCGAGCGGCGGCTCCGGGTGCGCCTGCACGACCGCCGAGGGGAGAGCGGACGGCGCCGCAGCCGGGGGCCTGTTCGCGTTGGCGGCATGCGCGCTCGCCTTCGGACGGTCGGCCCGCAGACGGCGAACGCGCCCGTGAACGAGCGCCGACATCGGGCGACCGCGTGGTCGCTCCCCCTGCTCGCCGCCGCGGCGATCGCGTGCCGATCGCACCCCTCGACCTCGACCTCGACCTCGACCTCGACCTCGACCTCGACCCCGACCCACGACCACACGCCCGCTTGCCATTCGAACGCGGACTGCTCCCCGTCCGCCTACTGCCGCTTCCCCCACGGCCTCTGCGGCCGCGGCCCACGCGCCGGCTCGTGCCTCCCCCGCCCCTCCGCGTGCCACGACGCGTACGACCCGGTCTGCGCCTGCGACGGCCACGTCTACCCGACGGCGTGCGACGCCCGCGCCGCCGGCCTCGATCTCGCCGTCGACGGCGGCTGCCGCGGAGGGCCGCCGTCGTGGGCCCCTTGCGGCGCGCACTACTGCGACGTGCGCGATCGATACTGCGAGATCGTCCTCAGCGACGTGCTCGATCCGCCGACCGACTACGCCTGCAAGCCTTTGCCCGCGAGCTGCCGGCCCGCCGACGGCGGCGCGCCGACGTGCGCGTGTTTCCCCAAGGACACGCGGTGCCTGAGCTTCTGCGGACCGATCGCCACGAACGGCGGACGACCCGGGCTGCACCTCACCTGCCGCCTGTGAGGCGCTCGGCTCGCGCCGCCCGGCGAATCGTGCTCACTCTGGAGCGCATGGATCCCGCTCTGCGCCTCGGCGTCGACCTCGGGGGCACCAAGATCGAGGCCGTCGTGCTGCGCCTCGAGCGCGACGCGCCGGCCGTCCTCGCGCGCCTGCGCGTGCCGACCGAGCGCGAGGCGGGCTACGACCACGTCGTCGCGGCCACGGCGAAGCTCGTCGGCGACGTCGCCGCGCAAGCGGGCCTGCCCTCCCCGCCCCCGGTGGGCGTCGGGATGCCCGGCAGCGTCACGCTGCGGCGCTCGGACGGCACGCGCTCGGACGTGCCGCTGACGAAGAACTCGAACACGACGTGCCTCAACGGCCGCCCGTTCCGCGACGACCTGGCGCGCGCGGCCGGCGTGCCCATCGCCTTCGCGAACGACGCCAACTGCTTCGCGCTCGCCGAGGCGACCTACGGCGCCGCGCGCGACGCGCGCGTGGCCTTCGGCGTGATCCTCGGCACCGGCGTCGGCGGCGGCGTCGTGTTCCGCGAGCGCGGCGAGCCGCGCGTGTGGGACGGCGCGCAGGGGATCGCCGGCGAGTGGGGGCACGTCTCGCTCGATCCCGACGCGGGGCCCCCCTGCTACTGTGGACGTCGCGGCTGCATCGAGCAGTACCTGAGCGGCCCGGCCATCGAGGGGGCGTACGCGCGGCGCGCGGGCGCGCGGCTCCGGTTGCCCGACATCGCGGCGCGCGCCGAGCAGGGGGACGCCGGCGCGCGCGCCCTGCTCGACTCGGTCGTCGACGTCTTCGGGCGCGCGCTCGCCGTCGTCATCGACGTGCTCGATCCGGACACGATCGTGCTCGGCGGCGGCGTGTCGAACCTGCGGATCCTGCGCGAGCGCGGCGCCGAGGCCGTCGCGCGCTGGATCTTCAACGACGAGGTGCGCACGCGCATCGTGGGCAACAGCCTCGGCGACAGCGCCGGCGTCCTCGGCGCGGCTCTCCTGCCCTGACCTCTACGTCTTGTGAGCGCCGCCCGCGGCGCTGCCGGACGGCGGCGCCGGGCTCTTCGCGGCCGGCGCCCCTGCCGCGGGCGGTGTCGCGGCAGGCCGCGCGGCCAGCGACTCCGACGACGCCGGTCTGGGCGCGCGCGCGGCGCCCGGCTCGGACGGCGCGGGGCACGCCGCCCGCTGCGCGAGCAGCGCGTCCACCTTCGCGTCGAGCCCGGCGATCTTCGCCCGCAGGTCGTCGAAGCGCCCGTCGATCGAGCCCGTCGCCTGATCGATGCGGTGCGTGGCGCTCTCGATGTCCTGCACGTTGTTCGGCAGCGAGCGCAGCCCCGCCAGGTCCCCCTGCACCGACGCGAGCCCCTTCTCCATCGCGGCGGTGTGCGCGGCCAGGTCCTTCTGCGCCTCGTCGGTGCGCGCGGCGTAGTCGCCGACGATCTTGCCTTGCCTGGCGAGCGCGTCGTTCATCTGCGAGACGATGAGCCGCGCCTTGCGCTGCTGGTCGGGCGGCAGCTTGCCGACCAGCGTGCGGATGTCGCCCGCGGTCGACTGGATGGCCTGGAGGTTCTCGCGCTGCTCGTCGAGCACGGTCTGCTCCTGCTGGGTGCGCAGCGCGAGGTGGCAGAACTGCAGCATCCCGAGGGCGCGCTCGTTCGCGCGCTTGTCGACGTCGAGGTACACGTAGAAGCCCGCGCCCGCGGCGACGAGCACCGTCGAGGCGGCGACGAGCGACGCGAACAGGACCGGGTTCTCGCTCCGGCGCGTGAGCGCCTCGCGGATGCGCTCGGCGAGCGGCTGCTGCCCCTCGCGGTGACGCGCCCGGAAGAGCAGCAGCGCCCGCTGCGCATTGCTCGCGACGGCGACGAGGACGACGCCGATGGTGATGACGGCGAACCAGGGCTGGCGCGAGGAGATGCGCCGCGCGACGCGGGTCTGCTCGGCCTCGACGTCCTGCATCGTGAGCGGCTGGCCGTCCTTCAGGCAGCGCCCGCCGTCGTACTGCACGTGGCCCGGTCCGCCGCAGCCCGCGGCGAGGAGGAGCGCGAGAAAGACGAGCCGGCGCATCACGTGCCGAAGTCTACCCTCGGGCCGGGCCGCCGCCGAGACTCGCCTGCCTTGTCCCTCGCTTCCGGCCGGAGGGTCGGCGATACTCGCCCGACCATGAGGGGAGCTCGCATTTCGTTCGCGTGCATCGCGCTGCTCGTCGGCGCGTCCGGTTGCAGCAAGCTGAAGGCCATGGAGGGCCACGGCGACGGCGGCGGCGCCAGCGGCGGCGGCGGCGGCGACACGTCCGCCGGCTCGGCCAACCCGCTCGCCTTCCTCGAGGGCTTCGAGGGGGAGATCGACGTCATGGCCAAGGACGACAAGCCTGGCGCGACGCCGACCAACGTGTCGGTGTTCCTCAAGAGCAGCAAGGTGCGCATGGACGTCCCCGAGGAGATGGCCAAGGGGATGCCGTTCGGCGAGAAGGCGTACGTCATCTTCGACTCGCCCGCGAAGAAGCTCGACGTCGTGTCCGACGCGAGGAAGCAGGTGCTCGTCATCGACTTGAACAAGAGCGGCGAGCAGCTCAAGGGCTTCGGCGGCGGCGCGCCGCACCCGGGCATGCCCCACGGCCCGGGCGGCGAGCCGGAGCACCCGACCAAGCTCACGAAGACCGGCAAGTACGACACGGTCGCCGGCTACAAGTGCGAGAACTGGGACATCACGAGCGACCACAGGGAGGGCACCGTCTGCGTCGCGCAGCAGGGCGTCTCCTGGTTCAGCATCCCGATGACGGGCATCCCCACCGAGAAGCTGTGGATGGCGGAGTTGCTCGACGGAAAGCACTTCCCGCTGCGCTACGTCGCCTACCAGAAGGACGGCACGACCGAGGAGTCGCGCGTCGAGGTCACCAGGATCGACAAGAAGACGCTGCCGGACTCCGAGTTCCAGTACCCGCCCACCTACAGGGTGACGGACCTCGCGCAGCTCTTCCAGGGGCTGGGCGCGATGCCCGGCATGGCCGGCGGCATGCCCGGAATGCCCGGTATGCCTGGCGGGATGCCGGGCGGCCCGTACCCGCACGGAATGCCGGCGCATCCGATGCCCCCGCACCCGACCGCGCGCTGACGCGAAGGGCGAGGTACGCGACCGTAGGTCGATCGCGCGGCGCCCCTCGTCGTGCTATGCGCCACGGGTAGCCCATGCCTGCCGCCGCGCCGCGCAAGCGCCCGTTTTACCTCGTGCTGGCCCTGCTGGCGGCGCTCGCCCTCGGAACCCTCGGCTCGTGCGGCGGCTGGGCCGAGATCGCCCAGTACCGCGACGGCGTGAGCGCCGACGCGTTCACCGTCGACATCGCGCACGAGGACGACAAGACCGCCGTCGCGGCGCGCGCGCAGCAGTACGTGCACGCGTTCGACGCGGCCGAGCCGCGCGGATACCCGCTCGCGGTCGCGGCGCTGCTGCTCGGCGGCGCCGTGGCGTTCTTCGCGATGCGCGCGATGAGCGGGACCTCGGGGAGCTCGGCGGCGCGGTCGGCGCTCGTGCAGGTGGTCCTCGCGCAGGCGGCGCTCGGCCTGGGCAGCTACTGGCTGCTCCGCGACGTGTACCACGCCAAGCTGCAGCTCACCGACGCGCAGCTGGCCGCCGCCATGCGCGAGCAGATCACCGATCCGCAGGTGGCCGATCAGTTCGTGCGCATCGACGCGAAGATGATCCGTGTCTTCGTGCCGGTGCTCATCGGGCTTCAGACCCTGACGAGCGCGCTCATCGTCGTGGCGCTGACGCGGCGGCGCTCGCGCGACTTCTTCGAGGCGGCGGCGGCGGCGCTCGAGGAGAGGTAGCGCTCCCGTGGGCCGGATCCGGCGGCTTCCGAGCGACCTGGCCAACCAGATCGCGGCCGGTGAGGTGGTCGAGCGCCCGGCGAGCGTGGTCAAGGAGCTGGTCGAGAACGCGCTCGACGCGGGGGCGACACGCGTCAAGGTGGAGCTCGAGCAAGGGGGCGTCGTCCTCGTGCGCGTCAGCGACGACGGCGAGGGGATGGGGGCCGACGACGCGGTGCTCGCCCTCGAGCGCCATGCCACGAGCAAGATCGCGAGCAAGGACGACCTGTTCGCGCTGCACACGTTCGGCTTCCGCGGCGAGGCGCTGCCCAGCGTGGCGTCGGTGTCGAGGCTGCGGCTGCTCACGCGCGCGCGCGGCACCTTCGAGGGGACCGAGGTCGTGGTCGAGGGGGGCGCGGCGCCGCGCGCGCGGCCCGCGGGCGCGGCGGAGGGGACGAGCGTCGAGGTGCGCGACCTGTTCTTCAACGTGCCCGCGCGCCGCAAGTTCCTCAAATCGACCGGGACCGAGGCCGCGCACGTGACCGAGGCGATGCTGCTCGCGGCGCTGGCGCGCCCCGACGTCAGCTTCTTCCTCGTGCGCGACGGGCGGGCGGCGCGCGAGTGGCTGCGCGTCGCGACGCGGCGCGAGCGCGCGGCGCAGGCGATCGACGGCGAGGCGCTGCAGCCGTGCATCGGCGAGCGCGGGCCCATGCGCGTCGAGGCGTACCTCGCGGCGCCCGAGCGGGCGCGCGCGGGCACGGTGGGGCTTCACCTGCTCGTCAACGGACGACCGGTGCGCGACCGGCCGCTGGCGCGCGCCGTGGCGCAGGCGTACGGATCGGTCCTCGAGCCGGGGCGATACCCGGTCGGCGTCGTGTACGTCGAGGTGCCGCCCGACCGCGTCGACGTCAACGTCCACCCGCAGAAGGCCGAGGTGCGCTTCGCCGACGGACGCGCGCTGCTCGACGCGGTGACGCGGGAGCTGCACGCCGCGCTCGCCCGCGCCTTCTCGCTGCCGGCGCTCGGGGCGGGGCGACCGTGGGCGACGCCGCGGCCGCCGGCCGTGTCGGGCGAGCCCCTGACGACGCGCTTCGTCGCCGACCCGTCCGCGCCCTCGTCGTCGCTGGACGTGCCGGTGTCCTTCGCCTCGTCGCCCGTCTCGTCCTCGTCGCTCGACCCGTGGCAGCTCGCCCCTTCGACCGACGAGCCCTCCACCCAGCGGTCGCTCGCCGAGCGCGTCGCCGGGGGCCCGGCCGCGGGCTCGCCGTGGCCGTCCCCCGCCGCTGCGCCGGGGCTGTTCGAGCGCACCGCGTTCTACGCCTCGCTCGAGTTCTTCGCGCAGGTGCGCGCCACATGGCTCGTGTGCGGCGGCCCCGACGGCCTGTACGTGCTCGACCAGCACGCCGCCGCCGAGAGGGTCACCTTCCACCGCCTGCGGCGCGCGTTCGCGTCGCGCGCGCTGACGACGCAGCGGCTGCTCCTGCCGGAGGTGGTCGAGCTCCTGCCCGCCGAGGTGGCGACGCTCGAGGAGCGCGCGGGCGACGTCGCCGCGCTGGGCGTCGAGCTGCGCGCGGTCGGGCCCAACGCGGTCGCCGTGCACGCGGTGCCGGCGCTGCTCGTGCGGGCGAGCCCCGAGCGCATCGTGCGCGATCTGGTGGCCGAGCTCGGGCGCGCGGCGCAGCGCCCCTTCGGCGACGCCGCCGACCTGGTGCTCGCGACGATGGCCTGCCACGGCAGCATCCGCGCCGGCGACGCGATCTCGCGCGAGGAGGCGGTGGCGCTGCTGCGCGCGCTCGACGACATCGACTTCGCCGGCCACTGCCCCCACGGCCGCCCCGTGGTGACGCGCATCGGCTACGACGAGCTGGAGCGGCGTGTCGGTCGTTGAGCGGGCCCTGTCGGTCGCGCGGGCCGACCCGCAGGACCTGCTGGCCGTCGTGGGGCCGACGGCGAGCGGAAAGACCGCGCTCGCCGTGGCGCTGGCCGAGCGCCTGGGCGGCGAGATCGTCAGCGCCGACAGCGTGCAGGTCTACCGCTGGTTCGACGTCGGCTCGGGCAAGCCCACCGCCGAGGAGCTGACGCGCGCGCCCCACCACCTGGTGAGCGTCCTCGACCCCCTCGACCCGATCGACGCCGCGTCGTGGGCGGAGCGCGCGGTGCGCGCCATCGCCGACGTCCGCGCGCGCGGGCGCGTGCCCATCGTGTGCGGCGGCACGTTCCTGTGGGTGAAGGCGCTGCTGTTCGGCCTCGCCGAGGCGCCCGCGGCCGACGCCGAGCTGCGCCGCCGCCACCAGGCGATCGCCGACGCCGAGGGCCGCCCCGCGCTGCACGCGCAGCTGCGCGCCGTCGATCCGGACAGCGCCGAGCGCCTGCACCCGAACGACCTGGTGCGCGTCAGCCGCGCGCTCGAGGTCTTCGAGCTGACGGGGAAACCCCTGAGCGCCTGGCAGCGCGAGCACGCGTTCGCGCAGGTTCGCCACCGCGCGCGGCTGATGGCGCTGCGCTGCGAGCCCGACGTGCTCACCGAGCGGATCCGCGCGCGGGCGCGCGCGTGGCTGGCGGGCGGGTGGATCGAGGAGGTCGAGTCGCTGCTGGCGCGCGGCTGGGGCGAGGCGCGCGCGATGGGGAGCGTCGGCTACGCGCAGGTGCGCGCGATGCTCGGCGGCGAGCTGCCGCGCGAGGAGCTCGAGACGGCGATCGTGCGCGCGACGAGGGTGTTCGCGCGACGGCAGCGCACCTGGCTCAACCACGCCGAGGTGAGCTGGCTCGATCAGAGCTCGCTGGGCACGTAGCCGGTGCTGGCCGGCCTGGGGCTCGGCGCGGCGGGCGTCGTCGCCTCGGGCCTGGGCGCCGGTCGGGGAACGTGGGCGCGACCGGCGGAGGCGGCGTGGCGCGGCGCGGGGGCGGGCGCGGGCGCGGGCGCGGGCCGCGGCGCAGGGGGCGTCGAGGTGACGACGCGGCCCGAGGCGACGAGCGGCGTGGGCACGGCGAGGGTCGTCGGCTCGGAGGCGGGCGTCTCGACGGCCGACGGCGCCGCGCTCGGCATCGACATCGCGGCCGCCGCCGGCGCCGTGGTCGCCTCCGCCGCCGGGCTCGGAAGCGGCGCGCACGCGGCCTGCGGCGGCGGATCGGCCGCCGGCGCCGTGCGACGCCCCAGCACGAGCCCCGACGTGAACGCCGCGACGACGCCGAGCGCGACGAGCACGCTCCAGCCCACGCTCGCGCGCGGCGGCCGATCGATGACCGGCACCGTGGGCATCTTCCTGCGGTACGCGTCCTCGAGCGCCACGACGGGCGGAGGACCGGCGGGCTTCGCCGGCACCGGGGGCGCCGGGGGCGCGATCGCGGCCGCGCCGGTGGTCGCGGCGAGCGGCTCGAGCACGGAGGCGGGGGCGCGCACCGGCGGCGCGGAAGGCACGGGCAGCGGCGCGGCCGCCGGCTGCGCGGGCACGCTGTGGACGCCCGGTCGTCGCGGCGGCGGGTTGGCGGGAGGCAGCGGCGGGAGCGCCGGCGTCGACGAGGGCAGCAGCTCGACGTCGGACAGCGACACCACCTCGCCGGAGCTGGGCGGCGGGTGCGGCGTCGACGGCGGCATCTCGTCGATGACGTCGAGCGCGGCGCGGCGCGCGCGCATGTGCGGCCCGAAGTGCGCGCGCACGAACGACCCGACGTCCTCGGCCGAGGCGATCTTGCCCCCGACGCGCCGCCGCACCTCGGCCGCCATCGCGCGGGCCGTCGGCCAGCGGTCGGCCAGCTCGACCCGGCAGCCGCGCCAGGCCACCTCCCCGAGCGGCTCCGCCCACTTCTTCTCGGCGGGCGCGTCGACCAGCGCGTCGCTCAGCATCACGCCGACCGCGTACACGTCGGTGCGCGGGTCGATCGCCACCTCGCCGCGGCGGATCTCCGGCGCGACGTAGCGCTCGTCGGCGAGCACGTGGGCGAGGCGGCACGCGTGAGCGACGCGCGCCAGCCCGTCGTCGCCGACCAGGATGGAGCTCGGCGACACGCCGCCGTGCACGACCCCCAGCGGCGGATCGCGCCCGTCGCCCAGGTCGTGCAGCGCCGTCAGCCCTTGCAGCACGTCGAGCAGCACGCGCAGCAGCAGCTCGAGCGGCGGCGGCGACTTCTTCAGCGCCAGCACGTCCGACAGCCACTCGCCGTCGACGTAGTCGGAGACGACCAGAACGTCGTCGCCCCGCTCGATGACGTCGCGGACGGCGACGACCCGGGGCAGCTCGACCGCCGCCAGAGCGTGCGCCCGCCGGAGCAGCGCGGCACGCTCGCCCGACGCCGGCCACGAGCGGGTCACGCGATCGACGACGACGAGGCGCCCGCCGCCGCGCCCGGACGTGTCCCGTCCGACGAACGCGGTGCGATCCGCCCCGAGGGGCCGCAGGATCTGGAGGTGATCGGCGTCGGTCATCGCGCCCGCCCCCGCCCCGCCCTCAGAGCAAGAGACTCGCGTCGAGCAACGCGAGGAACGTGCTCGGTGAGAAGCGCTGCGCCTCCCCGAGGATGTCGGCGGCGTCGGGCCCCGGGGGGATCGCCGGTCGCGTCACCTCGGGCACCAGCTCGCGCGTGCGCGGCGCCGCAACGGCCTGCGCGATGGGGGGCGCCTCGCGCACGCCGGTGGTGTCACCGTCGAATTCGACGATCGGCGCCGCGGGCAGGCGGCCCGACTCGGGCGGCGGCGTGTGGATCGGCGGCGAGAGATCCTCGGCGCCGAACGCCATCTCGGCCAGGCGCTCCTCGGGCTCGGGCGCGACGGGGCGGCGCGACGAGATGGGCGCGCGGTCGACCTCGTCCTCCTCCTCGGCGACCGCCTCGATGTCGGCGGGCGGCAACGACTCGAGCCTCGCCTCGGGCACTTCGGTCGGCGCGGCGACCGGCTCCGCGACGGCCTCGGGCGGCACCGGCTCGGCGGCGACGAGGCGCTCGCGGCTCTCGGCGGCGGCGGGTACCTCGACGTCGACGACGATCTCCGGCTCGCTCAAGCGCGGCGCCGCGGGCTTGGGCTGTGCGAAGGTGACCTCCTCGTCGAGCGGCAACGGCGGCGGGGGCGTCGCCGGCGGCGCGGGCTTCGGTGGCTCGACCGGGGGGAGCGGCACGGCCCGCATCGACGGCTCGGTCGGCGGAAACGCCGGGGCAGACCGGGGCGCGGGCGCAGGGCTCGGGCGCGAAGGCCCGGCGGCGCTGGAGAACGCCGGCGCGGCGACGGGGCCCGCGACGGGCGTGGTGGGCACGCGCGGCTGCGCGGCCCGCGTGCGCACGCGATGGAGCAGCGCCTCGAGACGCGCGAGGACCTCGCCGTTGCTCACGGCCGACCGCCCATGTCCGTGCGATGGGGCCCGGGCTCCATCGCTCCATGCAGCCTCGCAATGGCCTCGCCCCAGGCGACGCCCGACGCGATCCAGTCGCGCACCCGGCCGACGCCCGCCTCGCCGCCCACGAGCACGCGCGCCGCGTGCTCGTCGCGAGACAGCAGCGTGCACCACACCCGCCGTCCCGACGCGGCCTCGAGCGCCGCGGCGACGAGCGGCACGAGCAGGCTGCCGGCCAGAGGCGAGTGCTCCACGACGGCGACGAGCGCGCGCCCCCAGCGCTCGACGGTGAGCGCACCGACGCCCGCGAGCGCGGCCTCGCCGGCGAGCTGGGTGACGAACACGTCGATGGGCGCCGACTGCGGGTCGCTCATCCGCGCGGCGGCACGACGGCCGATCACCGAGCCGGTGGCGCGGGCGAACGACTCCACGGCCTCCGGCGGCGCGGACAGCACCAGGTCGTCGAGCGCCGAGGTGGGCACGAGCAGCACACGGTCGCCGTCGGCACCGGCGCGCACGCTGCCGCGCGGGAGATCGAAGCGGACCGCGTGCGTCGGATCGAACGGAGGGGCGGTCATCATCGCTTCCGCTTCTTTTCAGCTTATACGGGTGGCACAAAGAGGGTGTCAAATCGTGACGCAGGCTCGCGCGCACCCCAGCTTCGGTTCCAGGTTCATGCGATGGGGCCGTCGTCCCAGGTTTGTCCGATGGGGCCGTCCCGACTTTGTCCGATGGGGCCGTCCCAGGTTTGTCCGATGGGGCCCCGGCCCCATCGGGTTAAGGAGGGGTGTGCTCGGGGCGGCGGCGCTGGCGATCGTCGTCGCCGCGACTCCCCCATCCGCGGGGGGCCAGGAGGCGAGCGCGGCGTCGCCCTCGTTCGACGGGGCCGCCCCGGCGTCGCCCGATAGGGGCACGGGCTCGTCGGTTGCGACCGCCCCGGGGCCGACCGTCGACGAGGGGCAGCCGCCTTCCGAGACCGCCCGGTGGGCGCGCGCGTGCTCGCAGCATCACCCCTTGTGTGTGCACGCGGCGCCGGCCACCGCCGATGCGATCACGCTCGCCGCGCTCGACGCCGCCGACCGGGCCTGGGACGCGCTGACCGGCGTGCTCGGCCTGCCGCCGCCGGACGCGCCCGTCGCGGGCCCGTGGCCGGTGTACCTCGTGGACGGCGTCGAGGGCGCAGGCACCGCGCGGCTGGCCGGCCGCGATCCGCTCGCGCGCTTCGACCGGGGCTCGAGCTTCGCGCTCGTCGATCGCGGGACGTCGCCGGGCTGCCCGCTCGATCTCGCGCTCGCGCGCGCCGTGGCGCGCGGATCGCTCTGGCGCGCCGCCCCCGCGACCGATCCGGGCAGCGCCCGCGCCGAGAGCGAGATGCTCGCGCGCCTCGCCGTCGCGTGCGCACCGGACGACGACGACGCGGCCGCGTTCCAGTCCGAGCCCGAGCGCACCGTCGTCGACCCCACCTCGCCCGCGTTCGATCGGGGCGCCTCGATGCTCTTCGAGTGGCTCGACGCCACGTACGGCACGCAGCCGGGCGCGCTCGTCCTCGGCCTGTGGGCGCTCGCACCGACGCGCACCCCCGCGGCGGCGTGGCGCTGGAGCGGCCGCCCCACCGGCTTCGACGTCCTGCGCGCGTCGCTCGCCGGCGCGCTCTGGACGGGCTCGACGTTCGACGACGTGCTCGCCGCCTTCTCGGCGGCGCGCGCGACCGCGACCCCGCCGGCGCGCCCGGCGTGGCACGTCCCCTGGCCCGATCACCCGCGCCGCTTTCTCTCGCCGGTGCCCCCGGCGCCGACCGGCGCGAGCTACGTCCTGGTGGACATGGCTGGCCGGCCGGCGGGCGCGGCGCTGCACGCCGAGGCGCAGTGGGAGGACTACGGGCGCATGCGCTGGACGGCCGTCAAGCTCGCGCACGGGCGCGCGGCCGCGGTCCTGCCGGTCACCTCGCCCGACCTCGCCACCCACGCCTCGATGACCGTCGACCTGCTCGACGGGATCGACGCCGTCATGATCGTCGGCACCAACGTGGGCAGCACCGAGCACCCTTTCGACCCGGACCAGGGCGTGTGGGAGCCGCACGGCTGGCTTCTGACCATCGAGGGCGAGTAGGCTGTCGACGTGCGATCGGCACGGCGGACGTGGTGGCCGCTGTACCTCCTGGTCCTCCTGGTCTGGACGCTGGGCGCTGCACGCGCCCTCGCGCAGCCGGCGCCGGCGGCTTCGGCGCGCCCGGCGGTCGTCGCCTCGGCGCGCGCGACGGCCCCCACCTCCCCCGCGCGCGCGACGGTCTCCCCCGCCCCGTCGGCGTCGGCGGCCGCGGTGCCGTCCTACGAGGTGCGCCTGCACGAGAAGATCGTCTTCGCGCTGCACGTGGCGCGCGCGGGGCAGAGCGCTCAGGACCGCGCACGCGCCGCGAGCCACGCCCTCGAGAGCGCGCTCGACGACCCGGACCAGCCGACGGCGCACGTCGAGGAGCAGCCGGGCAGCGCGGTCGTCTTCGTCGGCAAGACCCCCATCGTGACGCTGGGCGACGACGACGCGGCCGCGGCCCGCGGCGACGTGACGCTGCACGTCTACGCCGCCAGCATCGCCTCGAGGGTCGACGACTCGCTGCGCGCCGAGCGCAAGCGCTCCGCCATCGCCACGAGCGTCTTCTCGTTCTCGCTGCTCGTCTTCTCGGGGCTGCTCGCGTTCCTGCTCTTCCGGCGGGTGGGCGACCTGTCGGTGCGCGCGCGCGCGTGGGTGCGCGACCACCCCGACCGCATCCCCGCGCTGCGCCTCGGGCAGATCGAGGTCGTCCGCCCGGCCGCCGTGCGCGGCGCGGTGTCGATCGCGCTCGCCCTCGCGCACCGCCTCGCGCAGTTCGCCATCGTCTATTCGTGGCTCATCTTCGCGCTGTCGCGCTTCGAGGCGACGCGCGACTACACCGACCGGCTCGCCGGCTTCGTGCTGGCGCCGCTGTCGGCGCTCATCGGGCGGCTCGGCGCGGCGCTGCCGCTGTTCGTCATCGCCGCGATCGCCGCCGTGGCCCTCGGCGTCGCGGTGCGCTTCGTCGAGCTGTTCTTCGCCGGCGTGGCGCGAGGCGAGACGCAGGTGTCGTGGCTGCCGCGCGAGCTGGCGGGTCCGACGAGCGTGCTGGTGCGCGCCGGGATCGTGCTCGTGTCGATCGTGCTGGCCGCGCCGCTCATCACCGGCACCGACGACGGGGCGCTGTCGCGTGCGGGCGTGGTGGCGCTCGTGGCGATCGGGCTCGCGTGCACCCCGGTGCTCGCGTGCGCGGCGGCGGGGCTGCCGGCGGTGTACCTGCGGCGGCTCAAGCCCGGCGATTACGTCGAGGCGGGCGGGCGCGCGGGCGTGGTCCGCGAGGTGACGCTGCTCGAGCTCGTGCTCGAGGACGCGGTCGGCTGCCAGGTGCGCGTGCCGCAGCTGCTCGGCCTCTGGCACCCGACGCGCGTGCTCGGCACGGCGGCGCTCGCGACGATCGAGGTGACCACCGACCCGCACGAGCGCCCCGCCAAGGTCGAGGAGGCGCTCGTCGGCGCGGCGGTCGCCACCTGCGAGCGCGCGCGCGTCGATCTCGTGTCGCTCGACGCCGACGGCGCGCGCTGGCGCGTCGCGGGGGTCCCGAAGCACGGGAAGGGCGCCGCGAGCCTCGCCGACGCGGTGGCGCAGGCCATCGCCGAGCAGGGGATCGCGCTCGGCCGCAGCCAGCAGAGGGCCCGGAGCGAAGCCCGGTGAATGCGATCCTGCTCCTCATCGGGCTGCTCGTCCTGTCGTACCTCGGCAGCTTCCTCGTCACGGGCCGCACCGTGCGCGGCGCGGGCCTGCCGTCGGGCGTCGAGTACGTGGCGCTCGGCTTCGTGCTCGGGCCGCACGCGCTCGACTTCATCGGCGGCGGCACGATCGAGTCGTTCGAGCCGGTGGTGCAGGTCGCGCTCGGATGGCTCGCGTTCGGCGTGGGCCTCGACTTCGGGTACGCCGGCGAGCGGCGCGTGCGGGCCGGCAGCCTTCTGCTCGGCAGCTTCGGAGCGCTGCTGACGGGAGGCGCCGTCGCGGCGGCCAGCTGGCTGGTGCTCCGGCGGCTGCACGTCGGCGCGCCCACCGAGCGCTGGCTGATGGCCGGCGGCATCGGCGCGGCGTGCGCGGAGACGACGCGCCACGCGGTGCGCTGGGTGGTCGAGCGCTTCCAGGCGCGCGGGCCGCTGGCGACCTTCTTCGACGAGCTCGCGCACGCCGACGACCTGTTCCCGCTGCTCGCCGTGGCGGTGCTCTTCGCCCTCGAGCCGTCGCGCGACTTCGTGGCGCGCATGCCGCTGCGCGAGTGGCCGGCGGTCACGATCGGCATCGGCCTGGTGCTCGGCGCCGGCGTCGCGCTGCTCGTCCGCAGCGAGCTTCGCCTCGAAGACACCTGGGGCGTGCTCTTCGGCGTGTGCCTCATCGCCATCGGCACGAGCGCGCGCCTGGCGCTGTCGACGCTCACGGCGAGCTTCTTCATGGGCATCGCGGTCTCGACGCTCTCGCGCCACGGGCGCGAGCTGCGCGCGATGGTCGCCCCCACCGAGCGTCCCGTGCTGCTTCCTGCGCTGGTGCTCGCGGGCGCTCACCTCGACTTCCGCGCCAGCGCGGCCCTGCCGTGGCTGGCGGCGGCGGCCATCGGCGCGCGCCTCGCGGCCAAGATCGTCGTCGGCTGGATCGCGGCCATCGCGTCCCGGCCGGCGCGCAAGGCGGGGCCGTTCGTGGGGCTGTCGCTCGTGTCCTCGGGCGCGCTCGCCATCAGCATCGGGCTGGCGTTCGCGCTGCGCTTCCCCGGCGCCGTCGGCGACACGGTGCTCGGCGTGGCCGCCATCACCGCCACCTTCGGGGAGTTCGTGGGGCCGGTGCGCCTGCGCCGCGCGCTGCAGGCGGCCGGCGAGATCGAGACCGGTGGGGCCGGCTCGTCGCCCACGGAGGGGGCCACGGCATGACCGGCAAGGCGACACACAAGGGCATCGGAACGCGCCTCGTGCACGGCCTGCTGCTCGCAGGCTTCGGCGCGATGCTGTTCGTGGTCACGCGCCGCGTGCCAGAAGTGCACGGCCGTCTTTGGACCATCACGGCGGTCGGCTTCCTCCTGCTCGCCGGAACGCTCACGAGCGAGCTGCTCGAGCCGCTCGGGCTGCCGCACCTGACCGGCTACCTGCTCGCAGGCGTCGCCGCCGGACCCTACGCGCTCCGCCTCATCGACGAGCAGACGTTGACCAACCTGTCGCCCGTGAACACGCTCTCGCTCTCGCTCATCGCGCTCGCGGGCGGCGCGGAGCTGGACTGGGCCGCGATGCGCCAGTGGGCGAGGAGTCTGTGCTGGTCGATGCTCCTGCAGTGCCTGCTCGTGCTCGTCGCGACCAGCGCGGCGTTCTACGCCGTGCGGCCGCTGCTCACCTTCACGCACGCGCTCACGGCCAGCGCGTTCTTCGGGCTGGCGCTGCTCTGGGGGGCGCTGTCGGTCACGCGCAGCCCATCGGCCACCCTCGCCATCCTCTCGCAGACGCGCGCGACCGGGCCGCTCGCCACGTACACCCTCGCGTTCGTGATGAGCTCCAACCTGGTCGTCGTGGTCATGCTCGCGGCCGTGATGGCCGTCGCGCGGCCGATGCTCGATCCGGCCACCAGCTTCTCCCTCGGCTCGTTCGTCACCCTCGGCCACGAGCTGTTCGGCAGCGTCGCGCTGGGCACGACGCTCGGCCTGTTCATCGCCGCCTACGTGCGGCTCATCGACCGGCAGATGCTCGTCGTCCTGCTGGTGCTCGGCTTCGGCGTCAGCTCGCTGCTCGACTACCTGCGCTTCGACCCGCTGCTCGCCTTCATGGTGGCGGGGTTCATCGTGCGCAACATGTCGCGGCAGGGAAGGCGCTTCGTCGAGCACATCGAGCAGACCGGGTCGGTCGTGTACGTCGTCTTCTTCGCCACGGCGGGGGCCGAGCTGGACGTGCCGCTGCTACGCCACCTCTGGCCCGTTGCGCTGCTGCTGGGCGGGTCGCGCGCCGCCGCGACGTGGGCGGCCGCGCGCGCGTCGGCGCGCCTGGCGAAGGATCCGCTCGTGCTGCGCTCCTGGTCGTGGTCGGGGCTCGTCGCGCAGGCGGGCCTCGCTCTCGGCCTCGTCGTGATCGTCGCGCGCGAGTTCCCGAGCTTCGGCGCCGCGTTCGGGTCGCTCGTCGTCGCCACCATCGGCGTCAACGAGATGATCGGCCCCGTGCTCTTCAAGCTCGCGCTCGACCGCGCCGGCGAGACGGCGCACACGCCCGCCCCCAGCTTCCCGTCCATCAGACCGCCGCCGATGGATGGCGGTCCGCACGGGACGCCCGCATGAGCGCCGGGCTGGCCGCGGCGCGCAAGGGAGCCGGCACGCGGACGGCCCAGGGGCTGCTGCTCGTCGGCTTCGGCGCGCTGCTCTTCGTCGTGACGCGCGGCGTGCCCGAGGAGCACGGCGCGCTCTGGACCACGACGGCGGTCGGCTTCCTGCTGCTGGCCGGCACGATCACGAGCGAGCTCCTCGAACCGCTCGGGCTGCCGCACCTGACCGGCTACCTGCTGGCGGGGGTGCTGGCCGGTCCGTACGTCCTGCGCCTCATCGACGAGCAGACCGTCAAGGGCCTCTCGCCCGTCAACACGCTGTCGCTGTCGCTCATCGCGCTGTCGGGCGGCGCGGAGCTCGACCTCGGCGACATGCGCAGAGGCGCGCGCAGCCTGAGCTGGGCGATGCTGCTCCAGTGCGTCTTCGTGCTCGTCGCCGCGACGGGCGCGTTCTACGCCGTGCGGCCGCTGCTGCCTTTCGCGCGCGCGCTCGCGCCGCTCGCCTTCCTCGGCGTGGCGCTGCTGTGGGGGGCGCTGTCCGTCACGCGCAGCCCGGCGGCGACCCTCGCCATCCTCACGCAGACGCGTGCGACGGGGCCGCTGGCGACCTTCACGCTGGCGTTCGTCATGACCTCCGATCTCGTCGTCGTCGTGCTGTTGGCGACGGCGCTCGGCCTGGCGCGCCCGCTCATCGATCCGGCGGCCAGCTTGTCGCTCGACGCGTTCACGACGCTCGGTCACGAGCTGTTCGGCAGCGTCGCGCTGGGCACGACGCTCGGGGTGTTCATCGCCGTGTACCTGCGCCTCGTCGACCGGCAGATGCTCGTCGTGCTGCTGCTGCTCGGCTTCGGCGCCAGCACGCTGCTCGACTACCTGCGCTTCGACTCGCTGCTCACCTTCATGGTGGCGGGCTTCGTCGTGCGCAACATGTCCAAGCAGGGCAAGAAGCTCGTCGCGCACATCGAGCAGGCCGGCTCGGTCGTCTACGTCGTCTTCTTCGCGACGGCCGGGGCCGATCTCGACCTGCCGCTGCTGCGCGAGCTCTGGCCGGTGGCGGTGCTCATGGCCATGTCGCGCGGCTTCATCACGTGGGTGGCGGCGCGTATCTCCGGGCGGCTGGCCGACGACCCGCCGACGCTGCGCACCTGGTCGTGGACGGGCCTCGTCTCGCAGGCCGGACTCGCGCTCGGTCTGGCGGTGCTCGTCGCGCGCGAGTTCCCCGCGTTCGGCGACGCCTTCCGCGCGCTGGCCATCGCGAGCATCGCGGTCAACGAGATCGTCGGTCCCGTGCTCTTCAAGCTGGCGCTCGACCGCGCCGGCGAGACGTCGCGCAGGGAGGCGCCGAGCCTCTCCGCGATCCGCCCGCCGCCGACGCCCCGGTGAGCCGTCGCGCTCTCGCGGCGTCGAGCCCTGGGGGTCGCGGCTCACCCAATGCCGCGGGCCGGCTGCGTGTCGGAGCGGGCATGTCGTCCCCGAGCTCGGTCGTCTTCTCGCTGAAGGAGCTCGCGCGCATGGAGGAGGAGCGTGTGCGCGCGCACGCGGAGGCCGAGGCGCGCGAGAGGGAATCGCGCGACCGGGCCGAGCGCGACGCGAGAGAGCGGGCTCGATGCGAGGAGCAAGCGCGGGCGCAGGCCGAGACGGAGGCGCGGCGCGAGGTGGAGCGGCGGGCGCGCGAGGAGGCGGCGCGCCTCGAGGCGGCGCGTCAGGCGGCGCTGGGGGCGGCGCGCGCGGAGGTCGATGCGAGGGCGCGGGCGCAGGAGCGCGAGCGCGAACGGCTGCACGAGCTCGAGGTGGCGCGGGCGAGGGCGCTCGAGCGACGGAGCGGCGGCGCGCGGGTGGCGGCGACGCTCGTCGGGGCGGCGGTCGCAGCGGGCGTCGCGCTGGCCCTGCACTACGGCGTGGTCGTCCCTGGCGAGGAGGCGGCCGCGGCGCGCTCCGCCGGCGAGCTGGCCGCGCGCGACGTGGCCATCGCCGACCTTCGCGCCCGCCTCGACGCGAGCGAAGCGCGTGCGTCCGCGCTCGACGACGAGCTCGCCGCCGCGCGCGCCGACGCCGCGCGCCCGCCGCGATCCCTCGACGACCCCGACGCCCGCCTCCCGCACCGCCGCGGCGCACACGCGCCGGCGTCCCCGGCGCACCGCACCGACGACAAGCTCGACGGCTTCACGAGCTGCCCTCCCGGCAGCCAGGATCCCCTCTGCCTTCACTAGAAATGGAGAGAGCAGGAAGGCGGGAAGGCGGGAAGGCGGGAAGGTTTCGGGTACGGGCGTTTGCCACCTAATCTTCCCGCCTTCCCGCCTTCCTGTGATCTCCCCTCCTCACCGACGACGGCGTCTCGCGATCGCCGCGCCCAGCGCGAGGGCCGCGACGACGGCTCCCTCCCGCGAGCCCCCGCCCGGCGACGTCGTGCAGCTGCCCTTGACCGAGGCGGGGTAGTCCGCGTTCCACGCGTCGGTGGCGATGGGGATCGTCTTGGCATCGACGATGTCCGCGCCGTCGAACGTCGCCCCGAGCGTGAGCTTCGAGCCGCCGAGGCCAGGGGGCAGCTGCACCGTCGCCACCCACACGCCCGGGCCTCGCCGCGCGAGCGATTGCACCGCGCCGTCGTACGGCTGGCCGTCGACGAGCGCGTACGCCGCGAGGCGCCCGTCGCCGAAGCCGTCGGCCGGCGGAGGCTCGGCGCTGCCCGACCTGGCCGCGCGAAGCTCGACGATCGCCTCCAGCGGCGTCGAGCCGTCGGCGAGGTAGACGTCGGCGCCGAGGGTGAGCCAGCTCTGGTCGCGCGCGGGCAGCGACGTCTGCGGGTCACGCATCCGGTCCACCGCCGCCACGGCCCCCATGACGTCGACCTCGCCGACCCCGGACTGGTCCTGGAACGGCGCGACCCCGCGCAGCGGGTGCGCCCCGCCCTGCAGCGCCGCCACGATCTCGTCCTGGGTGAGCGTGGGGTCGTGTTGCAGCAGGATGGCGATCGCCCCGGCCGCGATCGGCGCCGAGAACGACGTGCCGAACGACACCGCGTGCTGCGCGTCGATCTGCTGGCAGTCGGGGTCGGTCCCGGTGCCCTTCGCGTTCGGGCACTGCGGGTTGGTGAAGATGCTCGTCTGCTTGGGGGGCACGGCCTGGCTCGAGAGCGCGCCGATGATCGCCGCGCCGGGCGCCATGATCTCGGGCTTCTCGAGGCCCGTGAGCGTCGGCCCCGCGCTCGAGAACCAGCAGGGCTCGCCGTCGATCGGGTCGCGCGTCTGGAGCGACGGAGGATCGCCGGCGACCACCGGGGAGCCGCCCACCGGATCGAGCAGCGGCACCGCGAGCCCGAGCGAGACGCCGTGCATGCTGCGCCACGACTTCTTGTTGATCGTGCAGCCCACGCCGATGATGGAGGGGTTGGTCGCCGGCAGGTTGATGGTCGACTCGCGCACGCCGTCCTGGAACCCCACATTGCGCACGCCGGGGATGAAGGCGTCGCCGGTGCCCTGCACGTACAGGTCGGCGGTGCCGCTGCCGCTCAGCGTCACGTAGTAGGTGCCGCTCGGCCACTTGCCCTGCCAGACGATCGCCGCGCCGTGCGACTGCGACGGCACGGGGCTGTTGCTCGGCTGGCTGCCGTTGTACACGGCGGCGTCGTAGTCGCTGGTGTTCTTGCCCGCCGAGTCCTCGTCGCCGACGGGCGAGATCCACGTCCCGTCGGGGCCGTCGAGGCCGACCTTCATGTCGGCGCCGTGGTGCATCGCCACCCAGACCTGCGCGCCGCCGCTGTCGGCGCCGTCGGTGACGATGGGCACGCGCATCGTCGTGCCGGGGGCGACGTGCACGTCCTGGTGCACCGGCGTGTCGACGATCGATCCGCTGTTGCCGGCGGCCGCGACGAGCGCCCGGCCCGGGTGGTCGGGGCCGACGTAGCTGGCGAGCGTCTGCTCCCAGTCCATCGTGCCGTCGTGCGGGCCGAAATCGGTGCCGATGGAGAGGTTGACGACGACCGGCTGCTTCATGAAATCGGCGCGGTCGAAGAGGAACGCCACGCCGCGCAGCAGGTCGTCGTTGCCGATCGACTCGCTTCCCTGCCCGGCGATGCGCGCCACGATCAGAGTCGCGTTGGGCGCGACGCCGTGGTAGCGCGACTTGCCCTGCTCGCCATTGCCGGCGGCGCACGAGCTGACCAGCGTGCCGTGGCCCACCTCGTCCTGCGGCAGCTGCGAGGTCGCCCCCGACTGCAGCAGCTTGTCGATGTCGGCCTTCGACCACACCGCGCCGGCGGTGACGACGCCGCTGGCATTGGTGGTGCCGAACTTCTGCTCGAGATCGGGATGCAACCCGAGCGGTGCCATCGAGAGATCGATCAGCCAGGCCACGCGCGTGAGCCCCTGCGCGTCGAGGAAGTCGGGGTGCGTGACGTCGACCCCCGTGTCGGCGATGCCGACCAGCACGCCGCTGCCATCGAGCCCGGCCTGGTTGGCCTCCACCGCGGCGACGTAGCGCGTCGCCGTGTCGAGAAGCGTGTGCAGCGGCGGCGCCACCTCGAGGTGCAGGCCGGGGTGCGAGTCGGCGAACGCGACGATCGCCGACGGTGGACCGAAGAGCCGCGCGAAGCCGGGTGCCGCCTCGCGCAGCCCGAGGTCGGCGGCGCGCACGCCGGCCGGCAGCGTGATGAGCGCGCCGATCCCGGGAGCGCCCGGCGGGGCGAAGGCCTCCTGCGCGCGCGGGCCGAGCAGGCGGACGAGCGCGGCGCCGTCCGGCCCCTGGGCGTGCGCCGGTGCGCCCGTGAGAGCGACTGCCGTGAGCAAGCCGAAAGGAATGGCGAAGCGACGCGCGGGCATCGTGCGCGCAAGCATGCCGTCAGCGGAGCGCGAGCGCCACGGCGATGACGAGGCCGAGCGCGATGAAGGCCATCGCCGCCCATGCGAGCGCGGGGCGGGCGGGGTCGCGCGGCGAGGGCGCGAGCGCGGGCGCAGCCCCCGGCGCGGGCGCGGACGCGACGGCGGCGGCGGAGGGGTCGGCCGGGATCGACGCGCGCGCGGACACCGGGCCGCTCGGCGGCGCCGGCGGAGACGAGAGGGGCTCGAGCGAACGCCGATCGAAGAACTGCGGCGCGTCCTCGTCGCCCTCGCCCGCCTCGCTCGCCTCCCCGCCGGGACCGCGCACACCCGAGCGCGCGAGCGTCCCCGCGCGTGCGCCGACGCCGGACGACGACGCCGCGAGCGATGCCGGCGCAGCCGCCACGGCTCGTGCCGCGACCGCCGGCGGCGGTCCGGTCGTCGCATCCACGTCCACGTCGATCGACGGCCCGGTGCCGAACGGCAGCTCCGTCATCACCACGGTGCGCGACGGCGGCAGCACGTCGTCGCCGGGCGCCGAAGCATCGACGCCCCGGTCGTCGTCGACGTACGGCGACCGCACCGATTCGTCCGCCCACGTGTCGGCGGCTTCGGCGCCGCTCGGCGCCGGTCGCACCCCCGTGACCGGATGCGCCTCGAGCAGCCGGCGCCCCAGCTCGGCGCAGGTGGGGATGCGCGCGGCCAGATCGTGCTCGATCGCCTGGTGAACGACGCCGGCCAGCGGCGCCGGGACCCAGGGCGCCACCGCGAGCAGCGGGTCGGGCGGGTGCGAGACGAGGTGGATGATGAACTGCTCGTAGGTCGGCAGCTCGGGGTAGGCCGGCCGGCCCGCGAGCATCTCGTAGAGCACCAGACCGAGCGCCCACACGTCGGTCCGCTCGTCGACCGCGTAGCCCTGCGCCTGCTCGGGGGACATGTACTGCGGCGTGCCGACCACCGTCCCTGCGCGCGTCAGGCGCAGCCTCGAGTCGGCGCGCGACGCGTCGACGATCTTGGAGATGCCGAAGTCGAGGATCTTCACGAGCGGCTCGTCGTCCTCGCGCTCGCAGAGGAAGATGTTGGCCGGCTTCAGATCGCGGTGCACGACGCCCGCCTCGTGCGCCTTGGCCAGGCCGCGCGCCGCGTGCACGGCGATGCGCACCGCGTCGTCGGCCGGCAGGCGCCCCTCGCGCGCCAGCAGCTGCGCGAGATCCTCGCCGGTCAGGTACTCCATCACGAGGTACAGCCCGAGCTCGTCGTCGGTGCCGACGTCGAACACCTGCACGATGTGGTGACTCTCGACGAGGCTCGCCGCGCGCGCCTCCTGGCGGAAGCGCATCGCGATGTCGCGCATGCCCGCCAGCGACGCGTCGATCAGCTTGATGGCGAGGCGCTTCCCGATCTCGAGGTGCTCGGCCTCGCACACGACGCCCATGGACCCGGCGCCGACCACGCGGCGCACGCGGTACTTGCCGGCGATCGTCGCGCCGACGACCCGCTCGTCGAGCCCCTTCCGCACCCGGCCAGGGTATCAGACCGGGGGCACGATGTGCTTCTTCGGAGGCCTCGGCTCGCGCTTCTCGGCGTAGCGCTCGAGGCGGGTGCGAAGCTCGTCGCGCAGGCGCTCGCCGGGCACGACGGCGTCGATGACCATCTCGCTCGCCAGCTTCATGACGTCGATGTCGGCGCGGTACTCGTCGCGGAGCTTGGCGACGTACGCGTCGCGCTCGGGGCCGGCCGGGATCTCCTGGATCTTGTTGTAGTAGACCGCGTTGACCGCGGCCTGCGGCCCCATCACGGCGATGGACGCGGTCGGGAGCGCGATGCACGCGTCCGGCTCGAACGCCGGGCCGCACATCGCGTACAGGCCGGCCCCGTACGCCTTGCGCACGATGACGCTGATCTTGGGCACCGTCGCTTCACTGACGGCGGCGATCATCTTCGCGCCCGCGCGGATGATCCCCTGGCGCTCGACCTTGGTGCCGATCATGAAGCCGGGCACGTCGGCCAGGTAGAGGAGCGGGATGCCGAACGCGTCGCACAGCCAGATGAAGCGCGCCGCCTTGTCGGCGCTGTCGACGAAGAGGACGCCGCCCAGCCACTTGGGCTGGTTGGCGACGATGCCGACCGGCCGGCCGTCGATCCGCGCGAAGCCGGTCAGCAGCTCGCGCGCGAAGAGCTGCTTGATCTCGAGCCACGAGCCCTCGTCGACGATCTCGCCGACGACGGCCATCATGTCGAACGCCTTGTTCTCGTCGGCGGGGACGATCTCCTCGATGCGCTTGCCGCTCGCCCTGGGCGCGCGCGCGACGGTGCGCGGCGCCGCGTGCTCGAAGCTCGACGGCATGTACGCCAGGTACCTCTTGCAGAAGGCGATCGCCTCCTCCTCGCTCTTGCAGAGCACGTCGCCGCAGCCGCTGACGCCGCAGTGCATCTTGGCGCCGCCCATCTCCTCGAGCGTGACCTTCTCGCCGATGACCATCTCGGCCATGCGCGGGCTGCCCAGGTACATGCTGGCGTTGCCCTCGACCATGACGACCACGTCGCAGAAGGCCGGGATGTACGCGCCGCCGGCCGCGCTCGGCCCGAACAGCAGGCACACCTGGGGCACCTGCCCGCTCATCTGCACCTGGTTGTAGAAGATGCGCCCCGCGCCGCGGCGCCCCGGGAACATCTCGATCTGGTCGGTGATGCGCGCGCCGGCGCTGTCGACCAGGTAGAGCATCGGCACGCGCAGGCGCGCCGCCGTCTCCTGGACGCGCAGGATCTTCTCGACGGTGCGGCGGCCCCAGGAGCCGGCCTTGACGGTCGAGTCGTTGGCCATGATCGCCACGGGGCGGCCGTCGACCGTGGCGGTGCCCGTCACCACGCCGTCGGCGGGAAGCTCGGCGTCGAGGTTGTTGGCCAGGGCGGCGTCCTCGACGAAGCTGCCGGCGTCGACGAGCCGGGCGATGCGGTCGCGCGCGAAGAGCTTCCCCTGCTCGGCGTTCTTCTGGTGGTACTTGGCGGCGCCCCCCTTCTCGACGCGGGCCAGCGTGTCTCGGAGCTTCTTGTCGTCGGACATGGCGCGGGCGAATGCCTACCGCAGACGCCCCGCGGGCGCGAGCCCTTACGATGGGCGGGGATGCCGCCGATCGCGCCGTGCGGGCGGCGGCTGCGCCGCGTCAGCGATGGAAGACGAGCGGCACGTTGATCGTGGCCATGCCACCGGGCTTCGGGAAGTGGGCGCGCGCCTTCATCGCGTCGTCGATGCACGCGACGAGCGCGGGGTCGTACGCCCTTCCGCCCTGGTCGGCGTCGACGGAGAGCACCTTGCCCGCCTCGTTGACCTGGACGTGCAGCGTGAGCTTGCCGTGCAGGTCAGGGTTGGTGGCGCGCGCCTCGTTGAAGCATTCGAGCATCCGCGGCTTCATCGCATCGACCACGGGGTTGGGGTCGAACCCCTTGGGCGCGATGATCTGGCCGACCAGCACGACCCCGCCCGTCGGCGGCGCGGGCGGGGGCGCCGCTCCGACGGCCGGCGGGGTTGCGCCGGCCGCCGTCGATGCCGATGCGGGCGCTGCTTCGGGCGCGGTCGCCGACGGGGCTCCGGTCGACGCGGGCGCCGACGCGGCGGGCCCGGTGGCCGACGCGGGCGGAGGCGCGGGATGCGAGCCGCAAGCGGCCGCCAGCACGAGAGGAGAGAGAGACAGGGCCATCGCGCGCATCGCTCACCTCCCCTCGAAGCGCGGCTTGCGCTTCTCGGCGAACGCCGCCAGCGCCTCGCGCCGGTCGGCGCTGACGATCGTCTTGTCGTAGCTCACCTTCTCGAGCTCGAGGCCGACCTCCAGGCTCGCGTCGAGCGACCGATCGATCGCCTCGAGCGCGGCGGCCTGCGCGATGGGCGCCCCTTCGGCGATGGGGCGGATCCACTCGACGGCGTCGTCGACCACGTCCTTGCCCGCGGGCGTGACGCGGTTGACGAGGCCCCAGGCGAGCGCCTCCTCGGCGGTCAGCCGCCGCGCGAGCAGGATCATCTCCTTGGCGCGCGCCTCGCCGACCACGCGCGGCAGCCGCTGCGTGCCCCCCGCGCCGGGGATGATGCCGAGCGACGTCTCGGGCAGCCCGAGCTGCGCGTGCGCCGCGGCGACGCGCAGGTCGCAGCAGAGCGCCAGCTCGAGCCCGCCGCCGAGAGCGGCCCCGTTGATGGCCGCGACCACCGGCTTGGGCGAGCGGTCGAGCGGCCCGAGCTCGCTGCGGTAGAGCGCCACCTGCACGCGCACGTCGTTCTCGCTCATCCCCTGCCGCTCCTTGAGGTCGGCGCCGGCGCAGAAGGCCTTCTCGCCCGCGCCGGTGACGACGATGGCGCGGATGGAGGCGTTGGCCGCCGCCTCGCGCGCCAGCTTGCCGAACGCCAGGAGCGTCGGGCGCGAGAGGGCGTTGGCGCGGTCGGCGCGGTCGATGGTCCACACGGCGACGGCGCCGCGCTGCTCGACGCGGATGGGGAAGTCTTCGGACACGAGCTCGCTCCTTGCCGTGCGCCCCGGAGGCGGGGCGCGGGTCATGGCATGTAGCGAAGTTGCGCGGGCAAGCCAATCGTCGGCCGGCGCCTGCACGGGTGCGGCCGCATCCGCGGGTCTCCGGCTGCGGCCTGTGGGCCTCAATGGATCGCGGCGTCCCCACCACGTCGTTTCCACGGTCGCTGCGGGTGCCGCTCGCTGCCGCGCCGGCGCACCGCGAAGTCACGCGCCTGGTCACTCGTCCGACCAGATCCGCGCGAGGAATGAAGCCTGCTCTACGCCAACGCATGGTCGCGCCGAACATCACCCCGCCCCACTCCAGCAGCACCGTCCCGCCGTCGAGCGCGAGCGTCGTGCCCATTCGCCCCAAGCCGCCGGCGTTCCCCGCGATCTCGAACGTGTCGCGTCCGGTCATCATCGAGCAGGACGTCGTCGACTACCTCGTGAAGGCGCCGATCGAGCAGCGCTGGAGAATTCTGTCGAAGGTGGCGATGGCGACGGCCGACGAGACCGCGTCGGCCCTCGCGTCGAGCGCGCCGCCGCCGCCCGCGTCGGATCGGCCGAGCACCGCGGCCCCTCCGCCCGCCGAGCGCTCGGCCATCGTGCCCGCCGCGCCCGCGTCGGAGCCCCGGGGCGTCGCGAGCCCGGCGCCGGTGCCGCTGGCCATCCAGACGCCGGTCGCTGCCGCACCGCCGCCCTCGCAGCGTCGGCCGATGGTCGTCGTGCCGCCGCCGTCGCAGCGCCCGAGCGCGACCCCGCCGGCGTCCGCCGAGCGCCCGCAGCTCGAGCTCGTCGATCAGACCCGCGAGGCGGTTCCGGCCCCACACGCCGTACCCCGCCCGTCCCCTTCGTCGGCGCGGCCCGTGGCCGTGCGCGCGGCGTCCTCGGCGCCGCCCGAGCCGTCGACCGCGCGGGCGTCGTCGGCGCCCCCCGCCTCCTCGGCTCCCTCCGCGCCGCCCCCTGCGTCGGCCGTCGACCACGCCGAGGAGCTCTTCGCGGCGATGCACGAGCTCACGCTCTTCGAGAGCGCTCCGGCGGGCGCGCGCTTCTGCCTCGAGGCGCTGCTCGAGGCCGTGCCCTCGCTCGCGGGGCTCGTGCACCTGCGCGATCCGGCCAGCCTCGAGCTCGTCGTCGTGCACGCGCAGGGGCCGCGCGCCGACGGGCTGCAGCGCGCGCGCACCCCGCTGAGCGACGCGCTCGTGACGCGCGCGGCGCGGGCCGGAAAGCCGACGGTCGTCACGTACGGCGCCGAGCCGGGGTGCGAGACGACGATGTGCCCGCGCCACGGCTTCTTCGATCCGTGGAGCGTCGTCCTCGTGCCGATCATGCACGGCGGGCAGCTCCTCGGGCTGTTCGAGATGATCGATCCCATCGAGGGCAACCCGCACGACGAGCAGGCGCAAGGCGCGCTCGCCTACGTGGCCTCGCGCCTGGGGCGCTTCCTCGCCGACCACGGCACCGAGCTCGGCGCCCCGGCGCGCTAGTGTCCCGAGTTCGTGATTCGCAAGCGAATCGCGGGCTCGGTCCACTAGCCTCCGGCCCTCGTCGGCTGCGCCGACGACGCCGGAGGGGATGGTCTCGTGGGGCGCTGCGCGCCCCCTCACCGCTGCGCGGTGAGCCTCCCCCGCACGCCTGACGGCGACGTCGTGCTCCGCACGACGCGAAAGAAAAGAACCTCTGCTGCGCCTTCGCGTAGCGAAGGCGTTCGCCGAAGGCGATGCGGGGGAGGTCTCCGACCCGCAGGGTTGGAGGGGGCGCGCAGCGCCTTGCGAAACCGTCACCTACGAGAGCTACTTCCCGTTCTTCGTCGGCCTGGGCGCCTTCTTCTTCGCCGCCTTGGCCGGCTTGTCCGCCTTTCCGCCGGACTCCCCACCCGCCCCCTCGCCCAGCGCCGCCTCGAGCTTGGCCAGCCGCGCCTTGAGCTCCATGTGCTCGCCCTGCAGCTTCTCGAGATCGTCGCGCAGCTGGTCGGCCACGCGCTTCGGCTCGGCCAGATCGCGGATCACCTCGCGGATGCGCCGCCGGACGCGCGGGTCGAGATCGACGTCGAGCCGCTCGCGCAGCGCCGCGCGCGCCTTGCCGTCGCCGAGATCGCCGAGCGCGCGCACGGCGTCGATGCGCAGGATCGGGTCGCCGTCCTCGAGCAAAAGCTCGAGCGCCTCGCGCGACTTGCGGTCGGAGGCGATCTTGGGCAAGGCCAGGATGGCGGCGCGGCGCGCGCGCTGCGGGTGGCCGTAGCGGACGCGCGCGCTCAGGTGCGGCACCGCGCGGTCGTCGCGCAGCGCCGCCATGCCGTCGATGGCGCCCGCGCGCACCACGTCGAACCAGCTGGGGCGCTCGAGCAGGTCGACGAGCGTGTCGAACGCCGCCGGCTGCCGCGTGCGCCCGAGCGCGCGCGCCGCCTCGCCCTCGACGAGGTAGCTGTCGTCGCGCAGCGCGTACGGCTTGATGGCCTCCATCGCCTCGGTCGTGCGGAAGCTGCCGAGCGCCTCGATGACCGCGCGCCGCACCTTGGGGTGCGCCGTCTGGCGCGCGTTCCTGAGCGCCTCGAAGCACTCGCGCGCGCGCATCCTGCCGAGGGCCGCCGCGCACTCGGCGCGCGTCCCCCAGAACTCGCGCTCGTCGCCGAGCGTGCGGGCGAGCGCTTCGATCGCGGGCGGATCGTCCACGCGCGCGAGCGCCTGCGCCGCCAGCCACCGGCCGCGCGCGGTCGGCGCCTTGGCGAGCTGCTCGCGCAGCATGTCCGCCGGCACCTTGAGGCGCACCTCGCCGACGATGCGCATCTCCGGGTCGACCACGACGAACGCCGGTCGCCCCGGCGCCGGCAGCGCGAACGACTGCTGCTTCTCGGTCACGCGCACCTGCCGGCGCACCACGTGCCCGTCGCCGTCGCCGAAGTCGAGGTCGAGCGGCAGCTCGAAGCACGCGGGCACGCCGTCGCTCGTGGCCTGGGTCTGCCGGGTCGCCACCGTCAGCACGCCCTTGTCCCACGAGAGCTCCACCTCCATCTCGGGGTGGCCGGGCTTGTGGACCCACTGCTCGAAGAAGCGGCCGAGGCTGCGCCCGCTCACCTCCTCCATCGCGCGCTGCAGGTCGCGCGTCTCGACGACGCCGCGCGCGTGCCTCGCCAGGTACGTGCGGATGCCGCGCCAGAAGAGCGCGTCGCCGAGCTCCGTGCGCAGCGCGTGCAGCACGAGGCCCCCCTTCTCGTACAGGTGCCGATCGAACAGATCGAGCGGCGCGTCGTAGTCCTGGCACACGATGGGGCGGCGGTAGCGGCCGTGCGCCTCGCCGGCGTACGCGTCGAGGTCGACCTTCAGGCCGAAGGCGTACTCGTCGCGCCCGAGCCGCTTCTCGCGCCAGACGTGCTCGAAGTACGTCGCGAACCCCTCGTTGAGCCACCCCTCGTACCAGGCGCGGCACGTCACGTAGTCGCCGAACCACTGGTGCGCGAGCTCGTGCGCCACCAGGTCGTCGGAGGTGACGTCGATCGCGGCGCGCTCGTCGAGCAGCACGTGCTCGTACATCGTCGTCGCGGTCGTGTTCTCCATGCCGCCGAAGATGAAGTCGGCGACGACGATCTGCGCGTACTTGTTCCACGGGTAGGGCACGCCCGTGACGTCGGAGAAGTGCTTGATCATCTCCGGCGTGCGCCCGAAGGCGCGGCGCCCGTCGTCCTCGCGCCCCCTGGGGACGAGGTAGCTGAGGGGCACCTCGCGCTCGCCGACCTTCACCTTGTCGGTGATCTCGGCGAACTCCCCGGCCGCGAGCGTCACGAGGTAGCTCGCGTGGGGCTCGCCCATCTTCCAGTGGTAGGTGAAGTCGCCGGTCTTCGGCTTGTCGCTCGAGACGAGCGCGCCGTTGGACAGCGCGTACCAGCCGTTCGGGACGTGCGCGACGAGCTCCGTCGTCATCTTGAGGTGCGGGCTGTCGTGGCACGGGAACCAGTGGCGCGCGTCCTCCTCCTGGCACTGCGACCAGACCTGGCGCGGCCGCGCCGGGTAGTGCTCGTCGGGCTCGAGGAAGTAGAGGCCCCGGCGCGGCGTCGCGCGGTAGGTGACCGCCACGCGCGCCTTCTCGCGCCCCGGGTCCATCGGCACGCGCAGCGTTCGGCCGTCGTAGCTCCACGCGACCGGGTCGCCGTCGACCACGAGCTCGCGAACGTCGAACCCGATGGCGTCGAGCTGCAGCTCGTCGGCGGCCGGGTCGATGCGGCGCACGTCGAGCGACGCCCTGGCGCGGATGCTCCTCTGCGCCACGTCGAGCGTGAGGTCGAGCGCGAGGTGGTCGATGGCGAAGGGGCGATCGCGCTCGAAGTGGCGGGTGCTCGTGGGAAGGGTGAAGGGGCGTGCGCCGGCCGCGGAGTGCTCGAGAGAGCCCATCGAGGCGCAGCCGCAGCGCGCGTGCAGGCGATGCTCCAAAGGCATGGGGGGAGCGAGATTCCCACGCCGGGGCGCGGGATTGGAAGGGGGCATGCGCGGCGGGACTCGACGGCGCGGCCGGGCGGGGTAAACTCGCGTCGTGCGAAGACGTCACTCGTTCCTGAGTTTCGCTGGTGGGGTGGTCGCGGTGGTGGCGGCGGGCGCGTGCGCGCAGTCGGCCCCCGTCAAGGAGCACGGTCCCATCTACGGGGACGACGCGGCGTCGGACGCCACCGCGGACACCGGCGGGGGCAACGACGGCGGCGGCCCGGAGGCGGGCGACGACGCGACGTCCGACGACGGCGGCGGCGGAAGCGACGCGGCGGGCGACTCGCCCGCCGAGACCGGGCCCGGCGACGCGGCGAGCGACGCGTCCGCGGGCGGGGACGGCGGCAGTGACGCGGGCGCGAACGACGCGGCCGGCGGCGGCGACGCGAGCGACGCCGGGAGCGCAGCGGACGCGAGCGACTCGGGCACCAGCGACGCGAGCGACGGCGGGAGCGCGCCGCCGGACGCCGGCGATGGCGGCGGCTTCGTCGCGCCGACGTGCGACGGCGTCATCGGCGCCGGCGAGTACGGCGACGCGACGCACCAGGACGGCCCGACCGCCACCGGGCAGACCTGGTACCTGACGTGGAACGACACCAACCTGTACGTCGCGATAGCCGGCGCCACCGTCACCGAGGGGAACGTGATCTACCTGGCGCCCAACCCCGGCGACGGCGGGACGGGGCTGACCTCGGGCCAGCCCTACGACAACACCGACATCACCGCGCTGCCCTTCGCGGCCGACCTCGTGGTGTACGGCAAGGACGGCTACGACGACGCGCAGGTCGTCTCGAACGGGGCGTGGGGATCGCCCACCGCGAGCGCCATCCAGGTGTGCACGAACGGCACGACGAAGACGCGCGAGGAGGTCATCCCCTGGTCGCTGCTCGGCGGCCGACCGGCCTCGTTCGGGTGGCTCGGGTACGTCGCGGCCAACCCGAACAACAACGCGCAGGGCTACATCTACGGCCAGATGCCGACCGACGATCCCGGCGGCGCCCCCGCGAACAACCTCACGTACACCAGGTACTTCGCCGTCCCCGACGCGACGCCCGGCGTCGACGCGCCGTTCGCGCACGAGCAGTGACGGGCGCAAGCCGCCGGCGAGGGCGCGTGCGCGCTACGTGCCCTCGGTCAGGTGCCCGCAGGTCGCCACCACCGCGCGCCGGAGCGAGGTGACGGGCGCCAGCCTCTTTCGCAGCCGCTCGACCGCCAGCAGCCCGTCGTGCGCGTCGCGGCAGCGGCCGTCGGCCAGCGCCTCGTTGGTGAAGGCGAACCTGTCCTGCAGCAGCATCGTCGCGAAGCGGTCGGTGCGATCGTGCCAGCCGACGACCGCGATGCACGCCGCGACCACCGCGGTGCACACGCCGAGGATGGCCCGCGTGGCGCTCGGCGTGTACCGGTAGCCGCGCCGCCACATGAGCGCGATGACCCCGCCGGCCAGCGCGCCCCCCATGTGCGCCGCGTTGTCGATGTTGCCGCCGGCGCCGCTGAAGTTGACGAGCACCCCGAAGACGATAATGAGCCCGAGCCAGCGAACCATCGCCTGAGTGAGCGGCCCGCGCCACCCCTGCAGGCGCCAGCCAAGCACCAGTGCGGCACCGATGACGCCCGATATCGCCCCGGATGCGCCGACGCCCACCGGCACGGTGCCATTGTGGATCGCGACCGCCACGCTCAGGATATTTCCGAATGCCCCTGCGAGGAGGTACATGGGCGCCATCCGGGCCGCGCCGACGGCACGCTCGACGAGGGGCCCCGCCTGCCAGAGAACGAGCATGTTGAGCCCGACGTGCAGGATGCCGTCGTGCAGGAAGCACGCGGTGACGAGCGTCTCCCAGCGCCCCTCGCCGATTGTCGCCAGCGGGTAACTGGCCCCGAACGCGAGCGCCTCGTGCGTCGACAAATGCATGAGCGAGCGGCCGCCCGTCAGCACGAGCTGCACGAGGAACACCGCCACGTTCAGCGCGAGCAGCGCGCGCGTCACCGGCGCCTGGTCGAGCCACCCCGGCGGCACCAGGCGCCCTTCGTCGGCCGGGGGC
>Ga0209012_1000829_pt1 | contig 37619 bp, 34 predicted proteins | sample RS3BMetagenome_FD_184735 | JGI IMG/M metagenome (GOLD analysis project Ga0209012, IMG submission 184735) | Ferric oxide microbial mat and aquatic microbial communities from Rainbow Spring, Yellowstone National Park, USA - RS3B (SPAdes) (version 3) ...
GCACCAGCTCTCGTTCGTTTGAACTGATGAGCGCTGCTAGCGCCAACCCACCGGCTTCGATCTCGCGATCGAGAGACCACCCAATAACCAACCGCTGCTCTATCCCCTAGAAAGTGTCACGAATACCCACCCATAAACCAGGAATTGGTCTGGGGGATACCCGGCTGGTCCCCCTCGCCTTGCGCCTGGCGTAATGATTCTACACCAGAGCTAAGGCGGAGTCAAGCGCCCTCGCACAAAACGACGGCCAAGTGGGCAGCAACCGCCCTGCGTGTTCACATCAGCACATTTGCCGAACCAGGAACGGTAATCTCTACGACCCCGCCATAGGCACAAAGACACGTGGACCCTGCAACAAGCGCAGGCTGACCACCGATGAGCGTCGTCGACATCGGGATCCATGGTGTAAGGACCGGAACACACGGCATGGGCGTCATCACGCCAAGCTTTGCTGCGGTAGCGGCAGCCACCTCAGGGTTCGAGAGCGTCGAACACATATCGAACGTCGGGATATTGTCAATCAAACAATTCGTTATGGTCGCCGCCGGGCGACCATTGACCATGACATTCGTCTCGTCAGGTATCTGAATAACGGCTGGCGCAAGACCAAAACTGCACATGCATACCGCCTCACTCACGACTGGCGGGTTCGGCACAACCACCACCTCCCCTAGGTTCTCGCGATCCGCAGCCACGACAAGCAAAACCGGGCCTCATAACACATCGGTCCAAGATTCGACTCCAGATCTAGTTATCCGCTCATCGTAGCAGACGCTGCGATGGTGATGCTCGACGATAGAGCTCTCGCCCCAACGTCGAAACTCGTGCGCATCATTGTCATCACTCCTGGGGTCGCTCGATCAGTTCAAAGTAAGGACCAAAATCAGCCTCAACGCAGAGCCGTCCGAGCTTTTCAAACTCCTGCTGGATGGCCTGGACCAGGATCTTCATCGTCACGACACCGTCATCTGCATAGGCCCTAAAGGCACTCGCTATGCAGGTGTTCTGGATCGAACCTCCAGTGAGCCGGAAGGACTTGGCGAGAAATTCGACGTCCACCGATGCGTCTAATGACAACTGTCGCGGTAGATACCGCTGCCACAACGCGAGACGCTGTTCGAAACCAGGGCTTGGGAAATCAATCACAACATCAATACGCCGGACGAACGCCGGATCCATGTTGGCTCGCAAGTTCGTCGCTAAAATCGCCAGACCGTCGAAAGTTTCGACCTTTTGTAGGAGATACGCTACTTCGATATTGGCATAACGATCATGGGCATCTCCTCCCTCGGAGCGCTTCCCAAAGAGGGCATCGGCTTCGTCAAAGAACAGAACGCCGTTCACCTCCGCGGCCTGCTCAAAGATCGCTTCGAGGTTCTTCTCGGTCTCTCCAATGTACTTATCGACGACAGTGGCCAAGTTGATGACGAAAAGCTCAAGGCCAAGCTCATGAGCGACTACCTCAGCTGCCAGTGTCTTGCCCGTACCCGAGTCACCGAAGAACAACCCAACGACTCCGGAGCCTCTTCCCCCTCCAGGGCGCATCCCCCAACGGTCAATCACGGTATGTCGATGGCGGGCCCGCATCACCAAATCACGCAGACGTAACTCAATCGATCGAGGAACCACAATCTGTGACCAATCTGCGACCGGGTGAATGCGGCGAGTCAAACGTTCGAGCCCATGACTATTCTGCATGCGCACTCCAGCCTCGATATCGCCAGCGTCAAGAGGGCGATCATCCGCATTTGCCGCAAAGAGTGCATACCGCAACGCGCGCACAACTTCTTCGGGTCGCAGAGTAAATTGCGCGAAGGCACTGCCCAAAGACTCTCGGCGACCAGCGTCGGCGACCTTGACGCCGTCGGTGTCACTGAGTACCGCCTCAAGGATCCGTTGACATCCAGAAGGGTTAACGCTCGGCGTTGACGGGATATGCGGTAATCGATGCGACCAGTGTGGACTCCAAGGTATCTGTCCTGTGAGAACGATAGGAAAATCTGCATCCGCAAGCAACCTGACGAGAGGAATTTTGTCGTCGACCCAATGATCAATCGGTCCTGCGACGATGCCAGATCCTGCAATCGTCGCCTGTCGTAGGAGCACTCTAACCCAGTTCGCAATATCCTCCGGAGCGACCGTCGCCTCGAGATCGAGCGAGACACAACCAAGACCGAGGGAAGTAAATGCCGCCTCCCCCAAGGCACGAGCGACTAAACCTGGTCCGCTATCTAAGTAGACAAACCCCGAACCACGTGAGAGCATGGATGCCACCACCGATGCGTCATTGGACGATACCGCTTGGATGAGTGGTGACGCTCCGACGCCAGAGTTGGTCACCCCGAGATGGCACGACCACTGATTTGAAAGCAGCATCGCAACGACATCGTCATCGACATGTAAGCTACGCCGAAAGAAGTATGCCTCCTGGTGATCAACCGTCACCAAGCCGTTGCTCACAAGTGGAGCATCCTCGCCCAACAGACCTCGAAGACGCACATCAGTATCTGCAAGTCCACAAATCTCGTGAGCAAGCCCGACCGTGGCCCTTGGCTGTGTGGCATCGTCATTGAGGTAGGCGAAAAGGGTTCCGTACCGCCGGTCAAGGCTCGGAGCAGCTGCAAGCACGAGCAGCAGACACTCGATTGGCCTCAACCCAAATCGTTTGCGTACCAACGCGAACGGGTCAGTGTCCCTCGAACGCAGTCGGCAAATGGTTCGTCCTGGAACCGGCTCGCTCGAGTCACCCGCAAAGACCCCCACATCGAGATCAAGGTCGACTTGCGGGAGAAGCGGTTGACCATCGAAGTTAAGTTCACGTTCGGCCGCATCATCAGTAATGTAGAGCCCCCGAAAAGGGTCGTTCGGGTCTCGACCAGCATGCATCCGTAGGTGCACTAGCTCCCTCACCCTAGCTTCGAGAAACCTGAGTTGCTCTAGCAGTTCATCACCATTGATACTCACGTAATCTCCAAACTCACGGCCTCTAGTGCCAGATCGCCTTTTGAGTACCTTGCTAACCTATCGATCACCGAATCAGGAGATGCATCCCCAATCAACAGCATATTTTGATCACACCCATTTGAAGGACACCGCACGGTTGATTCAACTGGTCATCGAATCGAGTGTCACGTACTTGTCAGAGCCCCTCGATGTTGCCCTCGTGCCTACGCGATAGTTTCTCGGTTTTGAGCTCAGACCGGACAACACGATGCCTTTCACCCGTCGGTCTCTTGAACCCCAACATGGCCCAAAGGGACCTTCGCCATGACTCCCACGCAGCCCTCGATTGGGTAACCCCACAACTCGTGCTCTTGCGCAAGGACAAAGGCAACCGCAACAAAAGCTTGTTACACCGTTCACCGTCCAGATTGATCCCAACCCTTCCTCGCCCCCAAACAAACCCATTAACGCTGACAGCATGTTGCGTCACTGTCCTCGTGTGCCAACACGTCTGTGTCAACACGTCTGTGTCAACACGTCTGTGTCAACAGGTGGCAGCCATAGTAATCCTTTGCGATGGCGTCAGATCTTTGAGTTCTGTACTGATCGCCGCAAAGGACCAGTGACCGACTCTGCGACGCAAACGATCGACCGGTCGCCAGCGGACCAGCTTCCGACTGAAGGTAGCAGGTAGGTGAAAAAGAGCTTAGAGTGTTCATAAGGAATACCTACAAATTGTTGGAACCGATTCAGACACATGCCATTCGCCTGCGCATCGAGAACTTGGGTGGAGGGATAGCTAGCCGTCGACGAACCCGAGAGCCTGGCGATCGCAAACACCTGTTGAGTATGTGGCTGAGTGCAAGCCACAACGGTGATTGAGGTGAGGTCAGCCTGAATCTTGCTTGGTGGCACGAGACAGTCACCGACGCTCAGTTTGAATACCGACACGGTCGTTGACTTGCCCGACGAGGTCAAGCTACAACTTGCCAACAACAGAGCTAACACGAAGATGAGCAAGGCTCGACGCGACAAAGCATTGACTTCCCGGCGTGTGCTCTCCCCTAATGGGAACATAGTAAGAACGCCACCTCCCTTGATCGCGTGCCTGTTTTACCAACGCATCATGAGACTATCACCAACAGCACCCGAAAGGCCGCGATCAACACCTCGAGCATCGAATAAACCAGACTCATGCCACTCAGCCTTCGTGTCCCATGCGGACCTGTGAAGTTCGCGTAACCACAACGGGTGACCCTGATCGGTAATTCGATTGAGGATCCTCGAAGACGCCCCCCAGCCATGCCACTTTATCGATTGTATACCGTGCTCCGCAGTGACCAATGTGCTAGTATTTGTTATGTCAGCCATAGGTGATCGTATCGCCGCTGGCTTGTGTGTCGGTGCTAGTTGAGCAGGTTACGTGGGCTAGGGGGAGTCTTGATCCATCTAATGGATGCTGTCGTAGAGTCGTTCCTGCGTCAGTCCGTAGGGATATCGACACATGTCGCGGACGTCGAATTCGGCAACCCCTCCTCGTTTTCTGATGCTGGGATTGCCCGGCCCATCTTCGTCGTCCATCTCTGGAGCGTTAATCAGGATAAGACGCAGCGGCAAGGTGGTTTCGAGAACGCCGTCCGGGACTCCAGGCCCGCCCGGCGGATGCCATCTCCAATGCTTGCATTTCGTTACCTCGTCACGGTGTTTGCAGGAGAACCTCGGGACGAACACGAGCTGCTGGGGCGACTACTGCTCGCGGTTCTCGCCGTGGATCGAATTGATGATACGCTGCTGCCTGAACAGCTCCGTGGCGTACGCGTCAAGGCGGCTCTCTGCGATGAGGACCAGGATTACCCATTGAGCCTGTGGGAAGCCGGCAAAGCGCGTCTAGGTCTTGGCCTCTGTCTTTCAGTTCCTGCCGAGGTCGGTGCCTGGCTCGAGCGAGGAGCACCAGTAGCTTCGGTGTCGGTAACTGCCGACCTTCACACCTCACAAGGACACGACGGTAACGTCCAAACCGATACCAGCTCGTCTGACGTTGCGCTGCGACGCCGTCGTGCCGGTTCAGCACTGGTCATGGAGGGCAAGCGACCGGCACCGGCACCGAAGGAGGGCTCGTGACCACAGAGTCGCGATTGCGCTACCGTATAGCGTCCCCGCTCGGCCGTCTCACTCCCGGTCAACAAGCTACATTTGGTATCGAAATTACCAACGCGAGCTCGGTGATCGACGCACTCGAAGTCACGATAGAGGGTCCAGAAGCTCTTCACTGGTCAGTGGAGCCGGCACTGTTTGCGCTCTTTCCCGACGATTCGGGTCTCGTGACGATTCACTTGGATCCCCAACCTGGACTCCTAGCTGGCACCCATGACATCGTCGCCAACATCGCATCGACTGCAGAGGCCGGGATACAAGAACGGATACCGATCGCCATCGACGTCGCGGGTGTCCCGGCCATCGAACTCTCGAGTGACCCTGTCCGCATCACAAAGCACGCCAAGGCAGCGTTCACCATCAGCTGCAAGAACGACGGCAATATGGACGCCGAACTCGATCTGAGTGCAATTGAGTCGACCCATGCCTTGCGGCTTGGATGGGACCCACCAACCTTGAGGCTAGAGCCAGCTACCAGCGCATCTGTCACGGTGACCGCTCGGGCCAAGCGCAAACTTATCGGCAACGAGATGGCATATCCGATTGACGTGCTTGCCACCTCACCGGAGGTCCAAGCCAAGACTCAAGTCGTATTCACGCAGCGACCCTTGATGCCACGGGGGGCACGTACGCTACTAATCCTTGGCGCGATCGTGGCTGCCTGGGCGATCATCGTGGTGCTCGCCCTGACCCATGCCCTCGGGACGTCTCCCCTCTCGAAGGTTGTCCCCGCGTCCTTTTACGCAACGTCGGGGCACGACGGTCATAGCGTTGCCACCCCGGTGGGAGCCGTTCCAAAAAGCGGAGTCGCCATTGGGATCGGCGGTACATTATCCGGAACCGTCAACGCCAAGAGCGACGGTCAGGGCGTGGGCCGATTGACAGTCCAAGCCTTTGCCGTCAATAGCTCGAGCGCCAACCTCATCGCCTCCGCTGCGACAAACACGAATGGCAGCTGGTCAATACCTGGTCTCGCACCAGGAAAGTACGCGCTTGCTGTGTCGGCGAGCGGCTTTCGTACGACATGGTACCCGGACACAACATCATTCACGGACGCAAAAATCATTAATGTCAAGTCGTTAAAGACCATCAGCGGGATCGATCTCGTGGCCCAAGGCTTGCCTGGGACGATCACTGGTACAGTCAACACCGGTGAAACCCCCTCACCCACGGTTACCGTCACCGTGCTACCCGAGTTCCACTCAAATACCAGCGGATCTCGGGCCCCACTCGCAACGACAACCACCAATGCCAGTGGAACCTATACACTGGCGAATCTACCGACACCGGGAACCTATGATCTCAGCTTCTCTGCTGCCGGTTTTAGCGTCGGCCAAGCAGTGGATACTCTTGCCGGAGGCGCGCACGACGACGCAAACACCGTCGTCTTGACCTCCAGCCCCGGTACGATCGCCGGTACCGTCACAGCCGCGGGAGTACCGCTTGGCGGAGTCACGGTAACGGCATCGGGTTCAAACACCAAACTCACCACCACGACCCCAACAAGTGGACCCGTCGGCACCTATACACTGACGAATCTACCGACGCCGGGAACGTATGCCATCACGTTCTCAGCACCGGGATACGGCTCGACCAGTCTCGCTGAACAGCTGGGCCCTGGCCAAAGCCTCAGCAACATCAACATCGCGCTCACCGGTGGTGCTGGAGACGTTGCCGGAACGGTGACAACCACAGGTGGCACGCCTATCGGCAACGCGACGGTGACTGCAGCCGTTGGTACGACGACGGTTACTGCGACAACTGTGACCACGGGGTCGTCGGCCGGAACCTATTTGCTATCAAATCTACCGACGCCGGGAACGTATGCCATCACGTTCTCAGCACCTGGCTACGAGAGTGAAACCCTCGACATCACTTTGGGAACCAATGCGGCAACCTCAGGTTTCAACGCGACGTTGTCTCCGGCTACCGGCACGGTTACTGGTCAGGTCGAAGACACGGCGAACCAAGGCCTAGCCGGCGCCAGTGTCACTCTGACCGATGGGTCCACAACGGTCTCGACCGTAAGCGCCTCGTCACCAGCGGGTGGCTTCGAATTACCCGAAATCACGCCCGGCACCTACTCCGTCACCGCGACGCTCAATGGGTACCAGTCGAATACCGTTCAGGTGACGATCACCGCTGGCAAAACGGTGACCACCCCACCGATCATTCTCACATCATCAACCCAGGCCAGTTAGCATGCGCACGAACATCAACCCTGAACGCCAAGACATCGAGCCAGGACGAGAGGTAATCTTCGTACTCTCCGTCACCAACACCTCGACCGTCATCAGCGGTCATCGCATTCGGGTTCTCGGACTCGATCCAAGCTGGGTTAGCATCGAAGATCCAACGCTTTCGCTGTTTCCTGATGCTACCGGCACGACCAGGATCCACGTCACTCCCCCCCAAGGACTCCCGTCGGGGTCGCGGCAATTCATTGTCGAGGTGGAGTCACTCACACCTCCGATCGAGACCGATCAGGTCGCTGCTGAGCTTGTCATTCCAGCACGCCAAGCCATGCGGATCTCGCTGGATCCGCCAAGCTCGACAGCTGGCAAGGAAGCTCGCGTTGGCGTCGTGGTCAAGAACGAAGGAACCGCCAGCGTCGATGCCACGCTCGAGGGTCATGACGACCCGGCCCAGGTCATCTTTGCCTTCGAACCAGAGACCATCAACCTTGAACCTGGTGAACAGTTCTTGGCGACCGGTCGCCTCCGAGCCAAACGACCCTGGTTCGGGAGCCCGAAAATCCGAAGTTTTTCCATCAAAGCTACCGCGCACGATCAGTCGGTAGCCGCCCAGGGCTCCTGGGTTCAGAGCCCCCGAGTGAGCCGAGGCGTTCTGGCCCTGGTTGGTTTGGTGGTAGTGGGGACCATCTTTGCTGCCGTCATCGCTGGCTCCCTGTCCCAAGTCGTCGACCGCTCGAATGCCAACAGTCAACTCGCCCTCCAGGTGGCCCAAGCTGCCCAAAACAAGGTTGCGACCGGCACCGGGTCGATCACAGGGTTTGTCCGACTGGCAACGAATCAGGCACCAGTTGCTGGCGTTACGGTCGACTTGTATCAGCCATCCAATCTCACGTCACCAGCAGCATCCACGGCAACGCAAACAAACGGGTCCTATCAGTTTGCTTCGCTCGCCCCGGGTTCATATGACCTCTCCTTCACCGGCGCAGGGTTTGCCCAACTCTGGTACCCCGATGCGGTAACCGCCTCCGCTGCCAAGCCGATTTCTCTGTCCAACGGCGCTCACCTTCGTGGTATCGACATCTCCATTGGTGCCCTTCCGGTATCGATAGCGGGCTCGGTGACCGGCCTATCTCCAACTGGAGCCGAACTCGCACTACAACTTCCATCCGCAACGCCATTGGCGTCGGTGGCAGCCTCGCCCTCAAGCGGTGCTTCCGCGATCCCTAACGGAGTGGTTGTGGCCAAGACAACGCTGAATGCATCCGGTACCTTCGACTTTCACAACATCCCTTCACCTGAGACCTATCAACTCGTCCTCACGAAGTCCGGCGATGCCTCGGTCGTGCAGACCGTCACGGTCGCAAGTGGCCAAAGCCAATCAGGCATCGACCTGGTCTTGACACCCGGCAACGGTCTCATCTCTGGGACGGTTCAGGGGCCATCCGGTCCGATCGGCGGAGCGAGTATTATCGCCACGGTTGGTACGTCCACGAGTTCAACGGTATCCCTTACCAACAACCCAAACATTGGAGACTTTACCGTCCAGGATCTCGCAACACCGGCCAACGTGAGCCTCCAAGTCAGCGCTCCAGGGTTCGCCACGCAGACCCTGAGTGTGACGCTGGCTCCGAATCAACATGCGACCGGCATCGTGGTGGATCTTGAACCTGGTGTTGGGTCAATCACCGGCGTCGTCACCACCCCGTCGGGGACCCCCGCTGGCGGCGTCAACGTCACCGCAACCTTTGGATCCAAGACGCAGACGACGGTCACGGCGAGCACGGGAACCGTTGGCGCGTACCAGTTGGCCAATCTGGCGGTACCGGGCACCTATACCATCACGTTTTCGCGTAGCGACCTGCTCAGTCAGACGATCGTCGTCCAACTTACCGGTGCAACACCAACCGCGAGCGGCATCAATGTCTCGATGATTGCGAGTACAGCCTCCATGTCCGGTGTGGTGTCTCAGACTGGCGGACAAGGAATTGGCAATGCAACGGTAGAACTTGTCTCCGGCACCGCCACATATTCGGTGCAGACCGCCGCCGACCCGGTGGCCGGATCATACGTCATTACCGGCATTACACCAGGGACCTACACGCTCAACTTCACCAGGACTGGCGGGCTGCCGGTGTCGACCATCATCACCTTGACGGCTGGCGAAAACCTGACCCGCAACCAGCAACTGTCCCCAGCCGCGGGCATCACCGCGCAGGTCGTCAACGCCTCATCTGGACAACCCATCCCTGGGGCTACCGTCAACCTCTATTTCACTGCGAGCTATAGTCCAGGTTCTCCAGCTCTCAGTACTGCAACCACCAACGCCAACGGCGACTTCACCTTCCCGAACCTTGAGGCCCCTCAGTCGTACTTGGTGACGATTGCCTATCCAGCGGGGAGTACTCCAGAAGCCTCGTATAACGTAACAACACAGGAGGGCGTGACCGTGTGTGCTACCAACGGATCAACGACAACGAGCGGCTGTGAGATTCAGCTGACGGTGGCGGGGTAATGATGTCGCTACCAATCAACCTTCACGTTGACGATATCCTCCTGGCGCCAGGAGAGCCTACGCCTATCACCGTACAGATCGAGAACCTGGGCGACGACCCAATCGATCTGACCCTCAGACTCTGGGGGGTCGAATCTAACTGGTGCCATTTCCCAACGGAACCCGTGACCGTGGCCGGAGCTTCAATGGTCGAGGTCACCCTCATCATCACGGTTCCAAGAAGCTACCCGGCATCAACGCTGCCGGTGACGTTGAGCGCCACCCCGGCGGTGGTGGGTGCCAGTAGCACCACAGCGAACGTTACCATTGCTCAGCATGCGAGCTTCATCATCACCATCGGTGATGCCCGAACCCTCTCAGCCCGTCTTGACCCACCTGAGATTGATGGACGCCATATTGGAATCGCCTCAGTCATCATCCGCAATCGTGGATCGGAACCAGAACGATATGTGCTAGCGGGAAAGACGGCCGGTCAGCGCCTCTCTATCCAGTTCGATGATCCAACGCCGGTGGTCCCGCCTGGTCAAGAGAGCGCCATCAAGGCAACGATTCGCACCAAACGGCGCCTAACTGGAGCCATCCAACGACATCCGTTCGCCGTGGTGGCACAGGGACGATCCCATCCGGTCGAACTCACCGGTGCCTTTTCCTCCCATCCAACCCTTGGCACCAAGACAGCGAAAATCGCTGCCCTGCTCGCGGTATTACTTGTGTGGGGCGCCCTAGCTTCGATCGGAATTACGGCCTTCGACGCCGGCCTGCACCGTAAGGCCGTTGCCGCCCAGACGATCCCGAGCCCAACGGCACAACCCGTCAAGACTAAAACTAGCAATGTCAGTAAGCCATCCACGACCTCGACCCCATCGACGGCCAAGACCTCAAGCCCGTCGTCGACGACATCAACCAACTCATCCTCCGTTTCGTTGACCGGAACCGTCAAAGGTGCCTCCCCAGGTGGAGTGCAGGTCAGCGCCACTCCAGTAGCAGCTACCGCTCCGGCCATGGCTGCCAATCAGTCCGGCTCCACCTCGTCGACCGATGGCATGATCTATGCCAATACGACTACTGCAAGCTTTAACGCGGCCGCCCCCAGCGACCTTGGCCCAACCATGAGCACGTACACCGCCCCTGACGGCGCCTTCGTCCTCAACGGACTCAAACCCGGGGTCAGTTACCTTGTCACCTTCTCTAAGCCAGGCTTCACCACCCATAAGGTCCTGCTCTCCCCGGCCAACAAGGGACAACAAATCCAACTGAACGCCTCGCTGGTGCCTGGCACCGGTTCTCTGAGCGGTACGGCCTATGGACCGTCAGGACCGCTTGGTGATGCGCTCGTCTCTGTCTCCAACGGTCTCCTCAACTTCACCACTCACACCGCCTCCGTGGGCTCAGGTGTCGGTAGCTGGTCGATCTCGCAGATATCCACTCCGGGCACCTATCTGATACAGGTATCCGCCACGGGGTACGGCACCCAAGTCCAAACTGTAACCCTCGGCCCATCTGGCTCCCAATCGAACATCGCCACCCATCTCAGCGCCAACGTAGGGTCGATCACGGGTGTCATCAGCTCGGCTACCACTAACGCTCCGCTTGGCGGTGCCCAAGTTACCGCCACCAACGGACAGCAGACCTACTCGGCCACCACCTTCACCGTTGGGAAGGTCGGCGCCTATGACCTGCCCAATCTCGCCATCCCCGGCCATTGGACCGTGACCATTGGCGCTCCTGGCTATCAAACCCAAACCGAAGCTGTCGACCTCACCGGCAACACCACCGTCAACACGGTCCTCTCGCAGTCGGGAGGCAACCTCACCGGAACCATCGGCCTTCCGAGCAACGCTGGTAAGAACACGACAAACACCATCGGGCTCACCCTTACGGCTGGCTCGACGGTGTACAAGACCCTCAGCACCTCGCGCACTGCCAGCTCCACGACGGTTGCCTATCAATTCCCCCAGGTTTCACCTGGCGTTTACACCCTGACCGCCGAGGGTTACGGGTTCACCACCGTCTCTACGAACGTCACACTAACGGCTGGCACCACCACAACAGCAAACCTTACGCTCGCACTGGCCTCTAGCACCGCACTCGATAACGCCACCATTACCGGAACCGTCACCGGTGTTGGTGGTCAAACACTGCCCTCTGTTCCGATCGAGCTCGACGGCAACCAGGTGACGACCACCAATGCAAGCGGTGCCTACTCGATCCAAAATGTCGCCCCTGGGGTCGCCACGATCACCGCCATTGGAACTGACATTACCACCAACAACCCAAATGGTTATACGACTGGCTCACAGCAAGTTGATGTCGGCTCCGGTGCTACCGTAACCGCGCCAACCATTGCCCTCGATGCCCTGGCTTCAGTCACTGGCCAACTGCTTGACTCGTCACTCAACGAGCCGATTGGTCAGGTACAGGTCCCTGGCTGTACGCCTAACTCCACCGCCTCGGTCAGCCTAACGCAAGGTGGAAAGGTCATCAATACCAATAGCGTCCCATCAACGGATGTCTATAGCTTTGACAAGGTGACTCCGGGCAGTTACGTGCTGAAAGCCAGCGCGCCCTGTTTCGAGCCCACCCAGGTGGCCATCGATATCGCAAACGGCCAAAGCCTCACGCAACAGATCGATCTCAGCACCACCCCAACCTACTCGATAACGGTGGAACAATTCGTGACCTCCTCAGGTGTTGCAACCCCGGCACCAGTTCTAAGGGCATGTGTTACGCTGTCATCCAAAACACCCGGCGCTTCAGGATCCTCGTCGGCTACTGATGCGAACGGTATTGCTACATTCGCGAACCTAAGCGTCGGAGCCGTCTACTCGGTGATCATCGATCAGTACGCTGGCACCAACATTAGTTGTACATCGCCTGGGTCATCAACCCCCATTGCTACTCAAAAAACCTCCTTCACGGCCGAACCTAACGGAACCCAAGCGACCGTCTTCGTAGCGCCAACGTTTACCTCGTTGGCGGTAACGCTCCAGTTCCCTTACGTCGACTATTCATCAAATAACGGCTCATTCGTGGACTGCCGATTCGCCGCCAGTTCTAGCAGTGTTTCTGTTTCGGCAGCCTGCCCTTCACTGTCCGACCTGACCAGCAGCACATCCGTATCGTTGAACGCTATCGATGGCTACCAATCATCACAGGCACAGACCACCACCATCACCGGTCAACCAACCAAAGCTACCGATGGAAGCTACAGCTGGAGATTCCCTGCAATTGACTTCGTCCACGTCCTCTCAGGCTCTGCCTCATTGACGGTCACCGCGCCTGGATTCGAAACCTTCTCCCAGACGATCTCATTGCCAACCACCGGTCAAAGCTCGACAATCAATGAACTTCTCACGCCGACACCAGAGCAGGTCACCATCCACGCACCTTCGTCGCTCTCGCTCTCAGTGACGCCGAATGCGCTCGTGCCAACGTCCTACAACACGCTCCACCAGTCCACGACCATCGCGATCAACGCGATCAACGCCAGCAACGACACCTACCGATGGACCGACGACCCTGCCACCGGCCACCCCAGCGGTTACGCCGAACCGGGCATTTACCAAGTGACCGGTACCGGATCCGGCATCTGGCTCGTTCCAGAGACCGTCACCATCCCCGTCTGCACCAGCTCCTCGCTGTGTCAGACCACACTGAATCTCACACAAACGTCGCTGACCATCACTCCTACTGATCTGCCATCCTCGTCAACAGCCAAGGCTACGTTGCTCTGCGTCCAAAGCTCTACGAGCACAACAACGCTCGCAGCCGATGTTGGCTTCGTAGGCGGATCCGCCGAGTTCTACGGCCTCGGATCAGGATCGTCAAACGTCACGCCGGCATGCTCAGGCAAAGGTGACAGCCTTGAGTATCAGATCACCCTCGACAACGTCTTGACCTATCGGTCATCCCTGTTCTCCCTAACAACGACTGACGTCACGAGAACGCCAACGCTCACCTACATCGAGGGCACACTTTCGGGTGAACCTTACAGTAAAGGTCCTACCAGCCCCCTCGCCAATGTCACCGTCTACATCTGTGACAACTCCACTACTTCTTGCACTAACTCGAATGATCTCGCGGCCGGCACCACCGACACCGTGGGTGGGTTTATCGCCCCAGCAGCACTAAGCCAGGGGAGTCCAGACCTCACAACCTCAACCTCATATGCGGTTGGCACATCAGCGTCCGCCTACCAACAACCAACCACTACAACGGTGTCGGCGTGCTCTTCAAGCTCATGTACCCCGACACCGATCACGCTGATCGCAAACCCGGTGGTCCAGCAGATAACTGTCTCCACCGGTACGAGCGCTGTCAACGTCACTATTACCCCGACGACAACATCCTCTGGGGCCACAGCTACGGGAACTACAACGAGCGAGAGCACCTGTGCATCGTCTTCTTCTGGAACAACGGGAAGTTGTTCAGCGACCTTTACCCTGACCCTTGCGCCTACGCAGTGGACCTTCCAGGTGTCAGCAACAGGCTATTCGAGCGCAATCCTGGGACCAATCACCTATGAGCCAGGTGACAACCCAGGTCCACTCTCAGTCACGTTAACCCAAGAAAACTCAACGGTTTCAGGCACCGTAACGGTGGCTCCCGACGCCAATAGTCAGTCGTCAACTCCGATCGCCAACCTCGAACTTACACTTAGCAGCACCTCCTCAGCCAGCTTCACACCAGAGACCGCCAAGACAGATTCGAATGGTGCGTATATCTTCCAGACTCCAGTACCGACCGGAACCTACTCCATCAGCGTGCCATCCTCATCAGGCTACCTTGAGCAGTCATCGGTTAGCTTTACAATAACCTCGTCCAATCCAACGGTTGAAAACTTCTCCGTCTACGCGGCATCTGAGTCATTGAACGTATACCTTAGCTCCCCACCAGATGTGAGCACAGGCGACTTAGCCGGTGCAGCCGTCACGCTGACGCCAACAACCTCTAGCGGTACGCCCGTCTGCCCGCAAGGCAGCGATCCGCTCCTCGGCTACCCAAGTACTGCCGAGCAGAGTGGCACAGCCACTGCCGCGTCCAGTGGTTCGCCGGGACCCTATGCAAACTTTGCTAGCCTCACCCCCGACGTCTACAGTATCGCCGTGACAGGGGCGGACATTCCGACCCAACCTTCCCCTCTCCCAACGGTAACTCTCTGTCCGGGAGAAACGAGCGCTAGCACCAACGTCACCGTCAACCAAGGTGATGTCACCGGTACCGTCACCGACACAAGTCTGGCCGCCAACACTTCAGTCACCGTGACGATCACCGCGACTCCGACTACCGCTAGCTCCTCGGCTCCAACGCTGACCACGCCCTGCACACTAAGCAGCACCGCTAGCTCAGCATCCTGCAGTTACACCCTCAAGTACCTGGCGTATAACACCAGCTACGCGATCACTCCCAAGGCAACTGGGTACACCTTCAGCCCGTCCCCATCCTCTCAATCGACATCCTTCACGCCCTCAAGTACAACTCCGACGTATCCACTCAACTTCACCGCTTCGGCCTCGTAGTCCTCTACGTCTATGCACCAGTGAGTGAATCGCCAAACTGGTGTCACGGACGTGGAGAGGCATAGGAGGTTGTCCTCAAAGTCGCAGAACTGCTTACGAGAGGTCCCGGTGAACCTGCCTTCCACACACCATCGCAAGCGCGCCAAACACCCGATCAACCTCGAGGGCAACAATCGCTACCGAGGGTCCAAACGATCAGAAAACGCTCCGGCCCAGGCTGCCGTCAGGCCAACCGACAGCAAGTCTTGGCCGCTATGAGCAGCTAATGGGCCAAGATCACAATCCCAACAACCAGCATCGCCACGGTTCCTATCGCCCCGATCACAAGTGGCAGGATCATCCGCTCTTCCGGTTCGGGCTCGGGTTCTGGCTCGGGTTCTGGTTCCGGTTCGGGCTCGGGTTCTGGCTCGGGTTCTGGCACTACAAGCTTTGGAGCTGGACGGAGCTCCGCCCCGCAACGAATGCAGATTCTCCGAGTCAGCGCGTTGCGTTCGTCACATTGTGGGCAGCCGATGGTAGCGATCGCTTCGCGTCCTCCAGCACCGGGCAACCGGCGCAGACCAAAGGATTGCCCAAGATCTTCGCCGCCTGCCGCACGCGAGGCCTGTGCCCAAAACAACGGATAGTCGCAGTTGCGACAAAAGGCCTCCGCATCTCGACCCAAGTCATCAAAGTAACTTTCAGCTCCGCAGTTTGGACAGGTAACATCAATACTCATGCCGCACCTCCACATCCTGACGAGTGACAATCGGCATACAACAGGTCCCCAGTCAACCATTCGCGGATTACCCTGCAATCGGCGCCAGAGGCAGGCACGCTCCTAGTTAGCAAATCGAATGTCTTCACAATCGACCAAATCCGACGCTCCAGCGAAGGCGACGTTCTTAGTTTCAATGTCAGCATCACAATCCCATCTCAGTTGATCTGCACCGGTGTGCCGATGATGGCGGCGGGTCCAGAGCTTTGTACCTGGACCTGTGAACCTTTGACCTGGGTGGAACCATCTGATTGGACAGAGAGTGAGCCAGTTGCAGCGATCGAAATCGTTGCACCTTTCAGCTCAAGGGCCTGGTTGGCCTCGACACTGATGGACGGACCCTTCATCGATATCGCACCACTGCCACTAATGCTCACAGTAGCACTGCCCACCGTGAGCTCAAAAGGCGTATTGCTGGGTACCGTGAGGGAGAGCTTGTCCTTACCCAAGTGAATGAGGTTCTTCCCACCACTCAGTGCCAACTCGATTGCCTCTGTATCCGGTGTCGTTCCATCAAGAAACTTGATGTAATGCCCGAGCCTCGACTGTAGCGCCCTGGTTTGCACCTTCCCATTCTGAATCTCGGGGGTCGGAATCACCGATTTGGACCCATAGAGGCCCCCAATAACCACCGGCAACCGTGTGTCGCCGTTTTCAAAGGCGACAAGCACCTCGTCGTTAACCTCTGGGACGAAGACCGCACCCCGCTTATCGCCACCGCCGATGCCAGCTAACCTTGCCCACGCACTCTCGTCCTTAGAAGAAAGGCCGGGAAATCGGACTTTGACACGACCCTGGTTGTTCGGATCGTTGATGTTGGTCACTTGCCCAACGAGAAGACCGGGGTGTGAAACAATGGAGCCGTTCACCCCTCCACCAGCTCCCACCAAGCTGGACTGACCCCTCCAACGGTCACCGCAACGGAAACGTAGTAGGGAACCTCGATGTGGCCGATAGACGAAATCGACACCGGTCACTGGATACTGCCCACTCAGCGGTCCTGCACCCGAGACGTCGACGGTGTCGAGTAGGCCGATACTCACGGTTCCATCGACAACTCCCCAAGCCTCCACTGAGGCTGCTGCCTGGCGATCGAGCAGAACTTGACTCAGCGTTTTCGCCTCTTCTTGGGTCTTGGCGCCAACCGACGAGGTGAGGATAGTGGCAGAACCATAGGCGGATCCCGGATCAGCCGCCACATCAGCAAGTTTCGAACTAGCCAGGACAGCCTTCGTGGGTTTTGACGCCTGTCCGGTAACGATCTGCTGCTCATCACGATTCCAACCGTCAACCGTCACAGCGTCAGCATGATAGCCGCTGGCTCGTACCGAGAACGATCGAAGCGTTGTGCCGAGTGCGAGCTTGACACTCGTGCCATCCGTTGGCGTCGAAAAGTGCAAGACCTTACTCTTGACCCACCACGAACTTCCGGTACGCCAAGCGAGTTCGTTGAGTAAGCCCAGATTCGTATCCACTTGCATGAGATAATCGATTTTGGGGAGCGTGCCTGAAACCGAAGCCGATAGGCCAACCGCCTCCGCAAGCCCTTGGACCACCGTCTCGACGTCCGAATTGAGATAGGTAGTAACTGCCGACATGCGACCAAGCCGATGGCTCTGATCATGGGCGACGATCAAGAGCTCCGGTTGCTCCCCCTCGCGCTGATCGCAGCCAACCTCAGTCACCTCACCCTCAAAGAGGGGTGATGATCCGCCAGGAATCGTCAGCGTGATCGCACTGCCAAGCTTGGCCGAGCCCTTGGCCAATAACGAATAGCCCGGATCAAGAAAGCGCAGCGTCAAACGACCAGGACGCGACACCACGAGTTCAGCTCGGGCCTCAAGGAGCGCACCTTGCCAGGCGGCGGCAAGGGTCGCACCACCCAATTCAATCTTTGGACTGACGAGAACCGCCATCGTCAGGGCTGCTCCGGTATGGCAAGCAGAGAGCCGGGGCGCAATGCCAACGGATCTTCGATCCCGTTCGCCTGCGCAATCACCCGCCAACCCGTTGCATCACCAAGATGGACGGCAGCAATCCGATCGAGTGTCTCGCCAGGTTGTACCCGGTGCACCCGATGCGGCCTCGGCGTTCCAGACGTTGGGTTCTGAGGCCCGAACGCCATGTCCTCCTCGTACTGTGCTAATACAAGGCCTGCCCGAGCCCGTAGCGGTGTTCCTGTCGAGGAAAAATACTCAAAGGCAAGGTCAACCGAGGCGACAACTGCCTTAAACGAATGAAAATCACCCCAATGGAACACGACCCACTGTGGCCTGGCGTTATTGGTGGCAGAACTTGACCCAGGGAGCTTGGTATCTACCTCCAACAAGCCCACCAACTTTGACGTATAGGTCGTCACCGCCTTACCAGTGTCAGTGGTGTCAAAGAACAGCGTTAACCGCAAAATGCCTGTTCCTGATCCCGAGTATCGAAGGGTTGGCGTTACCCCACCCGGCATCGGATCGCTGCTCCAGTTATTTTTCAACTGGAGCTGCAATTCCGCAGGGTTAAAAAGGCATGGGATCTTCTCATTACCTTCAGTCTGAAGGAACGCCTTCGAATCAGCCGAACTCATACCATGCTTCTTTCAAAACCAGACACCGACAACACCGAGGCCCTCCTCTGACCACAAGTTCCATACTGACTACCACACTTCCCACGTGGCAACAGGAACTCGTATTGGGTCTTCACGGGTGGGGTTACTTCTTTCGCTCGAGCTTCTCGTATTGGAGGGTGATGGTCTCGGTGGCGACATCGTTGGCCGAGGCCTCGAGGCTGGCGAACTCGATCTTTGAGGGCCAGGCGTCGTAGAAGTTCCAGCGAGCCGTCTCAGCGAGGGCTGAGTCATAGACGACGATGGAGCCGTGCCGACGGGGCTTGTTGCGGTTATTGACGGCCATGCCCTTGGTGCGTAGGTCGTTGAACCACTTCCAGATGTCGTCGTTGGCGACGTCAAGTGGGGCGACGCGCTTCATGGTGAGCTCACCGTTCCACTTTGGTTTGCTCATCACCTTGTGCTGGACAAGTTGGCCCTTTTGGGTACGCTCGTTAAAGTCGGCGACCTCGATCTCGACATTGAGGCCATCGATACTGGTGACGTTGGTGACGAACACGCTATCGATCTCGATGTAAAAGTTCGTCGTCGTTAACGGGTCGTTCTTGAGCAGATTGAACTGTGCCATTGGTAGGTACTCCTAGTCGTGTTGGGTAGCTAGCTTGCTACTTGCTTCTTTTGGCTGATACGGAAGATGACAAACTCGGCTGGCTTCACCGGTGCGATACCGACCTCGACCACAAGCCTACCTTCGTCGATGGACTGGGGTGGGTTTGTCTCGGCATCACACTTGACGTAGAAGGCCTCCTCTGGTGAGGCACCAAAGAGGGCGCCATCTTGCCAGAGGCCGGTGAGAAAGGCGGTGAGAGTTCTCGTGACCCCCTCCCAGAGGCTCATATCATTGGGCTCAAAGACCGCCCACTGGGTGCCATCGAGGATGGTGGTCTCGACCATGTTAAACAGCCGGCGAACGCTGACATAGCGCCAGTCGCTGTCTGAGGAGAGGGTTCTTGCTCCCCAGATCCGGATGCCTCGGGTGCCAAAGGGGCGGATGCAGTTGATGCCAATCGGGTTCAACAGCGACTGTTCGTTCTTGGTGATGGGGCGCTCGACATCGAGGCAGCCTCGGATGGTGTCGTTTGCTGGTGCCTTCCACACACCTCGGGTCTCGTCGGTGCGGGCCCAGACCCCGGCGATGTGACCACTCGGGGGGACGAAGATCTCGCTCTGGCCGTTGGTGCCAGCTGGGTTCTCGACCTTGATCCAGGGATAGTAAAGGGCGGCAAAGGCCGAGTCGTACATGGCGACATCTGAGCGCCACTCCTTGATCTGTTGGACACTCATGCCTGGCGGGGCGTCAAGGATCGCCATGCGATTGCCTTGGAGTTCGCAGTGGCCAATGAGTGCGGTCTGTACTGCCTTCCACATCGCTAAGTCGACGGTACCATCGGGACGAGTCGCTGCGGTGACGAGGTCTGGAACCATAACCATGGTGACCTCATCGGCGAGGGAAAGGCCGTTGATGCCGGTGCGGGCGGTCTCGGAGCCGGTGAACTTCTTGCCAGAGACCGGGACCGGCAGCGGAGCGGGGGCCACGAGTGGATAGGTGCCGGGCTTCATCACCTCAATCATGGTGGACAGATCGACGTCGTCTTTGAGGTCGAGGGCGACCTTGACCTTGGTGGAGGTCGCATTCACGACGGTGGCGACGTTGTGGTCACCAGGCGAGAGGGTGAGATCGGTAAAGGACTCGACCTGTTCGCCGTTCATCAAGACGTCAAGGTCAAAAGGAGAGGGACCATCATCGTCGGACTCAGCCGAACGAACCACGACGGTCACTGGAGCACCAGGGTCGATACTCTCGATCGTCAACGGCATGCCAAGGGCTCGGTCAGCAGCTGGCAGAGCGACGCGTGAGGGTTCGTTGGCTGGCTCGGTGTTGGGGACACGAACAATGTAGGCGATTGAGCCTCCGTTTTGGAAGTAGCCATAGACCGAGAGTGGCAACATGTAGCCATTGACGAAGCTGCCGTAGAGCTCTTCGAACTGGGTCCAGCTAGTAACCAGTCGGGGCTTGGTGCCCTCAGGGTCTGTAGGGTCATCAGTTGGTGCACGCTCGGTAAAGCCAACGAAGGCCGCGATGGCGGTCGCCGCTGCGCTCAGGCTCTTTTGGGCTGATGGGACCTCTTCGACATAGACCCCAGGGGCGGTATAGGTAGGCATGGCTTACAAACTCCTCTTCTTGACGGCACTCACTTTGACGGCAATAACTTTAACGAAACTCATTTCGACGGCACTGTTGTTGACAACGCTCTTCTCGAGGGTGATCAGCTAGGTGATACTCAACTCGGTGGTACTTAACTCGGTGACACGACCCATCGATAACGGTTTGACCGGTATCGAATCCCAACGACACAGGGGTGACTTTCGTAGAACTCCTTAGGAAACGAGTACCAGCCTTGGTTAACCGATCTGGCCCTGGGTCTTTGGCACAAGCTTGGGCTCGTTTGCACCAGCTCTCGTTCGTTTGAACTGATGAGCGCTGCTAGCGCCAACCCACCGGCTTCGATCTCGCGATCGAGAGACCACCCAATAACCAACCGCTGCTCTATCCCCTAGAAAGTGTCACGAATACCAACCCATAAACCAGCGATTGGTCTGGAGGATACCCGGCTGCTCCCCCTCGCCTTGCGCTTGGCGTAATTATTCTATCTGAACTGCGAACCTTTGTCAACCAAATTCCGCTCGTAATCAGCTGAACTGGCAGATACGACTGAGATGACAGGCGACCAATGATCGCCATAGCGCACATGTTCCATGTGAACCACAGACGCTGTCATGAATCCAGGCAATCCGCCTGGCTATCTACGGCCGCTTGAGAATCCAAACTCAAGGGCTCACTATCATCGATACTTTATCCAGGTACTGCCGAATCGCCCTTCACGCCGAGGCAAAGTGCGCCCTGCTTCTAGGGCATAGGCCCACAGCACTCGATGGGCACCAACTTGAAAGGGGCGATCCGCACCGCCACGGCAGTCGGTGAACCAACCAAGTTTGTCGCCCGGCACGGTGACGGGACACTGGGCGAAGAATTGAGCTCAGCAAAGATGGCAGCAATGGTCGAACTAGCCAATCCGCTGCCAGTCTCGCGCTCACCTTCGAGCCGGGTGTGCGGCGCCCTCCATCGCCTGCCTTGAATCGTCACCCGATCACGAACGCGCCTTGTCAACGTCGACAACCTTAGGATTTAGTAGACATCTGACTCGCTTGGCGCTGACTCATGCAACCCTATCGTAGGGACGAGTCTGTGGTTCACCAACGCAGAGTGCTATCACGCCAAGGGCTCGAAGCCTATCGAGGACCGAAGCAGTGCCTTCTCAGAGTTGTAGCTCGACGAACATGTAGATATCCATCCAGCGGAGTGGCCTGGCTAACACACCCGCTCTTGAAGGACAGGGGAACAGCCACGGTAGCCAACCCCGAACGTCAACCGACTCGCGCAAACAACGATCCTGCTCGCTGAGTTAGCGACGTTTAACTTACTACAATCATTTCGTAGCAGGTGCAGCGGGCAAAAGGGTTGAAGTTCTTCAGCTACTTCAATGGCTCGATATCAATGGTTGTAGCGCGGAGCCTGAACAAGGGCAAGGGCAACGATGCCGAGCAGTGCGACACCCAGGGCAATGACAACCGTCACCGCTAGCCAGCTGTTTGAAAAAGTGAACGTGAATGTCAGGGCGTTGAGAAACCGGTTAGTCAGATCGATGGGACTACTCAGCGGTCGTGGCTGCTCCTGGCGAATACCCACATACGATCCAACGATAGCCAACACACTCACTGAAGCGATAACGATCCGCAGGAGTTGTGACCGGAACCACCAGAGCGCAAGAACGATGACCGGGACCAACAGAACCAACTTCGTCATCGTGACGACCACCACACCGCCACCGAAGGGAGCAATCTGGCCAGTTAATGGCGCATAACCAACCCAACCAGCCAGGCTATCCGAAAATGCCAGGCCGACCAAGATCGATAAGAGCCATACGGCCAACACGAACCACACCAGCCACAACCCCAACCTGGGACTCGAGCTGTCGCTCATCCTTGAATCCTGCTGCATGAACCGACGTTTCATCATCGTTTAAACTCCGCTCAAAGACAGGACAATTGGTTTGCCGACGTTCTCGCCTAGGATTAGCGAGTCTATCGTATCCACGAAAAGTCTTCGTCATTAGGAAAACTCACAAAGTCAAGCAGTGTCTCGGCGATCCAGACGTAGTCATCTCAACAACCACCACGACTGCATACCTGCTAAGGAGCGAGCTCGTGGTGGATGAACTGGGCGCCACGGCCGTCGTTGATTCGCTTGGCGATTCTCCTATCCGATGATGTGAGCCCAGTGGGCGTACCAAACTGCTCCCCGATCAGAGCAGTTACCCAGCCGTCCCGCTCTCTGTGGCAGAGGCACTGGATACCTCTTCGATCGGACCTGCTCCATGAGGTGCAACGCAAAGCGCACCTCGGTGGCGCCAAAGGACTACATCCCTCACTCGCTAGAACTACTGCCAGCAGGCAGGCGTGCTTCAACTCGCGATCATCGCACCGGCTTCTCATCACCGCTTTCCTTCACACCGCGCCATTTGACCTCGTATATTCTCGCATAACGTGCAACAGAGTCTGAAGGCTTCGGTCGGGTCGCAGATACGACGATCATCTCGGCTATCCCAGTCTCCAACCGTAATTCTTACGCCGAGATGGCTTGGTCAAGTGCGATTCCCTGGACCAACGGGACCTGGCTGCTACGACGTGTGAGTCGCATGGTCTCGGGCCCGATTGTGAGCGTAAGCAGACAACAGCGTGTAGTGCTTGAATGGTCCGCGTCACAATAGTTCGCCACCTTAGAGCACCCCTGTTCGCTCAGCCCACTGACCGTCGGCCCTTCCTCAGTCATCAACATCGAGGTGGTGACCGAGTAGACCTTCTGGACCAGTCGATCCCGCATTTCTCTCGGACCATCGGTAGCTCTTCTAGCACCCCCTAGACAACGACAATTGAGGTGCGCTAGACTGAGCGCAAAATGAGGCGTACGGCCTCGAACGATAGCTAAGGGGATGTTTGCATGGCGAGTAGCGTTCAGCCAGAAGTAACCGAGGCGCAATCGAACGAAGACAGGTTCGTCGAGACCTTTGAGATCGTCCCGCGAAGAGGGCTCATCATTGCCGCCGTCTGGCTCATCGGGCTGGTGGTCGCACTCCTTGCCAACACCATGTGGGCGGTGGACTTCTTTCACGTAGTCTCCGGAGCCCTCTGGACCGCGATCGACCTCTTTGTTGGTTTCATCGTCGGTCCCATTCTCGGCAAATTGTCGATCCCAGCCCGAGCCGAGTTCTCCAAGCGATTCATGCCGAAGATGATCGTGCTCATGCCAACCCTCGTCATTTCGACACTCGCAGCCGGCATCCAGCTTGCGCGCATTGATGGCTATTTAGTCCCAAGCTCACCGGGTCATCCGTGGGTAGTGGCGTCGTTCTTCGTCGTCGGCATCATGACACTCGTTGCGATTGGTTTTGTTGAGACCGCCAATATCGCAGTTCTCTTCGAGCTCCGTAAACAACCTCCCAACGGGGAGCTGTTAGCACGCCTAATGCGCCGGTTCATCTACACCGCAGCCATCACCGGCGTTATGCAGGTGGCGACGCTCATCATCATGACAAGGCTGGCCTCGCTGTGATGGAAACCGATCACAAAACACCCAACGTTTACGATCGCTCGCTCCCACCAATCCCCTTGCTCTGCGAGCTGTCCCTCGCTGCCACCATCGCATCTGCTATCATCCTCGCGATCGCGTTGCCTAGAGCCCCGCACCTACTGGCTCCGGTGCTCCTGGCGATTGCGGCTTGGGTATTAATCGTTGTCGCAGCCGTCATGGTGGCCACGATCCGGCCGTTCAACTACCGAATCTTTAAAATGGTGGGTCTGCGTCAGCTCATCGCCGAGCTCATCATCGCCGGCATGCTCGAGTTCGTCTTCCTGCGCGACCACCTCCCGACAGGACCACTCGTGGTCTTCTCGATCCTGGTCGGCTCCTTCTCGATCTCGGTTGCACTGCTGATGGGCTTCCAGGTCGCACGCTGGCAGGAACCCCGCTAGCGTCTCAGGCACGAGGCAAGCCTTCATGGTCTTGTATGCAGGCGAGCGAACACTACAGCTGCCAGCGTTGCTTGTGCTTTCAGGGCAAGCGCAAGGAGTCGTCGCATACGCCATGCAACCGTTGAGCAGACGAATATGCATGGACATCGTCATCTGAGGACTTTTGCCTCTCATCCGATGGGCATCTACGCTCACCATGCAGCCGCGTACATCCCTTTGTGCGTGCGAACCGATCTGGGGCCAAGAGGTCTACCCAGGGTGGAGACTCAGCGCAGCGACAAGGCCGACGCTACGGGCCAATGGCATTGGCGCCACGCGATGTTGACATGGCACGCTACAGCTGGTTGACCATTGAGGTCGCCAGCAGTATGCGTTCCATCGAGATACTATGGATACGCACACCACCACCATCAGACTTCGAGGCCCGACCGCCGAGGCGCCTGAGGTATTCGCCAAAGCTGACAACCAGTCAGTCGGTCTCCGAAGCTGTTCGGCAAGCTGTTGTCGAACACATCCGTGCTCGCCGAGCTGACCCAGAGTTCCCCAAGCGCCTGCACCATCTGCTCGATTCACAGCGTGATGTGTTCGAAAGGCTCGACGATCTTTGGTCAACTACTTGGGCCTCGGCGACTATCTACCGATCGTCGAGTTGATCCTCGGCATCAACGGCGAGTGGTTGGGCAAAGGTGTTGGGATCGCTCTGGCTGCCTCAGTCCTTGCAACCCCTCAGGCTTCGTTCGGTGGTATCCAGTCCTATCCGGAGCTCAAGCGCAAGGCAGCCGTGCTGCCGGAGCACTCGATCAAGAACCATCCGTCTCTCGACTCCAACAAGCGCGGCCTCCACCGCGAGTGGATGTTTATCACGATCAATAGCCGTACGTAGACCTTGGAGGACCCAGATGAGATCATCCCAATGATCATCCGTGTTGCGTCTGGCGAAATCAGCACCAAGGAGTTCACTGAACGGGTCGCCTTGAACATCGAGGAGTGATTCTTCGGCTCGGACTGGAATCGTCAGTTCCTGCGTCCTTCCTGGACAGGAGCTTGAAGGGTGGTGATGAAGCTTTGAGACCTGCTTTCAGTCAAACAGACATAGCTCAACAGCAAGAACACCTGTTAGCCATCCTGGCAAGACCGGTTCGAATCCGGAGCGATCGAAGGTGCGCGTCGCAAATTCAGGAACACTTGCCCAGTCTGAGCGGCGCTCGTTGGAACCTCAATGAAGCGGAGGCAAGCTTAAGGGTAAGTGTCTTGCGCAGCAACGGAGACTTCGCTAGGTACCGCCACTTCGGGGGCTCATCGGAATTTCAGGTAGTCCACTTTCCTTAGGACCCACAAACCAACTAACCAGAGCGAACCCTGCGCCAAAACCGCGAGATCTCCATGATAATCCTCATGCGAAAAGGAACTTTTTTATTCAACACTCGTTGTGGGATGATACCGCTGGGTCCTGGTTTGCCAGGGCCAGCCTCAAGTGCTGCTCGCCGATTGCTCTCTTCTTGCCTCATTCGCTCGATTTTCCTCTGCCTACGCCTGCTCCACATGTCTTTTACACCTCGCTAGCTGTGCACTCTATCACAGGGATCTTTGGACAGCGCAGGCCAATTACTGCACACCTGACTCTCGTTGGGATAGTGTTTCGCTGGCAAACACTCGACATCAGCACGAGCCCTCACAATCGATGAACCAGTACCCTGCGCTAGGCCTGGGTATCGTTGCCAAAATATACTACCATAACCCAGGCTTACGGTATGAAACCCTGGCCAGCGCACTGAGCAACGAGAATGCTTTTCTCCACACACGTCCGTGGGCGTAGCGCGCGAAATCCAACAGTCGGTGTGGTTCCTTTGGGCCCTGGCATCCCAGAATCGATACCCAATTTGGTGACCCCTCCCGCTGTACCATGGGAACATTCTGCAAAGCTCCTTGCTAGAGTGCACTACGAGGTCCACCAACATCGATGATCACCTCGAATGAGTTTGCAATCCGACCCACCCTTTGGGAAAGACTGGCTAGGCATTGCCCTTGATGATCGAATAGTTGACTCAAAGTAGACGATCTGAGCGCCCATACAACCGACAATTCCGCCTTCTCATGCCACGAATGCTCCCGCATAGGGCTACGATAGGTCCCAACGGGTCCCATCGATAGACGTTAAAAACTGCAGATCAGGTCATGCGGGAGCATTCGCCACAGTGGTTATCCAAAGGGCGCCATAGGGATTCGTCTCGAGATAGCTGTGGGACGACGCGCTGGCAGCCAGCATTCCGCTCGCTAAAAGCTTACCCACAATCACGTGGCCGGTTTTGAACCCGGAGTTAATAATCAGACTCTGAATAGAATAGGACGGCGTGCTGTTTCCAGAATTCTCCTCGGGATTGATGGTCAGAGTTGCCAGACACCGCGTGGTCCCACACGCGATCGACGCGGCGTTGGGCAGGGAGTTTTTGCTCACGTAATGCAACTCAACGGTTCGGATACTCCACGCTCCGGAACGAGCACTTCCTCCAAGGATTAGGCTGGACGAAGCGGTCTCGAGGACTCCAACACAGTTGGCGTCAGCGGCACAGGCGATGCTGCCATAACCGGGCCCGAGCAGGCTATAGGGAACAGGACCGGACAGCTTGACTAGGCGCCAGGTTGCACCACCATTAACGCTTCTAGCCACAAACGGACGCAATGTGCCATATCCATCGACAAAGTCGTGCTGCCCAATTGCAAGACAGCTGTCATGTGTGCCACACGTTACCGTATCAGTTGAAAGATCATTGAGGGCATTGAGGGCACGCGCTGGGCGCCAGCTCAACCCGCCGTTATCAGTCCAGAGGGCCGGGAAGCTATGGTGCTGACTGATCCCAGCCACGGCCAAGACGCATATGGTTTTTGTTGCGCATGCAAGCGACTCCGGAGTATTAATCCCGGGCAATAATCGCGTGGCCACATGATCCGTCTGGGGATTCAACGAGATCAGCTGATATGGGCCATTCCCCTCCTCTCCAATGACTTGGCAGAGATCAGCTGCAGGACACGCCATTACAACGGGTTGCAAAGGGGTTATTCCAACGGCATTCGTACGTATCGGTACAGCGCGTTGGACTTCGTCTTTCCCTGGGGCCAGGGTCATTAACACGAGCCGACCGGCAGACTCCCGTACCTCATAGCAGGAGCCCTTTACACAGGATGCGAGTGGGACGGTTTGAGCCAACGAGGAAGCGCTAGATCCAACCGAGAACAATAATGCTGGGCCTACGTCGAAGCGCCCATTGTGGAGTGTCGTTGGATAGCTCGCAACGGATCCCGTTTCCCCAAGCGCCAACAAGCAAGTCGGCGAGGTGCGAACGCACTCGAGCACAGGGCGGTCAAAGTATAACCCCCGAGGCGTGCTCAGCAGCGAAAGGTGTGATCCGACCGTGTAAAACTTGGCATCAGTATCGTTGCGGTCGGTCTCAATGACGCAGTTGGTGAGACTGCACGTCAAATCGTTGTCGAAGGTCCCAGGATGAGTCGCCATCTGCACCGTGCGGACGACTCCACTTGACCGGACTTGCGAAACGACAACCTTAGTCCCATCCGGTGTGTATCCGTTCAACACATAGCATGCACTCGCATCACAACCTGCCTTGTCATCGAGGCCGACTTGTGTCGGCTGGAGCACTCCCTCGAGACCTTGGCGCAACCCTCCGCTAAGGATCTCTTCAGCAGAATTCATGGCGTACGGGATTCCAACGACGTCAACGCAGGTGGAGACGGTGGCGCAGGTGATCTGATTGTTCGCCTTTGCTGGCTCACTAGGCAGCACTAGGTGAGACCATGACGCGAACATAGTCTCTTGCGAGACGAAGGCCACTGGTTGGTTGTTGACCTCTCCGGCCACCCAACACGGCCCATTGAGTAGACAACCGATCGACGCTGGGCGCATTCCAGCCTCAATGACTGACGCGGTCCATGATCGGCCGGCGTTCGTGGTTACAAAGATCCGCGAGTTTACTGCAGAAGGACCCTGCCCAGCGACGACTAGACATGACTCTGCATCCGCACAAGCCAGATCTTCGATGTCCTGATCCCGACCATCCAATGGGGATACTTGAGAAAACCCTCGTTGGCTCCCCCGCCGGACCCAAAGCTTGCGGGTATCGTGATCGTCGTAGGTGATCGCAAGGCAGGTCGTCCCGGCACAGACAAGCTGACTCGGTGACTCCATCTTTGCCGCTTGCGTCACCGTGCCGTGGATGGGCTTCACCTCGAGATTCGAAAGCACGATCTGTCGCTGCGTCACAGTTTGGCCTCGTGTGACAACCACAGCAAGAGCAACCACAATGACCGCCAACCCGATGATCAGGCCCCGTCGGTGTCGACTCAATCTACTCAATTTTTCTCCCCGAACGTCCGGCCAGCCTGAGGCACTGAGGTTTACCAGATAGTCTATCGATTATCTCCATCGCCGAAAGAATAAGAGCAAATCCTCAAGGAACTCCGAACCAGGCGATCTCGTTGGCGAGGAGTCTATGACCGCCAGCTCCAATCACAACCGCCACCTGCAGGCAAACTGGCGGATTCCAGGAACGAAATGGGCCATGATCAGAGGGAGCGTCCACGAGAACCAGGAGATCCAAGGTGACCAAAGCCGCAAGCGAGGCCCCATGACCCCATCGGAGCAACCTCGAAGGAAGCGACGCTTGACCGATTAACGATACACTACAACTATGACCCATCGTACCTTCATCGGGGTGACAAGTTTCAGCGAGAATGGGTGTGGCGCAGTTGGCGAGAATCCACAATCGGGCAATGATTGCGCTTGAGGTAGTTGACGTGGGTCCATCCCGGCGCTCTCGGAATGGTTGTTCCTGGTGCGCCCAGGTTGCTGGCTACGCGTATTGTTCGGTTACTACATTGTGCTCTTGTACTAGCTGTGGATGTGGCTCATGAGCAGCTATGCTTCACGACTTGCTGGGCGTACTCAACTGAAGAGGTACCCAACGTTAGTGCTGATCCTCTCGGCTGTGACACTCGCTGCTTGTGGCCAAGCAGCGAGCAAACCAAACACTGCTCAAAAGGCGACTACAACCACCAAGGCTCGAACTCCCAGCACGGTGTTGTCAACCAACGAACAAGCCATCGTGACTGCGATCGCCAACCTTCCTGTCAATACTACATATCCAAACTTCGTTCCCGCCAAGACAGGCGGAGTAAATTCGGGGGCCGGCTGTCCTTCAACTTTGAATCTCGATCGATCCGCGACTTTGACATCCAATGAGGCAGCTCTATTGGAGAACTCCAACAATGCTGATCTATCTGCTAAAAACCCAAGCTTCGTACGCTACTTCGATGGAGCGTTGCTTGATATGCCAAATAACGGATTTGCACAACTATTTGGACAAAACTTTGGCACTACGGCCAGCGGATCGTACAGCTTGGCCGATGTGTCCACGGAGCCACTCGCGAGCGACGGTTCACTTGCGAACACAGTGAGTTCTGCCTGCGGATCTTCGGTAATGGGCGCAAGTTGGAGAATTGTGTGTTGCAGCCCGAATACCGCCGTGAACGCTTGCGATCCAGGCATTACAACCACCGAACTGGCTATTGACAGAAACGGCCACTGGCTCATCTGGTACCTTGGAAGTAGTCTTCAGTGAGGCCTATGGTTCCAACGTCGCGTAAACCCCCAACCGGAACGCCTCGCAAAACGTGTACGAAGCACCCTTCAGCTCAGCATGCAACCTCGTCTGGAAATACTTGACTGAACGGGTGGTCAAGAGGGTGAGAATAGTCACTGATGGACCGCTCCTCGACAAGTAGCGACCGCCATGTGGTCCACGTGAAGTGAGAGAGTCCTGCGGGATGGGTGGGCCCGGTGGGATTCGAACCCACGACCAAGGGATTATGAGGTGTTCACAAAGTGTCCGAGCTGGTAGTCATAGTGTCCGAGTACGTCCCATTTTTGCTGCTCATTGTGCTCTTTTGGCAAGGGTAGTGAGACAGGCTCGGACTGGACGCGACGTACTCGGACACAATTGTTGGGTGAAAAGTTGGCTGAAGTTCAGGACCCAGTTCCTCTATCGCAACTAACGATTCCAACCCAAGAATACGGAGAGGTCTGGCGATGCACCGCTATGGCCATCACTCACAAGCGGAGAGGAACCCTACTCCACTTGCAAACCTTTGAGCGATCTCACCGAAGGCTACGATACCAACAGCAGAGAGTCACTCACCTCGCGGGCTCAATACTTGGCTTGCGTTTCTTTCGTTTCCGGCTATACTGGGCTCATGAGTACATCAACTCGTTCAAATATCCCAGCAGATAACCTTGGCTCGTTCGTCACGAGGGCGCGGCCTGTCGTCAACGCCAATGGAACCCTTCGACTTGAGCTTGGCAACCTATCGTGCGATGTGGATGGCGAACTCGCCTTGAACATCCTTACGCTCGTTCAGGCAGCCGCGAGTGACAGAGCCGTGGAATGCGCCATCCTACCCAGCGAATTGAGCACCGGCGAAGCCGCTGATCTCTTGGGAGTGTCTAGGCCCACGGTGGTCGCTATGATCGAAAAACAAATACTGCCTGCAATAAGGGTCTCGACTCATCGACGCCTCAAAACAACCGATGTTTTAGCTTATCGCGAACATAAGCGTCTCGAAAGATCCGCTGCCCTAGACAAAATGGCTGATGTCTCTGCCGAACTTGGTTTATACGACGACTAGTACGTAGGTGCGACGACTTCGAATATTTCTGGCCGCTAACGTGCTGGTAGATGCCCAGGTCAGAGACATTTTTTGCACAATGGCAGAGGCTCAATTGATTGACCTCTACTGGAGCAACGAAATTCTAAGAGAGACTCGGCAAGCGTTAACAACACGGTTCAAGCTGGACTCGAAAAAAGTTGAACGCATGCTTGAGGCATTTGCTGCCGCCTTTCCCGATGGTATCGTTATTGATTATGAACCACTCATAAATCTACTGAAGCTCCCCGACCCCAAGGATCGACATGTGCTTGCCGCCGCGGCATCAGCTAAATGTGATCTCCTGGTAACGTACAACACAAAGGATTTTCCACCGAGTGAAGCTTCCAAACACAATCTGGAGGTCGTCGACGTGGAGGAAGCGCTCTGTGAGCTAACCAGACGATCCAGCAACGATGTCGCCACCATTATCAAAACGTGCATAACAAGAATGAAAAAGCCGAAGATGCAAGAGATCGATTTCCTTCGCCGACTGGAACAACGCGCACCACTGGCTAGCATCTTGATTGGCTCCACCCTGGGTATCGAGCCGTATGCGAACATGTACGCAAATGCCGTTGCTTCCTTTGATACTTCTGGTCCACACAGTGCAGTAACTCGGATAATCGAAGCTATTAGGGATAGGCACACTAACGCTTTAGTGGAGATGATCGACTCCAAACTCGCTCATCAATTGACAGGAAGATCTTCCCCTGACCCTGAGGAGCTCTGGAAAATGCTCCGTGACTGCTTGAGCGATGTCGTTTTATCGGAGGAATGGGGTTTTGCAACTGCGCCACGACTCCCAGCACCAGACACCGAAATAGTGAAGTTAGTCAGAACCGGGCCAACAGTTGAAGTGGCGTGGGAACCTCGCTTGGTCACCGCACATACTTTCCAACTCAGATACGGCCAGCAAGGATGGGTCCTCGTCAAGCTTGATGACTCCAACCCTACCACTACGGGAGGGTAACCTATAGCTCGTGTGGAGTGGTGAACGGTATGTGATCCACCTAAAGTGCGAGAGGGTCGAGCGGAGTGGAGATGAGACAAGCGCTCATGATCCGAAAGAAGCACGTGTGGAGAACCAAATCATTGCAGAGGTCACAGGGTTGCAAGGAGCCCACATTTCGCTGACACCATAGCCAATTTGGGGGGTTGTCGGGTTTTCTGGCAAGTCCACAGGGTTAACACATGGCCTGACCTGGTGGGCCCGGTGGGATTCGAACCCACGACCAAGGGATTATGAGGTGTTCACAAAGTGTCCGAGCTGGTAGTCATAGTGTCCGAGTACGTCCCATTTATGCAGCTCGTTGAAGTCTTTTGGCAAGGGTAATGACACAGGCTCGGACTGGGTGGGACGTACTCGGACGCAATTGTTGGGTGAAAAGTTGGGTGGACTGTGTCGACGCTAACAGCTAGATAGAGATGCTAGTCGTCATGCGTTGTTCGCTAGGGGCTTCTACTACCTGTCTGCTTGATGGATAAGAGCTACGTGTACGGCTCCGATCCCCGAAATGATGGAGGAAAGGAACGCCTATCCGCTGCTACTGTCCATGACAGTATTCCTGTGGCTGACAGAGTAGTTTTCACCATGAACTATTGAGTAAAGAGGATGCGGAGTTTATAGCGCACACTGATACTGAGACCTAGGGTTCGATAAGACTAGAAGCCCGAGAGATCCCGTCTACCCTCGGACGGGCTCGCATAGTTGAGGGCCTTGGGCTTGTTGGCTAGCAGTTGGTATCTGAGAGGTGTAGGTATCTGTGCTAAGGCTGAAGTACAGCTTGGCACCAGTCGTCGTCGAAACGACGACTCCGCCTGGAAGAACGTTGTCAATGGTAGTCAATTGAAGACCACTCGGAGCTGGGAACGTCTTTCGCTTCGATGGGTCGTACCCAAAAAGAGAGTGAAGCGCCGGAGTGATTGGGACTACTGCGTCTGTCCATGGCTGGAGCGCGATCTGCGAATCGGTGATCTGTCCAGATGGACTAGAGTTCTCTTGAACCACACCACCTATGAGATGAACGCGTGTGGCGCTCGCACCTGGGGCTACGCAAACGAAGGCGGCGTCAGGAGATAACTGGACACCCGGAATCTCGAAGCCATTTACAACTGGCACGTTCGAGACGGCCACAGAAGTAAATCTCCAGCCAGAGGCAGTCCAATTGCCATAGCCGGATCCAGCCTCTGCCAACGCGCCAATCTCGTGATTGTACTGTCGGGTCGCAGACTCCTGTCCGGCTTGAGCCTGTTGCTGGAGTTGTGAGAGTTGCTTGGATGACATATGACCTTTATTGGGACTCTCTACGCCCTCTAGCGTTCTAAGAAAGATCGACTGCAGGGCACGGGAGGAGGAGGGATTCGGCGGCGTGGATGCTGGGTTCCATGCAAAAGCGCTGGCTACCGTTAGGTAGTTATCCTGGAAATGTCGGGGCCAATGCTGAAATTCTTGAACTTCGCTGCTGGATAGATCTTGTAAGGCCCACTCAGCACGAGTGCTCCCAGCGAACCTTGGCGGAAGACCTATGCTATCAACGACGTGGATGGATGGATCTCGCGCCTGTACGGCACCAGTACCAAGTGTGATAGCCACTGCCCCGACGACTAGAGCACCGATGGCCACTAGGGAAACCGCCCGATGATTTTTGATACGCCGCTTGATGGATTCTACTTGCGTTTGCTCACCTTTCTCGGATAGGTCCGGAAGGCCCTCGACGGCCCTTTGCTGCCGACACAACAATAATACATGTTAGTAATGCATTGGGCTCGAACGCTATGTGATCCACCTAAAGCGCGAGAGGCTCGAGTGGAGATGCGACAAACGCTCATAATCCAAAGGTCTCACGTGTGGGGAGCCACATCGTTACAAAGGTCGCAGGGTTGAAAGGGGCACACGTTTCGTTGGGAACACAGCCACTTTGGGGGCTTGTCGGGTTTTCTGGCAAGTCCGCAGGGTTAACACATGGCCTGACCTGGTGGGCCCGGTGGGATTCGAACCCACGACCAAGGGATTATGAGTCCCCTGCTCTAACCGCTGAGCTACGGGCCCCGAGCTCCGGGGGAGAGACTCGAACTCTCAACCGCACGGTTAACAGCCGCGTGCTCTGCCGATTGAGCTACCCCGGAATAGACTTCACAATCTAGCAGGCCACCTTAGCCAACCGGTCATGTGTGCCGGTCCTCCTAGCCATCCTGGATGATTTCTTTGAGGGCCTGTGCTGACTGGTCACGGCGCAGTCGAGAAATCGCACGTGCCTCGACCTGACGGATTCTCTCTCGTGACACCCCAAAGCGTTCGGACGCCTGCTCAATCGAGTGTGGCTCCTCCCCGCTGAGGCCAAAACGATAGATGAGAATTGCCCGTTCTCGCTCCTCGAGCAAATCAAGCACCAACTCAACCACTCGTCCAAGATCCTGCGAAACGACGGTACCCTCGATTGGTGGACTTGACTCATCGGCCACCGCATCACCAAGGACCGCATCCGAACCACCCTCGGACGCTGGGCTTGCCTCGAGCGAAAGTACCGACTGGGCATACTGCACTACCTCCTCGACGCGGAAGAGTTCGATCCCACAAGCACTTGCCACCTCGTCGAGCCGCGGCTCGCGCCCAAACTTCTGCTGAAGGTCGAGTCGCGTCTGTTGTATCCGCTGGAACTCCTGTTGCAAGGAGCGTGGCAGGCTGATCTCGCTTCGGAACTCACCGATCGCCTGTGATATAGCCTGGCGGATCCACCATGTGGCATAGGTCGAGAACCGAAATCCCTTGCGCCCATCGTAGAGCTCGACCGCGCGCATCAGACCAATGTTACCCTCCTGAATCAGGTCCTCAAGCGGCGCGGTGCCGCTATGACTCCGTTTGGCAATGGAGACAACCAGCCGGAGGTTGGCTGCTACAAAGCGCTCCTTGGCCTCGATCAACAACCGATCCTCACGAGGAGATCGGCTATCCCTGGCTTGGAGCTCCTGGACGATGCCGCTGAGGGTAACCTCGTCCTCCCTTGTCAGCAAGGCATGACGATCAAGACTGGCAAGAAAGCGCTCAGCGCCATCGAGGTCCAAGGTCCCAGGTCTTGTATCAGCCCGTACCGGGGACGAGGGATGCTTCTTGGGTTTTGTGCCACCACCTTTGGATCGTGAAGACACAGCCAGACGAGCCGCTGCCTCCTGGTGACTTGGGCTCGCTGCATCAGCATCGGCGCTACTGCGCCTAATGGCCCGATCCCGCCCTATCACCTCTGACGACGATGGCTTATCATCCATCGGCACTCGTACCCTCATAGCCTCTTGGTCTTCGACCGCTGCAACCAAATGGTCGTTGGGTGACCCAGCTAACTGCGGCTCCAGCCCCGCCTTCCCCTCCCCAGGCTTCCCTACCAGGGCCTCGCCTTCGAGCGTTGGAGGCAAGGCAGGGTCTTGAGAGGATTTCGAATTCGCTCGATCGACGGGCTTCTTGTGTTGCGATGCGTCACTCACTCGTCGCTCACTCTAACTCGACGCTGGCAACAAAGAGTCATCTGCGCCAGCACCATCGACCAGCGAACCAGATCGCCGATCGACCAGCCAGCTGATCAGGGATCCACAGGGCTCCATGCGTGATCGATCACCCTGCAGCTCCTCGATGAGCAGTCGGATGCGTGGAACCTCTGCGATCAACAGATTCAAGCTCGATGCCGATACGTGTGCTGCCCTGGTAACTTTCGCCAGTTCAAGCTTTGACTCGCGCAACACCAGTGTCGCGATCACGTCAGCGCTCTCTTCGGTCTCCGACTGCTCGCTCGCGAGTCGGAAGAACAGCTGCAACAGGGTCTCTGATCCTCGATCTTGAAGGCGTTGTTGCGCCTCATGCAACGAGTGCGCGCCACTGATAACCTCCACCATCTCTCGATGCCTCGGGTCACGAAAGAGCTCAGGAACAATAATCCCATCGAGACCTTCGGGATCATGCACTAACAGCCGGAGGGCTTCAATGGAGGGCCGATCCACAACGACTGCCTCATTGGCGGATTCGACCAAGGCCCGCGGACGTGAGTCTTTGGGGAGCTGAGCCACGAGTTCTGAAACCGAGAAACCCGTCCCATCGGCGATCATCGCGACGTACTCCCCTCGAATCAGGTGATTAGGGTGTCGCTCAACCATCGCCAGCGCCTCGCGAGCGACCCGCGAACGATCTTCAACCGAGCCGAGATCTCCCCGCCCCAAGAGACGTTCAAGTCGAAAGCGCATGATGGGGATCGCGCGTCGTAACGCCTCATGCACCAACTCCGGGTCGCGCAGAGCAGCATCAGCTGGATCAAGACCGTCTGGGAGCGTCGCGACATCAAAGATGACACCTCGACTCTCCTCCTCGGCCCATAGCCGTTCCGTCGCACTTTGGCCGGCGGCATCCGCATCAAAAAACAGGATGATCCGTCTGGCGAACCGCCGCACAACATCGAGGTGCTCCTCCGAGAATGCGGTACCGCAGGTCGCGATCACATTCGCAATCCCGATCCCATCAAGGGCGATAACGTCGGTGTAGCCCTCACAGACGATCGCCACGCCCCGATCGACAATTGCGCTCCGAGCCCGATCGAGGTTATAGAGGGTCCGGCGCTTTCTATAGATTGGCGACTCCGAAGAGTTCTTGTACTTTGCCGCCTTGCCATCGAGCCGTTCGAGCTCTTGGGGAAGGATCCGCCCACCAAAACCGACGACTCGCCCAGTGGTGTCGCGGATTGGGAAGGTGATCCGTGCACGCATGTGATCGACAAGGGAACCGTGCTGGTCGCGATAGCCGAATCCTCCCTCCTCCCAATCATCAGGTTCGATGCCCAACCGTGCGATCGGTAACTGAACACGGCTCGGCGAGAGACCAAGACCAAAAGCGCGAATCGCTTCAGCTCCGATACCTCGTTCACTGAGATAGGTCCTGGCGTCCTCACCGCGCAATGGATCCAGCAACTGGGCTTGATACCATTGGGCGAGGCGTTCATAACCGTTGTAGAGGCGGGTCTTGAGGTTGCGGTCAGCCGGCGCGCTTTGTGTCGCCTCAATCACCACATGAGCGCGATCCGCTAGGTACTCCAGTGCCTCGACGAAATCAACACCCTGTGTCTCTCGAACGAAGGTGATCGCA
>Ga0209012_1000844_pt1 | contig 37105 bp, 25 predicted proteins | sample RS3BMetagenome_FD_184735 | JGI IMG/M metagenome (GOLD analysis project Ga0209012, IMG submission 184735) | Ferric oxide microbial mat and aquatic microbial communities from Rainbow Spring, Yellowstone National Park, USA - RS3B (SPAdes) (version 3) ...
TGACAATACGCAGCAGATCAGCCTGAATTCGGCGATAGGATTAAATCCATTAGCGCCGGGGCAGTATGATCTCGCGGTCGAAATGCTCGGCGGCGTAAACGCCATTTCCACCAGCGACACCTACGCCTTGGCGTGGAATTTTACCGATCCTACAGCCGTGCCGGAACCAGCCGCACTGGCGATATTCGCCATCGGCCTAAGCATGTTCATGCTGCCACGGAAGCGGAATAACAGCGTTAAACAGTATTGATCAGTATTGATCAGTATTGATCAGTATTGATCAGTATTGGTCAGTATTGGTCAGTAGGTTCAGTATTAATCAGTATTAATACGGACCAATAATAAAGCCGGGCTACCATGGGAATGGTAAGCCCGGCTTGGTTTATTAAGATCAGAAAATCTGATTCAGTTGATACGCGCCAAATGAATCAAATCGTTCTGCGACGGTACTTAAGTCCACCGACTACGGCCATGCCGGTCAGGGTCAGGAGGGCCGGCCACACGGCGACGGGAAGTGGAGCGGCGGAGAGCGGTATACCACCGGCCCCTGGTACCTTGACCTGCTTCTGGGTGAGGTCGGTTTGTCCGTCCGGTGATGACGCCGTTACATTGGTGGCGGCCTGCGTGGTGTAATTCAGCCCCGGACCAACAACGGCGTTGGGCGTGGTAGTTACAAGGGTGATGTATCCGATCGCTTCGGTGCCGGCGGAGGTGTAGCTGGAACCGGTATAGTTCCATACATACTTACCGCCATCGGTGGTGGTGTCCATCGAACTGCCGAAATTGCCGGCAATGCCCGAATTGGTGAGCGTCAGGGTAGGTACGACGGTGAGATCGGAACTCGATCCATTGAGAGCCAGGCTGACAAAGGCTTGGTTGGTACCGGAACCCAGCAGGGTTGTTCCCGCGGCACCGAACGTAAGATAATAGGTAAAATCATACGTTCCAGCGACGGTGCCATTGGTAGCCACCGGGCTGGCGGAGGTAAGGACAATTTCCGCCTGTGCGGTTTGCCCAACTGCGGAGATCAGTGCGGCGCAGGCCACAGCCGTTGCCAGACCAAGTCCGATTTTTCCAAAAGAATTCTTCATAGTAACAATTTCCTTAACTATAATTTGAGATTTGCGGGTTCTTAAAAGTTAAGTTCACGCAAAGTACCCCAAAACCAAACCACTTCGGACGATAGCATACGCAATTGGAACAAACCAATTAAAAAGCGGATGAATGTCCAGCGAGATTCAAACACCCTTCACACGATTTGCCTTATTGCAGTGCACCGCAACAACGCATCGGGTGAAAAACGGATGAAAACTTATTTCTCCCAGCCCTCCTGTTAACGCCACAGATAACTACCTGAATTTCGTCTTACGCAACAGACGATAGGACATTCCATCAGGCTCCGAACCAGCCGTACCACTAAACACGATGTCCACCGCGCGTATTCTTTGTCGCACGCGCATTCGCTTCGATACTCGGCTATCACGCAACGCCATCGCGGCGGCAATAATCAGCGGCTGCGATGCAATAACCCATATTGCAATCATCATAATGACACACACTTCCTGAAAAGCCACCCCGGCGGCGGCTTATATATCTCGTTAACAAGCTTATTCAACAGGCTTGAATAATGGAATTAGCCTGATCGCTTTCCACTTTCCGTGATCGTCCACCTTTATCATCATCGGAAGCAACACATGATCACGCGCATTTTCCCGGCCCGTCACCCGGATCATCATCCCGACGTAGGGAGCCAGGGGCCTGGGATTTGCGTCGAGTGTCCACGCGTGGCCATGCACCAGGATTCCGGCCGGCGCGCCGGACAATAAACAATCTTTGCCGCAGGTTCGCCCATGGGCGCGGCCCTTAAGCCCGTGCGCGGAATAGCAGTTCATATCCAGAAGCTGGCCCTTGACCGTCACTTTTTTAAGTGAAACGCCGAAGGAATTCATGGACATGGCCCCAACGGCCACAATCGCGGACAAAGTGGAAATGACTTTAAGATTCATGATGCAACTCCAAATTGATAAAATAATGTTTTGCGATCCCATCGTAGCCGCACCATCGGCTGCTCCGTTGCCGTAGATATGGGAGCAGCCGATGTTCGTGCGGTGCGACGGAAGATTCAACGCCTTTACTGGTTACTGGTACTCATAACCGTAATGCTGGTGCGACTGGTTACCCATTGACCATCACCGGTTTTGGCATACGCCTTGATCATATAGCCTCCTGGCTGGGTGGCGGAGAATTTGGCATATTGATCACCACGCGAATCATCGGGTGTCAGTGTCGCCGTAGTCGGCGAGACTTTCCACTTAATGCTGCTGTTGGTGAGATTCATGGTAGTGGCGTGAATCCATACTGATTCACCTACCTGTACAGAATTATGTTCCGAGTGAACACTGATCTGCGGTGCATCGGCATTTGAGTGGTACGATTGGGAACAACCCACAATACCGAGAGCCAATGTTGCGGATAACGCGGCGGCCATGGAAAAACCAAGTATTTTAGACTTCATCTGAAGTACTCCTGAAAAAAAGAGAGAAACAAAACCCACTGAATATTTATTTGGACAACCATTACCCGGCATTTTTTTTGCTACAGCATTGGAGCTGTTTATCAGGTGCTGTCCGCTTGCGCTGAAGCGCGATTCAAAACCGCCCTGGAATCACACCCATTAACAGCAGTATGATGACCACCAGCAGAATAAATCCCAGCCCGCCGCTCGGGCCATATCCCCACTTATTGCTGTAACCCCATGTTGGCAACACACTCAGCAATAACAGCACTAACACGATAAGAAGAATAAAGCCCATGTTGAATACTCCTTTCAATTGAGTATAAAATTCGCAGCCCCGATGTTTCCCTGCCGCATGTTCATATTTCATATCAACATGCGGCAGACGCAACCGCGACTCCCACTGCTACGTAATGCAATTGCCGTACCACAGGGATAATTCGTGAATTATGGCGTTTGCGGCATCTGTACACACATTATGATATGTATGTGCGCCAAACTGTCCGGGCCAATTTGTCCGATAACGGCGTATTGTCACGGCTGGTGCCACGCAATTCATAATAGTGCCACGCGGCAGGAAAGTGGCGCAATGCGCTTGCTTATTTATTTATTTCATCCATATAACGCACGCCCAGTTGCACATTATTGATTGTCGGGCGGCAAATGGAATCGGAGTTCAACGCGCTTGGGCGCGGATTGGCACCGCGTTTGCATAACAGTACTTCGCCTTCGCATTGTCCAGATGGAATGGTTCCGTGTGGTGTGCATCCTCTTAAGGAGACTTAACTATGGGCAAAACCAAAGATTTTCGCAACCTGTTCATCGACCAGCTTCGGGATTTGTACAGCGCTGAGACACAGTTGATCAAGGCCTTGCCGAAAATGGCCGAGGCGGCAACATTGCCAGCCCTCAAAGACGCCTTTCTCGGTCATCTGGAAGAAACCAAAGGACATCTGGAACGCCTCGAAGAATTATTTCAGACGTTTGATGAAAAGCCTACAGGCAAAACCTGCGCGGCCATGAAAGGCATGATTTCAGAGGGCGACGAGATTGCCCATGAAAAGTACACCCTGCCGGTTCGGGATGCCGGACTCATCGCCGCAGCGCAAAGAGTCGAGCATTATGAGATGGCCGCTTATGGTACAGCTCGAGCATTTGCATTGCAGTTAAATGATAAATCTATCGCCGCGAAGCTTCAGTTGACGTTAAAAGAGGAAGGCGATTGCGATAAGAAGCTCACCCTGCTGGCCCGCTCGGCCGTAAACGAACGGGCGTCCCAAGAGCAAGTGCAGCTTGTCAATGCGTAATTGCCGTCACGCACTGTGAGTTGACTTTCAGTGCTGTGATTTTCTTTCGTTCTTTCCATCCCCTCGTTCCGATGTGGAGGTTCATGTGTTATGGACCTCCACATTTTTTTTGAATGCAACGGTATGACCCAAGCCAATTATTGCCAATCCGTTCGGGACGCCGGACTCATGGCCGGTGCCCGGAGAATTGAACATTATGAAACCGCGGCGTACGGCACCGCCCGGGCATTTGCCCTGCTGCTTCAGGATCGCCAAAGCGCAGCGCAGTTGAAGCGAACATTGAAGGAAGAATCGACCGCTTTCAAATTGTTATTATGACTCCAAACAAACTCAACAACGAAAGGTAGCGTATGAAAACGAAACATTCAGAATCTGTTACAACGATGGCACTGGAAAATATTTCCCCCGTGGAAACAGCCGCCCCCGGTGCGCCGGGCATAGCCGCCCGCTGGACTTCCAGTGCCAAAACCGGGGTGGGCACCGCCTTGGGAAATAAAAGCCACGTTTGGTTCACCCTCAGCCACGGCATTGTTAATGAAGTATATTATCCGCGCATTGATCAGGCGTGCATTCGGGATATGGGTTTCATCGTGACCGATGGCGCGGGTTTCTTCTCTGAGGAAAAACGCGATACCCATTCCACCGTTCACTGGCTGGCTGAGGGAGTTCCGGCATTTCGGGTGACTAACACCTGCCGGGCAGGTCGCTACCGCATTGAAAAAGAGATTCTTTCAGATCCACATCGCAACACCCTCTTGCAGCATGTACGGTTTATACCCCAGCAGGATAATCTTGCCAGCTATCATCTGCATGTGCTCCTGGCCCCGCATCTGCAAAACCATGGCAATGACAATACCGCGTGGGTGGGCGAATTTGAAGGTACTCCCATGCTTTTTGCCCGGCGGGACGGAACCGCATTGGCTCTGGCATGTTCCGCACCGTGGTTGAAGCGGTCGGTGGGTTATGTCGGTACATCCGATGGCTGGCAGGACCTCAAGGCGCACAATAAGATGACCTGGGAATATACGCAGGCGGAACATGGCAACGTAAGCCTTGTCGCCGAGATCGGGATGCTCAAATCGCATGGCGACGTGGTATTGGCGTTGGGTTTTGGAAATACTCCGGAAGATGCGGCCCAGAATGCTCTGGGCAGCCTGCAGGACGGCTTTGAAAAAGCCAAGCATGGTTACATCACCGGATGGCGGGAATGGATGAAAACGCATGGAGCGCTGCATAAAAGCGGTGTAGCTCCCGGTGATCTTTTTCAGAAAAGCCTCGCGGTTCTGCGCACGCATGAAACAAAGACGCCGCCGGGCGGCTTCATTGCCAGCCTGTCGATCCCATGGGGATCCAGCAAAGGCGATAAGGATATATGCGGGTACCATCTGGTCTGGGCACGCGATATGGTGGAAACCGCCGAGGGCCTGCTGGCGGCTGGTGCCCATGAGGATGCACGCCGCGTGCTGAATTATTTGCGTACCACACAGCTAATGGACGGGCATTGGCCGCAGAATATGTGGGCGGACGGTACACCGTATTGGACGGGAATCCAAATGGATGAGACCGCTTTGCCGATTCTTCTGGTGGATCTGGCCCGTCGTGAAAAGGCGTTGACGGATGCCGACGTGACTCACTTTTGGCACATGGTGCGGCAAGCCGCACGCTATCTGGTGCGTAATGGCCCCGTCAGTCAGCAGGATCGGTGGGAAGAAGATCCCGGCTATACCCCGTTTACCGTTGCCGCGGAAATTGCCGCACTTCTGGCGGCGGCGGAAATGGCGGAGTGCAATCAGGAAGCCGCCGTTGCCATTTATCTGCGTGAAACTGCGGATACTTGGAACGACTGTATTGAACGCTGGATGTACGCCTCTGACACGCCATGGTGCCAAGAATATAAGGTTGATGGATATTATGTCCGCATTGCTCCGCGTGAAACGGGTCTGCGGGCATCGCGCTTTGAGAAAAAGGTGCATGTAAAAAATGTTGCCGATGCGCAGGACAGCCGCGCCGCCGCTGAATTGATAAGTCCGGATGCTTTAGCCCTGGTGCGTTTTGGTTTGCGCGCCGCCGATGATCCGCGCATTGGCAACACGACCAAAATCATCGATGCCCTGTTGAAGATCGAAACCCCCGCGGGCGATACCTGGCATCGCTATAACGATGATGGTTATGGTGAACATGCCGATGGGGCACCCTTTGATGGCACAGGTATTGGCCGAGGCTGGCCATTACTTACCGGTGAGCGCGCGCATTTTGAATTGGCCGCAGGCCGGGACAAAAATGCGCAACGCCTGCTGGCCGCACTGGAGTCTTTTGCCGATGCAAGCGGCCTGATTCCCGAGCAAGTATGGGATTCGCCGGATATGCCCGAGCGCGAATTACATTTTGGCCGACCTTCCGGCTCGGCCATGCCGCTGGTCTGGGCCCACGCCGAGTACCTCAAGCTTCGCCGTTCCCTGCATGATGGGCAGGTATTTGATATGCCGCCGCAAACGGTGCAGCGCTACATCAAGGACAAAACCGTTTCCACTCGGATGATCTGGCGGTTTAACAATAAGCTCCATTCCATGCCCGGCGGAAAAATCTTACGCATCGAGACCACCAGCCCCGCGATCATCCACTGGAGTGCCGACAATTGGGTCACAACGGCGGATATAAAAACGCACGATGTGGGCTTGGGGATGCACCTTGCCGATTTACCAACGCAGGACCTGCCGGAGGGAAAGCTGGTCGCATTTACGTTCTATTGGCCACAGGCCGATCATTGGGAAGGCACGGATTTCAATGTGCATATCGGTGCGTTGCCGGAAACCAAAGGCAACGCTCTGGAAGAAATTCAAACGCACTGGCGTGCGGGAAAGCGACCGCGGGCATTATGAACACATTTGGAATTGTTGCATGGATGGCCCTAACCTCGTTCGTCTTTTTTCCATCCCCGCACCTGCGTGTCACCGGTCCGGATTACTGGTTCATGATGCAAATTGGCATGATCTTTGGATTCGTAACATCGTACCCGATGAATCGCTGGCTCATAAAGGCCGGATGGAAGCAGGCGATGGTCTGATGGCGGCGGGAGGCATACACCCGTTGCTTAAATTTTGTCTCCTCTGAGGCTGTCCGTTCCGATTGCGGCACCTCACATTGAAAGGAATTTATTTATGCCGCATCCTGAATTTATGCCACACCATGCCGACGGATGGATGACCGGTTGGGGCGGTGCCGAACTTTGGGTTTGGGCGATCATTGGAGCAGTGGTGGTGATACTTCTGGCGGTGATTGTCAACAAGATAACCAGGAAGAAATAACCCATGTCACACCAGCGGTACTATTCGCGTGAGAAATCAACTGTGACCATTGAAAAGAATTCTCCCATGAAAGAATCACAAACCGTCACAATAACACGTCTTCCGCCGAATGGCGGTGGGCGGATCCACGGCCCTTCATGCCCAGCGTGCAGGAAAGACGTTCTACTTTTGCAGCGACTATTGCCCGAAGGAGCTTCTGATTACCTGTCCGCTTTTTTGAAGTCTCCGCGCCAGTATAAATTCAGGTCAAAGCAGATATTGCGAAAACATCTCCCCCATGCGTAATCCTCCATTTCCTTCTCTACAATAACTCTAGTGACATCTTACTTCCCACCGGTTCATCACAATGCGCCTGCCGCACCGAAAATATCCGGAAACTCAGCCCCATTACACCTCCTCCGACGCCAATAATTGCAAACACCCGACAATTTGTCCGAGCCATTCTGTCCGATAGCGCCATTTTATCGCACTCACGCAACCATCATGCGAAAGCCGCGCAGACGCGGATTCTAACGATTTATAGGGGGCCGGACGCGTTTGCGTAGAGTATTGTTAGCAGAGTATTCCGCTACTGGTACGGCGTTTGCAAGATATTACTGTTATGGGTGATCGTGCTATTTCATGGATTTTGTCTGTGGGCACAATTTTATCTTTCTCGCTTTAGGCTAGGAGTTGGCAAATGAAAACGGAACAACAAACCGAAGAAATCAAAAAATCGAAGCATGACGCGAATCGTGATCCGCTTAGCGGTAAAGCCGGTTCACATCCCGTCGGAACCGGCGTGGGTGCCGTCACAGGCGGCGTTATTGGTGGCGTGGGCGCCGGTGCGGCCATCGGAACGGTTGCCGGTCCGGTTGGCACGCTTGCGGGTGCTGCCGCTGGTGCGGTTGTCGGTGGCGTGGCGGGCGGTCTGGCCGGTAAAGCCATCGCGGAAGATATTGATCCGACTGTGGAACATGGCTTCTGGCGTTCCGCGTATGCCGCGCGGCCTTATATCAAAAAAGGCGCATCCTATGAAGAATATGCACCCGCGTATCAATATGGTTGGGAATCGCGGGTGCATTACCATGATCGCACGTACGAGGAAAGTGAGCCTATGCTGGCGCGTGATTGGGCTAAGCATCAGGGAAAATCAAGTTTGACGTGGGAGCACGCCAAACCCGCCGTTCGCGATTCCTGGCAGCGTATCGACCAGAAAAAATCAGCCACCCAAAAAAAGTGAAGTGGGCCAGTGGGGAAAAGTGGGTAGTGGGGCGCGTGAAGTGGCACGCGTAAAGTGGGGTACCGCCAAGTGGGGTACAGTGTGCAGCGGGGACGTTCCTGCCGATAATGCCGGAACGTCCCCGTTTTGCTTTTTAAGGCCTCGCCCAGGTGGATCTTCAAAACCGAAGCAACAACCCGATGGCAACGAAATCAACCAAAACCACCGCAATCTGACCAAACCCGGCCACGACCACGCCATGGACGCCCTCCGATAAACAACACGCCCCCACACCCCAACCTCGCCCGACCGCACCCCCAAGTTTAGCGCCATCGCCCGGCGATAGGCATCTCCTCACCGCCTACTCCCGAAAAACAACGCCGCCGCGAAGCGTTCCACAAGTTTTAAGCGGCGCGCAGCACCGCGTCTCATTAAGGCCACCGCAGGTGGCCGTCTCATTACTCATTGTTCATTGAGCGCAGCGCCTCCCCGCTCCCCGTCCGCTCTGGCCGCTTGCAACTCTCTTCCCTGCCATTTAGCCGCGGAATTTATTTCCCGCGCTCCAATTCCCAATACTGCTCGCCCTCCGTTGAGCGGAGCGTCCCGCTGCCCATTGAATCCCCACCCCTCCCATAAAGCCGCGACCGCGGGTCGCGCCCTCGGCTCCGGAAACCGCCGCGGAAAGCGATGGCCGCAGCATCCGCCCGACGGGCAATGCGGTGCAGTTGGGCGCTGCCAGTTGTTGGACCTGCCCGGGTACCGTGTGAAGCCGAAGGCCCAGCACTGAAAAATATAACATCAGGCGGTCCCCTGCCGGAATTAATGCCAACCAGCCACTGAAACCTGTCGGCATCGGCATCGCGGATACCGGAATCTGCTCTGCCCGACATCCGCGTTCCCGCCGCGTTTTCCCAGCAGAAACGAACAGCACGTCCACCTAAATCAAAGGCCGCTAACCGCGCGACCCGCGATTAAAAATTTGCCTAAGTTCCGCTTTTAGGTTAAATATTGCCTCTATATGGCTTCAACGTACAAAGAAATTGCTGAATCACTGAAGCAACTCTATCTGGAAGACCCGCGCCCATGGCTGGTCGGCTTCAGCGGCGGTAAGGATAGCACGATGGTTGCGTCATTGGTTGTCGCGGCCGTGCTGGCAGTCCCACCAGATCAACGAAAGAAAGACGTGGCAATTGTCTGCACAGACACCCGCGTGGAAATTCCTGCCATCGTTGAGACCATCGAAAGCACCCTGGCCCGCATAGCTAAATGCTCAACAGAAAACGCACTGAATATCGAGGTTCACCTGCTGCGGCCACCGCCGCAGGATTCCTTCTGGGCCAATATCATCGGCCGCGGCTACCCGCCGCCGAACCGTTCGTTCCGCTGGTGTACACAGCGCCTGAAAATCGACCCCGTAACCACATTTGTCACCAAGCGAATCGGCCGGTGGGGCGAAGCAATTTTACATCTCGGCGCAAGGCGGGCCGAAAGCTCCACCCGTGCGCAAACAATGGCGAACCGGGAATCACGTAACGGCCTTTGCCGCCACCCTGATCTCCCGCGCGTTTGGGTATCAAATCCCATTGAGCACCTCACCACCGAGGAGGTCTGGGCATTCCTCCTGCAAAAGCCAAACCCATGGGGCGGCGACAACCGGCCCCTCTATAAACTTTACGCCAGCGCCTCCAATGGGGAATGCCCGATCCAGATTGACACCAGCACGCCCAGTTGCGGCAACTCAAGGTTCGGCTGCTGGACTTGCACCGTCGTGGAACGTGATAAAGCCAGCGAGGGCCTTCTTGCCGCCGGCGACGAACGCATGGAACCTCTGATCGAATTCCGCGGTGCGTTACAATTTTACCGCGACCCGGCAAACGGGAAACGGGACATGAAACGCAAGAACGGCGATGAAGGCCCCGGCCCACTGCACATTGAGGCCAGGCGGGAGCTTCTTTCCCGGTTACTTAAATTGCAGGAAGAAACCGGCCTGAAGCTGATAAGTGACGATGAATTGTTTATAATCCAGCAACTCTGGCAAAGCGCCCGTCGCCCCGACGATGGCGGCGGTGTAGCGCGTATTGTCACCCGTCAAAAGGGGGGCATCATGAACGACTGGAAGGAAGTCACCCGCCTGCGTGAGCTTGAGAACCAAGTCGCCGAGGAGAAGGGAATCCGCGCGGAAACGCTCCGCCGCATGATCGGCAAGGTGGACGAATTCAGCGAAAGCCACAGGGCGGTGGGCCTCCCGGATGATCTGCTGGCAATTCTCAAGGACGACCTCGAGCACGTTGAACCCGAGCAGGAGTTGATGGCTCTACGCGACAGCATATGACCCCGCCGCAGGCGCGTTCGCATTCTCATCTTACGGAGGCGTCCCGAATGAGCGCCGGAACAATACCCTTGGAATTTACCCGGTGGCTGAATGTTCTCAGCGACCTACGGTACGACCCCGCCAGCGGCGTCGCACCGCACAAACCGCTTTTGTTACTCGTGGTATGCGACCTTGCCGAGGAGGGTAAACTCGCCGGACCGCTTCTGAGCCGTGATGGGGATTTGGCTTTCCGCTTCGGTTCTTATTGGAGAATCGTTGCCGAGCGACGGCGCACGAGGCCGGATGCGAAACTTCCATTCTTTCACCTCCGCACGGAAGGTGTTTGGACGCCACTTGAAGCCGACGGAAGACCAGCGCAGGATCGCGGCCGTGCGGTGCTTGCCCAGTTAGACGCGTCCTTCTGGCTTTGCCTTAACGACGCGGCCTTTCGCGCGCTCGCCCGCCGCACGCTGATCGCGCGGTATTTCGAACCAAGCGAACGTGCCGAGCTATACAGCTTGGCGGGGTTGGAGGTGCCTCCCGAAGATATCGCCACAGCCGATGCCACGCGATTTTTGGGATCAGAGGAATCGCAATCCAAGCGTGACGCCAAGTTTTCGGTGCGCGTGCTTCCTGCATACAACTATACTTGCGTCCTGACACGGTATCGGATGATGTCGGAAGACGGAACGACTTCCGTGGACGCAGCGCACATACATCAATTTTCGCAGGGCGGAAGCAACCATCCGACAAACGGGATCGCGCTGAGCAAAACGGCCCACTGGCTATTTGACCATGGCTTCTGGTCCATAGCGGCGGATTTACGGATCATCGTTGCCGAGAGCCGCTTTGAGGAGGTTGGCGAAGAAGCATATCTGCTGAAAAAAATGGCAGGCCGCGAATTGCTGCGGCCCCAAAATGACCATTTCCTCCCCGACGCAGAGTGCTTGGCCTGGCACCGCCGCCACCACAAGCTTGAAGCCTAGCGGCTGGCCCCTCTCGCCGAGGGAGCGAATCATGCCTCACGCCCACGTTGAAGTCAAATTGTTCGTACGTGAAAACCCGGGGGCACTCACGATCCCGCTAGTCACGCGGTTCCTCGCGCCGAGGCCGCCAAAATGTTCGCCGCGATTCGCTTTACCTCTTGGGCGAAATGCAGCATGTCGTCATTTTCACCAAGCACGTCCCTCGGATCGGTCCCCGCCAACATTTCAGTTAGCGCGACACCCCGCAGTTGGTCGAAAATCACGGCCTGGCGGAATTCCCGACTTCTCGGCCCAAGGAGCAACCGAATCAGTTTTTTCCTGGCGTCTTCGGAGATTGGGTCGCTTGGACTGCCGGAGGCGGGAATCCCGGCGCCTTGCGGCTCGGCGCGTCCATACACCAGATCACGGATCAGGCAGAGCACCTGCGGGTAGGCGGCACCAATATCGCTCAGCCAAAAATTTTCCAGTTCCAGCCCCAATCCGGTGTCGGCCGAGCTACCCTTAGCCGGGTCGAGAGCTTTCTCGAAAATTGCCTGCCGTTCTTCCTCCGGGCTGGAGGGAGGCCCCTGATCCGCAATTACGTCGCCCAACCCGTAATCCGGGGCAACAATAATCCGGTTCAGCGCGGCGAGCGCGTCCCGACGCGATTTTTTTATCAACTCAGTGAGACGCTCCAGGGCAACTTCCGGCAGAGTTCCCGGTAGGAGTCTCCGAAGAAAATCGGCGGACGATACAATAGGCCGCCTTATCCGCGAGGAGGGGCTGGACGCCCCGGGCCGCTGCGGCCGAGTGACACTCCCGGAAACATTAAGGTTAATAAACTGCTGCGGAGCAATGACCGCAAGCACGAGGGTAAGGTTGGACCCCAGTGCCTTCTCCAGAAGCCGTTGGGCCCCCGGGCCGTTCTGGGCGACTTCACCGGGGAATGATTCCGCATAGGCGTCGGCGAGCCACGCGACGGCCAGAGTTTCCGAGGGAAACGCATGGGCTCCCAAGGTGGAACCACCTTGCCGGGAACCAAGCGATGCAAGGAGTCGCTCAAAGCGGCCATCCAGCACAAAAAAATGGCGGAAATGGCAAACCCGCTCGCGCCGTAAACGAGCCTGTTCCGCAGGCAATCCCCAGCCCATCGCCGCATCGAATCTTTCCTCAACGATCAGCGACAAGATTTCCTGATCCCTTGGGCCGGCGGCCACGCCCGTAAGGATCCTTTGCCAATAATTGGTCTCCCCGCCGGCAAACGGGGCTTGCGCCGCGACCGCCAAGGGGAGGTTGTGGATACTGGATTGCAGCGGGAGGTCCCATTTGTTTCCGACAATCTTGGGAGGTTCCGGCGGGAAGGGCCCCAACGCTAGTTTGTCATGCAGCCTTCTCTCGCCGGCGGTATGCAAATAGCCATTCCACTCCTCCGGTCGCAATTCGCGGTAGATTGCGGTAATAATTAGCTCATCGAAATCAACCTCGCCCAGGAGCCCCGGATTCCCTCGGCCACCACCCCCGCCCTCGCCAGTCCCTGCATCCGGGGTGCCAAACAACAGGCTATCCGCGTTCGATAGCGATTTCTTGAGGCTGCGCGGCGTAACCGAAAGCTCGGAAAGGCCGTCCTGCGCTATTTTCCACCGCTCCTCGCGCAATTCCTGTGGCATTGCGTCGACGATCATCCGAACAGCCGACACACGCCGTACCTCATCTCGATACATTCCAATCAACTCATGACATCGCCGCCACTCGACGGTTGGGAGCACTTCATCTAATTGGCACAGCCGGGCAAAGTCAAGGGACGGAGCGCCCATGACCGGGGTATTTCCGTCCGGTGGAGTGACAAAATTAAAGGTGCCAGCCGTTGTCCGGCTTTCACCCTGTGATGAAGCGACAAGAATGTAGCTGATGCCCCCTGTCCGCCGGATCAAATCGAGCACGCCGGACAGAGCCTCGACGAAGCGCCAGAAATCGCTCTGCTTTCGCTCAAGATCCTCTACCACGAGCACGACCCGGAGCCTAAGCGTGACCAAGGCTGCCGAAATTTCGTCAAGTGATTCTCTCGCGTCGGGGGCTGGCGCGATCCAGCCAAGGGCCTTTTGCCAGAACGAGTCCGCAGTGGTCAACGACCGCACGAAATCCCTCGGTAAGCCACGAAAATAGAAGGTGTCGATTCGCGGCGATAATACCGTCAGCACGCACTGCAATATCCCTCCAAGCATTACCTCGGGGGTCTGTGCCGCCCAAACGCTCGTCTCTTCCAGAAGTATCGTCGGTCCTCCTTCGTCGGTGCCAGCTAAATGATGCCTGACAAGATTGAGGAAGGAGGTCTTGCCCGCTCCGGGGGAGTCCACGAGGTCCATGGTCGGGACGCGTGAGTGAATCAGCGTCGAAAGCCGCGCGGCGACACGCTTCGCCGAATGCGAAACCCCAAACAGATCCTCGCTTGGATGGCTGATGGGCTCCTCGGGGCGGCGAATCCACTCAAGCAAAGCCTCCCGGTCAGCGATTCCTTCTGCATCGCCTATCGCATGGTCGCTGCCCGCCACCTGCTGGCCGTGGGGTTCGAGCAGCAACATCAGCAGTACCGCGAAACTCCAACCAATCAGGGAGTTATCCACCGGAAGGAGCGGCCAAGGCGAACCCACCCCAGCAAGATGTTGGAGTACCAATAAAAGTAGGATGCTGGCCACAGCACCCGCCCAGACAGGCGGGAAACCGGCCCGAAATCCAGCGAAGACTCTTGTGAACCCACTGCCGAAGCGTCCGCGATACCAAAACGCTGACAGAAACCCAACGAGCGCCGGCGGAGCCAATGCCTCCCACGAAATTGCGCCAAACGCTTGCGTGAGCCATGAGAATGGGGGCGGGGCGGACACAAGCCCCAGGATAAAAAGGAACGTCGCTGCGAGGAGCGATCCCGCGCCAAGTCTTAGGTAATTTTTCCGCATGGATTCCTTCCAGCCCCCGAAACTTAATTAACTCTGTTATTACCCGAGCGAAAGAGGCCCGGCATTTTCCGCAAAAGAGGACACCCCCTCGCCTCGCAAGTCCAGCAGCAGATGGCGCGGCGAAGCGCCGCTCAGTCCCGCTACCTGCGCACGCGCCGTCTCAATAACACCTTTGAGCTTGACACCGAAGCGGTAAGTGCTGGATGGATTGCCCCACTCCTGCGTGAAATAGGGGAGCATGGCTTCCAAAACCTCCGGAAGCACGGGCGTTGTGGAGTTGTAATCAAGATAAATCATCCCCATATTGTACACCGCCTCGCGCGGAGGAAAACCCCGACCCCGCCTCGCGAAGAAGTGACGGGAAAACATCGCCCCGCTCCCGGCGTAGCTTACCCCGTCTGAAACCTGTAACCTCCCCCGCAAAATCTGTGGTCCACCGGTAAGATTTCGCCGCTTCTCCCGTCACTGAACCTATTGACCAATACTGCCATAAAATCGGCGGACCACAAAACTCCGTGCCCCTTGTGCCCGGAGTTTATCTCGGCCAGCGCCGGGATGGCTAATCGTCATTCCTTTGCGACTTTGTGTCCTTGTGTCAGAGTTTATCCCGATGACCCCGACTTAAATATTCGTGATCGGGATGGTAAAAAACGCCAAATGCCAAATACCAAATACTAAATGCCAGCCGCCGCCGATCCCGAATCTACCGACCAATACTGACCAATACTGAACCTACTGCCAATACCGTGGAATTCTAACTCCTAACTCCTAGCTCCTGCGTACTCGTCCAATCCATTATCTCCCCACATGAATGTCTATAGCCCAATTGCCGCAACAATACCGTCGCGGCAACGCCGCCGCAGCGCTCCGCAAATTTTAAGCGGTGTGCAGGCACCTTGCTTCCAAATTCTAGGTTCAAGGTTCTGGCTCCTGGCTTCTTTGTGAAAGGATCCCCCATGCCCAACCTCATCACCGCCACCCGCTGCCTCGCCAACCTGCCACCGCTCGCCCCGCGTTGGCTCTGGAAAGACCGCCTCCCCAAAGGCAAAATCGTCCTCCTCGCCGGACCCTCCGGCTCCGGCAAAACTTTCATCGCCCTCGACATCGCCGCCCGTATCACCACCAATAAAGGTTTTCCCGAACCTGTCCCCTGTAACCTGCCATCTACAACCTCGCCGCCCGCCCATTCGACCGCCCATCTTGTTGATTTCTCCGCTGAAATGGCCGCCGCCATCGCCAACCGCTCACCCGAGGAACAGCACGCCAAAGGCTGCGGCTCAGTTTTAATTATCACCCTCGAAGAAGACCTTATTGACAACATCCGCCCGCGCCTTGAAGCCGCCCACGCTGATGTAGACAAAGTCACCGCCACCACTGACCTGTGCATTGAAAACCTAAAATCCTGCACGGATCAAATCGACGATCTTAGCCTTATCATCATTGACCCACTCGCTTTTCTCGTTGCCAATGACAATGAATCCCCATACATCGCCCCAAAACTTTTTGACCTTTACCAGCACCTCTTTGGCCGCTCCATTTCCATCCTCGCCCTGCTCCCCATGTACCCGGGCCGCGCCGACCCGCTCCGCCGCATCCCCGGAATTAATTCCTTAGCGCCCTACGCCTCCATCATTTATGCCGCCTCACCGGACCACCGTGAAGAAAACACCCAACCCAACCGCCGGGTGCTGATCCAATTAAAAAACAGCCTCAGCCCCATTGCCCCCGCCATGGCCTTCAACATTGAAAATAGTGCCGTCGCATGGGCCCATGACGCGCTCCCCAACGAACATATTGACGCCATAATTACCACGCCACGCCAGAAGCTCGGCCCCGATCCAATTATATTTGACCAATGCACCCAATGGCTCTACGAATTTCTCGCGCCCAATCCACGTCCCCACGCCGAAGTAATCCAGGCCGCCACCGCCGCCGGATTCTCCTACCACACGCTCCGCCGTGCCAAAGACGAACTCAACGTCCAGTCCAGACGTGAAAAAGAAGGCCATTGGCTCTGGCGCGTCCACCCCAGCGAACTCGAATACGACAGCTTTGACCAAATGACCGACGAAGTTCTCCGCCTAAAAATCCCCCCGCCAGTGTAACAGCGCCGCACACCCGAAAACTTTTAAGCGGTGCCCAGCACCGCGTCTCATTAAGGCCATCCCGGCGCGCCGGGACCGTCTCATTAAGGGCGACGCCGCAGGCCACTCGCCCGTCCCATCAAGCGAAGCGTCTCATTATTCACTGAGCGCAGCGCCGCCCCGTCGTATTTAAAATCTGTGCCAATCTGCGAAAGAAGTTTATCACGTGCGCGCCGGGATGGACCACCCCGCAGCGTTGTGTGGTAAAAAAAACTCGTGTCCCTCCTCCGTTTACCGGAGTTTATCCCGGTGCGCCGGGGCTACCTCCTTGTGAATCCATCGTCGCGTTGTGTCACAGTTCATCCCGATGACCCCGGCTTAAATAATTGTTATCGGAACAGTAAATCTCCCCGCCCTATCCGCGAAATCCGCAGTCAAATTCAACCACCCCAGGAATCCACAAAAGAAGTTTATCCCGTGCGCGCCGGGATGAAAAAATATTATCCCACGCCGGCAACGCCTATAGCCTGATATCGAACTGTTCAGGCCAGCCTGAGCACAGTTCTTTGAGAAGTGAAGAATATGCCTGCATCAATGGTTCCGTCTCAGCCATGAGGATCGCAATCTATCTGGCTGAAAATCGGCGCGTAAGCCCAAACTCCCTTCTTGCTCCTACCTTCTCCTGAATACTGGCCCCGTAGGGGCCCAAAAAACAACTTGGCCCTCTTGGCCACCTTGAAGCAAACCCGCTAAAATAAAGGCTTCCATCAACATGTCCAACTTGGACACCTGGCTTCCGTAACTTGGACATCTAGGACAAGTTGAATTTCGCAAAGAAAAGTCTTTGTCCCTACTGCCCTCTGGATTCCGGATTCTTCCCCATCGCACTGATCCGTGATCACCAATAAGCCCGTCCTCGCCTTATTTGCTCTACGATTCAACCCTTGGCATCCTCGCCCGCCGACGCGCCCAATGACACGTTAGCAATTATGTCAACGCCGGCGGCAGTTCCTCACGCCTTACGGCGAAGGCATCAAATTCGGAAATCTCAAATCTCCGATGAGATTCCTCTGATATGAAGTCCTGATTCGGAAACGCCGGATCAGGCGACGGTGTGTGACTTTGGGCGATTCTTGACATCCTTGCAGCGGGTCCACATTCATCCGCGCCCCATCTTGTATTTACGGCTTGGAGTTGGCCGCAGCGGGCTGAGGTACCGGTTCGCCGGGCCATATCATCGTGGACTGGCGTTTTGGCGGCGGTGCAGGTGACAGTTGGTCGGCGTACCAGTGAATAACGGGATTACCAATAAACAGCGTTAGAATTGCCGCCATGCTTAACCATGGGCCATAAGGCAAAACATTGGGCTTACCTTGAAATTTAAGAACAACCGCCCAGATCAGCCCTAAAATCGGCGCAAGAAAAAATGCCACAATCACCGCCGGCGCGCCCACAACCGCCCCAATGGCTGCCATTAAAGGGGCATCGGCGGCACCCATGGCCACGCGGCCGATGACCAGCGTGCCAAGAATTCTGATTACCCAAATCATGCCGCCACCAACCAGCAATCCCAATAGAATTCCCAATAGCCGCGCCAACCATGGCAATGCCGGCAGCGCAACGGGAATACAGGCCGCCAGGATAGCCAGACCAAATGGGGGCAGCAGAAATAAAATTTCTTTGCGAATTTCCCTGCGGGCATTGATATCGGCCGATTCCTCAAGCACCAGTTGTGAATCATCAGGTGCTTCGATCGGGCGCGGAAGTACGCCGACCAGAAAGGCCAATATGCCCGCCAGCATAGTAACCAATGCGGCAACCTTGGGCGCACACAATACCCAGGCCAAAAGTGCGCCGAAGGCGATGACGAAACCGGCGGCAATTTGCGGCCATGATTTTTTCAACGTGGGCGGCGGGATCAGCGGCATGGGAGCATACGCAGAGTCGCCATTGTGATCCTGCGGCGTGGAAAAGCTGCGCGGCAGGATTTTTAGATAAACCAGCACATTGGATATAAGCAGCCCAAGAGTACCACCAAGAGCTAATTTCCCCCAGACGGATGCGGGCGTGACAGATGGCAACATTTTCACAGCGCCAAAAATGCATGAGGCCAGTGCCACGGCCATGATCAGATAAGGAATGCCCAGTGGAATGATAAAAAAATCCGCATCAATTGCGGAAGCCGCCAGAAGGCAGGAAACAAAAATCAGATATAAAACCATCGGAACCGCCCCACCGAGAATACTCGGTGCGGCTCCGTGGTTCCAATGGGCATAAAAAAAGCCGAGATACAGCGACAGATAAATTAATCCGGTGCCGAGTTCGACCAGTGGGTATCGGGCGGAAATGGGGGCTTGGCATGCGCGGCATTTGCCCCGCAGCATCAGCCATCCCAGCACCGGAATATTGCGATACCAGGCGATGGCATGTTGACACAGCGGGCAGTGGGAAGGCGGCCAGCTTAATGTAAGCGGCGCGGTCTTATTGTTAAATGTCACCGGTGTACCGCGTGCCGGCAGACGCCAGATCACAACATTCAGGAAACTGCCGACGCAGCAACCCAGCAGAAACAAAAACGCGGCCATAAGCCAAAGCGGAAATTCCATGCCCGGCATTATGCCGCCAAGGCCGTAAATCATCCAGCGGTGTGATTCCAGCATTGACCGACCAATTATCTTGATAATGTAGCCAAGTCGATTATTCACCAATTATTCAATGGCAAAAGGATTATTTTCAGATAGATCGGGTACAATCGGTTCGCAAGGAGCCTGTTGGATTAACGTCGGCAACGGCTGCAATCGGCAACAATCGGACGCCCTGCGCGTTGAACTGATGACGGATTTGCCGACGCACAGCGGTTGAAATTCCAACCGGGCAACCGATGGAAAAGAACTTTTGGGAGTACACGGATGACAACAGTCCCCACCCCTGATCCCCGCCCGCGCACCGCCGCTTCAGCCCCCGCTGGCTCGGAAATGGCAGCGGTTGAACGCCTGAAACTCGTGCGCGAAGCCATGCTGGCGGAAATCCGTAAAGTTATTGTCGGCCAATCGGATGTGATGGAATCCCTTTTGTTGGCATTATTTTCCCGTGGCCACTGCCTGCTCGTGGGCGTGCCGGGACTGGCCAAAACTTTGATGATCAGCACCTTAGCCAGGGTCTTAAGTCTGAATTTCAATCGAATTCAGTTCACACCTGATTTAATGCCGTCGGATATTACCGGCACGGACATTATTCAAGAAGACCCGCAAACCGGCAAACGGGTATTTAATTTCATCAAAGGGCCGGTATTTACCAATATGCTGCTCGCGGATGAAATCAACCGCACCCCGCCTAAAACCCAAGCCGCCCTTTTGCAGGCCATGCAGGAATATCAGGTAACCGCCGGTGGACAAACCTATCCGTTGCAACAGCCTTTTTTCGTATTGGCCACGCAGAACCCGGTGGAGCAGGAGGGCACCTATCCGCTGCCGGAAGCGCAGTTGGACCGGTTTATGTTCATGGTGAAAGTAGGCTATCCGCAGCGTGATGATGAGCGAACCATTGTAAAAAATACCACCATGGATATTCGCAGTGAACCTCATGCCGTGCTTTCAGCGGAGGACATTCTGGCCATTCAAAAACTGGTGCGACGCGTGCCGGTAAGTGATCATGTGGTGGATTATGCTGTAAATCTGGTGCGGGCCACACGTCCGCATGAAAAAGATACGCCGGATTTCATTAATAACTGGCTGACCTGGGGAGCCGGGCCGCGCGCGGCGCAGAATCTGGTACTCGGAGCTAAGGCTCGGGCGCTGCTGCGGGGGCGCCTCAATGTCAGTACGGACGATATTCGCCACGTAGCCAAACCAGTGCTGCGCCATCGGATCATCACCAATTTCAACGCCGATGCGGAGGGAATTGACACCGATATGGTGGTCGATAAGCTTATTGCCACCATTAAAGAGCCTTCCGCGGACGCCTACAAAGTGGCGGAACCAACAACTCCAGCCTGACTGCGGTTGGCCGCAAGGCACAAGAATTTACAGCCCCATACCCGCGAATGTGGATAAAAAGCCACCTGATGAAAATTATTATCAGCATTCCTTGAAGTTCCGGGAAAGAAACTGCCGATTTGAAGTTTTGACGGGCTATTATAGGGAGAGGCGTTTAGTGACGAACGCCCGTAAGGAAGCTTTAAGCCGGAAAGGCGGATAATAATATGACCCGTGCAACACCTCACAATGACAAACAGACTTTGGAGCCGACACCGCGGCGGTATTTCACCCTGGCGGAAGCCCGCCGGGCGCTGGTACTGGTCAATCGCATTGCCATGGATATTCAACGTATTGAATTGCAACGCCGAAAGCTGGTTCATCAGACCGCTTCAAGCCATGAACAGCCATCAGCGGAACAGGCCAACGCCATTGAAAGTCAATTTGACGCCATGACCGAACAACTCGCCGGCCTGTTGGAAGAATTGGCGGCGGTGGGCGTAGAATTGAAAGACCCGACCCGTGGATTACTGGATTTCCCGTCGCGGTTCAATGGCCGCGACATACTTTTGTGCTGGCAGATTGGCGAACCAACCATTAATTTCTGGCATGACATCAGCGCTGGATTTGCGGGCCGGCGCAGTGTGCGGGAATTGGAACTCCAGCCGCAGGCGGTAGGGTAAAAAAAGCCGCGCCAGCAATGACCGTTTAAAAAAGACAAAAAAGCCGGTGTCGCGTGAAATGCGGCGCCGGCTTTTTATTTTTTGAAGCGGCACGTTGCTGGTAGTGGAAAAATTGCGGGATTTTGGCTATAAAAAAGTGCATGGCCGGCGAGGGAAGCTGCCACCCTTTACCGGCCATGCGAGGGCAAGATGGATCATTCGGATTGCCCGCCGGCCCTGGTCGGCTTATGTGGGCAACCCACAAATATCACGTAAGTCATCATCGCCATTTGCAAGCGCTATGTATATCAGGGGCTCACCGATTCGCGCGTAGGGAAAACTCCGATGTCGGGGCTAGGATTCTATCCGAAGAACGGGCCGGATTGCCGACTTTGCGCGTGCGGAATTGCATAAACAGACAACTGGAAGCGTTTACGCCATAATAGAGTTCATGTAGCCGCGGCGGCGGCCCATGGGATTTATTGTTCCTGCGCGGGCGGCACGCGGATGATACGTGCAAGGCGGATGACAATCTGTGACGAAAAAGACCGGCGTTTTTATTCTCAAACTCGTTGTGATGGCGGCGGTGTTCACATTTGTGGGCATCAAGCTGGCGGAAACCTGGCATAAAGTTGGCCAGCATCCGGTGCATATTGATTGGCATTACTGTGCCATTATTCCGCTGGCATTTGTCTGCATTATGACGACCAACGCCCTGACATGGCTGTGGCTGGCCCGGCGGATGGGAGACCGCAGCCCCATAATGCCCCTGCTGGGGGCGTACACTTTCAGTCAGATGGGCAAATATGCGCCCGGCAAGGTGCTGCTGGTTCTGATGCGGATTGAACGCACCCACCGCGCGGGAATGTCGCGCGAAACATGCCTGCTTTCCACGTTGCTGGAAAACGCCATGTACACACTCTCCGGCGGTCTGGTGGGGTCTATGGCGCTGGTGGTAGTCGCACGCAATCATCCCCTTTATCTATTGGGTTGCGGGCTGCTGATGGCCACGTTGCTGGGATTGTTTTATCCCCGCTTTTTTTTCTGGATCATCAACACCGCCCTGCGGTCGATGGGGAAGACCGCGATTCCCCCGAGCCGACGGTTCAAACTTTCACACATGATTTATGCGGTGGTGATGTTTTTGCCCACATGGCTGTTCGGGGGCTTGGCATTATGGGCTGCTGTGAGTTGTGTGCATCATGTAAGCATTCTGCATACCGTTGAATTGATCGGCGTTTTTGCGCTATCTGTAAGCTTGGGAATGTTCAGTTTATTGCCCGGCGGATTAGGCGTGCGCGAAGCGGTGCAGGCTCTGTTTATTGCGCCGCTGGTGGGTTCCCCGGAACTGGTGGTGGTCGTGGTAGCGTTGCCGCGGGTTTTTCAAATAATTGTTGAATTGACATTGGCTCTGACCGGTGGCCTTATCAACAGCCGACTGACCGCAACATTACCCGCCCCCCCGCCGGAAACCGACAGCACCTCTACGCAACAACCCATTGGATAAGGGCGGCCAGGAGTAATCGCAGACGGATAATTCCAAGCATTTCATTCCACTGAAATTGCCAAAATATCGCATAAGACAGATCACAAAGGTTGACAACCCTTTCTCATAAGTCTATTAATGGCGCATGGGGACGTTGTTTGGCTAGTGGCGGCAGAGGGATGATGGCACATTAAAAAAATGGCCAATGATTCGTCATGGGAATCACTGGCTGAGCTTAATGTTCCGTCTGCCGGTTGGCGTGTTTATTGTTGGAGTTGACGGTTGAGCAAAGATCTTCAGTTTTTTTTTAAGCGACTCGTTCAGCAGGGTCGTGTACGAACCAAACCCGTAAGCCAGTCAGAAGAGCCGTTGCGCGCGGAACTATTGGGTATTGACCAATTGGAACAATTGGCTCAAGAGCTTGCAAAAGAACATCAACTGCAACTCGGCGGCGGGTCCGAGATTCTGCTTTCGCGGCTGGCCGAAAACGATATCGTTCTGCAAAACACCTATCAACTCGTCAGCGAAGCAGTATCCAAAGAGCAGATTATTTCGCCCGCATCCGAATGGTTACTGGATAACTTCTATCTGATTGAAGAACAGGTACGTTTGATTCGGAGGCACTTCCCCAAAGGTTACAGCCGACAACTGCCCACTCTGCTCAATGGGCCGCATGCCGGATACCCGCGCGTTTATGATTTAATTCTGCGACTTATCAGTCACCTCGATGGCCGCGTGGATGGTCAAGCCATGAATCGGTTCCTGGCGGCGTATCAACGCGGTACCACATTGAGTCTCGGCGAGTTATGGGCAGTGCCCATTATGCTGCGAATTTCCCTGGTGGAAAATATGCGGCGCATCGCTGCACCGCTGGCCCAGGCGCGACGGGAGCGGAATCTGGCAAATTACTGGGCGGACGAATTAATAGCAGCGGCGGAAAAAACACCGGACGATACCATCGTAACTCTGGCGGCAATCGTTAAATCAAACCCGCCTTTAACGAGTGCCTTTGTCACCGAACTGGTCCGAAGATTACAGGGGCAAAGCGCTTCGCTGGCGCTGGCGTTAAATTGGATCGGCCAACTGGTCGCCCGATCCAGTGAAACCATCGAATTGCTGGTGCAGCGGCAAAGCCGACGGCAGGCAGCGGACCAGATATCGATGGGAAACTGTTTCGGCAGTCTTCGGTTTATTGATGTCATGGACTGGCGCTATTTTATAGAAGCACAAAGCGCTGTGGAAAAAGCATTGTGCGAGGATCCCTCCGGGATTTACAGCACCATGGATTTCCACACCCGTGACCGGTATCGGCATGTCATCGAAGAACTCGCCGCGCGCAATAACCTTCCGGAGGAACGTCCGGCCCGACAGGCGGTCGCATTGGCGGCCGAAGCAATGAAGGGGCACAAACGAACCGAACGCGAATGCCACGTCGGATATTACCTCATTGATCGTGGCCGACAAAAGTTGGAACAATCACTGAAAGCCCGCATTACCCCGCAGCAGCGCATCGATCGTGCGGTAAACAAATGGGCATTGCCGATCTATCTGGGTTTCGTCGCACTATTAACGGTCGCGTTCACCTGGCCATTGGTTGCGCTGATCCCTGGCAGGCCATGGATCGTGCTGTCTGCTGCCATACTGACCCTGTTTCCAATGAGTCAAGCCGCCCTGCCCCTGGTCAATTATGTCGCCACGCACATCGCCACGCCTCAAACACTGCCGCGGATGGACTTTTCCCTCGGCGTTCCGGACAATTGCCGCGCGGTTGTAGTTGTTCCCTGTCTTCTGGAAAGTGAAGCGGAAATACAAGGCCTGCTGGAATCCCTGGAAGTCCGCTATCTGGCCAACCGGGATCCGAATTTATTCTTTGCACTGGCGTCGGATTTTCGCGATGCTTCCGAACAAATTATGCCGGAAGACGAAATGCTCCTGCGCAATGCCGTTGATGGCATTGAAGCGCTGAACGTCCGGTATGGCTCCTCGGAGAGCGGTCCATTCTGCCTGTTTCATCGACCGCGCAAATACAACGCCCGCGAAACGATGTGGATGGGATACGAGCGCAAGCGTGGCAAACTGGAAGACGTAATGAATCTCCTGCGCAGTGAGCAACAGGACGCTTTTCTAAAAATAATTGGCGACCTGACATTATTAAGAACCGCTAAATACCTCATCACGTTGGATGCCGACACGCAATTGCCGCGCGGCACCGCCGCCGAGCTTATCGCCACGCTGGCCCACCCGCTGAACACCGCCCGCATTAGCCCACAGACGGGATTAGTGGTCGAAGGTTACGGAATTTTGCAGCCGCGTGTGGCAATCAGCCTGCCATCCTCGCGACGATCCCTGTTTTCCGCACTGTTCGCCGGCGATCCCGGAATAGATCCCTACACCCGCGCCGTTTCAGATGTGTATCAGGACTTGTTTGGCGAGGGGTCCTTTATCGGCAAGGGAATTTTGGATATCGACGTATTCCACAGCGTCATGCACCGCAGACTGCCGGAAAATCTTATCCTCAGCCATGATCTGCTGGAAGGTTGCCATGTTCGCTCGGGTCTGGCCAGCGATATTTTAATTTTTGAAGACCATCCGTGGCATTTTGGCGCGGAATTAAATCGGCGGCACCGCTGGATTCGTGGCGACTGGCAAATCGCCGAATGGCTTTTACCCTGGGTTCCAGGGAGTAATCGCCATTGGACACGCAATAACATATCCATGCTGTCGCGCTGGAAAATTTTTGATAACCTGCGCCGCAGCCTCGTGGCACCCGCAATGGTGGCAATGTTTTTTTTGGCATGGATGTTTCTCCCCTACGCCGGGATATGGACGATCGCACTGGTATCGACATTCTTTGCGCCGTCGCTGCTGACGGCACTATGGGATCTCATCAATATCAACCGCGAAATTCCCCTGCGAATGAACTTGGGGTTATGGTGCGTTAACCTGTTTAGAACGATGACTCAGGCAGCGTTGGAATTGACCTGCGTGGCCTTTCAGGCAAGCCTGAACCTGGATGCTGTTATCCGCTCAATTGCCCGGATGATCATAATCCGCCGCCACCTCCTGCAATGGCAGGCCAGCAGTTCCGTAGAGCGCAAAGCCTCCGCGTCCGTATTGGCTTTTTTCAAGAATATGTGGACCGGCCCTGCTATTGCCATTGCCGGATTAATCGCTCTGACCATTGTGCGACATCAGGCCGTTACAGCAGCTTTGGCGCTGTTGACGCTCTGGGCTCTTTCCCCCGTGGCCGCCTGGATTCTCAGCCAGCCAATGGCGCAACAGGGACTTGATCTTGATGAATCGTCGCGACCTTTCTTGCGCATGACCGCGCGACGAACCTGGAGATACTTTGAGCAGTATGTTACCTCTGCCGACCATCATCTTCCGCCGGATAATTTTCAAGAGTTTCCCGTGCCGGAATTGGCCCGCCGCACCAGTCCCACCAATATCGGCCTGGCGCTTCTGGCCAATCTCACGGCGTTGGATTTTGGATGGATTTCCAGTGGCACGTTCCTGCGTCGGTCCAGTGGAACGCTGGAAACCATGGCGAAGTTAAAGCGTTATCGCAGTCACTTTTATAACTGGTACGCCACCGACACACTCGAACCGCTGGATCCGCCGTATGTTTCCACCGTGGACAGCGGTAATCTGGCGGCCAGTTTGCTTATTATGCGATCCGGACTGGCGGAGTGCCAGAACTTGCCAGCAATTCCACCCCGCTATAGCGAAGGCATTTTAGACACCCTCCTGGCACTGACCCATGAGGCGGGATGCTTTTTGCAGCAACAGCCTGACGGCGAGGGAGCAGTGGGCCGTGATCACTCGAATAAGATTAACGACGTTAGCGCGAAAGTTTTAAAGCTTTACTCGCAAAAACCCCGTTCGCTTCGGGAGTTGTTGGCTCAACTGCGACACAGTTGGGAGATACTTAGCGAGCTGAGCACTTCCAGCGAGGGACTGCGTACCGACGCACTGGGCTGGTGGCTATCCGCGTTGGAAGCCCAACATCAGGACTTCATCGATGACATCCGACATCTTGCGCCATGGATTCAACAGCCTCAACTTGCCGAGGAGAATAAAGCCCGCTTCGCAGCTCATGGCGAAACATACGCAGACCTGTGCCGGGTTATGCAGGAACTGGAAAGCAATTCCAGCCTAAAGGTTCTCGCTCGATCATCCGCACAGGCAGCCGCACTGGTCAAGACGTTGCTGGATGACGAGCTGATTGCCGACCGGGAAACCCTCCGCGAACTACAGACCAGCATCACCGAGGGGAATTGCCGGATTAATCAGCGCATTGCCACGCTTGAAAAGCTCGAAAGCAAGTGCCACGAACTGGCGCAGATTGATTTTACATTGCTGTTCGTGCCGAGCCGGAAGCTTATGTCGATCGGCTTGCGAGTCAATGAGAACCGGTTAGACGCAGGCTTTTATGATCTTCTGGCATCTGAAGCCAGACTGGCCAACTATGTCGCCATTGTGATGCGGCAGATACCCCAGGAAAGCTGGTTTGCCTTGGGCCGGCAGCTAACCAGCATGGGAGGACACGTCGCACTGCTATCGTGGAGCGGCTCCATGTTTGAGTACCTTATGCCGCTGCTGATCATGCCGAATTATCCCAATACCCTGCTGGATCAAACCATGCGGGCCGTGGTGGATCGGAATATTGAATATGGCCGCCAGCGTGGTATCCCCTGGGGCGTTTCCGAATCAGGCTATAACGCCACCGATGCGCAGCGAAACTACCAATACAAAGCCTTCGGCGTACCAGGGCTGGGATTTAAGCGACGACTTTCGGACGATGTGGTCATCGCCCCCTACGCCACGATTCTGGCCTTGATGGTCCGGCCACGAGCGGCCTATGACAACATGTTGCGACTGGCAAAGGAAGGCCAAATGGGAGATTGTGGATATTTTGAGGCCATTGACTATACGCCGCAACGATCGTCCAAGCCGGGCGTTCCGGCCACGGTTCGATCCTTCATGGCCCATCACGAGGGCATGAGCCTGCTTTCACTGGCGGCGGTGTTGCTGGATCATCCCATGCAACGTCGATTTCTGGCTGATCCACTTTTGCGGTCCGGTGATCTGCTGCTACAGGAAAAGGTACCGCATGTGCAGCCGATATATCCTCACGCGGTAGAGGTCGCCGAGTCAAGACGGCCCGTCTCTGACGCTGCGCCCACCTGGCGCGCTTACAGCACCTCCCAGACACCGGAGCCAGAAGTTCAATTGTTATCCAACGGGCGCTATCACCTGATGATGACGGCCGCCGGCGGCAGTCGATCTATCTGGAACGCTCTGGCGTTGACCCGTTGGCAAGCTGATTTCACGCGCGACAATTGGGGACTGTTCTGCTATTTGAAAGATATGGAATCCGGAAGGTGGTGGTCGGCCACGGTGCAGCCCACGGGACGGCGCGGACAGAACTACGAAGCGACATTTTCCGAAGGCAAAGCGGAATTCCGTCGTCGTGACGGCATGATCGACATGCTCATGCAAGTTACCGTATCACCGGAAGATGATATCGAACTGCGGCGCATTTCATTAACCAACCGCGGACGCACCGCGCGCCGCATTGAGTTAACCACGTATGCGGAAGTGGTGTTGGCATCGCCGGCATCCGATGCCGCACATCCGGCATTTGGCAATTTGTTTGTACAAACCTGCGCAGCACCGGATTTCCATACGCTGCTGGCCACGCGCCGAGCACGCAGCCTTGATGAGCATCCGCCATGGATGATGCACATGGTAACGGTCCACGAAGAACCCGACGCCTCATTTTCCTATCAGACGGATCGTGCCGCATTTCTGGGGCGTGGCCGCAGTTCCACTTCTCCCGCCGCCATGGATAAAACCGGACCACTACCCAATATCGATGGCGCTGTTTTAGACCCTGCATTCTCCATCCGCCGGGAAGTGATCATTGAAGCCAACGCCACGGTAACCATCGACGTGGTCTTGGGAGCCGCCGCCACGCGCGAACAGATCGTGGTCTTATACCAGCGTTACCATGATCGCAGACTCACCGATCGGGTGTTGGAACTGGCGTGGTCACACAATCAGGTATTGCTGCGGCAACTCAATGCAACCGATGCCGACGCCCAGCTTTTTGGCCGACTGGCAAGCTCATTGCTATATCCCGGGCCGCGTTTCCGTGCTGCGGCCGAGATCATTCGGCAAAATCAACGCGGTCAATCCGGCCTCTGGGGATTTGGCATTTCCGGTGATTTGCCCATCGTTTTGCTGCGTGTCACTGCTCGCGAACACATTCCGCTGGTACGTCAGGCTCTTCAAGCTCACGCCTATTGGCGGTATAAGGGCTTGGCCGCGGACCTGGTTATCTGGAATCAGGATTTGTCCGGATATCGGCAGGAACTTCATGACCAGATTGTGGCCATTGTCGCTTCCGGTCCTGATGCCAATCTCATGGATAAGCCCGGCGGCATTTTCATTCGTCGAACGGATCAAATGCCCGAGGAAGATCGTACACTGATGCTCGCGGCAGCCGCGGTGGTATTGACGGACACCGCCGGCACTTTGGCTCAACAGTTGGAGTTCCGCCGCAGCGACGGGGAAAATAGCGCTCCCAAGCTCGTGCCGGTATCACTTCCTTTGAAGCAATCGCCATCCGGTAACTTCCAGCGCACCGATCTTGGATTCTTCAATGGAATCGGAGGATTTACCGGCGATGCGCGGGAATATGTCATGACACTTGGCATTGGCCGCACGCCCCCGGCTCCATGGTGCAATGTCATTTCTGGCCGACAACTTGGCACAGTGGTCTCGGAAAGCGGCGGCATGTATACATGGGTTGGCAATGCGCATGAATACCGCCTCACGCCATGGTATGACGATCCCGTATCCGATACTTCCGGCGAAGCGTTTTATATACGCGATGATCAGACTGGCGCTTTTTGGTCCCCCACCATGCTGCCGACCTCCGGCAGTAATGCATGTCTGGCGCGGCACGGCTTTGGCTACAGCATTTTTGAACGCCAGGAACAGGGCATCAGTTCGGAATTTACCGTATACGCCGACATTGATGAACCGGTAAAATATTACGTTCTGAAACTGAAGAACAACACCGATCGCGCAAGGAGAATATCCGTTGCCGGCTACTGGGAACTGACGCTGGGAGAAAGCCGCGCCAAAAGCAGTCCGCACGTTGTTACCGAAATGGATGAACACACCGGTGCCATATTGGCGCGTAATCCGTGGAACAATGATTTTGGCCCATCAATCGCCTTTGCCCACATCAGCGACAATCGTCGCACCATCAGCGGAGATCGTGCCGAATTTCTCGGGCGCAACGGTTCTGCTGAAGCCCCCGCCGCCATGGCGCGCCAGCGGCTTTCCGGCAATCTGGGAGCCGGGTTGGACCCGTGCGCGGCCATTATGAGCAGTTTTGATCTTCCGCCCGGTGCGCAGAAAGAAATAGTTTGGATACTCGGTTCAGCACCGAACCGGATGCTGGCACGACAATTCATTGAACGCGGCCGCACGCCATCCGGTGCCCGCCGAGCGCTGGAAGCGGTATGGCGTTACTGGAATCGAACGCTTGGATGTATATATCTTGAAACACCAGATCGGACGGTCAATGCTCTGGCCAACGGCTGGCTGCTTTATCAGATTATTTCCTCCCGAATCTGGGGCCGCAGCGGATTTTATCAATCCGGCGGCGCCTACGGATTCCGCGATCAATTGCAGGACACCATGGCCGCAGCACTGGCCGAACCTGTTCTGCTGCGTGAACATCTGCTGCGCGCGGCGAGTCGGCAGTTTGAAGAAGGCGATGTCCAGCACTGGTGGCATCCCCCGACGGGCCGTGGCGTGCGCACAAAATTCTCCGATGATCTGCTTTGGCTGCCACTGGCGGTTTGTCGGTACGTGACGTTAACACGTGACACGGGCGTTCTGGATGAAAAGATCGGCTTTTTGCATGGCCGCGCGGTAGCCGAACACGAAGAATCCTGGTACGACCTGCCGCAAAACAGCGATCAATCCGGCACACTTTATGAACATTGCGTTCGGGCATTAAAGCGATCTTTGCGCTTTGGCGCCCACGGATTACCACTGATTGGCTGTGGCGACTGGAACGACGGATTCAATCGAATCGGTCTTGAAGGGCGCGGCGAAAGTGTGTGGCTGGCATTTTTCCTTCGCACGGTGATGACCGAACTGCAGCCTGTGGCCCACGCACGACAAGATCAGGCCACGGTTGATCTGTGTGTGGAGTATCTCGCGAAATTGGAAGCGGCCATTGCCTCATCCTGCTGGGATGGCAAGTGGTATTTACGCGCGTTTTTTGATGACGGTTCACCCCTGGGATCCGCACAGAGCACACAGTGTAAAATTGACTCTCTGCCGCAGAGCTGGTCGGTGATCAGCAACACTGGTGATCTGGCGCGGCAAACGCAGGCCATGGCATCCGTTGATGAACACTTGGTGCGGCGTGATATCAAGCTGATCCAATTATTCGACCCGCCATTTGATCACCCGGAGAATGATCCCGGTTATATCGCCGGATATCTGCCCGGCGTGCGCGAAAACGGCGGCCAATATACCCATGCCGCCATCTGGACCATTATGGCCTTTGCCATGGCTGGAAATACCCAAAAAGCGTGGGAATTATTTGCCCTGATCAATCCGCTCAATCACTCCGATACGCCCAAAAAAGTCGCCACCTATCGGGTTGAACCGTATGTCATGGCGGCTGATGTTTATGCCATGGCCCCTTATCAGGGCCGCGGCGGATGGACCTGGTATACCGGCTCGGCAGCCTGGACATACCGGCTTATTATTGAAACATTTATCGGCTGGCGGCAGGAAGGCGATCAGCTCTGGTTTGAACCGCGGCTACCCGCGAACTGGGGCGAATTCCACATCCATTATCGTTACCGTGAAACGTTTTATCACATGACCTTTACGTCCGGCGGAAATGACGTCCAGGAAGTTACGGTAGATGGTGTGGTACAAAGCAACAAGCGCATCGCTTTGGTTGATAACCGGCAGGATCACGCGGTAACAATCAAAATGGTTTACCGCGCAGGCTGATCTGTGCCATAATGTGCCGTATGAATCAGGACTTTGTACTTGTGCATCCGACCGATCGGCGGCTGATCAGCCGAGGCATTGACTGCATTCTTTCGCACGCGGAGAGGCACTATCGCGTTGCATCAGCGGAGCTTGCGGAGCGGCGGCGGGCGTTTGACGAATATTGTCTTGTGCACGCACTGGATACATCCCGGCAAGTTTTGGCCTTACAGGATCAGCGCATTATTGGTGCGAGCCTGTGGGTTCCCACCCCCGGACGCACGGCGTTGTTCTACGCCCCGCAAGTCGCGCCCCAGGATGCCATCACGCAAGATGCGCAGGTGCAGTGCATTCGCCAGGCGGCCACCGAAGCACGAGCCGCCGGAATGGCTCTCGGACAGGTTATTCTGCCGCCGGATGCCCAGGCAACCGCCGAACTGTACCGCCGCGCTGATTTTTCTGATTTGGCCACGCTGCTGTACATGCGGCGCAACCGCCCCCTGTTTAAACCGGCCTTTGAACTGCTTCCGGAATTTCAACTTGAAACATACTCACCTGATCGTCGAGAGGACTTTGCGCAGACCATCGAGGCCAGCTATTACCAGACACTGGATTGCCCGCGCCTCAGCGGACTGCGGCCCATGGATGATGTTATCGCCGGCCATCAGGCCAGCGCCTTTGATCCGTCACTGTGGCTTTTGTTAAAGCGCAATGGCCAAAACGTCGGCGTGCTGCTGATGGCGCACCGGTTGGAAACCGCAACGCTGGAACTGGTCTATCTTGGCCTGATTGTATCCTGCCGGCGAATGGGAATTGGTTCACAGCTCATGAAACTCGTGCTGCTGACGGCCATGCGGGTTCAAGCTGCCACCATCTCTCTGGCGGTGGATCGCGCCAATACCCCGGCGGTACATCTGTACCGATGCCTGCGCTTTCAACAAACCGCCGAACGAATGGTTCTTATTCATCCACTTTAGGCCTTGACGTGTCCCGCTGTCACAGCGCAAGATGGCGCGCAAGGCCCTGTAAATAAGGGAAATAACCCCTTTTGTCCCGTTCTTCCGCAACTTATCCACAGGTTTCTCAAATTGTTGTGCGTAAGACGTGAATAAAGATTTTTTTGAATTCGTAAGTGCTTGTCTTGCTTATGTTCCGACGATTGTGGAAAAGAAAATGTCAAAAATGCTATTGAGTCTTTGGTGAAACACTGTTTAATAGACGTATGGAATTTGTGCTTGCCCCGATGCGGTAAGACCGCATTCGATGGAACCGGCGATGGACCGCCGGACGCTGTGAGGAACCAGGACGGTTCGTTGTTGTTGATCAACGGCCGTGGATGATTTTATCACCGGACGTCCGGAAAGGAGTCGCCTGTGTCTGTTCTGATGATTGAAGAAACGTATGCACTTTCAGACGCCTGTCCCACAATTCAGAAACTTCTTAAAGCCCATATCGGAGAGACCCGCTTTGACCAGTGGTTTGCGGCCCCGACGCAATGGCAATTCGCGGATTCCACATTGACCATTCGCGCCGCCAACGCTTTTTCCGCCAATTGGATTCGCACCAAATTTTCGGATGATCTGCGCAGAGCTGGGGAAGAATTCCTCGGCTTCCCGCCCACAATCATCATTGAAACATCAGACACGCCCGCCGCGCCTCTGCCGCGGGCTAAAGCAATCGAATCGTCTGCACCAGCGACCGCGGGCGCCATTGCCGAGACCTGTCTGAACAACCGATATACCCTTGATGAATTTGTGGTGGGGCCAACCAATCAGCTAGCCTACCGTTGCGCCTGTTCGGTGGCGGAACAGCCGCGCAAGCAATTCAATCCGCTGTTTATTTATGGGGATTGCGGCCTGGGCAAAACGCATCTGCTGCAGGGAATCTGCCGGCGCTTTCAGGCACTGCATTCCAAAAAGAAATGGTTGTATCTGACCGGTGAGCAGTTCACCAATGATTACCTTGAAAGCATTCGTCTGCACCGCACCGACGCGTTTCGCCGCCGAATTCGGCAGGTGGATTTGCTGGTAGTCGATGATGTGCACTTTTTCATGAATAAAAAGCACACGCAGGAAGAATTCCTTCACACCTTTAATGCCATGGACGCATCTGGCCGACAGGTGGTGCTCTCCAGCGATTGTGCTCCACGCGGCATCGCGGCCTTGACGGATGCTCTCAGCACACGCTTTTGCAGCGGGATGGTAGCGCGTATTGATTCACCGGATTTGCCCATGCGGCTGGATATTCTTCGCAAACTCGCCGCCCGCCGTGATTGGCATGTTGAGGACATCCTGCTGATGCAGTTGGCACAGCAACCGGTCGCCAGCGTCCGCGAACTTGAAGGATTGTTGTTGCAGGCCGTTACCGCCGCCGAAATGTGCCGCTCTCATGCTTTCGACGATTCTTCGCATGTTATGCAAAGCGCGATCCGCGGTGTTCAAGACCGTATGAACTTTTCCACACCGCCGGGCGTCAATCGCATTATTCAGGCCAGCGCGGAATATTTTTCCATTACGCCCGAAATCCTTTCCGGGTCAGCCAAAAGCCGTGTCGTGTCCACCGCTCGATCCATCGCCATGTATCTGGCCCGCCGCCACTCGCACATGAGCTTCCCGGACATTGGCCGTGCCTTTGGCGGACGCAATCATTCCACGGTTATTGGTGCCTGCCAACGCGTGGAATCACAACTGGCCGAAAGCCACGTTATCTCCTGGACCGCCGCAGATGGCATACGTCATCAGGCCATTGCGGAAGCAGTCCACAATATCACGGCTCAACTGCGGCGTCGCTAATGGCACAGCATTTATGGCACAGCATTTATCCGCACGCCGTCCCGCGGCCGTTGCGTCCGGGCCAACCCCCGGTTTATGATGCCTTCCCCAATCCAGACAAAAACGGGCACACCACCCCTCCGCGCCACACCCCTCTACCGTGACGCCCGCCGTTTAGCCCGTTACACTATTGCCCGGCGCGGCAATCTTGAATTTCCGCTTTGAAAGATTTTGGAGGTTTTATGGCTCTTCTGGGTTTGGATATCGGCACGTCGGGCACCAAGGCGTTGTTGCTCAATGAGAATGCCTCGGTCCTTGGCGCTGCGGAATCACCGCATGAGCTTCAGGTACCGCGGCCCGGTTGGACCCAACAAGACCCGGAAAACTGGTGGCAGGCATGTTTACTGGCCACTTCCAAAGTGCTCAAACAAGCCAAAATCAAGGCTTCCCAAATTACCGCAATCGGCCTGTCTGGCCAGATGCACGGCAGCGTTTTTCTCGGGGATGGCCCCAAAGCTTTGCGCCCGGCACTGCTTTGGAATGATCAACGCACCGTGGATCAGTGCCAACAAATTCAGGAATTGGCCGGTGGCCGCCAGCAGCTTCTCGCAATGGTCGGCAATCCGGCCCTGACCGGCTTTACCGCGCCAAAAATTCTTTGGTTCATGCAGAATGAACCGGCCAAATTTGAACGCTGCCGCCATATCCTGCTGCCAAAAGATTACATTCGATACCGCCTTACCGGCCAATACGCATCAGAAGTTTCCGACGCCTCGGGTACGCTGCTTCTGGATGTAAAAAAACGCCAATGGCATGACGCCCTGATCAGCCAACTCGGTATCGACCGGGCCTTGTTGCCACGCCTTACCGAATCACAGGATATCAGCGGACAGGTTAGCCCGGCAGTCGCCCGTATCACCGGCTTGCGTGCTGGAACTCCCGTTGTGGGAGGTGCCGGCGATCAGGCCGCCGGAGCGGTTGGCACCGGTGTGGTTGAACCGGGAATTCTTTCCGCTGCCATGGGCACCAGCGGTGTTATTTTTGCCGCTTCCGCCGAACCGCAAACCGATCCGTTGGGGCGCGTGCATACCATGTGCCATGCGATTCCCAACACCTGGTGCGTCTTTGGCTGCATGCTTAGCGCCGGCGGATCGCTGCAGTGGTTGCGTAATACCATGTTCGCTTCACAAATGGCGGAACTGGTAAAAAAGAAAAAGGACCCCGGATCACTCTATGAGCATATCATCACACTCTCACAAAGTGCCCCCGCCGGTGCCGAGAATCTTTTCTTCCTGCCCTACCTCACCGGTGAACGCTGCCCCCATCCCGATCCGCACGCCCGTGGCTGCTTTATCGGCTTAACGCCGCGCCATTCCATGGCTCATCTGGCGCGGGCAACTTTAGAAGGAATCACCATGGGCATGCGAGAGCAGGTGGATATTATGCGTACCATGGGCATTGCCATTTCACAGGTGCGCGCCAGCGGCGGCGGTGCACGCAGTGATTTCTGGCGGCAAATGCAGTCCGACATGTATCAGGCCCCGGTAGTCACAATTAACGTCAGCGAAGGTGCCGCACTTGGAGCAGCCATTCTGGCCGGAGTTGGCAGCGGCCAATGGGATAACGTTCCACAAGCCACACAACAGATTATCAAAATAAAAAGCCGCAGCCGCCCCAACATCCAACGCGCCGCGCTGTATGAAATCCATCACCGGAAATTTGCCATGCTTTATCCGGCCCTGCAAAGTTGCTTCGCGGCAATCGGGTGACCGATAGACCATTGGTATCCGCAGCCAGGCGGTCCTTGCTGCACATCAGCCACCAGGTGGCCCAGAGGTAGCCCGCGCTAAGAGCGGACTGCAAAGGTACATCCAATTCCCACGCCCAAAGCGGGATAGTCGGAATGGGTTGAGTGGTGATCATAGGACCATAACCTCCTGTTAGCTGCCCGGCGTCTGTCGACCGAGCCATTTAATTCCCTGTTCCGTTATCGTATGGACGTAGCCCTCAACCGGAGCCAGACCCGCGCCGACGAGACTCAGCCACGGCGTATCGGCATTTTCAATGGCTAAATCGGCACGGCCGAAAGCAACGGAAACCGGCCCGGCGGAAACTGCTCCCGCCGTCGCCTTGGCGATCACCACGGATCGTTTCACGGTGCTTTCTCCATTAGCAGCCGTATCGGCGGCGTTGGCCGCTTCTCCGCCGGCGGCTACGGTTTTTGTGGTGATGGTGAGGTACCAAACATCCGGACCAGAGGTCCGGAATTCACGAAAAGTTCCGCACCATTAAAGTGCTTTAACATGGCTACAATATCTTCTGGAATTCCACCCAAGTCGGCCTGGGTTGAATCAATCCTCTCTACCGGACACGGTGGCAATAGCCTTTGGACCGGCGGTGGATAAGCCCTCAAGCGATTGTTTCGTTGTGGGTTCGGCTGGCGTGAATTTGCCTTGCGTCCCCGCGACCAGCGGCGTAGAATTTATTGGATGATGGGAAGTTGTGCGAGTCATCCATGGCTGCGGCAGATGAAATAA
>Ga0209012_1000850_pt1 | contig 36910 bp, 34 predicted proteins | sample RS3BMetagenome_FD_184735 | JGI IMG/M metagenome (GOLD analysis project Ga0209012, IMG submission 184735) | Ferric oxide microbial mat and aquatic microbial communities from Rainbow Spring, Yellowstone National Park, USA - RS3B (SPAdes) (version 3) ...
GCCGATGCCCGCCTCCATCTGATCAAGCAGTTCCTCCACCAGCGCGGCTCGCCACTCCTCCTCGTCTGGTCTGCGCGGCAGTTTGTCAAAGGCTGAGACCAGTTCCACCACCGCCGGCCGATACCGTTCACGTAAACCGGCGTACCACTCCTCTATTGTCGCAGGAGCGGGTCTGACCCGTCCTTGCCCCTTGGCCAAGCCAACCATCCTCTAGACTAGGCCCAATTCCTCAGGGGCAGCCAAGCCCTCCGGGGAACCATAGCTCTTCGCGGGTCACACTTCCTGCCTGCTATGTCCCTCCAAAAGAGCCGCACCCCAACCGTTTCCCGCACCGGCGGGGCCATGCCGCACCTCCTGGTCGATGACGGCTTTCAATATTGAAGAGAGAAGCCCGGGACCGGGACGCGCCGCCGACACTTTGACCGGGCATCGCCTCTGAGAACGGATGCGCCTCCCGGTCCGGGCCCGGCTCCATCAGCCCCAGCAGTGAGAAGCGGCAAGGGGGCTGTGGACCCATCCCACCGTTCACCGCACCGCCCACGGATCCCTTCGACTGGCCAAGGCCAGGAACCGGGCGGTGGCCGCCGGCAGGCCCAGGGTTTCGCAGCAGGCGCGCACGGTGTCGGGCGGGGGGGCGTCCTGTCGCGCGGATGCCATGGCGGCGGCCTCCGGTCTGCGCGGTGCCTCCGTGGAAGGTCGAGGCTCACGCGCCCGAGGCCGCGATGGATATCGCGGCTCACAGGATCCCCGTGCCCGGCCGGCGTGGGCGGTCGGCGGCCGTGGGACATCGCCGGGGTTCCGGGGCAGGAAACGGCCCACCCGGCCACGCACTGCAAAGGTGCGGCGGGAGCGTTCGCCCCCGGGCCGGGCGCCGGGGGAGGCGGATCGCGGCGGGGCGAGCCGAGGCGCGCGCCAGGCGCCGATGGCACGGCACGGTGCGGGGCGGATGGGGATCCCCGGGGCGCGCGTGCCGCGCAGGGTACGGGTGGAGACGGGGAAGCCCGGACGGGCACAGGGAGGCCGAGCGGATGGAGACGGAACCGAGGGAGACGGGGCAGTTGGCGACGGAGCAGCCCGGCGCGGAACCGTACGGCACGGCCCGCTTCGACGGGCGCATCCGGACGGCGGAGGGGGACGTGCGCGTGCAGGAGGCGCTGCTGCCCATCCTCTACGGACCGGACAACCACGCCGCGAATCTGTTGGAGTTGGACAACGGGGACATCCTCTGCGCGTGGTTTGCTGGCAGCGGCGAGGGCAATCCGGACACCAACGTCGTCGTGGCGCGGCTCCCGAGGGGTGCCGACCGCTGGTCGGCGCCGGTGGACCTCTCGCTCGACCGGGAGCGCTCGGAGCAGAACCCGGTGCTGTTCCAGGAACCGGCCGGCCGGCTGTGGCTGCTGCACACCTCCGACGAACCGCACGACCAGAAGACGGCGCGCGTGGTGGTCCGGACCTCGGAGGACCGCGGCCACACCTGGAGCGCGCCCCGCCTGCTCCTTGACGGCCCCGGGTTGTTTTTGCGGCACCCGGTGGTGGTGCTGCCGGGCGGGGACTGGCTCCTACCCGCCTATTACTGCACCAGCAGGGGCCACTACAGCCTCGTCCTGGTGTCGACCGACAACGGCGCCAGTTGGCAGGAGCACGAGGTGCCGGACAGCTATCACCGGGTGCAGATGAACATGGTGCCGCGCCTGGACGGGACGCTCTTCGCCATGTTCCGCAGCCGCTGGGCCGACCGCATCTACACGAGCGAGTCGCGCGACGGGCGGGCCTGGACTCCGCCGCGGAAGAGCGTGCTTCCGAACAACAACTCCTCCACACAGGCTGTGCGCTTGGCTAACGGGCATTTGGCCCTGGCGCACAACGACGCGACGCTGGAGCGGGACCAGTTCCGCTGGGTGCAGCGCAAGGGGCGGTGGAGCAAGAAGGCGGTGCGCACGCCGCTGACCCTGGCCGTGTCGGAAGATGGCGGGCGCACCTGGCCGTATGCGCGCAACATCCAGATGGCCGATCTGGAGTACCGGGAGTCCCAGGTCGGGTACTCGTACCCCTCGATCATCGCGGGGAGCGACGGCGTCCTGCACGTCGCGTTCTCCTACCTGCGCAAGGCGATCAAGTACGTGCGGGTGACGGAGGACTGGGTGCGCGAGGCGGGGCGGACGGACATCGAGGAGAACATCGTGGAGGAGTAGGCGTCGGGCGGGCTGAGGGGCGTGTGGGGCGGTTGGGGAGGCGGGGCACGGTGGGACGCGGCGGCCGGAGGGGTGGCGGCGCCTCCGGCGTCGCGGGCTGGTTGGGGCATGACCCCATGCGGCAGGCGGACCAGGCTGGGCGGCATGGCGGGGGCGCGCGTGTGGGCGGCGTGGGGTACGCCTGCCACCGCGGTCGGAGGGCCGGTGGCGACTCTGCGGTCGTCTCCGCAGCGCGGTGGGGTCGCCGCGCGCCCGCCCAACGCGGCGCCGCCGCTCCGCGCCACCTCCGGCCGGATCGTGCCGCGGGTATGCGCGGGCCGTCTACGCGGGGGCCGGCGGGCGGGGCGGCATCCCCGGGTCCTCGAAGACGCCGCGCGCCCAGGAGCCGGCGAGGGGGGCCGCGCCGCGGACCAGTTCCCCCGCCAGGTATTTGAGCTCCGCCGGGTAGAGGGGAAGGTGCGGGACGCGGTCGAGCGGCACCCACTCCGGCGCCGGGTGGTCCGGGACCTCCGCGCGCGGGACGGTGTCCCCGACCGGTTCGGCATAGAAGAACACGTGCAGGTCGTAGTCCTGGCCCGGCTCCCGACCCTCGGTGCCGATCCATTCCTGCAGGAAGGCGACCGGGCCCACCCGCACATCGAGGCCCGTCTCCTCGCGCACCTCGCGCCGCGCGCACTCCGCCAGACTTTCGCCCGGTTCGAGCCCGCCCCCCGGCGGCAGCCATGCGCCGAATCCCGCGTCGGGCGGCAGCAGCAGCATGGCGCCGTCGTGCACCACGATGACGCGGGTGCGGACGTGGTCGTAGACGCGCAGCGGGGGTTGCGGCATCAGGCGTTCCGTGGTCATCGGACATCTCCTTTCGGAGGGCCGGGATGCGCAGGGAAGGCCGCGGGGAGGGGCGGAAGGCGGCCCGCCGGATCGACATCGGCTGCGCGCTGGCGGATATGGCGGGCCGCGCATCCCAGAAGGCCGTCCGCGGATCGTGCGCCCCGCCGCGGTGGCGTCTGTTCAGCCGCGGATCGCGCGCTGATAGGCCGTCAGGGCCTTCGCCGCATCGATGCTACCGTGGTGGTGTTACTGCCTCCATCGGTCGGCGCCGTCGTCGAAGCGGAAGTACCGGGTCGTGCGGATCCGCAGTGGCCCCGGTTCCCCGCCGCCGACCGCGTGGGTGCCGACCTCGCGGCCCGCGAAGACGGCATGGCCCTGGCCGACGTATTCGACGATGTCGCGCCGTTCCACCTCGACACGCGCCGGCCCGTGAAAGATGCGCGCGTACAGGGTCGGCGATCGCTTCGCCCCCCACGACGACACCGCCCAGGGGAGGGGCCAGCGGCGCCAGGGGATGGGTGGCCCACACCTCGCGCAGCAGGGTGTCGTCGCGGTGGTTGAACCTGTATTTCGCCAAGATCCGACTCGGGCCTTGAGCCACAAGCGCGCCGACCGATCGTCCCGGCCCGAGTGGTCGTTGGGGGCGGCCCGGCAGCGCAAAGGGCCGTTGGGCGTGCGCGATCCATTGCGAGATTCAGGTTGAAAGCATGGTGGAAGCACTCCAGGGCGGCGCGCGCCCCGGCGGCACCGGCGTCGCACGTGTCCTCGAGACGACGGGCCGCGTGCGGGCCGTAGACCGCATTCGTGGCCTGAATCATCGGCCGCGCCCCCATCCGTTCATCGTGTTTCGGCGCGCGCCGAGGCCGCCGCCGATGGGGTCGCCGCGACGGTTGGGACCCCACACGCGTATCGGCCGCGGTCATCCACGTGCCGCCAGCCAACGCCGGACTGTCTCGTGGTGCGGCGCCCAGGCGACCCAGGTGGCGGCGGCCATCCGGGCTGCGACGGCCGGACGCTCGGGTGCGGCGGCCTGCCAGACGTCGTACGCCGTCACCGCGAACGCCGTCGGGTACGGGTCCAGCCGGGGATAGTCCCGGTGGGTCCAGGTGCCGAGGAGGGCCCGGCGTCGGCGGCCTGGGAACCCCTGCTCCTGTGCCAGGCACAGGCTCATGAGGTGTACGGCCACGGACTGCCGGTTGCGGCGGTCCGGATTGGTGGCGTGCTGGGCCGCGTAGGCGTCTACGAGGTTCTGCACCGTGGTGATCCCCTGGTCGCCCCCGAGGCCGCGGTGCCAGTTCCCCAGGGCGCTGTAGAGTTCCCAGCACCCCGGGGCGGAGTGCATGTACGGGTGGGTCGGCCCCTCGACCTCCGGCACCGGGGCCCCACACCCCGGGCATCGTTCCTCCGGCATGGCTGCCCCCCTCGTCTCGCGCCCTCGTGCCTGACCGGGCAGCCAGATGCCACCACACGCCCAGATACGATCGCCACCTGTCGCGGACCTGCTGGGGACGGGGAATACGGCCGCACCCGGGGCCCTCCCCGGAGCGGCCTCCCCGGGGATGTCACCCGAAGAGTCGATGTACCTCGCTCGGATTCCGCCGGCTCCGAACGGACGGTGCTGTCGCGTGCAATGGCGTACCGCTGTAGCTTGGATGGGGGCAGAGCCATGAGTCGGTCGGTCATCGGAGCACTCTTGGTCTCGGCGGTTCTCATGGCGGGATGCGTCGCCACACCATCCCTCACGACGCTCGATGTTCCGTCCATCGGGTCAGTTGCTGTCCCCGTCTACCCAGGCTCAACCCCGACCATCCCCCAATATGCGCCAGGGCAGTCCTGCTACCAGGTATCCAGACCTCCAGAATGCGGAGACTCTGCCCTATTTCTTGCTACATCTGCGCCACCGGGATCTATTGTATCCTGGTACAAAGCTCACATGCCCGGTTTCGGGTATAGCTTCGAGCGACGGAGATTCAGTGTGTCGGAGGACTCGCTAATATTCAAAGGGCGCCAGACAGCGAGCGAGTCTCTACAACTTTGGGTGCAAGTTACAGTCTTTCGGAATCGAAACCCGCGGTATTCCGTCGTTGAAGTCGTCGCGCATCCGTTGCCACACGGGATCGAACTGCTGAAGTAAAGACCTCTGCGCGCCAGGGCGGGAGCACGTAGGTTTGGGGCGGCGGCTCTTGGTGCGATTTTGCTGGCTTCGCAGAGACCATGGCGGTGGCGGTCGCCAGCTATGTCAGGAGTTCCGCGTTCATCTGGCGCTCTGCTTGGGTGAGCGCAGCCGCGACGCCCAGTTTGCCCGCCAACACAGCAGAGATGGCGGAGCCGACGAAGTCTTGCGACGGGACCTTGGGGAAGTCGTCGTACAGGTCGCGGAAGTTTTGCCAATCACCGACGACCGACGCGTCTGTGCTATCCGGACCAGTCCAGAACACCCGCTGGATCGCGGGTGCAGGCGTGGCAGGCGGTATGCGGGCAGCAGTCATCACCGATGCGCTCTCGGCTGAGTTCAACCAAAGGACGAACCTGGCTGCCGCCATCGTTTGTGGCGCGCTGGGCAAAAGCGTGGCGTCCGCTCGCGCGACGGACAAGCCCACTGCCGAGGAAAGGGTTGGGATGACGGGCTGGGCGGGAAAGCGAGGCAACCGTGCCCACGCCCATGGTACCGGGAGGGGAGCTGGCGTATAAAAGTCGAACGACAACGCAAACATGCGCTCTATTTCCCTCAACCACGACGCGACCGGCATGTTGGTGGAAACACCCGCGAGTTCTCTGGAAGATAGTGAGAATTCGCGCGCCAGTGCCACAAGGCTTTGGATGGCTGCCACACTCTTGGGATCTGTAAGCGTAAAGCGTCCATTGACGGCAATCGTGCCGCCAAAACCCCAGACAAATCCCTGCCAGAGCCCTGGAAATGGTAGGGGTCCGGGGAAGACGACACCGGGGGTCCGGGGCAGGTTCTGGTAGAGCGAGCCGCTGAGACTTGCCGGAGCTGTTGGTCCCAAAGCCGCACGCAGTCCAGGCACGCGCCCGGAGGTGACGAAGTCCTCCAGCGCACCACAGATCGCCCGGAAGTCATCGTACGTCCAATTCGGTTGTGGCGACTTCAATCCAGCGGCAGCGAATACGTCCGTGCGCCAACGGACCGCCCACGGCGCCTCCGTGTAGGGCACCGCCAGGACTGACCGCCGTTGGTGTACGCCGAGATGCTCCCCGAGAAGACGGTTTCAGGGTCAAAGTTGAGGGACCGCAGGGCAGCGCTGAGAGGCACGAAGCCCGATGGCGGATGTTTGCCGAACCCGGCGGTGATTGGGCGGAGAATATAGGGAGCGTTTGCGGCTGAACCCACAGGCACCACGTGAATTCGCGGGTAACTCCGACTGAACGCCAAGACCAACCCTGGGACCGACGCCAGACCCGTGATACCGAGTGTCACGGCGGATGTCCTCAATCCGGTCGGAGCAGATGCCAGGCGTTGCCCCCCGACGGTGCTGCACGCCGCCAGGGCGGAAGCGCCAACCAGGCTTACGAGCAGGCGCCTGCGAGACAGCATGCGCGGCGGTTCGGCGCCCGCCGGCATCGACCTGCCCGCAGACGACATTCGCTGCGGGCGGTGGCAACTGCCGGTCGGGACGTCATTGACCAACTTGCAGCGAGGGACCCCTTCCCGGGCGTGAATTCGGATCGGACGCCTCGCCGTTTCCCGTGTTGGGAGGGCACCCGCTGGAGGTCCTGAACGTCGACGCCGGGCAGTGGTGTGCGGAAGGGGCCCATGGCGAACCGTGCGCGGCGACGGGCGTGCCTCCTCAGGAGCGCCTGCTCGATGAGTCGCCGGCCCTGCACCCTCTGCCTCTAGTCCCGGTGGAGGTCCCGGTGGTCGAGGACCGCGGCGTCAGTCGGACTGGCTGGGTTCATCCATTGGCTGGGCAACACCTACTCCGTACCAGATCGGGTCCAGCGGTTGACGGTGCAGGTGCACGGGTTCGAGGACCGTCTCGAGGTTTTCCACGGGCAAGAGCAGGTTGCCGTGCTCCCTCGGCAACAGGGCAAGAAGGAGCAAGCCATTCGCGACGAGCACTACGGTCCGCGTAACGGCCCGGCGAGCAAGGGAGACCGACTACAGCAACGCTTCGAAGCCATTGGCCCAGAGTCGTCGGCATTGCCGGAAAACGCACAGTATGCGTTTTCCCCCACGACGAGTCGTGGATGGCCCGTATCGGGATCGGTCTTGCGCTCCCACCCCAAAGGGGCGACCACTCCGACCTTGACCTCGTGCCAGTCCTTGTCGATGAAGGTGGATGTCCCATCGGCGCCGATCAGCAGCGTGTCGCTGGCCGGTTCGACCGGCGTAGCGGACATGGTGGTCGTCGCGGCCACCTCCTCCGCTTCTGCGACCGCCGGTGGGGTGGAAGGGAGAGGCGACCCAACGGCCCGGGCCTCTGAGGCAGCGTTGATTTAGTCCACTGCTTAGTCTATCGTTATCCCCCATGAGCAAGGTTGTCAATGTGCACGCCGCCAAGACACATCTGTCAAGGCTATTGGAGGAGGCCCTGCGCGGCGAGGAGATCGTGATCACCCGGAGTGGCATTCCGGTGGCGCGCCTTGTGCCTATCGCGACCGCTCCCGCCCCGCGAACGCCCGGCGGCGGGCGCGGCCAGGTCCGCATCGGTCCGGACTTCGATGCGCCCCTGCCACCGGAGATCGCTCGGGAGTTCGGTGTGTGATGCTGCGTCTGCTATTGGATACGCACGCTTTTCTCTGGTGGATCATGGATGATCCACAGTTGTCGACGCGGGCGCGGCAGGCCGTTGCGGTGCCGGAAAACGAGGTTTTCGTCAGCGCGGCGAGCGCTTGGGAGATCGCCATCAAGGCCTCCCTCGGGCGCCTGGAGGTGCCGGACGACCTGGACGGCTTCGTCGCCCGGGAGATGCGACGTTCCAGGTTTCGACCGCTGGCGATCGACGTTCGGCATGCGCTCGGGGTTGCCGCCCTGCCGCCGCTCCACCGGGATCCGTTCGACCGCCTCCTGGTCGCGCAGGCGCTGCGAGAGGACCTGACGTTGGTGAGTGCCGACCCGTTGGTGGCCCGGTACTCCGTCTCTGTCCTCTGGTAGGGGCGCGGCAAGGGTACCCCCGGTCCCCGTCCGGCAAAGTCGCCGTGAGGGGGCGCCTCGCCGACTTGGGTGCAAAGGCAGCACGGGCGTGCCCGCCCCGTCAGACCTTCCGGTAGGGCGTATCGACCGCCCGCGTCCCGTCCAGCAAGTCCTTCTCCTCGTTATCGCCGTTATCGCCGAAGAGGATCGGTGCGGCCTGCCGCGGCACCCGGTGGACCCGTAGCGCCATCTCGTGGATCTCCACCTCGGCTTGGGCGCTCGCGCGCGTCTCTGATGATGGTGCCCAAGGCGCGGGGGCGCCATGGGCGGGAAGTGGCCCGTGCGGGGAGCGACGGCGCCCTGCACGTCGCCCTCTCCTACCTGCGCAAGGCCATCAAGTACGTGCGCGTGACGGAGGACTGGGTGCGGGAGGGGAGCGGCCGGGGATCGGCCGGGGATCGGTTACCGGGGACGGCGGTGCCGGCTGAAGGGATGGGCGTGCGGAGGCCGTCGCAGCCTCCCCCCAACCACGCGGTGTGGCGTGCCTGCGATGGTCAGGGCCGGGCGATGGCGGCGTGGACCGTGCCCTGCAGATAACCGGGCGCCTCCCGGCGCGCATGCGGTGCTGGCCGCTCGCGCCGCCGGTTGCGGGCGACCAGCCGGTGAGGACGCGCTGGAGGTGGAGGTGGCGGAACGCGACGGCGACGTGAGACACCTGGGGGTGATCGCGAAGACCCCAGCCTCGCTGTCCGATCTTCTGCACGTGCGGGCATGAGCAGGGAGATTTTTCTGGGAATCAGTCGATCGGGCTGAATGGGGTGGCACAGATGTCCAAGCAGGAGGACTTCGGCGGTGGCCTGGCACTTCCTGGTTGGTTCTGGGTTATAACTAGCTTCCCTTATTCTGTGTTGTGGGCCACGATGGCGCCTAATGGCATTCATCCTGCCGCTCGGCCCATCACCCGTGAAAGATGGGTCGCTGTGCACGCTCGTCGCTCGGCTGGGACAGGAGTCTGCTCTGCTGATGTTGGTGTTGACATTTGACTGAAGTGGATTTCAGAGAACCCATCGAACTCCGACACGACACCACGACGCCTTTGCCGGTCCGGCCTTTGGGGGCGTAGATCGGGCGGCGTAGCGGCCCTCGAATGGCAGGCGGGAGCCGCCCGGGTGGAGCGGCGGCGCGGCGTCCAGCCCAACCGCAACACGCGGATCAGGAGCAGACGCCCTTCCGTCACGCACACCCCAGGGCCCCCGGCAGTCTGTCGCCCACTACCCTGGACCCCAATGAGCCACACTCCAGCCACAGTCTGAACCATCCTCGGCCTGTCTGCATACGATGCCGTTGACACCCGTCGAGGAGGGGCCGGGCGCATGTCCGTCTTTGACATCAAAGCAGCAATATTTCTGGCGGCCATGAGCTACCAGACATATCCACTCTTTTTCGAGCAAAAACTCACCCTGCCTGAAGGCTTTGCGCTGCGCTACACAATTTACGCGGAGGCCAACGTGGAGCGCCCGAAGAAAGAGGTCTTCGGTTTCATCGCAGAATCGAAGAACGACATCGTCATAGCCTTCAGAGGGTATGCGTCTTACCCCGCGGACCTCGTCGCGGCTTATGACATTCTGCAGATACCCTACCTGTTCGTGCGCAACGGAGGGAAGACGTCGCGCGGCTTCACATGTATTTACAGTTCCACCAGGGACCGGCTGGTCAGGGAAGTGAACAAATTACCCGCCTCTAAAACGCTGTTCGTAACGGGCCATAATTACGGTGGCGCCATAGCGACCCTGGCAGCCCTGGACCTGGCGGTGAACACGAAGTTCGGACATCCGATCGCTTACTCCTATGGTAGTCCGCGTGTCGGAGACCCTGACTTCGCACATCGCTACGACCGGCGAGTGACACATACCTTTCGAGTCGTCAATATCCATGACTCCTTTCCCACCTTCCCCGCAAAGAGGTATCCACCGCCCTTTACAGAAGAAGGGCTCTCGTATCAGCACGTCAAGACGAAACATCCCCTCTCCTTCCAGCTGAACGACGTGCCTCGAAACGATGGGATCGCCTGCTACTTCAACAAACTCGCCGAGATGGACCCCGCCTTCACCACCGAGCTGTGTGGCAACAATCCCGGCTTCTGCCCCGACACGGGGACGTGTTTCCCGTTTCAGGGAGCATGCAAGTGCCCGGCGCGATGTGTCTGAGACGCCTGCCAAGGTCCCCTGTTGCAGGCGTCTCAGACTCCGACCCATTGTCCCCCAAGCCCCATGGCTCCGGAAGCACCCTGCGCAGCGACCTCTTGAGTGCCGTCCCAGAGAGGAGTGGCCGACGTGGCCCCTGCGGGACGAGACCATCCCTTCAACAGTGAGGATGCCATCGTGCTTGCCGCGATGTGCTTCCAGGCAAATCAGCTCTTTGAGGTGGGCAAGCTCACCCTGCCAAAAGGCTTCGAACTGCGCCACACCGTCTGCGCGCTCGCCGGCGTTGAGGCGCCGACGGCAGAAGTGTTTGGGTTTCTGGCAGAATCAAGCGACGCAATCGTCGTCGCCTTCAGGGGAACCGAGACGTTCAAAGACAACGAGTCGGACCAAGACCTATTCCAAGTGATATATCCCTTTGTGCGAAATGCGGGAAAGACCCAGCGCGGCTTCACCTGTGTTTATCAATCCATGAGAGACGAACTGATCAGGATGCTGATCCACCTTCCGACGACAAAGAGGCTGATGCTGACCGGCTACAGTTTGGGTGGGGCCCTGGCCCCGTTGGCCGCTCTGGACATTGCGGTCAACACTGGCTTTGACGACCCCATCATGTACAGTTATGGGGGACCGCGCTTCGCGGACCCCACCTTCGCCCGGCGTTACGACTGCACCGTGAGGAACAGCGCGCGCGTGTTCAATGTTCATGACGTCATTCCGACGTTGCCGGATCGCGCGTATCTACCCCCGTTCACCGATGAAGGATTGTACTACAAACATGTGAAGGCAAGCCATCCTGTCTCTTTTCAACTGAATAGCCTGGCCCGCAATCATTATATTAACTGCTACTTCAAGAGCGTGAGCGAGAACGATCCGGATTTTGCAAGAAGATTCTGCCGTGGGAACCCCGGTTTTTGTCCCGATGCGGAAATATGTGTTCCCTTCATCGGAACTTGCAGTGAGAACCGAGCGGATGGCGTGGATGAGGGCGATTGAGCTGACCGCGGCCACACCCCGGGGTAACTCATACGGTCCGTGGCGGCCAGAACCGACTGAGCAACTGTCCCCCCAAATCCGCCGCCGCTGAGGTCACCCGCGAGCGCGGCACGACCATCATGACCATCGACGACGTCGAGAGCATCGGTATCGAAAAGGTGGCGGAGATGGCCCTGGAGGTGGCGTGGTCCGGCGCCAAGGCCGTCTACCTCAGTTTCGACATCGACAGCGTGGACGCCGGCTTCGTCCCCGGGACCGGATGGCCCGAGCCGGGCGGGTTCCTGCCGCGCGAGGCGCTGAAGCTCCCGCGGCTCATCCTCGCCGCGATGGAGGTGGTCGAAGGCAGCCCGCCGTATGACAAGAGCGATCAGACCGCACGTCTGGCCTGCCGCGCCGTGCTCGACGTCCTGGCGACGCTGGTGGACGCGGGGCACCTGGGCACCCTTGGCCCGGTCGCCGGTCTGTCCCGCACTTCGACTGTCCCGGATGGGCGGCGCCGGAGGCTGCGACCATCCGTCCCGGAGTGATGCCCCGACGTCACTGTCGGGTGCCGCAAGGCCCTGTGGCCCAGGGGATCGAAGGCCGTGGGCCGCGCAGAGGAGGACCTCTGTCGCGGCCCACGGCCAAGAATGGAGCAGAGACCGACATGGCCGTCACCCACCGCCGCGCCCGTCCCGCCCCGGGGGCGCGGCCGCCCCGGCGCCTCGGGGTGTATCTCGGCATTGTCGCCCTTCTCAACCTCGTCGGCTGGGGCTCCCTGCTCCTCGGTGGGGGCGGCCGTCACGCCGGCATGCTGGGGCTGGGCGTGCTGGCCTTCACCTTCGGCCTGCGCCACGCCTTCGACGCCGACCACATCTCCGCCATCGACAACACCACGCGCCGCCTCCTGCAGGAGGACCGGCCCGCCGAGGGCACCGGCTTCTACTTCTCCCTGGGGCACAGCACCGTGGTGGCGCTGCTGGTGCTGGCCCTCGCGGTCGCGGCGCGGGCGGTGGCCGCCCACATCCCCGGCCTCGAGCGTGTGGGCGGCGTCGTCGGGACCGGGGTCTCCGGCACCTTCCTCTACCTCATCGCGCTCCTCAACCTCGCGGTGCTCGCCGACATCTTCCGCGCCTTCCGCGACCTGCGCCGGGGCGAGCTCGACGAGGCGGCGCTGGAGGCGCGCCTGTCGAGCCGGGGGCTGATGTCGCGCGTCCTCGGGGGGATGCTGCGGGCCATCGATTCGGCGCCGCGCATGTACCCCGTGGGGGTGCTCTTCGGCCTCGGATTCGACACCGCCTCGGAGGTGGCGCTGCTGGCCATCTCGGCCGGCGCGGCCTCGCGCCACCTGCCGCTCTACTCCGTGATGGACCTGCCCGTGCTCTTCGCCGCGGGCATGGCCCTGACGGACACCCTCGACGGGGCCTTCATGTGCCGGGCCTACGGCTGGGCCTTCTCGAGCCCCGTGCGCAAGATCTACTACAACCTGACGGTGACCGGACTGTCCGTGCTGGTGGCGCTGCTGGTCGGCACCGTGGAGATCGTGCAGGTGGTGGCGGGGGGGCTCCACTGGAACGCCGGCTTCTGGGGCTTCGTGCAGCGCGTCGACTTCGGTACGCTGGGCTACGCTATCGTGGGGCTCTTCGCCCTGACCTGGGCCCTCTCGTACGCGGTGTGGAAGGTCGGTCGGGTGGAGGAGCGGTGGCGGTAGGGACCGGGCCGCCGCTGGGGCGGCCGGGTCCCTACCGCTCCAGGCCCCCCACGGGCGCCGTGGGCGACCCTCGTCGAAACCGTCCGTCCGGCGGCCTGTTCGGCGACGACGCGCATGGCCGGGCCGGCCGCCTTCGGCGTGCCGCGCCCCCCCCCGCCCGCTTGCCTCCCGACCCCGGGGCGGCATACGATGGTTCGCGAACCGCCTCCACGGAGGTGAGCTCCGTGCACGGGCACGCGCCCCGCATCTCCCGCCGACTGCTGCTGGCGACCGCCGCCGTGGCGGCCGGGGGAGTCCTCGCCGGATGTGGCGAGGTCTCCCGGCTGCTCGCCACCATCCATCCGCCGACCCTCGCCCTACCCTCCCCGCCCCTCCTCGGCTGGCAGGCGGCGGTGCAGCAGGCCTGGCAGCGCGCGGGCCTGAAGTTCCATCTCACGTTCGTACCGCAGGCGGAGGCCGGCGCCCCGGTGGACGCGGACTGGGTTTCCGTCGCCATGGCCGGCGGCAGCGTGCGCGCCGATCTCACCGCGCTGAACTTCAACCCCGCCTCGCTGACCCAGACGGCCCTGCGCGCCTTCACCGCTCCGAACGGCGACCTCTTCGCCCTGCCGGTCGCCCTGGGCGAGTATCAGTTCTACGGGGACGCCGCGCGCCTGAAGGACCTGGGCATTCCGGACCGGGCGCAGTGGACCTGGGCCGACATGACCCGCGCGCTTGCGGCGAGCCGGCCCGCCGTCATCGACGGCTGGGGCTGGGACGACCCGCGCCTGTGGTCGGCGCTCGCGACCGGGCTGGAAGGGAACCTGCTCCTTCCCGACGGTCACCTCGATTGGCAGAAGGCGACGGCCGCCACGCAGACCCTGGTCACCTTGGTGCGGGACGGCCTGCTGGGAGCGGGGATCACGCTCCCCGGGGGTGGGGCGACAAACCTGCCGGCCTTTGTCACCTCGGGCTTCGGACCGCCCCCCGGTACGCCGAAGCCCGATCCCCTCTGGCAGCCGGTCTTCGCCTTCGCGCCCCCGTGGAACATGCAGTTCATGATGGGCTATCCGGACCACGTCCCGTTTGCGCCCAGCAGCTGCGCCCAGACCGGCATGTGCGCCCTCGCGCCGCGCCCCTTCCCCACCTTCCCGCTCGGTTCCCCCATACCCGGAATCCCCTGGGGCCTGGCACCGCGGGGCACCAGCGACCAGCCCCTGCTGGGGGAGTTCGCCACCTGGCTCTACCGCCCGACACAGCAGAGGGAACTCCTGATACTCGGCTTCGCGCCGCTCACCGCCGACGCCGCCACACAGCAGGCTTGGCAGAGACAGGCGTCAGGTGTGGGCACGACGCCCCGCTTCGATCCCGAGCGCTACTTCGACATCGCCTCCGCGCTGCCGATCGGTTTCTGGTCGGGCGCCTGGAGTACGGCGCTGAGCAACCTGACCACCTCTCGATCTAGCGCCGATGTCGCCACGCAGATACAGGACGTCCGGGACAACGTCGTGTTCGGCCACGCCGGCCCCGACCGCCTTCCCCCCGATCTCTTGGCGGTGACCTGACCCGCATCCGAGCGTCGACCTCCCCGGACCCGCCGGGGATCGGCATGCATTATCTCAGCGGGCCACTTTTCACCGTGTGGTGAGGGGCTCTGCGCTCCGCCGCGGAGTTGTATGCCTTTTACCCGGACGCCGACGGGAAACCGGAAGGGGGCGGCAGCCCACTGGCCCGACCGCAACTCTGCTGAGTTGCGATGACCGGTCGGGATCGGACTCACCGGATGCCTTCTGCCCATGTCGTGCTGCCTATGGTACGAGCGGAGGCTTGCCGCATATGGCGACAGTCAAGAAGACGTTCTACCTGCATCAGGATCAGGGGCGCCGCCTCAAGGAGATCGCGGGTGCGGACAGGGTCTCCGAGGCGGAGGTCGTCCGCCGGGCCATCGACCACTACCTGCGAACCCGAATGCCGAACCCTCTCCTCGGTCGTATCGGTACTGTCACGGGTGGTCCCCGGGACGGCGCCGCCAACCACGATCGATACATCTATGGAGAGCAGGGTGCGGATGCCCGAGAGGCTCCTCATCGATAGTGGCGCGTTCATCGCACTTCTCGACGCGGACGACGACCTGCATCTGGAAGCCGCGCGGTTTTATCAAGAGGTATCGTCTGCCGTCGCCCAGGGGATCGCCGCAGAGGTGTATACCTTCTTGCGGTACCATCACGGCCGGGCGGTGGCAATGCGGTGGTTGGACTTCCTCGACCGGGCGCGCGCCAGCGGTCACCTGGCGCTCTTATGTGCCGACGCAGAGGATGACAGGCGGGCCACCGGGCTGCTGCGGCGCTTCGGCGACCAGGCCCTGTCCTACGTGGACGCCCTCACGCAGGGCACACTCGACAGAGTTTCGATCACCACCTCGCTCTCACGGGTCGGACGGTATTGCCCGGACCGAGCAGTGCTCACCGTCGCCCGTGATCCTGGAGCACCCGAAAGATGGGAACGGCCGGTCCCTCCGCCCATCGCAAGCAAATACCTCGTCGCCGCCGGCGAGCGAGTACACGCCACCGGCGTGCTGCCGGGTCTCCGTGCCTGTCCGCAGGCGTGAGGCCCACCTGGGGGCGCGCGCCCCAGGCTGCCCCGGCGGCTCGCGCGGCGCCGCTGTTCTGGCACAGCCCGCGGCCGGGGGTGGACGCGGCGGAGTATGACCGGGCGCCGCGGTGTGGCAGCGCCTGATGGTCCTCGGGCCGGCGCCCGAGCTTCAGGCCTCCGCCCTGTCGGGTGTCTGTGGTGGGGACGACGGCCCGAGGCCGTCGTCCCCACCGAGATGCCTCCGCAGATACCGGCCCGTGTGCGAGCGCGGGCAGGCCGCCACCTCTTCCGGCGTGCCGCAGACCACCACCTCGCCTCCGGCGTGGCCGCCGTCGGGGCCGAGGTCGATGACGTGGTCGGCCACCTTGATGACGTCCATCTGGTGCTCGATGACGACCACGGTGTGCCCGGCCTCCACCAACCGCTGCAGGCATTCGAGCAAGCGGCGCACATCCGCCAGGTGCAGCCCGGTCGTGGGCTCGTCCAGGATGTAGAGCGTGCCGCCGCCGCGCTTGAGTTTGCCGAGTTCGTCCGCCAGCTTCACGCGTTGCGCCTCGCCGCCGGAGAGGGTCGTGGCCGACTGGCCGAGCGTCAGATAGCCGAGGCCGAGTTCATGCAGCAGGCCCATCTTGCGCCGGATGGCCGGCTGGTCGGCGAAGAAGCGCACGCCCTCCTCGATGGAGAGGTCGAGCACCTCCGCGATGTTCCGGCCCCGGTAGGCGATCTCCAGCGTCTCGGCGTTGTAGCGGGCGCCCTTGCAGGCCTCGCAGGGCACCTCCACGTCCGGCATGAAGGCCAGGTGCGTCGTCACCGTGCCCTCGCCCTGGCACTCCTCGCACCGCCCGCCCTTGACGTTGAAGCTGAAGCGGGCGGGGGAGTAGTCTCGCGCCTTGGCCTCCGGGGTCTCCGCGAACAGGCGCCGGATGTGGTCGTAGAAGCCGGTGTAGGTGGCCGGGTTGGAGCGCGAGGAGCGGCCGATCGGGGACTGGTCGATGTTCACCACGCTCCGCACGTGCTCGGCGCCGTCGATGCCGTCGTGGTCCCCGGGCAGGATCCGGCTGTCATAGAGCAGCGCGCAGAGGCGCTTGTGGAGGATGTCGCCCACCAGCGTGCTCTTGCCCGAACCGGAGGCCCCGGTGATGCAGACCAGCACGCCGAGGGGGATCGCCACGTCGATGCCTTTGAGGTTGTTCTCCCGCGCCCCGCGGATGGTGAGGCCCGGCCCCGCGGGGGGCCTCCGCCGGGCCGGGAGGTCGATGCGCTGGCGGCCACTCAGGAACTGACCCGTCAGGGACTCCGGGTGGCCGAGGATCTCCTCGTAGCTCCCCTGCGCCACCACGTGCCCCCCGTGGACCCCCGCCCCCGGGCCCATCTCCACCACGTGGTCGGCGGCGGCGATGGTGTCCTCGTCGTGCTCCACCACGATCACGGTGTTGCCGAGGTCGCGCAGCCGGCGCAGCGTGGCGATCATCTTGGCGTTGTCCTTGGGGTGCAGCCCGATGCTGGGCTCGTCCAGCACGTAGAGCATCCCCATCAGCCCCGAGCCGATCTGCGTGGAGAGGCGGATGCGCTGCGACTCGCCGCCCGAGAGCGTGCTGGAGCGGCGGCCCAGGTTCAGGTAGTCGAGGCCGATCCCCAGGAGGAGGTCCAACCGCCCCGCCATCTCCTGAACGACCTGCCGCCCCGCCTCGCGCCGCGCCCCGGTGAGCGGCACGCCCCGCAGCCACTCCCGCAGTTCGGAGAAGTGGAGGCCCCCGACCTCGTGGATGTTCCTGCCCCCGACCGTCACCAGCAGCCGCTGCGGGCGCAGCCGCGCCCCGCCGCAGTCCGGGCAGCGGTGCTCCACCATCACCTTCTCCAGGTAGGCCTCCATCGCCGAATGCGCCACCTGCTGCTGCCGGTAGCGGCGGTACTGGCGCTCGATGCGCGACATGATCCCGTCGAAGCGGAACTCGCGGCCGGCGCTCCTGTCGTCCGGTTTGCCGCCCTCGGGGATGCGTAACGGGAACTTCTCACCGTGCGTGCCCCGGAAGAGCACGTCGACCACGTTCGGCGGCAGTTCCCGAAACGGTGCCTCCAGGCTGAACCCGTAGTGCCGCGCCAGACTGTACATGATGCGGCCGTCCCAGGTGTCGCGGTTGTAGCGGAAGGCCTCCGGGACGAAGGCGCCGCCCGCGATGCTCCGGTCCCGGTCCGGCACCAGGAGGTCCGGGTGCACCTGCAGGTACGTGCCGAGACCGAGGCACGTGCGGCAGGCGCTGACCGGGTCGTTGAACATGAAGTGCGCGGAGCCGAGGTCGCCCATCAGCAGGCGGTGCTCCGGGCAGCCGAAGTCCAGGGCGCGGCCCTCCGCATGCACGCCGAGGAACCGTTCGCCGATCAGGAGCGCGTTGTCCACCGCGGCCGCCAACTGCTTCTCGATGCCCCGCCGGATCACGAAGCCGTCGACGACCGCCTCCATGCGGCGCCCAAGGGCGACGTCCGGTTCCGTCTCCGTGCTGATGTCCAGGACCTCGCGCCCGTCCAGGACCACGCGGCGGCAGCCCTTGCGGCGCACCTCGGAGAAGAGGAAGGCGAGGTCCTCCCCGTACACCGGGAAGATCGGTGCGCGCAGTTCCACCGCGGTCCCGTCGGGGAGCGCCATGACCTGCTCGACGATCTGCTGACGGCTGCGCACGGGCACCTCGCCGCCGCAGAACGGGCAGTGCGCCGCGCCGAGGGTGGCGAAGAGGAGGTTGAGGTAGCCCGCGATGTCGGTCATGGTGCCCACGGTGGAGCGCGGGTTGGTCGTCACGGTCTTCTGGCCGATCGACACCACCGGCGACAGGCCGTGGATGAAGTCGACGTCGGGCCGGCGCACCTGCTCCACGAACCCCCGGGCGAAGGACGACAGCGACTCCAGGTAGCGCCGCTGGCCCTCGGCGTAGATCGTGTCGAAGGCGAGCGACGACTTGCCCGAGCCGCTGACGCCGGTGAACACCGTCAGCCGGTCGCGGGGGATCTCCAGGTCCACGTTGCGCAGATTGTGCTGCCGGGCCCCATGGATCGCGATGGTGGTCCTCACGCGCAACCCCCTCGCGCGAGGCAGGAGGCTTCCGGGGGCTGCCTGGGCCGCGACAGGCGTCGCGGCTCACTTCCCGGAGGCCCCTGCCTCTAATCGCGCGCATAGTGGTAGGCGGCCTCCTGCACGTCCACGCGGCTCTTCTCCGTCAGCCGCACCGGCACGCCGACCTTGGCGATGACGCCGAGATCGGCGAGCCATTCGTAGATGCCGTCCAGCCCGCCCTCGATCCCCATCTCGCGGCGGAAGTGGTCGTTGAGTTCGGTGGTGGAGCGGATCCCCTGTGCCGCCTCCAGATGCTCCAGCACCGGCCGGAAGAGGGCGTCCGTCCTCTGCCGCAGGTACGCGGCGATGCGGTCGAGCGCCGCCCCGACCGTCTCCGGCGTCTTCGGCCCGTCGATCAGGCCCGTGTAGACGGCGCCGAAGAACTCGGGGTTGTGCCGCAGCGCGCGCTGCACCACCTCGCGCTCGGTGAGTTCGCCGTGTAGGAGGAGTTCGATGCTGGCGAGGCCGTCGACGATCTTCATGATCCAGAAGAAGGCGTAGTGCATGTCGCCGCGCGTGAGGAACCACTTCTGCGCCTTGGCCAGGCCCGCGAACACCCCGAGCGCCGCCTCCAGCAACTGGATCTCGCGGTCGCGCGCGCCGAGGCGGCCGCGGGCGTCCGCGAAGAGGGCGTCGAGGGCCTCGTCGCGGCAGTGGAGCATCCGGCCCTTGCTCAGGAGCGAGTGCAGGAAGGAGCTCTGAATCGATCCCTCCAGCATCCGGCGGAACTCGCCGCGCGGCACCAGGGAGGCGTGGATGTTGACGCCGTCCTCGACGAGGGAGAGCCCGCCGGCCTTGCGCCGGACCTCCTGCGTGACGAGGAGGAGGTCGATGTCGGAGCGGTCCCAGACGACGTCATGCGCCAGGCTGCCGCAGAGCACGGACGCCAGGATGTACGGGTCCTGGCGGACCTGCGCGAGCAGGGCCTCCAGCGCCGCCTCGTACCGTGTCCGGGTGTCGGCCCCCGCCGGGACGCGCATGGCGCGCCGCCCCCTCCCCGTCCGCCCCCGGTCCGCCCGCGCGGGTAACTGTTCAAGAGCCACGCCATGGGGGTGGTGAGCCGTCACTGCTCCGGTCCATCCGCGGCCGCCGTCGGCACACACCTGCCCCGACGTCCGCCCCCCGGCCGGCCTGGGGCGCCGACGGGCGCCGCGACCCGCCCGGCCGCATCGCCGCGACGTGGCCCTTCCCCGCCGGGTCGTCGTCGTGGGTGCGGTACATTCCTGCATCCGCCCCCCGGCGGCCTTCCCGCTCAAGTCTGCTTCGATCCGTGCACCCCCGCGACGTCTCCGGGGCGCTGAAGCAGTTGCGTGCGCGGCCGCAACGGGGACGAACGGGATTCGTCGGCGCGCGACGCGGTCCCTCCCGCTCTGGGTCCGGAGGGTGGGGCGCTCCGGGCCGAGCACCGTCTCGATCTTGCCCAGCGCCCGATCCAGCGCCGCCTGCACGGCCGGGAGGCCGAGGTTCCGGACAAGCATGGCAGCGTCATGGCTGACTGGCGCGATTCGAGGATCCCCGTCACGGGTTGGGGCTGTGTTTGAACCACTCCCCGGGGCCCGATCCGGGCCGCGGGGGCCCTCCTGACCGCCCCAGGGCTCCTCCGTGCGAGCTTGAGGCGTATCCGGGCTGTTCGGGACACCAACCGGCGCCGGCGCAACGGGCAACCGAAGGCGGGTCTGACCCCTGCCAGAGGATCGGGCAGGTCGCGGGGTCACGAGACCACTGCGTGGGGGAAAGCAGGCCGCCGCTGCGCCCGCGCACTGCCGCCCCCACCCCCCGCCGCCGCTCGGCGCCCGGCACCGAAGGACTTGCCCCCGGCCGGGCGAAGGAGCGGGTGGGGGTGGCGCGCCATGGACTTCAGCCGGCCCGATCCCGCCATGTTCGATGTGCCCTTCACCACGGAGGAGTTCCGCGGCATGCCCTACCGGCTGCTCGGCCGCTCGGGCCTCCGTGTTTCCAGCGTCGGCCTCGGCACCTGGAAAATGGGCCTGCCCGAGTCGGGCGACGGCGCCCGCGTGGACGAACGCACATCCTACGCCATCCTTGACCGCGCGCTGGAACTCGGCGTGACGTTCTGGGATACCGCCAACCGCTATAACGCGGGTTCGGGCAACGCCGAGCGGATCATCGGGCGCTGGTTGCGGCGCCATCCGGACGAGCGCCGCAACGTGATCATCGCCACCAAGGTCTACGGGGGCATGGACGGCCGCACCCCCAACCACAGCGGGTTGTCGCGGATGAACATCCTGGATGCGGTGCACGCCTGCCTGGAGCGGCTGCAGTGCGGCCACATCGACCTGCTCTACTTCCACCGCTTCGACCCGACCACACCGGTGCAGGAGAGCCTCTGCGCCGTCCTTGACCTTGTGCGGCAGGACCTGGTGCGGTATTTCGCCGTGTCCAACTTCACGGCCGATCAACTCGCCCTCTACGCGGAGACGGAGGCGCGCCTCGGGGTGCGCAGCCGCGTCCTCGCGGTGCAGAACCGCTACGACATCGTCCGCGGCGAGGCGGAGGCGCACCGCGGCGTGCTGGAGTACGCGGCGCGCGAGGGTGTGTCGTTTGTCGCCTACAGCCCCCTGGCCCTCGGCCTGCTCACCGAACGGTACCTCGATCCGGGCAGGGCGGGGCCCGGCGACCGCCTGGTGGACGAGGGTGCCCTGGAGCACGCCGCGAGCCCCGAGGTGCTCGGCAGGGTGCGGCGGCTCGCCGAACTGGCGCATGGCTGGGGGCTGCGGCTGAGCCAGCTCGCGCTCGCCTACATGCTCGGTCTGCCGGGGATGGGGCCGGCGATCCCCTCGGCGTCCACCGTGGCGCAGTTGGAGGAGAATGCGGCGGCGGGCCGCGTCGTATTGTCCCCCGAGCAGCGGGAGGCCGTCCGGCAGGTGGTCGGTGTGTAGGCCGCCGCTCCGCTCGGGGCCGGGCCGCGGGGGCGGACGGGGCGCTGGTCTGACGGCCGCCGGGGGCCGTCCCGGGGCTGACGCCGGCGTGGCGCGACCGGGCCGCCGCCGGTACGCACGGTGTGAGCGCCCGTAACGCATACTGCTGAGGCATCGGTGCGGGGTGACCGCCGTCTCCCGGGGGACGATGCGCCGACGCCGCCCGGCGGCACCGGGGCTGGGCGGGAGCGAGGGGGCGCACGACGTGGTGGACATGCGGGTCGAGGGAATCGGGCGCGACCCGGCGGGCGAGACCTACTTCCTGATCCTGCGCGAGCGCGACGGGGAGCGCCGGCTCGTGTTGCAGATCGGGCCGTTCGAGGCGGCGATGATCGGCATGGCGCTCGGCGGCGGGCCGGTGCCGCGGCCCTTCACCCACGATCTCCTGGTGCAGGCCGTGACCCGCCTCGGGGGGCGGGTGGAACGCGTGCTGATCCACGACGTGCGGAACGAGACCTTCATCGGCGTGCTGGAACTTGGCACCGATCGCGGTCTGATCGAACTCGACTGCCGCCCCTCCGACGGGGTGGCCGTCGCCCTGCGCACCGAGGCCGCCATCCTCGCCGCCGAGGAGGTGCTGGACAAGGCCGGCCTGGTGCCGGGGCAGTCGGAGTGGCCGGAGGGGCCGGAGAAGCCGGAGGGGCCGAGCAGCTGACGGCCGCGCCGCCGGGCCGGGCGCCCCAAGCCGAGCATCTGACGGCCGCGCCGCGGGCCGATCGGGGGCAGGCACCCCGGGGTGGCCGTTGCAAAATCCCGCCTCTGCGAGGCCACTGCTTCCGTACCCCTTGTGCCCCACGGGCTTCGGACTCGGCTCCGACGCCGGGACGGACTTTTTCAGGCGGCAGGCGCGGGCATCGCGGAGCGCCGGGCCGGCCTCCGCCCCGCGGACACCCGGCGGCGGGCGTGGCCAGGTCCACATCGGTCCGGACTTCGATGCACCCCTGCCACCGGATATCGCCAGGGGGCTCGGTGTTGGATGCTGCGTCTGCTTTTGGATACGCACGCTTTCCTCTGGTGGATCATGGGTGATCCACAGTCCTCGACGCGGGTGCGGCAGGCCATCGCGGTGCCGGAGGACGAGGTGTACGTCAGCGCGGCGAGCGCTTGGAAGATCGCCATCAAGGCCTCCCTTGGGCGCCCGCGGGTGCCGGACGACCTCGACGGCTGTGTCGCCCGGGAGATGCGACGTTCAAGGTTTCGGTCGCTGGCGATCGACGTTCGGCAGGCGCTCGGGGTTGCCGACCCGCCGCCGCTCCGCCGGGATCCGTTCGACCGCCTCCTCGTCCCGCAGGTACTGCGAGAGGACCTGACGTTGGTGAGTGCCGACCCATGGGTGGCCCGGTACTCCGTATCTGTTCTCTGGTAGGGGCGCGCCGATGGCACCCCGGGTCCCCGTCCGGCGAATTCGTCGCGAGGGGTCTCCCGCCCACCGCGGGAAGCCCGCGCGGGCGTGCCCGCCCCGTCAGACCTTCCGGTAGGGCGTGTCGACCGCCTGCGTCCCGTCCGGCAAGTCCTTCTCCTCGTAGTCGCCGAAGAGGATCGGCGCGGCCTGCCGCAGCACCCGGTAGACCCGCAGGGCCATCTCGCGGATCTCCACCTCGGCGTGGGCGCTCGCGCGCATCTCGATGATGTGCCGCCAAGCGCGGGCGTTGGCCGTCATCAGGAGCGGCGCCTCGGTCTCGTTGGGCAGCACCGACCGGCTGCACTGCTGCACCTTCTTGCGCAGGTCCGTCCGCGCCTCCGCGCTCAGGATCCGCCCGCCGGACCGCTGACGCTCCAGGAGCATCTCCGTGAGGCGGCCGTACTCGCCCGCGGCGGCGTCGATCCGCGCGCAGAAGAGCCGGTGCAGTTCCGGGTCGTCCCGGTACTCGGGTCGCTCCACAAACCGCAGGACCCGGCCGGAGACGTACCGCTGGCTCAGTTGGGAAAACGCCGTGCCGGCCCTGTGCCGCACCAGTTCGTGGGTCAGGCTCCGGGATACGCCGTACAGCAGGATGCTGAAACTCGCGTGCTCCAGCACCGAGCCGTGGCCCGAGACCCTGATGTTGGCGAGGTACCGCTCCCCGTCCGCGTTCCAGGTCCGTTTCGGGCCGAAGCTCGCGTAGCAGACCTGACCGGCCGTCTTGCAGAGCTGTTCGGCCGGCGGCAGGGTGGTCGGGTCGTCCAGGTACGCGGGAAACGCCAGTTCCGGGTCGTACCCGCCGAGGAAGGCCGCCATGCCCCGGATGTCGGTCGCCGGCACCGCGAGCAGCACCACGCCGGGCTCCTGCAGGTAGGGCGTGCCCTGCCCCGTATGCCGCACCGGGGCATCGATCGCCGGAAGTCCCGCCACGCGCGATCCGCCTCCTACCGCTCCTCGCACCCTGCGGCATCTTCTCCAACGCCCGTCCCGCGTCCTTCGCCCCGTCCGGACCGTCCATACCCCCGCACGGCGGAGATGGTGAACAGACTTGGAAGGTCGTCCTGCTGCGACGGTGGCCTTCGGGATGGTGTTCGATTGGCTGGGGGGGTGCAGCCGGCGAACAGGGGCGGGCGCGACACCGGAAGACGTCGCCCGTGGAGCAACCCGCCTCACAGGAGACGCGCCCCTGCCGGCAACTCTCAATTGGCCTGGTGGCGTGACTCCTCGGGCGAACAGCTCGTAGGGGATGGCGGTACCATTTATGCCCATGAATCCGGGCCGCTTCCGGCCACCCCCCTCCATCTGTCGTCGAGCTGGCCGACCACGCCAAGCACCAACCCACACAGCCCCACCCCAGTTACCCCGCTCGCACAAGGGAGAGAGCCGGGTAGACAAGAATTCATCCGCACGACACGACGGGAGGCGCTGCCGACCGCACCCATGCCGCCGCAGGGGAGGCGATCATTTCGGCTGGCACGTTTGCCCCCAGCCCACAGAGCGCCCCGGGGCGGTCCCCACCCGACGATCTCTTGGCCGACGAGCGGTCGTGGCTCATACGTCGGTGCGCTCATCTGACGCGTCGCCATGACGTTGCCGAGGATCTGGCGCAGGAGGTCATGCTCCGGGCGCACCGCGCCGGGGTCGCCGCCGCGGGCCCCTCGGCGGGTGACGGCGTCCGCGCGCGCCGGGCCTGGCTCGGCGGAATCGCGAAGCACGTATGTGTGGACTGGATCCGGCAGCAGCAGCGGGAGCGGGGGGCGGTCGGCGGCCTCGGCGCTGCTGCAGACGACCTCTCCGAAGCGATCGCGCCCTTTGACCTCGAGGCGGAGCTCGACCGTGCCGAGTTGCTCGATCTGCTCGACCGCGCCATGGGGCAGGTCCCCGCCGATACGCGCGCCCTTCTGGTGGCGCACCACGTGCAGGAGCTACCCGTTGCCGAAGCCGCGGGCCGTCTCGGTATATCGGTCGGGGCGGCGGCCATGCGGCTGCAGAGGGGGCGCGACGCCGTGCGGCGGGCGCTCATGACCACGTTTCGCGCGGATGCGGTGGCCTTCGGCCTCGCCCCCACGCCCGCGGAGGCCGAGATGGGCCTGGTGGAGACGCGCATGTGGTGCCAGATCTGCGGTCAACGGCGCCTCCTCGGCCGTTACGCGCCCGACCAGGGCCTGCACCTGCGCTGTCCGGACTGCACAAGGGGTGGCGCCGTCTACACCGACGTCGGGTGGGGCGAGCCCGTCTACGGCCTGCCGGCGGCGCAATTCTTCGGCCAGGTGAAGGGGTTCAAGGCCGCAGCCAACCGGCTCCAGGCCGCCACCCATGCCTTCTACAAACCCGGCATCGCCGGACGACTGGAGTGTTGCCGCCACTGCGGCCGCAAAGTGCCGCTGCGGATCGACTGGTACGGGGCAAGCAGTCACGGCGACATCCAGACGCTCTGCCGACACGGCGAGTACTATGCGGGCCTGGTGGGAACGGGGGCCGTGGCCGGGGCGACCCCCGAGTTCCGGGCGTTCGCACGCCGCAACCCCCGCCTGCGCGACTTGCGGCCGACCGCCATCGAGACGGCCGGGGTGTCCGCGCTGGTCTTCTCGTACGAAGCCCTCGCCAGTCGTGAACGGATCGATTTCGTCTATGCTCGTGAGTCGCTGATCCGGCTTTCTGTGCACGGCGCACCCGGTGTATGAGTCCGCCGGAACCGCGGAGGCGGCACGCTGGGGCGCCGCACCAGGGCAGTGGCCACCTGAACGTCGAGCACCGCCACCGGCGGCAACCGTCGCTCCCCTCCCCGAGCCGGCGCCGCGCCACCACGCGGCGCATCGACCGAGAAATCTCACCCTCGTGATGTGTGGTATCCCCCGCGACTTCACGGGTGGGTGCCGGTGCCCGAGAAGGGGCTCGTTCCCGGTCGAAATCGCCTGGCGCGCGGCCGACCCCAGGTCAGCAGCCCGGGATTTGGAGACGATCCGTCCGCCCCTCGGGACACGCCGTAGGCGTTTTCGGTGACCTCCCCGGCTCCGAATCTGCGCGTGATGACCCAAGCCCCAGAGGCGACCGTCAGAAAGGGGGGCGCACAGGCGCCAGGGGCGGAGAAGGGAGGTTACGGCTTGGTCCGTCCGCGGTCAGCCCCGAAGCGTCGAGGCGCGCGGCGGCGGCGCAGGCCCGCGCAGGTTACCTCCAGCCCTCCCGCGCCGGCCATCTGAGGAGGTTGTTGATGTTGGAATTCAAATGGCCACGGGCTCCACTCCTTCTCCTCGGGGTGTTCCACCTGGACAATCCGGGGTTGGACGCGGTCAAGCATCCCGACCTGCTCGACGTGTTTTCGCCTTCCGGACAGGCGCAGATCGCGGAGGTGGTCGAGCGCCTCTGCGACTTCCGCCCCACGAAGGTCGGAGTCGAGGTCATGCCGGAACAGGCGGAGATCTTGCGTGAAGAGTACGACAGCTACGTTGCCGGTGACTTCGACCTGACGCGCAACGAGGTGCACCAGTTGGGCTTTCGCGTCGCGAAGCGGCTCGGGCTGCCCGGCGTGGGCGCGATCGATGCGCAAGGCGCCATCTGGTCCAAGGGTCCATGGGATGCGCTGGAGTCGTATGCCAGAGCGCATGATCAGGAACGCCTGCTCGAGATAGACGAACGTTACGGTCGCACCCCTGAGCCCATCACGGGATCCGAGACGCTGCGGGAGAGGCTGCTGCGGATGAACGAGCCGGGGGCGATCCGGGCCGGGCACACCGTGTACCTCGACGGTCCCTTCCGCGTGGGCGTCGGTACCGAATATCCCGGGGCCGACCTCATCACGGACTGGTGGTATAGCCGCAACCTCCGCATCTTCGCGAACATCCAGCGCCTGACCGAATCCCCGAACGATCGGGTGCTGGTCATCATCGGGGCGGGCCACCTGCCCATCTTGCGGCACTGTGCCGAGTGCTCGCCGGACCACGAGCTGGGCGAGGTCTCCGCGGTGTTGGGCGCGTAGCCGTCCGACCACTCGTTGTCGCTCGCGATCCGGGCGACGGGCGGACCCCTCCGTTCCGCCGGTCTCAAAACACCCGGGCCCGGAGTGAAGAATGCGATGGGGGGCCGTGGGGCGTGCTGACAGGCGCGCCCCACATGGCCACCGGCCACCTGGGACGCAGGTATCGGCCTTCTCCGCAACCGCAGCCACAGGGTGTGCGGGGGAGACACCGGTTTGGATCGCAGCGGAACGATGCTGGCGCCCATCCCTCCATCTCGCCGATAGCACGCTCTTCCCGCGCGCCTTCCATAGCCGGGTGCTGGAGCGCTTCGGCGCACTGCCGCAGCCCATATCGAGTACGCGTTGCGGGGCATCCCCGAGGAGGCTCCCCAACACCGTGAAGACACCGTCGGGGTGGGGCGGGCGACAACGCTACGCACGCACGACGCTCGACTCCTGGAACGCCGACGCACGACGGGATCCCCAGGATGCGGCCCTTGTCGCCCATGGCCGGTCTGCCACCGTTCCGTTCGGAATCTCTTCAGTCTGGTCTCGTGTGGACGGCGGTTGAACGGCGCTGTCCCTCCGCCACACACCCCCATGACGGATCCATGGCCGTTTTCGACGCCGTCGGTGGGCGACTGGAGGCGCCTGGGAAAGGCTGATAGGAGAGGAACGGAGAACCCCGTCCAGCGCCTGCGCCCATGCCCCCCGTACCCCCGGCGGCAGGTGCCACGCTTCCGGCCCCCAATTCCCGCCGCCGGAGGCGATACGCCGATGCCCGCGCCCAAGCGGCCCAATCTCCTGCTCATCACCACCGACCAGCAGCGGGCGGACTGCCTGGGTTGCGCCGGCCATCCGGTGCTGGAGACGCCCTACCTGGACCAACTCGCCGCCGGGGGGGTCCGCTTCCGCCACGCGTACACCTCGGTGCCGGCCTGCACCCCCGCGCGCGCGGCGATCCTCACGGGGATGGACCAGTGGAACCACGGCCGCCTGACGATGGCGGGCGACGATGCCCTCGAGTACCCGGCCACGCTGCCCGGGGAACTCACGCGTGCCGGGTACCAGACCCAGGCCGTCGGGAAGATGCACTTCCATCCGCAGCGCCGCCTCTACGGCTTCCAGCACATGGTGCTCGACGAGAGCGGCCGGCGCTCCGGGCGGTTCGTGAGCGACTACCACCGCTGGTTCGACGAGCACCGGGAGGGCGCGTACGGCTACCGGGACCACAGCCTCGACTGGAACAGCTGGATGGCGCGGCCCTCGCACCTCCCCGAGCACCTCCACCCCACGCACTGGACCGCCGAGGAGGGCGTCCGCTTCCTGCAGCGGCGCGACCCCAGCAGGCCCTTCTTCCTCTGGCTGTCCTTCGCGCGGCCGCATTCCCCCTACGACCCGCCGCAGGTGTACTACGACATGTATGCCGGCCGCGCGGACATCCCGGCGCCGCATGTGGGGGAGTGGGCGGCGGAGTTCGACCGGGCGGATCCGGATGTCAACGCCGCATTCACGCGGCGTTCGGCGGCGGAGGTGCGGCGGGCCCGCGCGGCTTACTACGGGAGCGTCACCTTCATCGACCACCAGATCGGCCGGGTGCTCTACGAACTGCAGCACTGGGACCCGGCCGAGGCCGCCAACACGCTGATCGTCTTCGCCTCCGACCACGGCGACATGCTGGGCGACCACCACCACTGGCGTAAGACCTACGCCTACGAGGGTTCGGCTGGCGTGCCCCTCCTCTGCCGCTGGCCGCGCGGTTGGGACCTGCCCCGGGGCGCCGTGCTCGACCATCCCGTGGAACTCCGGGACATCATGCCGACCCTGCTGGAGGCGGCGGGTGCCGAGGTGCCCCCGTCGGTGGACGGCCGGAGCCTGCTGGCGGCCGCGCGCGGCGAACCGGGGTGGCGGGAGTGGGTGATGGGCGAGTACACGGCCTGCTACCGCCACGACCAGGGCATGCAGTACGTCACGGACGGGCACGAAAAGTACATCTGGTTCCACCATACCGGCCGCGAGCGATTCTTCGACCTGGACACGGACCCCGGGGAGTGCCGCGATCTGGCCGCCGACCCCGCCGCGGCCGGGCGGATCGCGCGGTGGCGCGCCGTGCTGGCGGAGGTCGACGCGCGGCGGGGAGACCCGCGCGGACAGGGCGGCCGCCTGGTCGCGCAGGAGCGGGCCCTGTCGCTCTCGCCCAACTACCAGCGGTGGAAGGAAGCAGCGGCGGCGCTGGACCACGGGGCGCGGCCGTAGGGGGGCACGGCGAAAGTCCGCCCTCGCGGCACCCTCAGACGCTGGCCGAATACCGGCGGCATCAGGCGGACCGCACGATCCCCCGCGTCGTGTTCGGCGGCACGCGGCTGTGGCGGAGGCTCTGCCGGAGCGTGGGGCCAGAGCATGCACGCCTACGGGCGGAGTGGCACGCGGCCCGCCCGGGACGGCTGTACAGCCGGGGGGCCGCGGCCAAGGGCGGCAACCAGAACCTGCGCCTCGCGCTCGCCCAGGGCGGGGGCTTCACTCAGGCGGCGGTCATCCCCCGCCTGAGTGAGAAGGCGGGGCATCGCACGTACAACCGGTGTGAGAAGGGCCAGGAACGCGACACCTACAGGGAGGCCCCACGGGTGACGGGGCGGCTGTGGGTGCCCCGCAAGTCTGAGCCGCCGCCCTGGGACCTGGTGCTGTCCGGGCGGCGCTACACGGTCGAACTGCTCCGCGGAGCGCCAGGGCGGTGGCGCGCGCACGTGAGTTTCACGCCGACGGCCACCGAACCGGTGCGCGGCCTAGAGCGGGGGACGGTGGGCCTGGACCTGAACCCGCACGGGGTGGCCGTCGCGAATACGGGGCGGGACGGGAACCCGCAGCCGTGGCCCGGGGGGACTGGCGGAGCGGTTGCGGGCCGAGGTTGCACTGATGTTTGCATACAATCGGCCGTCCCCCGCAGTGTCTTCCGGCGTCCCCAGTGTCGCGAACATCGCTTACAATACAGATGTACCGGTGTGGATCGCGCACCCCCGCGCGGGCGTCGTTCCCGCCCGCCGGCGCCGCCGGTACCACTTCCGGCGGATGGCCGGGGCATCCCCCCCATCCGAGGCGTGCGCCCGCCGCTCCCCGTTCCGGCCGCGCATGGTCCCCCGCCTCCGGCCGTCCGTGGCGCGGAGGGCCCACCGCCGTCCACCACCGGTCCCATGGGATCCGGGTCCCCGTCCTGTTTCGCCGTCCCTCGCGTCGGCTGCCGGTTCGGCGGTCTGCGCGTCCGAGATCTCATCTTCGGGAGTGGTGCCTGTTGGGCATGGGCATGGGTGGCGGTTGGGGCGGCGGCCGCGGCATGGGCGGCGGGGGGCACGACTGGGAGCTGCGCGATGCCGCCAAGAACGAGAAGTTCGACGGCGCCCTCATCCGCCGTGCCCTGGCGACGTTCCGGCCCTATCTGTGGCCCGCCGCCCTCACCGTCCTGCTGATCGTGGTCAGCGCCGTGCTGGGGTCGTTGCCGCCGCTCTATACCAAGGATCTCGTCAACCGTGGCATCGGCGGTATCGCCGCCAGCCACGGCAACGTCCATCTCATCATCCGGTACACCTCCCTGATTCTCGGTGTGTCGCTGGTCTCCGGCCTGCTCGGCGTCGCCCAGAACTACCTCAGTAACCTCGTCGGGCAGCATGTGATGGCCGACTTTCGGCTGCGGCTGTTCACGCACATCCATCGCCAGCCGCTCGCCTTCTTCACCGAGACGAAGTCGGGGGAACTCGTCTCCCGCGTGACCAACGACGTCGCGGCCATTCAGAACGTGGTCACGACCACCCTGGTCAACCTGGTGACCAACGTCATGGTCATCACCGTGACTCTGATCTTCATGTTCAGCATGAGTTGGCAACTCACGCTGCTCTCCCTGGTCGTGGTGCCGGCCTTCATCGCGCCCACGCAGCGCGTGGGTGCGATCCGGCGGAACCTGCAGCGCCGGATCCAGCAGGTCCTGGCCATCCTGACGTCGCAGCTCACCGAGACCATCGGCGTCAGCGGGGCGCTCCTGGTGAAGGCCTTCGCGCGTGAACGCATGGAGGCCGACCGCTTTGCGAAGTCCAATGTCGAACTCCGTGATCTCCAGGTGCGCCAGCAACTGGTGGGGCGCTGGCTGTTCATGTGGCTGGGCCTGTTCTCGGCGATCGGCCCTGCCCTGCTCTACGGCTACGGCGGGTGGCTCGCCCTTCACGGCCGGCTCACCCTCGGCGCCATCATCGCCTTCGTCGCCTATCTGGGCCGGCTCTACGGGCCCCTGAGCCAGTTGGCGCAGCTTCAGGTGAGCGTCCTGACGTCGGTCGCGCTCTTCCGCCGCATCTACGTCCTTCTGGATCGGGAGCCGGAGATTCAGGACGGTCCGGCGGCGATCGATCCTGGTTCAATCACCGGCGCCGTCGCCTTCGAGGGGGTGTCGTTCGCCTATGGGCGGGCGCTGGAGCCCGCGCTGAGGGATGTCGACCTGACCGTCGCCCCCGGCATGATGGTGGCTCTGGTGGGCCCGAGCGGCGCGGGCAAGACCACGTTGATGCACATGGTCGCCCGCTTCTACGATCCGACCGCCGGGCGCATCACCCTCGACGGCCGGGACCTCCGCGACTACACCCTGGAGTCGCTCCGGGGCGCGACGGGGCTCGTGCCCCAAGAGCCCTTCCTCTTCCACGATACCGTCAAGGCGAATCTGCTGTATGCCCGCCCGGAGGCCTCCGACGAGGAACTGGAGGTCGCCTGCCGGGCCGCGCAGATCCACGACGTCATCGCCGCGATGCCGAACGGGTACGACACCCTGGTGGGGGAGCGCGGCTACCGCCTGTCGGGCGGGGAGAAGCAGCGGCTCGCGATCGCCCGGGTCCTGCTGCGGGCGCCCCGCATCGTGCTTCTGGACGAGGCGACAAGTTCCCTGGACACGCTGGCCGAGCGGCGCGTGCAGGCGGCCCTGGAGCACCTCCTCGCGGGCCGCACCTCCGTCGTCATCGCGCATCGGCTCTCCACGGTGCTGGCCGCCGACATGATCGTCGTCGTGGAGGCGGGGCACGTCGTCGCCACCGGCCGCCATGCCGAGCTCCTGGAGGCGGGAGGGCTTTACGCCCGTCTCTACCATGAGCAGTTCGCCGGGGACGTGCGCGCGGTCCCGGCACTGGTGGCGCCGGACCCGGCGGCCTCCTGAGGTGACCACTCGGCTGCCCCGGTCCTGGGGGTGCCGAGTGGTCACCTGGTCCGATCCACCCGCGGGAGCCGCCGGAACGCAGCAGTTCCGACCCGCGGCCACCGGTCGGCGCAGGGTGCCTACGACCTCCGCCCGTCCTCGGCCCGGGGGATGGACGGGGAGCCTGCCCCGCCACGCGGTGGGCTCCCCATCCGGCGGACTCCCGGGCGTCACGGCGCGAGACCGCGACCGGCACCCCCCCGTCATCGCCATCCTCCGGTGTGCGCACGGTGGTGAGGACGGTACACAAGCCCGCGCGCAGGCCCCGTCAGCCCACGCCGCCCCCCTCGCCGCCCAGGCGACGCACGTTGTCGGCCGCCCACAGGCGGGCCGGGTCATCCGGGAACTCGCGAATGAGGAAGTCCAGGATGGCCCGCCACTGTTCCAGCGCGCCCGCCGTGTCGCCGCGGCCCTCGCAGGCGAAGGCGAGGGCGTAACGGGCATCGATGACGCGGGCGTCGAGCTCCAGGACGCGGTGCCACGCCGCCTCGGCCTCGACCGCGCGTCCCATCCGGGCGAGCACTTCGCCGCGCAGGTTGTGGGCAATGGCATCGTCGGGTTCTGCCGCCAGGGCCCGGTCCGCCGCCGCCAGGGCGTCGGCGTGCTGATCGGCGTTGGAGAGGGCGCCGATCATGGCGCGCCGGGCGCCCCTGTCGTCGGGCCGGGCGGCGACGCGCTCGGACAGCGTGCGCACGGCGCGATCGGACTGCCGCAGGCGGGTCTCCACCGCCACGTACTGGAACCAGGGCTTATGCTCGCCTGTGGCTTCGCCGACTGCGCGGTTCAGGTGGGCGGCCTCCTCCAGCAGGGCGACGCCGGTCATTTCCAGGACGTAGGCCAGGGGACCCCACACCTGCGCGTCCTGCGGCATCCGGTCGGCGGTCCGGTGGGCGACGGCCTCCGCCAGGCGCACGTCTTCCATGGTCCTGCCCCGGCATTCCACCAGGTGCACGCACCGCAGCAGGAGATCCAACGGTTCCCCGCGTTCCTCGGCCACCGCCGCGCGAATCTCAGCCAGCACGTCCATCCCTCCACGTCAGGGCCGCCAGCCGGGCCTTGATGTCCCGGAACAGCCGCCCCTCCAGCCGGACGGGCGGGAGCGGCGCCACGGCGGCGGCGATTTTGGGCCACAGGTCGGGGACGGGGAGGGCGGTGTCCGCGGAGGCGATCAGGTCGCCCAACCGCGGGCCGCCGGGCCGGAGGAGGCATCATGTCGGCTCCCCCTCCAGGTAGGCCGCGAGCAACGGGCGCATCCGGCGCGCGGCGTGGTGAATCCGGGACTTGACGGTGCCGACGGGGCAGCCGAGGATGGCGGCCACCTCCCGCAGCGGCCGGCCGTGCACCCGGTGCAGGAGGAAGGTGGCGCGCTGCTCCGGGGCCAGGCTGGTCAGCGCCGCGTCCACCGCCGCCTGCAGGTCCGCCAAGGCGGCCCGGTCCTGATCCGGCGCCGCCGGTTCGGAGGCGGGGGGGAGCAGGCCGGCGACCTCGCGTCGGGCGCGACGGGCGTGGTCCAGGCACAGGCGGTAGGCGATGCGGAAGAGCCAGGGCCGGGCCGGTTCGCCGGTCCGGTGGGAGGCGGCGTAGCGGAACGCCCTGATGAACGTCTCCTGCGCGATGTCCGCGGCGGCGTGCCTGTCCCCGAGCTGGCGCGCGCGGCGCGGTTCCTGCAGGCACTGGCCCGGGTGCTGCAGGCGGCCGGGCGGCGGCCCGGCCTGCCCGAGATTCTCGAGGCGCCCCTAGCGCCTGCCGGCGCGCGGCGTGCTCCACCGCCTCCCGTGGGGGTGGACGGGATATGAGCGGCAGGCCAAGGGCTACGGCGTTCCAGGCCCTCCGCCGGCACGGGACTCCAGGTGACCGATCTGGATCTGGATACTCGGCACGGGCTGCACCCCGGAACAGCCGTTGCGGCATCGGGCCCCGTACGTCCCGCGCCCGAGACTTCCGGCGACGGGGGCAAGTGGCACAAACCTGAGTCCACCCGGGTCCAGGATCATCCCGGCCGGGGCACCCCGGCCCGCACCCCCGCCGCCAGCCGCTCCAGCGCCGCCTGGCTGCCCTGCCGCACCCGGCCGGCGAGGAGTGCCGCCGCCGCGCCGGAGAACAGCGGCCCGCCCGGAAGCGTCAGCCGGTGTTCCAATACGACTTCGGTGCCCGTCCCGGCGGCCCGAAGCTGCATGCCGCCCTCGATGCGCACGCCCATCGGCCCGCGGCTCTCCAGCCGTATGCGCCCCTCGGCGGAGTCGACCGTGACCACCCGGGTCTGGAGTTCCTGTTCCCCGAGGGGTGTGCGGCTGCGTTCGATCCAGCGCTGGCCGGTCTGGAGCGCCCCGACGGGTGCGATCGCGCGGATCTCCATCAGGTCCGGGTTGAGCCGGACCATCCGCTCGGGATCGCAGAGATAGGCCCACACCGTCTCCGGGGCAGCGTCGATCCGCCCGGTCGCGCGGACGGTCTCCGGCTCCGCCATGACTGCCGTCCTCCCTGCGTGACCGCTGCAAGGTCCTCTCGCCGCGTCTCCATCGCGGCGGGCGGTCGGTACTCCCCCTTCCGTGGGGTCGTAGCCTCTCGCCGCGTCTCCATCGCGGCGGGCGGTGGGTCCTCCCCCTTCCGTGGGGTCGTAGCCTCTCTTGCGAGGCCACGCTCTCCATGGCCCTTGTGCCCCAAGGCATCCCGGCCCCGAGCCGGTGCGGAAACCGACACCTGCAGCGCCATCCCGGGGGAACTGTGCAACAGGCCGGCGAGGCTTTGCGGCCGCGGTCGAGGGCGCACCTTGGCATCTCATGCGCCCTGGACCGCAGCCAGCGCGTGCGCGCAGGCCTGTCGCGGGGAGTCCCCTCGGGCCGCCGCCCCCGAACGGCATGGTGCCCGCCGCGCCTCAGCGGGCCGGGTGGGTGACGCCCTCCAGCTCGCTCCGCAGGCGCCGCGTGTCTTCCTCAATGCCCCGCAACGCCGCGATATGCGCCTCCGTCCCGTCCGGCGCGGGGCCACCGGCGCGCACGGCCGCGACCACCGCCCGGCCGATGGCGGCGTACTCGGCTTCGGCGGCCCCCTCTCGCTCCGCGATCTGGCGCTGCAGGTCGAGGCGCCGTACGGCCTGCTCCGCCCCCACGGCCGCCTTGGCCGCCCCCGTCATGGCGGCGCGCTTCATGCCCTGCCAGAGATCCCCCACGGGATCGCCCCCTGCCCCGCACGTTATCCGATCGCGGTCACCCACACCCGATTCTACAACACAGATTTCCCGCGGAAGACGCCGCGGGCCGGCCGGGGAATGTACGCTCTGACGGGTGCCGGGTCGGGGAGGGGTGTGCGCGTGCCGCTGCAGGTCGTCCTGGTCGAGCCGGAGATCCCCCCGAACACCGGGAATGTCTCACGCACGTGTGTAGTGGCGGGTTGCCACCTGCACCTGGTGCGTCCCCTGGGGTTCTCGCTGGAGGATCGCTACTTGAGGCGCGCCGGGCTCGACTACTGGCCGGACCTCGCACTCACGGTCCACGACGGCTGGGCGCCGTGCCTGGCGGGGTTGGGCACGCGCCCGCTCTGGCTCTTCAGTGCGGCCGGCTCGGCCCCGCACACGGGCGTCCGTTTCGGACCCGACGACGCCCTGGTGTTCGGACGGGAGAGCACGGGGCTGCCGGCGGCCATCCTGGAGGCGCATCCGGACCGGTGGGTGCGCCTGCCCATGCGCCCGGGGCAGCGCTCGCTCAACCTCAGCAACGCCGTCGCGGTCGCGGTGTACGAGGCCCTCCGGCAGAACGGCTTCCCGGGCATGGTCTGATGCCGCCGGGTCGGCGCGCGGCGGGGGCGCGCCGAGCGGATCGCGCGACGTGGGGGTGGAGGAGACGGCGACGATGCCCCGGGCCCTGCTGCTCGATATGGACGACACCGTCCTGGCCTATTCCGAGGGGGTGGCGGATGCCTGGCTGCGCGTCTGCGTCCGCTTGGCGCCCTCCCTGGACCGTCCGCCGGCGGAGGTCTACGCAGCGGTGGAGCGCGTCCGGACCTGGTTTTGGAGCGATCCCCTGCGCCACCGCCGCTGGCGGCAGGACATGACCGCCGCCTGGGCGGAGATCATCCGCCTCGCTTCGCTGCAACTGGGCCGGGATCCCGGCCCCCTGGCGCGCGAGGCCGCCGTGGCGTTCTCCGCCGACCGCGAGGCGTCGCTCCGGCCCTTTCCGGGGGCCCTGGAGGCCATCGCCCGTTGGCGGGGCGCCGGGGTACGGCTGGCCCTGATCACCAACGGCGCCGCGGGCTCCCAGCGGGCCAAGGTCGAGCGCTTCGGCCTCGCCCCGCTCTTCGACTGCGTGCTCATCGAGGGGGAGTGCGGCGTCGGCAAGCCCGATCCGCGCATCTACCGGCGGGCGCTCGATGCGATCGGCGCCGACCCCGCCGACACCTGGATGGTCGGCGACAATTTGGAGTGGGAGGTGGCGGCGCCGCAGAGTCTCGGCATCATCGGCATCTGGGTGGACGTCCGGGGGGAGGGGCTACCGCCGGGCTGCCCCGTGCGACCGGACCGCATCATCCGCTCGCTGGCGGAACTGGGGTGACGTGCGGCGGCACCGGTCTGTGCCACCCCGGTGCCGCCTCTGAGCCGTTCCAAGTGCGCCGGGAGGAGTGGGCAGCGCCGAAGGGTGAAGTTCCCGCCGCAGGACCGACCACGCACAGCGCCGCGCGGAGCCGGAAGGCAGTGGCAGGTGCTCGCGGGGGCGAGAGG
>Ga0209012_1000852_pt1 | contig 36874 bp, 32 predicted proteins | sample RS3BMetagenome_FD_184735 | JGI IMG/M metagenome (GOLD analysis project Ga0209012, IMG submission 184735) | Ferric oxide microbial mat and aquatic microbial communities from Rainbow Spring, Yellowstone National Park, USA - RS3B (SPAdes) (version 3) ...
GGGCTCACCACGAGTGCGGATGGAAGCGGGGCGGACCGAATTCTTCGACGACGTCACCTCGGAAGTTCACCAGCGGAGACCTCGAACGAAAACGATGTAGAGAACACGACGAAAAACCACTTGACAATACCGGCCTTCTCATGGAAGGGCGCGCAAGCGCCCGTATCGAGGCGCGCGAAAGCCCTTGATACGCGTCCCTCGATACGCCCTCTTCGAGGGCTACTCGGGATGACAGCGCTGCTGCTTCGCCATCTACTCGGGATGACAGCGCTGCTGCTTCGCCATCTACTCGGGATGACAGCGCTGCTGCTTCGCCATCTATTCGGGATGACAGCGGAGAGCCTACTCGGGATGACAGCGCGGCGGTTTGTCGCCGCTGCTAATGGAGGCGGATTAAAACTTTCTCGCCGGAGCTCGGTGCGGTCGGCGGCGCGGCAGCAACAACTTCGTGCGCGGCGCGCGGCGGCGCGGGCATCGCGGCAAAATCGGGGATCGCACCGGCAGCAAGCTTCGCGCGGTAGTCGGCGATGGCGACGTGAAGCGCTTCAATCGCTCGCTGCGGATAATCTTTCTTCTTCTCCGGGTACCCGTCGAGCGCGGCTTCGATCTCTGCGGTACTCAGCGCTTCGGCCTCATCGATCGTGCGACCGCGCACGAGATCGACGACCAGGCTACAGGTCGCGGTACCAAAACCACACCCGGTGGTGAAATACGAGATATCCTCGATCGTTGCGCCGGGACCCACTTTGAGGAAGAAGTTATACATATCGCCACAGGAGTCGCTGAAATACTCACCGCTTGCGGTAGCATCTTCCATCGTACGGAACCCGCGACGCTCTTCGACGAGCTTCTGAAATTTCGGAAAATCCACGATCGTTGTATTCGCTTTCTTTTATGGGGCGGCTATGGCGGAGGCGGTGCGGACTTCGAACCGGCACTCGCGCCCACCGGTTGCAATCGATTCGGTCTGAGCGTGTTCGCCGATGGTTTCATCGATCACGCGGTGGATCACGCTGCAGACTTCAGGGTTCTCCTTCGCGACCTCCGAGTACGGGCAATGATGCTCCCGCAACTCGACGCCGCCTTCGATGAGATTGACGGTCGCCGAGACACCCTGCTCGCGTAAAACGTCGCCGAGCTGCTCGGCACGCTCGTGAGCGTCATCGCCGGTAATACGCTCCCGAACCTTTGCAAGCGTGCGCTCGGCAATGCCGTCGAAGAGGCGCTCGACCGCCTCGGGGCCGTGCTGCTCGCGGAGCTCGCGAAGGACGGCCGAAAGCATGCGGTCGTACGCCTGCGGGAAATAGCGATCGGCGAGCGGCGTGAGGGAAAACTCCAGCGTCGGCTTGGTGGGGCCGCGGCGCACGGATCGCTCGACGACGAGGCCATCACGTTCGAGAACGATGAGTTGCTGGCGGACTGCGTTCGGAGAGAGATTGAAAGAGGCAGCGAGATCTGCCGCCGAGGCGCTCCCGCGCCGGCGCAACTCCTCGACGATCCGCCCCCGGGTACTCTGGAAGAATCGATCTGCGTGCATCTACCCAAATCCTAGCATGTGCGACCTAGATAGTAAAGTTTTTCCTTGACTTTCTAGGAAAGCGCGGCTACGATATTCGGAGAGTACAGCAATATCCACCAAGATCGGGAGCAGGTTGGCAGTGAGCGAGACCATGGGTTTACGCGTCGCAGGTTTGCGCGCGACAGTTGAAAACACCGAGATTCTTCGCGGCATCGACCTCGTCGTCGAGCCCGGGAAGATCCACGCCTTGATGGGCCCGAACGGCAGCGGGAAATCAACGCTCGCGCTATCCTTGGCAGGGCATCCGCACTATCAGGTTACCGCCGGAAGCGCGACGCTCGACGGAACCTCCCTTCTCGATCTCTCCCCGGAGAAGCGCGCCCGTGCCGGCCTCTTTCTCTCATTTCAATATCCAGCCGCGATCCCGGGCGTGAAGGTTGCCAACTTTTTGCACGCCGCGCGCCAAGCCGTTCGCCCCGGCTCGCTCGCACCGGCAGCGTTCCGCGCGATGCTCGTCGAGAAAATGGAGATATTGGGCATGGATCCGTCGTTCATGGGGCGCTACCTCAACGACGGTTTCTCGGGCGGCGAAAAGAAGCGCCTCGAAATGCTACAAATGGCGATGCTCGCGCCGAAATACGCTATTCTCGACGAAACCGATTCGGGGCTCGATGTCGACGCACTTCGTGCAGTCGGCGAGTCCATTGGGTCGCTGCGAGCGAGCGAAGAGGGGCGTCATGCCGGGATGCTGATCATCACGCATTATCCCCGCATTCTCAAATACGTCACGCCCGACGTCGTCCACGTGATGATGGATGGACGCATCGTTCTCACCGGCACCCACGATCTCGCCGAGCGCATCGAGCGCGAAGGCTACGACGGCATCCGCGATGAGGTCGGTGCACGTGCCTGAAGGCCTCCTCGCCCCGCCGACTCGCGACCGCCTCCATAGCGCAGCCGGCGCGGGAGACGCGCGCATTCTCTCGCACGCTCTGCGCGCGCGAGCGATCGATCTCTATCTGACGAACGGCTCCGGGCGCACGCGCCCGAATCGGCGTTGGAAGATCGATCTCGATGCGCTCGCGTTCGATCCGCTATCGACGAACGAGAGCGAAAACGACGTCAGCTTTTCCGGCTCGCTCGGCCGCGCAATCGCGCTCCCGCTCGCGACCGCCGCGCGCGAACACGCCGAAACGCTCGCACGCGTTACGCGGCTCGCCGGGATCGAGCATTGGAAATTTGGAGCACTCGCTTTAGGTTTGAGTTCGTTCGGGGCGCTCGTCCACGTTCCGGCGGATTACGATCTCGCCGAACCGATCTTTATCACCTATCGCATCGGCGCGCGTTCGGCTTTCCCGCGCACCCTCGTGGTTTTGGAGCCGGGAGCCCGCGCCACGATTGTCGTCGAGTTCCAAAACACGTCGAGCTCCTTCGTCGCCGGTACGAGCGAGATCGTCGTTGGAGAACGCGCGCATCTGCACTTCGCAACCGCACAGCAGCTCGCTAGCGATAGCGTCGCTTTGGAGTGCGCTGCATCGCACGTCGGCCGCGATGCGTCGCTCGTTCTCGCGAGCGCGGATTTCGGTTCCGGCCTCATCCTTCGCGACCGCGAAACCTCGCTTGACGCACCCGGCGCGCGGTTAGAACAGAGCGCACTTTTTTTGCCGACCGGCGCCGGGCATCTCGATGTTGCAGCGACCGTCCGACACGTGGCCGAGCACACGGCCTCGCAGACCGTCGTGAAGGCGGCAGCCGCAGATAGCTCGATCGCGCGCTTTCTCGGCAACATCGTTATACTACCGCACGCTGCGGGTAGCGATGCATCGCTCCGCGACGACGCGCTCATTCTCGCGCCGCACGCACACATCGATTCAGTGCCCGCACTCGAGATCGCATGTAACGACGTTAAGGCCTATCACGGCGCCACAATCGGCGCTATCGACGACGAGCAGATCTTCTATCTCCGCTCGCGCGGCCTCGATGAAAGCGAAGCGCGCCGTACGATTGCGTTAGGTTTTTTTGAACCGACCGTCGATGCCTTTCCCACCGCTGCACTACGCGATGCGCTGACGCAGCGTATCGTCGGCACGCTACAATGATTGCCGCAGCGGGCGGAGATCTCGCAGCAGAACGCGACGTTCGGGCCGATTTTCCAATCCTTCACGAGCGCACCTCGCGCGGAAAGCGGCTCGTCTATCTCGACTCCGCAGCAACCTCTCAAAAACCTCAAGTTGTTATCGATGCGCTCGATCGTTACTATCGCCGATACAACGCGAACATCCATCGCGGCGTCTACGAAATCGCCGCCCGCGCTACCGATGCCTTTGAAGAGGCGCGCGCGAAGGTCGCTCACTTTCTCAACGCCGGTGAGCCCGCCGAGATTATTTGGACGCGTAACGCAACCGAAGCGATCAATCTCGTCGCGTGGAGTTGGGGCGGCGCGAACCTCCACGCGGGCGATGCCATTCTCGTCTCCGAGCTCGAACATCATTCCAATCTCGTTCCGTGGCAGTTGCTCGCCGAACGCACCGGTGCACGCCTGCGTTTCATTCCCGTCGACGATCGCGGCGAGCTGCAACTCGATACGCTCGATACGCTCGATACGCTCGATACGCTGCTCGAAGGTTGCGCGCTCGTCGCAATCGCTCACGTCAGCAACACCCTAGGAACGATTCTCCCGGTCGCCGAGATCGTCGCACGCGCGCACGCGGTGGGAGCCGTCGTGCTCGTCGATGGAGCGCAGGCGGCACCCCATATGCCGGTCGACGTTCGCGCACTCGATGCCGATTTCTACGTACTCTCCGCGCATAAAATGCTCGGCCCCACCGGGATCGGCATGCTCTACGGAAAGCGGGCACTGCTCGAGTCGATGCCGCCGTTCTTATCGGGCGGCGATATGATCCGCAGCGTTTCGTACGAGCGCTCGACCTTCAACGAACTGCCGTGGAAGTTCGAGGCCGGCACCTCGAATATCGCCGATGCGATTGCCTTCGGCACGGCGATCGATTACCTCGCTGCCTACGGCATGGAGAACGTTCGGGCCCACGAGCGGGCGTTGCTCGCCTACGCCTTCGACCGATTGGCGGCTCTGGAAAAGCGCGGCCTCGTCCTCTATGGCCCGCACGATCCCGATCGCTGCTCCGGTGTCATCTCGATGAACTTCGCCGACATTCACGCCCACGATCTCGCCTCGATCCTCGATACCGAGGGCGTTTGCATTCGGGCGGGGCACCATTGTACGATGCCGCTCATGGGACGCCTCGACCTGGCCGCAACCGCGCGCGCCTCATTCTACCTCTACAACGATCGTAGCGACGTCGATAGCCTCGTCGCCGGCCTGGAAAAGGCAGCCGCGATTTTTCGGCTCGCTTAGCCGATAGAGCGCAGAGCCACAGAGAGAGCGATGGACGACTTTTACCGCGATTTCATTCTCGACCACTACCGTAATCCACGGAATTTCGGGCACCTCTCCGCACCCGATGCCGTCGCCGAAGATCGCAACCCGCTCTGCGGCGATGAGATGCGTGTCGAGATCGCCGTTGACGACGACGGGAAGGTCGCCGACATTCGCTTCTCCGGTAAAGGCTGTGCGATATCGCAGGCCTCCGCGTCGATGCTCATCGAGAGCGCGAAGGGGAAATCGCTCGAAAGCATTCTCACACTCGGCGAAGAGAGCGTGCTTGAGAACGTCGGCATCGATATCAGCCCGACGCGCATGAAATGTGCGATGCTCGGGCTCGGCGTTTTAAAGAGCGCGGCGCTCGCCGGGCTCGCTAAGGCGGAGTCGGAGTAGCCGAAGTCGCCTGGTGCGAGAGAATGCGAAGCGCTCCGCCCCGCTCGCCGACCGAAAACGTCATCGTGTAATGCTTGACGCCCACGATAATTTGCGCGGTGACGCTCTGCGCGCCGTTCCCCGCCGGAGTGCTCGTCACCGACCCGATCTGTAACGTCCCGTCGATGAAGGTATCGGGGCTTCCGCTTGCGAGCAAGGCAGCGGCCCCGGCGCTATCTCCTCGCGCGAGGTCGGCGAGATAGACGCGCACCAGCGCACGCGCCCCCGACCCCGTGACCGCAGCAGCGGGCGGCGGGCTCGGCCGTGCCGTCCGTTTCGCCGCGGCTTCGGCGGGCTTCACCGCAGCGCGGGGCCTCGGGGGCGCGCTAGGAGCCGAGCTCGGTGTCGGCGTTGGCTTTGATGTCGGCGTCGGCGTTGGTGTAGGCGACGGGCTCGCCGTGGGGGAGGCCTTTGCGCTCGCCTTCGGTGTCGGCTTCGGGCTGGGCGACGGCTTCGGTGTCGGCGTCGTCTTCGGCGTCGGCGTTGCAACGGGCGCGAGGGAGGGCGTCTCGGTCGGAACCGGCGAGATGCTCGGGACGCTGGTCGGCAAGTGCGCGTGCATTGCCGTAAGCCGCCCGGCGAATCCACCGATAGCGAGCCCCGCGAGTACGACTAAAAGGCCGAGCAGTAGGACCGGCATCCAGCCGCCTCCCTCCGGAGGCTGATCTCGAAAGCGACGGTTTGATCGATCGTTCATGACGCTGTGCTGCGGAAGTACGCGCTACGGGCAGGCTGATCCTCGATTTGACGGCGAAGTATTCCGGCGTGATCCAGGTGAGGGTTCCACTCGACCTCAATGCCATCGCCAACGGCGATGCAAGCGCCTTCGCTCTGGCAACCCCGCTCTCGCTCGTACAGATCCTCGCCCTCGCGGTGCGCCAGAGCATTGGAGAGCGCGCTCCGCGCGATCTCTTCGAACGAAATTTCGAACGCACGCTTGCTGCGCTCGATTCCGGAGACATCACCGTCACCGTCGACGGCCGCGAGTGCCGGCGGCTCGACGACGTCATCGTCTGCGGAACCAATGCCTCGGTGAGATTTTTCCTCAGCCGCGCGCGCCTCTCTTCGATCGCCGCGTTGTTCCGCTAACCTCGCGTGCCGCCGCAACGCACGACTCTCTCGGCACTCCTGCGAGAGACCTTCGGTCGCTTGCGCGATCGTTGGCGCGGTACGCTTGCCGCGACGGCCATCGCCTGCGCTCTCGGGCTCGCGATCTCGTACGCCCCGGTGCGGCCGTTGGTCGCGCAGAGTGCCGCGCAACTCATCGTCCTCCCCCTCGTGGCGAGCTTCATCTATCTCTGGGTCACAGATCTCCCCGATGGCTCGCCGCGCCCCCTCCTCCATGCGCTCGAGCGCCTGCTCGATCGGTCGTGGGCGGTCTTGCTCATCGATCTCGCGCTCTCCCTGATTCAAGCGCTTACCACCGCGCCGAGCATGATCCTCTGGGATATTTTGCTCGTCCCATTCCTCGCGGCAACGATCTATGCCGATGTCGCCGCAACGCTCGATAATGATATTCCGACAACCGCATTGCTGGTGCACTCGATGATGCGAACGCTTTCGCTCGCTTTGCACGCATACAACTTCGGGCGGATGTGCCTGCTGCTCGCGGCGCAATTCGCAATTCAGGCGATTCTCCTAGAGCTCGCCGTCGTTCTGCCCCATGGCGTGCGCGCCGCCGGCACGCTCGTGCTTGCGATCGTCGCGCAAGTCGTTCTGGCAGCAGTGGCCGCTCGTATGTTTGTCGAAGCATCTGCTCCGTCGCAATGAAAGCACTCGCCGCCGCGCTCCTCTCCATCCTCGTGCTCGGCGCGCACGCAGGCGCGCAATGTTCGTCCTCGCTCTCGCGTTTTCGCGGAGAGGACGCCTATACGATCGACGGCCGAAACGTAATGACGGTGCGCTACGACGGAACGCAGAGCCTCCGCGTGCGCCACGATGGAGCCGATTTGCGTTTCGAAAACGTCATCGATTACACGAAACAACTCGGCTCGCAGATCCGCCACAAAACCGCGCGCGTCGTCCGCCTGCTCACCCCCGATCTTCGCGAGCTTCGCACCCCGCTCAATCAGGACGAAGACTCGCTCTCCTTACTCGATCAACCCTTCGCCGCACGTATCGACGCCAAAACGCTCGCCGCACTCGGCGGGCTCAAACAGGCGATTCCCTTTACGGCCTCCTCACCGCTGGGCGGAGCGCCGCTGCACGGCACCCTGCGCGCCGCCGGTATGCGCGAAAAGCCTCCCGCAGGTGGCGTTCGCGTCGCTTTTACCGCGGGCGGCCCAATGCGCGGCCCGCTGCCGGAGCTACCGACGGCGAGCATCGACGGCACGATCTCGCTCGTCGGAACGGCGGAGTACGATGCGACCGGTGCCCTCGTTCGCCTTCATAGTCGGCTGCAAATTCACGGCCTGCTCGCCGCGTCGGGGCAGAGCGGACCGATTGAGATTCTTTACGTGCGACGTTTCGCGCCCGATTGCTCGCCCGCCCCGGAAACCTCCGCATCGCCGACACCGACGCCCTCGCCATGAACGGCTTTAGCTGACGCCGCCCGTAGAAGGTGGATTCCCGCGCTGCTCCGTCGGGTCGGCGCGGCACTGCGCGCCATCGGATTTCGTGCCCGCGATTATCACCATACCGTTGCGACCACATTCGGGGGTTTGAGGCTATTGGAGCGGTGCGACAAAGTCGCGGCGCTCGATTTCAGGGGCGTTTCGGCGTTTCGCTGCCGAAAAAGCCGGGCCGGAATTCGGCCCGGCTTCACGCGGGCATGCCCGCGGCGGTTCTCGTTTTCCGCGACATTTCCAGGCCGATCTGCCTTCTGTAAGACTGCCAGTAACTATTGCGTGCAGCGGCCCAGCCGCAAAATGGCGAGACTCCCCTCATAGCAGCTTAACGTCACGTACGTAACGGAGAATTACAGGTCGGTTGAAAACGAAACGTCTGCGTCCCAAGGCGCTTGATAAATGGGAGCGTCGGGACCAAGTTTCTGGATGTCCATCGAATAGAGACGCCCCCCTTGAACCATTAGGAGTATTTCTACTAACCTCCCGTCAGTATCGTGATAAAGGCCTACCGACACCGGCCCCCCTTTTGTTAACGATCGAGCACTTGGCGCTTCCGTTTCGGGCAACAAGTAGAAACCGGGCGGCGCATCGGCATCGGGCGATACCCGAATATGCTCAAGCTGACGTGATAACGCTTCTACGTCTGCAATTTCCTTGAGGAGCGCCGAGCGCAGTAAGTGCATCTCTTCCTTAGTTGGATCTCGCCATTCGTGCTTCATGGAATATAAACCGTTCCAACCCAAATTTCCCCGCCGTAAAAGAATGGTCGATATTCAATAGTAATTGTGCTTCCATTGTTGTCGTATGGCATAGAAATCGTTTGGCTGGTTGTTGACCATCCCTCAGGAAGCGATGGGTTTGCAAGAAGCTGTTCCTGAATATTGGCGGCGATTGCACTTTCTAAACTAGTGAGGCTTCCGATTTTTCCGGAAAGGCGACCCCAGAAATGCTCGGGTTTAAAAATTACGGCATACAATTGAGGTGGGTCGAAGGCCCCTTTAATATAGCCCCACAGTTGACCGATGTTGAACCCTTGAGCACACGCCGTAATCGGTTGGCACGGAGCTCCGACGGGGACTAGCCCCCCCCCCACTTCCAAGACTACAACCCGTGGGAAGCCCCATTTGCTGGCAGTTGGACTCCCAAATGTAGTAACCTCCGCAGTCAGTAGAGGAGAGCAACGACGAGCCGTTACCGAACACGCTCCAGCAGCCTCCGGACCAAACATACGCTCCGTCGTCGATAGGGTTCGTGCGCATGTTATCACATCCATAATCGGCCCCAGCCCCGTCGCCGCACCCGCTCCATGCCATGGTGCGTTTGGGGCGGGCGCTGCCTATGCCGCAATCGGGATTCGCCGGCAGCGTGGTAGTACCGTTAGGCTCCAAAACGGGCGCGCCACTCAGACGTTGCGTGGGCGGCGTATGGATGCCGATGCGCGCGGCACTCGGCGGGAGCGCGGTCGCCGGACAGCTCACCGATACTGGACGCCGTCCGATCGGCGTTCCACCGGTGAGCGCAGGCATACCGCCAGCGTGCTGGGCCGTAGGCAGCACGCCTCCCGGCGCTCCTCCGGAGCACGCACTGAAAAACACGAGCGGGACGAGCAACGCTGCGAGCGCTGCCGTTCGAAAACGTAACACGTAAAAAAATCCTCTTCTTTGACGGATGAAGGTGTGCGCGCTCGCACGGTCGGATCGTGCCGCGCGCACCAGGCAGCTTTACCGGAATCGAACGGTTCTGGCTACGACATTAAGGGGGGGGGGGGGGGCAAGGTGTGCGGGGCGCGCCCACAAACGGAGGTTTGAGGATATTGGAGAGCCCCGCGCCAATCGGCACGGGGCTTTACGTCACGCTTTTTCCTGATGTTTTCGTGCGTTTATGGTTGCAGTGTCATGATCGTATCGGTGCCACGAAGCGAGGGTAAGCCGGGGAAGGCTCTCCTCCAATAGAGGAGCGCAAGCATCGTTTTCCCCGGCACGATGTCACGTGGCAGAGATCCGCAAAAGTGCTCGTTTGCGATTATTTTATAGTGGCTGCATTTTAGGGGTGCCCCGCTCAAGGTTGTGTTAAAGGCTAACGCGTAATCTCTGGAAACACCAGTCTGCGGGTCCCGAAGCGTTAACCCCATCTCTGCAGGCACTACTGTTACTAGCCAGTATTTTTCAAATACACCGACCGCGAGATGTATGCGGCGTGCATCGTGCGGGCGGGTTGGCACGAGCCACACATATTCGTAATTCGGTTGAGGAACGAATTTAGGTGCAGGCGTAGCCGTACTTCGGACGGGAACCTGCGCCGCGGCGACGTGCGCAACCGGTTGCGCAAGCGCCAAGAGGAGCGAGCAGAGAACCACTCTGCCCGCTCCGGCGAAAACTCGATGTTCACGCATGATTTAGTAAGTATCCGTAAAGCCCGAGTCGACATAGGTGACGCCGTTTTCGACGATACCCGACATCGGCGAGCGAGACGCGGATCCACTACTCGTGCAGGTCGCACTCCGTGGAGGTGGTGCCACTGCACGCGATGAGGTCCCGGTTTTACTCTTGTCGGCGGCTGCGGTTGAATTCAACGCGTTCTTGGCCGGAGCGTTGGTTGCATGCTGAAGGCCTTCTGTGATCGCTCCGGTCTGATCCCCCTCGTTCACCCCAAAAGCATTCACAAGATCGTTGTGGATTAGCATGTGCTCCCAAGCCATTTCGCCTGGCGAGTTGGTCCAACCGTTGCCGCTCGGAATATTGGCCGTGTTATAGGAGTACGTTGTGCCACCAATGGCAAACGTGGTGCTGCTCGGCATATTCGAAAAGAAGCCTGGCTGCGATTCGTAGTAGAGGTGATCCATCTCATGGTATATGATCTCCGTGGGATCCTGCCCGGTCGCTTCGGCCGCAGCCATGTTGGCAGGATCGACTTGGATGGTGCCGCTCGTTGAATTATTCAACGTTGCGTTGGCGGCGGTGCCCGGTGGAAGGGTCGCGGATTGGATCGTTACCTGAACGCCGGCGTTATGCAGCGCGGCCATCAATGCTTGCAGCGCCATGTTTCCTTTGATTAGCTTGTCCGCGGAATCACCCTTACTGTCGAGAACGAGCGAACCGCCACTGGTTGGTTGCAGGCATGGGGCAAGAGGTGCTGGCGATCCTGGGCACGCCTTTGGATTCGCTTTCGAGCACGGGGTGCCGCCGCCACCTCCGCCACCGCCACCACCGCCGCAGGGATTGGGGCCAACGCGAAACAGCGGGTTCACCTGCGTCGCGATGAAGCCGGCCGAATTGCAACCACCGCCGCCGCCACCACCGCTGCCCGGAGGGCTCCCAGGGGCGGGGTTTGAGGGAACGCACGCAATGATCACACCGCCGACGGTGCATTGACGTTGGTAGCCGGTACCTCCGACTACGCCAGGCGCCGAAGTCGGAGTTGTCTGCTTCGTTGGGGCCGGTGTGGCTTGCGTGCCGGTCCTTGGAGCACTCGCCGACGCTGCGGCGCCCGATCCGGCGCTCACGGCGGCGTCTGCAGCGCGGTTCGGGGTTTGCGCTAGACTCGGTGTTTGAGGATTCGCCGGCAGCATCCCGGTAGGTCCGGAGCTACATGCGGCAAGGAGCGAGGCCAGCGCAATCAATGCAATCGGCATCGCCAGAGGAGAACGTTTCACGAAGAAGAGCCTTTCTTGGAAGGAGCGAAGAGGCGCGCTCTCCGCAAGCAAGCAGCGACCGTTGCGGGTTCCCACGGTGGGAATGCGCAAGGATCGTGTCTCCCCCAAGACGTGCGGCAGCATTGGCGCCGGAGCGAGCGCGCACCTCCCACCGACGCCGTGCCCACAAACGCACGTTTGTGGTGGTTGAAAAGCAAGTAAGCACGCGAAAAGCCCGCCGCAGCGTGCGCCGCGCAAAAACCCGACCCGCGATTCGTTCGGTTTATCCGAGCACGCAGCGACGATCCATTCGGTTCGCTCTCGTTCACCGAATTACATGAAGTCCGGCCAATGCTCGATCTTCAACGCGCGGATACTGCGGACGGCGGCTGGGAACCATGAAAGCCTTTCGCGAGAGCCTCGCTCGATGCGGGGGACCCGGTAAGGCTGCAGCGCCGAAACCGAGCGCCTCACCGTAAGGCGCTCGCGCGCGAAAAGCCGTCAACGCGGGAAACCGGCGCGCTCGCCGTGAAACCGTCGTTCGGACCGCGGCGGTTGGGGAGATCATATGATTGCCTACGCGCCGCCGATGAGGGAGATTCCGTTGCTACCTGCGGTCGGGAGGGCGCGTGTTTCGGGCGATGGCTCGCCTGCGGCAGCGTCGGCATTCATCCCGAGTACCACGACCTTCGATCGTATCGTCGGCGATTATCAACGTCGCCTCTATGGTTTTGCCCTCAGGATGACGGGCAACCGCGAGGATGCCGAGGAGATCGTCCAGGATGCGTTCGTGCGCGCGTTCCGAGCGCTTGGGAAAATGGGGGAGGAGCAACGACGCGATCTCCGGTTGCAGCCCTGGCTCTACACCATCGCCCTCAACGTAACGCGAAATCGCCTGCGGAGTAAGAAGCCGCCAAGCGTTGCGATCGACGCACTCGCCGATCCCGACGCCCTGCTGCGCGATGCCGGTGATAAACCGGTTCTTCCCGAGACCGTCGTGGAACGGAACGATGAAGTCGCGATGGTCGAGCGTGCGCTACTTTCGCTGCCGACCCATTTACGTGCGGCGGCAACGCTGCGCTTTATCGACGGTCGCAGCCACCCCGAGATCGCCGAGATTCTCGGACAGCCGATCGGAACGGTGAAATCACACGTCCACCGTGCGGTACGTATTCTCCGCCGGATACTCGGCCCCCAATTGGGCCGCTTCGTCAAGGATACCGATGAGGAGTTGAGCGATGCGCTGTCGTGATGTCGACGCGATGTGGGATGAAGTCCGCGGGGACGGAACGGCGACGCTCAACGAAGCGGTTCATACCCATGTCGATGCCTGCCCGACTTGCAATCAAGCGTACCGGCAGTACGAAGCGCTCGCCCACAAACTTCAGTCGCTGCCCGCCCCGGAGCCGACCTGCGACCTCGCTCGAAAGGTCGTCGAGCACATTGCATTGCTGCAACGGCGCGAGCGGCTCGACCCCGTGCACCTCGTCGTCATCGACTCGCCGATCGGTCGCCTCTTCGTAGGGCATCGTGAATCGCGCATCGCCTACATCGGCATCGATATGGGCGAGGCGTTCGAAGATGTCGTCGCCCGGGTAGAGCGCCGCCTACGCCGCCCCACCGACCGTGCCGACCTGCCGCCGGCTTTGCGCGAGACGATCGCCAAGTTCTTCACCACCTGGCACGTCGATGCGTCGCAGGTCGATGTCAGCGATCTTACCCCGTTCGAACAAGCGACGCTCCGAGCGACCGTCGAAATTCCTCCCGGCGAGGTGCGCTCGTACGGCTGGCTCGCCAAACAGATCGGCCGCCCCAGCGCGGCTCGCGCCGTCGGGCGCGTGATGGCGCGCAACCCTATCCCCATTCTCGTTCCCTGCCACCGCGTGGTCGATGCGACCGGCGCCCTGCATCGATACGGTTACGGTGTGGAATTCAAAGCCCGTCTCCTCGCAATGGAGGGCTACCACCCGGCTCGCTAAGGGTGCATCGCGAGAAAAAACCAGGGAACGGCGCGCCCGGCGCTAACCTACAATGCCGTGAGCAATCGCGTGCTCGTCACGGGCTTCGAGCCCTTTGGCGGTGAGAAAGTCAATCCAAGCGAGTTGGTCGCTCGCAGCCTTGACGGCCGCCTGATCGCGGGGCGTCCGATCTCCATTGCGATTCTTCCGGTCGAGACACGCTCGCTCCACGACCGTCTCGAACTGCTCCGCCTTGAAGAAGAGCCCGAAATCATCATTCTCTTAGGGCAAGCGGGTGGTCGCAGCGCATTGGCGCTCGAACGCGTCGCGGTCAACGTGCTCGATTTTGAGATTCCCGACAACGTCGGCGTCCTGCGCAAGAACGAACCGATCGCACGGGGCGGCCCCGATGCCCGGCTCTCCAACCTTCCGTTCGAAAAAATCGTCGCGGCTTGGGCGGAGATCGGCGTCCCGGGGTACGTCTCGAACTCAGCCGGAACCTATATCTGCAATCAAGCACTCTACGAATTGCTCTCGCTCACCGAAACCGCGACGCCCCCGGTCCTCGTAGGCCTCGTCCATCTCCCCTTTCTCCCGGCTCAAGCGATCGCTGCAGGCCCGGAGACGCACCCCTCGATGTCCTTCGAACTCATGAAAAAAGGCGTCGAACAAATTATTGAAACCATCGTGCCGTGGGTCGAAAACCGCGGCGCGGAGAGCGCCGCACAGCCACGCGAGCGCACATCGCGCATGTGGATACCTCGCGGAGTGAAGGAAGCAGAACGCTGAAAGACACAGAGACGCAACTCGCCATCGCAGCGATTCCCGACGTACACGGGCACGCAAAGGGCGAACACCGCGCGTTTTCCGAAGAGCGTCCGTTGCCGTATAGCGCGCGCATGCTTTTCCTTTGGTTCTATCACGCCTGTCGACGCGGCTCGCCACGCTTCCTCATGGTGACCGATCACGTCAATTTCCTAACATTTGAAGACCCCGGTGCGATCAATACGGTCCGACGCGCGCTCAAACTTGCGCTCGCCGGCGATATCTACGGCGCTGCGGAGACCGCCCTCGTCGATGTCGCCCATGCGACGATCGTCTCCGAGGCGTTGCGCCGCGGCATGCGTTTCTCCATCGGCGCCGAGGTCGACAACGATCCTCGTTCCCGCCCCGATGTCGCCAACATCATCGACGCAATGCGCCCCGATGGGATCGTTCGCTCGATCCATTTCGTCCCGATCGAACACCCCGAGAAGGGCGCGGATTGGCTCTGGCCCTTCGACAACCCTGAGTTCGCGCATCTGCTGCCCGGCGTCGGCGCCGAGCGCCTCTGGGATCTTTACACCCAACGGCTCTTCGAAGATATTGCAACGCTTCCGACGCACATCGTCGGGCACTTCTACGTCCCCGCAACCTTCGGCGCGTGGCCCGAGCTCGCAAAGCTCGAAGCATACGAAGATCGCCTCATCGAGATATGTAAAGAGCGCGGGATCGCCGTCGAGATCAATCTTCGCTTCTTCTATCGCGAAGGAATCGAACCGGAACAGCGCGAGAACATGCTCGCGGCATACACGCGCCTGATGCGCAAGGCCTCGGCCGCCGGGGTCGCTATCGCAATCGGTTCGGATGCCCATAGCCCCAAAGATCAGGGCAATGGATTCGACCGCATTCTCCCGATTCTGCGCGAGCTCGAAATCAATGAAGTCGCGTTCCCGATCGGCGGGCGCTTGGCGAAAGTCGCCCTGCGCGCAAACCGCGAGCATATCGAACGCGCGAAACGCATCGACGCACCGCAGCCCGGCACGAGTATCGCCGGCTTCAGCCGTGCCGAGCTCGGTCTTCCGGAGATCGATGAGGAGGAGGAGCGCAGGCTCGCCGAGCTGCGCGCGCGCAACGTGCGCGACGTCGGTTCGAAACGGCGTGCCGGCTCGCCGGAACGCGCGACAAAATCACCGAGCGAGGGTTCCCCCGAAACCGCCCGCGTCGCGCGAAGCTCGCCGAAGCGCACTGCCCCGGCGAAGCCTGCCAAGGAGCCGCCGAAAGAGAAAAACTCTGCCCCGGCCAAAGCCTCGGCAGCGAAGCCGGCAGCGAAGCCGGCAGCGAAGCCTGCGGCGAAACCCGCAGCGAAGCCCGCAGCGAAGCCCGCAGCGAAACCCGCGGCGAAACCCGCGGCGAAACCCGCGGCGAAACCCGCAGCAAAGCCCGCGGCGAAATCCGCGGCGAAATCCGCAGCGAAACCCGCAGCAAAGCCCGCGGCGAAATCCGCAGCGAAACCCGCAGCAAAGCCCGCGGCGAAATCCGCGGCGAAAGCGGCGGCGAAACCCGCAACGAAGCCTGCGGCGAGAGCGACGGCGAAAGCGGCGGCGAAACCCGCAGCAAAGCCCGCGGCGAAATCCGCAGCGAAATCCGCGGCGAAGCCTGCAGCGAAACCCGCCGCGAGAGCGACGGCAAAACCTCTGGCGCGACCCTCGGCACCGAAAGCAAAAGCGCCCGCGAAGAAAGCTACGCCTGCGAAGAAAGCTGCCCCCGCGAAAAAAGCTGCGCCTGCGAAGAAGGCCGGCGTGCGCGCCGCTACAAAGCCCGTGGCAAAAAAGCCGCTCGTAAAGAAAACCACTTCGGCGAAAACGTCAAAACGCCGGTAGATGCGGCGCTAGGAGGGCCCCATGTCTGAGGATCTGCGCATTCGAAACGTCGCGTTCGTCGGCCCTCATCACTCGGGCAAAACCACGCTGCTCGAAGCATTGTTGTTCGCATGCGGCGCGACCGCGCGCCGAGGCTCGGTCGTCGACGGCTCGACGACCACCGATTGCGAGCCTGAAGATATCGCTCACGCGCAATCGACCTGCGTCGGTTTTGCCCGCGCAACGCACGCTTCCCTCGAACTCAACTTGGTCGATACGCCGGGTTTCATCGATTTCTTCGAAGAGACGCGCGCGGCTCTCCGCGGCGTCGATGCCGCAGTCGTCGTCGTCGAAGCCGACCCCTCGCGTATTGCCCTTACCCACGCGCTGATGGAGGAGATCGAGCGCCTTCGTTTACCGCATCTCGTCGTCATCGGCAAACTCGATCGACCCGGCGCCGAGTTCGAAGCGACACTCGCCGAACTGCAGCGCCTCTACGGGCGTCACTTGGTCGCAGAGCAATTGCCGATCCGCCGCGACGATACGCTCGTCGGCTATATCGATCTCGCAACGATGCAAGCGGCGCACTTCTCCCCCGACGGCGAGCGCTCCGAAGCGATCGAACCCACGCTCGAGCTGCCCGCCCAACAGGCACGGCGAACGCTCCTCGAAGCGATGGCCGATTTCGACGACACGCTCATGCAAGAGCTTCTCGACGACGTCGAACCGCCCGCCGACGAGATCGATCGCGACCTCTGCGAGGAGTGTTCGCACGACCAAATCGTTCCCGTTCTGATCGCGGCGGGGATTCATGGATACGGCGTCGCCGCGCTGCTTCGTGCGATCGAACGATGGTTCCCGGCGCCGGCCGGGGACGCACGAGCCCCGCTGCGCGCGCAGGTCATCAAGACGATCGTGCATCCGCAATCCGGAAAACTCTCGGTCGCACGCATTCGCGACGGCACGCTCACCGCCGACGCGACCGTCCTCGATCTTCGCACCGGCGAGCGGCTCCGCGTCGGTGGGCTCTATCGCTTGTTCGGCAAAAAAAGCGAACCGATCGCCTCGGCCGGCCCGGGCAGCATCGTCGCCGTCGCGCGCCTTGAAGGGGTGACGACCGGCAGCACCCTCGCCGGCGCACCCGGCGTTCCACCGCTGCCGCCGATCGAATTCTCACCCCCCGTCTTCGCCGTCGCAATCAAACCCAAGGAGCGGATCGACGAAGCGAAAATTTCGCAGATGCTTGCCCGCATTATTGAAGAGGACCCCTCGCTGCAGCTCGCGCGCGCACAATTTACCGGCGAACAATTGCTTTTGGGATGCGGCGAACAGCACGTCGGTATCGCAATCGAACGGCTCGCTCGCAAGCATCGCGTGGAGATCGACACCGCTGCGCCGGCGGTGCCCTATCTCGAGACGATCTCTGCCAGCACCGAGGTACATGCACGCTACAAACATCAGACCGGCGGGCACGGGCAATTCGCCGACGTGCACATTCGCTTTGCGCCTCGCCCGCGCGGTAGTGGGCTGCTCTTCGACGATGCGATCGTCGGCGGCGTCGTCCCGAAACAATTTATCCCCGCCGTCGAGAAAGGCGTGCGGGAGGCGCTCGCCCGCGGCACCAGCGGTTATCCGGTGACCGACCTGCATGTAACGCTCTTCGACGGACAATATCACGATGTCGATTCCAGCGAGCAATCGTTTCGGACCGCCGCGAGCATGGCGGTCCGCGACGCGCTACCGAAGTGTAAGCCGATTATTCTCGAACCGATCGCCCGGGTCGAGGTGACGATCCCTTCCCACTTTACCGCGACGGTGATCGGTCAGCTCACCGCGAAACGCGGCCAGATATTAGGGATGAAGCCGAGCGACCGCCCGGGGCGCGAGATCGTCGAAGCCGATGTCCCGCTCGCCGAGCTCGCTCGCTACATTACCGAACTTCGCACCGCCACCCAGGGGTTGGGAACCTATCGGTGGAGTCACGAACGGTACGACCCGGCACCACCGGGGCGCGTTCCCTCAGGTACCACGTCCTAATCATCGCCGTCAGCCATTTTTCGCCCCACACTCGGAGGATCCGTCGTTGTTGAAACGCTTGCTCTCGGGAGCGCTGCTCCTGACCCTTGTCGTCGCTTGCTCGAAATCAGGATCGCAGGGCGCAGTCGGCGCCGGAGTCGAGCCGGGGCATCTCCGCATCGCCGTCCAGAGCGACGTGAAGAATCTCAACCCGCTGCTCAACTCCAACACCACCGATGTGCTGGTCGACGCGCTGATGTTCGAACCGCTGATCGTCCCCGATGCGAAGGGCAAGATGCAGCCGATGCTGGCAACGACGGTGCCGACGCTGCATAACGGCGGCATCACCGACCACGGATTAACGATCACCTACCACCTCCGAACCGATGCCAAGTGGACCGACGGGAAGCCGGTTACCGCCGCCGACGTCATTTTCTCGTGGAAAGCCATCATGAACCCCAACAACGACGTGATCTCACGCCACGGGTATACCGATATCGCGTCGATCGATGCCCCGAACCCCTATACGGTCGTCGTTCATCTCAAAAAACCGTTCGCGCCGTTCGTCGATACCTTCTTTACCAATAGCGATCAACCGTATTTCATCGCCCCGGCACACGTGCTCGCCCAGTATCCCAATATCAACACCGTTCCGTTTAATAGTGAACCGATGGTGAGCGATGGGCCTTTCCGCTTCGCCGAGTGGGTGCATGGCGACCATATCACGTTGCTGCGGAACGACAATTTCTTCCTCGGAAAGCCGAAATTAAAGAAAATTACCATTCGCATCATTCCCGATGAAAACACGACCGTCAATCTGCTGCGCACGCACAATATCGATTGGATGTTCCAGGCGTCGATCAGCAATTACCCGGTTATCAAAACGATCCCCGGAATCGATATTCGCTGGATGAACGTGAACGGGTTCTCGGGAATCTATCTAAACACGCAGCGCCCATTCCTCAAGAGCCTGCGCGTCCGGCAAGCCGTTGCCGCCGCGATCGACAAACAGCGAATTATCGACACGCTCACCTTCGGGCAAGAGCAGAAAGCAATATCCGACACCCCGCCCTTCATGTGGTCGTACGATCCCAACGTCAAAGCGATCTCCTACGATCCGGCAAAGGCTCGTGCGCTGCTCGATGCAGCGGGCTGGAAGGTCGGCCCCGGAGGCATCCGCGTGAAGGATGGGCAAAAGCTCGAACTCGTACTCGTTACCGATAACTCCAATGCGACGCGCGTCAAGAAGAGTGTGATCATCCAGGAAATGCTGCGCAAAGTCGGTATCGCCGTTCAGGTAAAATATTTCGCAGGTGACGTCCTGTTCGCGCCGGCCGGCGTCGGCGGCATCCTTCAGGGCGGGAAATTCGATCTTGCCTTAGCGGGGTGGTTCGCGGGCATCGACCCCGATGATTCGACGCAGACGACCTGCGCGAACGTCGCACCGAATGGTTACAATTATTCACGCTTCTGCAACCCCGAGATGGAGGCGCTCCAAAAAATAGCACTTACCTCCTACGATCGCGCAACCCGCAAGAAAGCCTACGCGAAGATCCAGCAACTCTTAGCGACCGACGTTCCCATGATTTACCTGTACTACGAACGCCAGATGGAGCCGATTAGCACCTCGTTCAAGGGTTTCGCCCCCAATCACGTCGTCGAAAGTTGGAACGCATGGCAATGGAGCATTTAGGGCACCCGGGCGAATCGGTCGTGCCGCCCGGCGATGTCGCGTGGCTGCGCAAGACGATCGTCGAACGCGCGCTGACCCGAGGGGACTACCAACTCTCGGGCGGCGTCCGCAGCGACTACTATATCGATAAGTTCCGGCTCTTCAGCGACCCGGTGGTGTTGCGCCGGATCGCGCGCCTCTTCACCCCGGTGATCGCCCACTTGCGCCCCGACGTTATCGGCGGGACCGAGCTCGGCGGCGTGGTGATCGCAACGGCGGTATCGCAACTCACCGGGCTTCCAATGCTTGCGGTTCGCAAACAGCCCAAAGGCTACGGCGCCTTTCCCGACGAGTACGTTGAAGGCGCCTATGCGCCGGGGCAACACGTGCTGTTGTTAGAGGACGTTATCACGAACGCAACCGAGTTGATCGCCGCGAAGGCCCGGCTCGAAGCACTCGGCTTGCAGGTGACACCCTATGCCGTGGTCAGCCGCGGGCTTGCGCCGATCAACGCCTTGATCGCATTTTCACTGCCGCGCGGGGACGCCAAAACCGATAACTAACCACCGTGTCGCCGTGCTTGCGATGCCGGTTTCGTTAGATATCGAATTCGTTGCCGTCGTCGGCGATCGTCACCCGGCCCCCGAAGACGCGGGCGGCGGCATCGTGCATATCGTCGGGATTGACCTTACTTCCGTAGTGCGTGAGCAAGAGATGGCGCGCTCCGGCGCGTTCGGCCATCTCGGCGGCCTCGGTTGCGGTCGCGTGCCCGCGCATGCCCGTCTCGGGCGTTAACCCGAGCGTTGCTTCACAGATAAAGAGATCGCAATCCTCGGCATGCTTGATGACGCGATCGCACGGAGCGGTATCTGCGGAATAAGTGAGCACGCGATCGTCGTATTCGATACGCATGGCGTAACAATCGATGTAGTGGATCGTCTTGGTAAAGGTGATGCACATATCGTTGATGTGCAGCGGCTTCTCCGGGTCGTATTCTTGTACGTCGAAGACATCGTCGAGAAAATCGCCAGGTCCCTCGGAGGCAAAGGCTGCGCAGAGCGAACGCAGCATCTCGGTACCGTTGGGCGGCAACCAGAGAGGCAGCCGCTCTTCGCGAAACTCCGGGCCATATTTGAGGCCGTACCGCAACGGAATTAAATCGACGAAGTGATCGGCGTGCATGTGCGAGATCAACATCGCATCGAGCTTGGGGTAGGCGATCGCGCCGCGCAAACGCGGCAGCGCACCGGTACCGAAATCCATGATTATCGAGGTTTCCGCGCTCTGCAGGAGGTAACAGCTACAGGCTCTCCACGCCCTGGGCACCGAGTCGCTCGAACCAAGAATGCGCAAGCGTAAACGGTCGTCGCTCATGATATCGCTGCGAGAACCTCTTCAGCATGCCCGTCGACCGAGACTTTCGGCCACGCCGCCATCACTTTCCCCGCGGCGTCAAAAAGAAAGGTCGCACGAGCGACACCGAGACGTTTTTTCCCGTACATGTTTTTTTCGACCAGCACGCCGCAGGCATTGCAGAGCTCCGATTCGGTATCGGAAAGCAAGGCAAACGGAATCTTATATTTCGCCTTGAATTTTTGATGGGAGAGCACGGGATCGCGTGAGACCCCGACGATGCGAGCGCCCTTCCGTTCGAACGCACGATAGAGATCGCGAAACTGTGAAGCCTCGCTGGTGCACCCGGGCGTATCGTCCTTCGGATAAAAATAGAGGATGAGGGGTGCGCCGAGAAGGTCGGCGGTATGAACCGTTCGGCCTTCATCATCGAGGAGCGTCACCTGCGGCAACGTATCGCCGACTCCGATCATGCACTGTCCTTTCCAACCCCTGCGATAAACTGATCGAGGGGTACCATGAAGAGGAGCCGGTCGCCCGGTTCGACCTCTTGGCGAAAGTTGTGGATGGAGAGTGCCATTCCCTTGCCCCGGGCCGATTCTCGCCAGACAAAAAGCGGAATCCAGCGGATCGATTCGCCGCGGGCGACGAGCTCGGGCGGCGAAGGCGGCGGGAGATTCTCCGGGCCCTGGAGACGCTCGGCGAGTTGGTAGGTTGCAAGGCCGGAGCCATCGGGGCGCGGCACCTGAAAGCGCCCGCGCGTCGATTCGAACCGGGCGAGCCCGGCGATCGTCGCGGCGGTCAGTTCGCTCGTCGAGAAGGACGCAATGCCGAAGTGGCGTTGAATCGATTCTCCGAACGAGCGGTCATCGACGCGCAGGACGACCTGCAGCGGCGCTTCGACGGACGAGCGGGAGCGCGCACCGAGCGCGGCTTCCAGATTTGCGGTATCGCTATTGGTCACTCCGACCAGCGCCTTCGCCCGCTCGGGCGAACTAAAGGCAATCGTTTCGTCGTTGGTGACGTCGCCGGTGAGAAGGTCGACTTTGTGGTCGCGCGCGAGCTCCACGAGCATCGTGTCGGGATTTTTCTCGATCACCACGACCTCTTCACCGAGCTCGCGTAAATAATCGATGACCAGCGATCCCACGTTGCCGGAGCCGCAGACGATGACGTGCCCCGAGCGGTGAATCTGGCGCAGACCGCGCAAACGCCGAATCTGCGCGGCGTTAAGCGTCGAGGTGATCGTTGCCGTAAAGACCGCGAACACGAAGATCCCCGTCAGCATCGCGAACATCGCGACCAGCAATGCAAATGCTACCGGTAGCGCCAACGGACCGGCGGCGCAATTCGAACAGGGAGAAATATCGCCGTAACCGACGGTCGTCATCGTCGTCACGACGTAGTAGACGGCCACGAGCGGATTGAGCTTCAGATAGAAGCTAAAAAATACCGAAAAACAGACGAACAGCGCGAAGCTCACGAAAGTGACGGTGCGTAGGATCGGTTCTGTGCGTCGTATGCCCGTCGCGAGCTCGCCGAGCGCTGCGCCAATGCGTTCGCCGAGCCGCCACGGGCGGTGCTCGTGAAACTCGGCGGTGCTGCGTTTGAGCGCGCGCATCGCCCCGAAAACGACGAGGCGATCTTCGGCCGCTAGTTTGCGCGCGATGAGTTCGGGATCGGATGCCGAGGTATCGCCCGCGCAGAGATAGGGGTACGCCCCGTTCACTGAGACGATGCGTGCGTTAATGCGGCGTTCGGCCTGATCGACGTTGAGCCCGACGACGCCGAACGCGGCAGCGGTTCGCTCGGAGAACCCAAAGAGCCCCGAGGTGCGCATCTCGCCGACCTCGTCGGTTTCATCGCGCGCACTTCGCGGGCGGGAACGGCGCTCGGCGAGTGTTTCCAACGTCGGAAACGGCATCGCATAGCGACAGGCTGGATCGACCGCAGCGGCGGCATAGGTGGCGGCGGCATGGGCCGCCGGCGATATTGCGGTGCAGTTCCCGCGCAGCCCCTCCTGGATCTTTTGCCCGAGCAGCGGGTTGAACTGCCGAATCGTGACGCGCACGGTGTCGTTGATATCGCGTGCGGCGAGCGCGATACGAAGGTTGAGGCGATCGCTCGGAGAGACGGCTACGAGCGCGAAAAACCGAAAGCCGATATCCGGGTCGTTTTTTGCTTTAAGACCGGCCTGGCGCAACGCTTCGCCGTCGGTCGCATCGGCGTGAACGAGCCGGAAGCTCTCTCCGAACTGCTCGGCGAGTCGCTCCGCCATCTGGGTAAAACGCCGGTCGGCACGCTCGTCGTCGTGCTTCCATACGAGCGCAACTTGATGCCCGCGCGTCTTCAAAATCTCCGCGCAGACTTCGTATGCGAGGTCATCGCCGCCCACAACGATAATGAGCGCTTCGGCAAGCATGACCGACTCTTCCTCAAATCTCGCGGACATCTTGCGCGCCGCGCACCCGCTCGCGCGCGACCTGATCGCACGCCTCCCGCGCGGCGCGCAGGTGCTGGAGATCGGGCACGGGAGCGGGCGCAACCATCGCGCGCTCGAGGCGGCGGGGATTGAGGTTCTCCACTTCGGTTCGGGCTCCACCTCGGCGCACGGGGCGGCGGGCGCTCTCTCCACACACGCGCTCCTCCACGGCACCCCCGTGGAGATCGCGGAGCTCCTCGCGAGCATCGCCGCTTCCCTCGCCGCCGGGGCGCCGCTCTTCGCAACCTTCGGCTCGGTACGGGACGCCCGCTTCGGGGAAGGCACCCTACTCGCCCCGACGATCTTCGCACCCGCGGCCGGGGACGAACGCGGCGTCCCCCATACGTACTACGACGAAACGGAGCTGCGTAGCGTACTTCACGAGCATTACGCGATCGAGGATCTCCGCGAGGTCGAGGTCGATGCAATCGCCGGCGGTTGGGCGCACGCGAGCGCGCCGCTCCGCGGCGCGGTGCATTGGTTCGTCGTCGCGCATCGCCACGGCAGCCGCCAATGTCACGCCGAGTAGGTTGCGAATGTCACGCCGAGTAGGTTGCGAATGTCACGCCGAGTAGGTTGCGAATGTCACGCCGAGTAGGTTGCGAAGCAACCGTATCGAGGCGCGTATCGAGGCGCGTTTCGAGGTGTCGGACTTCCCTCGATACGCTGCCTACGGCAGCTACTCGGGATGACAAGCGTTTGCGGCAGATACTCGGGATGACAGCGATTTTGTCACGCCGAGTAGGTTGCGAATGTCACGCCGAGTAGGTTGCGAAGCAACCGTATCGAGGCGCGTTTCGAGGCGTCGGACTTCCCTCGATACGCTGCCTGCGGCAGCTACTCGGGATGACAATCCTTTGCGGCAGCTACTCGGGATGACAAGCGTTTGCGGCAGCTACTCGGGATGACGGCGCTTGCGCCGCTACGCGGTCGGGGTGCCGATCAACCCCTGCATCGGGCTCGAAGCGTTCGCGTAGAGGCGTTTCTCCATCCGCCCCGAGAGAAAGGCGAGCCGCCCGGCACGCGTTGCGAGCGCCATCGCTTCGGCCATCGCGGCGGGATTTTGCGCGGCGGCGATGCCGGTATTCATCAGCAGCGCATCGACGCCCAACTCCATCGCGACGGCGGCATCGGAGGCCGTGCCGACACCTGCGTCGACAATCACCGGAACGCCCGCGCGCTCTTTGATGATGCGAATCGTGTAGGGATTGCAGATCCCCAACCCACTCCCGATCGGCGCGGCGAGCGGCATCACCGCGGCGCAGCCGAGCGCTTCGAGTTGCGCGCACGCAACCGGATCGTCGCCAATGTACGGCAGAACGGTAAACCCATCGGCAACGAGTTCTTCGGCGGCGATCAACGTCTCGCGCGTATCGGGATGTAGCGTCTGCGTATCCCCGATCACTTCGAGTTTGATGAGATCGGTCTCGAGCAATTCACGTGCCAGTTGCGCGGTCGCGACCGCTTCACGGGCGTTAAAGCAGCCCGCCGTATTCGGCAGAATCGTCATCTTCGAACGATCGATGTAATCGAGGAGCGAACCGCCCTTCTCGCCGAGATTCACACGCCGTATCGCGACCGTCACCATCTCCGCCCCACTGGCGAGGTGTGCGGCCTGCATCGCCTCCATCGAGGGATACTTTCCGGTGCCGACGATGAGACGCGAACGAAACTCATAGGCGCCGATTCGCAGCGGCGTATCTTCAAAGATCTGCATCGCCCCTATCTTCCTCCGCGGCGTTGCGTCGGCTTCCCGCTAATGTCGGCGTGCGGCAAACTTACCCGCCGGCGACGGCCCGCACGATCTCGATGCGATCCCCTTCGGCGATGCGCTGTCGCGTAAACTCGCCGCGCCGCACGACTCGATCGTTACAGGCGACGGCGATGCCGCGCGCCTCGATACCGAGCGCGGAAAGCACCTCGGCGAGCGTCGCTTCGGCGGCGGGAATCTCGCGGCGCTCGCCGTTGATCTCCAGCTTCACGCGCCGACCCCGGCGGCATCCGCTGCAAATCGCGCGAGTGCGAACGCGGGCTCGATCGGCGTGCCGTGCTCGATCTCGTCGGCGAGCAACTCGGCGGTACGCGCGCAGAGGAGCACGCCGTTGCGGTAGTGTCCGGTCGCGAGCAGGTACCCCTCGCGCGGTGTCCGCCCGAGGATCGGGCGCTCGTCGGGGGTGCCGGGGCGCAGCCCGGCCCACTGTTCGACGAGCGAAAATCCGGCGAGCCCCGGCGCGCCGAGCAACGCGCGCTCGAGTAACTGGCGCTGTCCACCCGCCGTGACACGCGTATCGAAGCCGACGCGTTCGCCGGTCGCGCCGACGAGCAAGCGCCCGTCGGCACGCGGAACGACGTAACAGCCGCCGAGCCACATCGTATGGCGCACGAAATCGTGCGGCATTGCGAGCGCGAGCATCTCGCCCTTCACCGGCTCGACCGGCGGCCGACACTCCTCGGGAACGCCGGCAACGTGCGGCGCCCACGCACCGGCGGCATTCACGACAATATCGGCGGGGCGAAAGCCCCAGCGGGTGCGGACGCCGCAGACGCGACGAGCGTCGAATTCGATCTCGATCTCCTCGCTCGTCGCTACCTGCACGTGCATGCGTGCGAGCGCCGCGAGCAGTGCGCGCCCGAGCAAACGATTATCGACGCTGCCTTCATCGTGCGTGAGCAATGCGCCGAGAACGTTGCTCGCGAGTGCCGGTTCCAACGCAAGCGCAGCGCGCGCATCGAGCAGGGTGTGCCCGATCCCCGCAGCGGCGAGCGCGTTCGCGCGCGCTTGTAGCCGCATGAGTGCCGCTTCGTCGAACGCCGCCTGCACGATGCCGTCGCGGCGAAGGTGCGGATCGATCGCACTCGCTTCGCGCACCCGTTCGACGAATGCGGGAAAGCCTTCGAGCGCATCGTTGCAGAGCACGTGCATCGGTTCGTCGGCGATCTCCTCGGTTCGCGCGGCGAGCATACCCGCGGCCGCCCACGAGGCCGCTTTCGCCGGCTCGAAGCGATCGAAGACCGCGACGCGCGCGCCGCGACGACGGAGTTCGAAAGCGAGGCTCAGCCCGATAAGCCCCGCACCGATGACGACGATCTCGCCGCGTTCTTCCATAGCGCTCATCGCCTACATTCCCGTATAGACGGGGCCCTCGCCGCCCTGCGGCGGCACCCAGGTGATGATCTGGTAGGGGTCGGCGATATCGCAGGTCTTGCAATGCACGCAATTGGTGAAATTAATCTGCAAGCGCCCTTCGATCTTGCCGTCCTGCTTTTCGAAGAGCGGTTCGTAGACCGCCGCCGGGCAGAAATAACCGCACGGGTTGCCGTACTCCACCGTGCAGCGATCGCGACAGATATTCGTATCGGCAACGTGGAGGTGGCAGGGCTGATCTTCGTCGTGCATCGTGCCCGAGTTAAAGACATCGGTGAGCTTATCGAAGGTCAGCTTATTATCGATGCTCGCGCGCGGCGCCGGGTCGGGTTTGTACCCACGCTTCTCCATCCGTTCGTGCCCGGGGAGCGCGCCGAGTTTTTCGATGAAACCGAACGCCCGCCCACCGGTGAACGTCGAGAGCCCGGCGTTGAACATGCCCGCCCACATGCCGTGTTCGAAGCCTTGGTGGAAGTTGCGCGCCGAACGCATCTCGTCGTACGCCCACGAGGATTGGAAGCGTTCGACGAAGCCGCTGAGCTGCTGCGCATCGTAGCGATCGGCTTGCAGCGCGGCGAAGATCGTCTCGGCGGCAAGCATCCCAGACTTGATCGCGAGATGGATGCCTTTCAAACGCATGCCGTTGAGGAAGCCGGCGGAATCCCCGGTGAGCAGTAACCCATCGGCGTACGGGCGCGGCATCGCGAAAAACCCGCCTTCGGGAATCGCCTTCGCACCGTAGCGGATGAGTTTGCCCTCGGCAAGCAACGCGGCGATCGCGGGATGCTGCTTCATGCGCTGCAATTCGTTGTGCGGATCGCTCGTCGGGTTCTTCGCGTCGAGCCCGGTGACGTGGCCGATATCGAGCACGTCGTCGGCCATTCCGTAGATGAAGCCGCCGCCGAAGGTATCGGGGGCGAGCGGATAGCCCAGCGTGTGAATCACCGCGCCGGCAGCGAAACGCCCGGCCGGAAGTTTCCAGAGCTCTTTGACGCCGGCAGCATAGACTTGCGGCTCTTTGCCCGCGTCGAGGTGCAGCTTCGCGATCGCCTGCTTGGCAAGGGTCCCGCGCACGCCTTCGCCGAGCACGACGACCTTCGCGTAGATATCGGCGCCCGGCTCGAAATTCGCCTTGTGCGTGCCGTCGTGCGCGACGCCTTTATCGCCGGTGCGAACGCCGACGACACGGTCGCCTTCCCAAAGCAACTCCTGCCCGGGAAACTCCGCAAAGACCTGCGCGCCGGCGGCCTCGGCCTGCTCGCCGAGCCACTTCGCCATCTTCTGCAGGCTCGCAACGTATTTGCCGTGATTGTTGAGCGGCGGCGGCGTAAAGGGCGCTTTGATCTTTCCGCCTGCGGTGAGGAACCAGAGTTCGTCGCTGGTGACCGGAGATTCAACCGGCGCACCGCGCTGGAGCCAATCGGGTAGCAATTCGGCGATTCCCTTGGGGTCCATGACGGCGCCGGAGATGCCGTGGCTGCCGATATCGCCGCCCTTTTCGATGACGAGGATTTCGAGCGCTTGCTTTCGTTCGGCGGCGAGCTGGCCGAGCCGAATCGCGCCGGCGAGAGAGGCGGGCCCTGCACCCACGAAGAGGACATCGACATCGAGACGATCGCGTTCTTGTGCCATGTGCGGTTGATTCGGCACCGGGCGCTCCGTACTCTTGCGCCGAAGCCTGAGAACATGAAGATACAGATCGGCGTTATGGGCTCCGCCGGCGGTATTTTAACCGCCGAACAACTCGACCGTGCGCGGCGGCTGGGGCGACGGATCGCCCAGCGCGGCTGCACCATCGTCACGGGCGCGTGCCCGGGGCTCCCGCACGCGGCGACGCTCGGAGCGAACGAGGAGGGCGGCGCGAGCCTCGGCGTCTCGCCGGCGCTTTCGCGCGAAGAGCACGTCAACGTTTATGGTTCGCCGTTGCAGCCCTATACCACCATCGTCTTTACCGGCTCGGGCTTGATGGGGCGCGAGACGCACAATATTCATAGCTCCGATTTCGTCCTCTTCGTCGGTGGGCGAAGCGGAACGCTCGGCGAGTTTTGTATCGCCTACGACGAAGGGAAACTCATCGGCATCCTCACCGACTCCGGCGGCATCTCCAACGATCTCCCGAAGATTGCGGACTTGGTGAAGAAAGAGACCGGCTCGACGATTATCACCGATTCCGACCCCGAAAAACTCGTCGACGCCTGCCTCGATTACTACCGGAAAGAATCGCTCCCGAGTTCGGTGGCCTTCAATCGTACCGGCAACTTTGCACCCGTGCACCAGAACTTGGAGGAAGCCCGTGGCTGAGATTACCTTCGTCGGCGCGGCGGGAACCGTCACCGGCAGCAAACATCTCGTGACGATCGGTGGGAAACGCTTTTTCGTCGATTGCGGGCTCTTTCAAGGCACCGCCGAGGTGCGTGCACTCAACGATGCAAAGCTTCCCGTCGATGCCGAGGATATCGACGCGGTCGTCATTACGCACGGCCACCTCGACCACACCGGCTATCTGCCCAAGCTCGTTAAAGACGGCTTCGACGGGCCGATCTACTGCACGCCGGCGACCGCAGCGATCGCCGAGATCGTCCTTGAAGATGCCGCGCATCTCCAACAGGAACTCAGCGAGCGCGGACACGCACACGAACTCCCGCATGCGCCGCCGCCCTTCTACGACGAGCGCGATGTCGCGCGCACGTTGCGGAAAATCGAGACGGTCGAGTACGAACGCGAGTTCTCGGTCGCCGGAATCTCTACGGCGCGCTACAGCAACGCCGGGCACATTTTAGGCTCGGCGTTCGTGCATCTCGCCATCGAAGGCAAGCAAGTGGTGTTCTCCGGCGACCTCGGGCGCTACGGGCGCCCGCTCCTCGCCGACCCATCGCCGATCGGCGCCGCCGATATCATCTGCTGCGAATCGACCTACGGCGACCGCGAGCACCCAGCGGAGAGCATCAGCGCGCTCGGCGAAGCGTTGCGCGCGGGAATCGCGCGCGGTGGCGCGATCGTGATACCGGCGTTCGCAGTGGAGCGCACGCAAGATATTCTCTATGCAATCGCCCAACTGCAGAAGCAAGACCCGGCGATTGCAAATCTGCCGATCCATCTCGATAGCCCGATGGCCGAGAAAGTCGATGCGATTTTCGAACGTTTCGGCGGCGAGCACCGCCCGATTGCCGGAGATGCGCCCGACACGCCGTTTGGGATCCATCATTTTACCGAGCATCGCACGACCGAGGAGTCGAAAGCCCTCAACTCGATGCCCGGAAACTACGTCGTGATCTCGGCGAGCGGCATGGCCAGCGGCGGGCGCATTCTGCACCACCTGCACAACCATCTCAGCGACCCGCGCGCGACGGTTATTTTCTGCGGTTACCAGAGCGTGGGGACGCTCGGGAACCTGCTCGAGCACGGCGCGAAGACGATTCGCATCTACGGAGATGCGCTGCCGGTGCGCGCGAGCATCGTCGCGCTCAAAGGCTTCAGCGCGCACGCAGACCGCACCGGGTTACTGCGCTGGCTGCACACCTGCACCGGCACGCCGCGGCTCTACGCGGTGCACGGCGAACCCGCTTCGGCCGCCGCACTCGCCGCCGAGGTACGCCAAGAACTCAAGTGGAGCGCACAGGTCGCAACGCGCGGCACGACGGTAACGGTGTAGCGCAGCAGCTGTCACGCCGAGTAGGGCGCTTTAGCGCCCGTATCGAGGCGCCGCAGCAGCATCGCCCTCGATACGCCCCTGCGGGGCTACTCGGGCTGACACTCAGTGTCACGCCGAGTAGGGCGCTTTAGCGCCCGTATCGAGGCGCCGCAGCAGCATCGCCCTCGATACGCCCCTGCGGGGCTACTCGGGCTGACACTCAGTGTCACGCCGAGTAGGGCGCTTTAGCGCCCGTATCGAGGCGCCGCAGCAGCATCGCCCTCGATACGCCCCTGCGGGGCTACTCGGGCTGACACTCTGTCACGCCGAGTAAGCGCAGTGTCACGCCGAGTAGCCGCCGCAGGCGGCGTATCGAGGCGGCCTCCTGCAGCTATGCGTTACGTGTACGCGTTCGCGGTATCGAGGTGGCGCGGCATCGAAGTCACGAGCACGGCTTGCCGCGGCTCGAACCACACGTAATAGATGCAGGCGTGCCGCCCTTCGAAATCGACGCCGCGCTGGCGAATGTGCCACTGCCGATCCCCCGGAATCGTTTCGTCCTCGTAGACACAGTCGTATTGCGAGGCAGAAACGCGCCCGAGCCCGGTTGCCGTGATCGCCGGGCGCACGATGTAGGCTTGCGTTTGCAAGCGCCACCGATCCCGCGCACCGGGAACCGAACGACACATCTCCACGAACGGGCCGCCGAGCGCACGCAGCATCGCGAAGAGCGCACGCGCGTTTTCGTCGGAGAGCCGCCCATCACCGAGACGCTGTTCGACGCGCGGATGGAAGAGCAGGCGCTCGCCGAACGTCTCGGCTCGCCATCGATCGAGCGCCGCAAAGTCGCGCCAATCGACCGGTAGCGGCTCGCCCGCATCGATGCCCGCCGTAGCGGGGCGCACCGTACGTTCGTCGTAGAGCCTCGCTCGCAGCATCTCGGCGAGCGTCGTCGCTTCCTCGGCCTCCGCTCGTAATTCGCCTTGCACCCGGAATTGCTCGGCCAAGAGCGCCGTAGCGCGAAAACTTTCGCGAAGACGATCGCCTTCTTCTTCGGTAAACTCCGCAAGCGGCAGATGGAGGCTCGCATCGCGCTCCCGTTTGAGCGCGTCGCTCTCGCCCACGGCATCTTCCCATGCCGACTCGGCCTCGGTTGCACGTTGGCGCGCCGCCGCAAGCTCTTTACGCAGATCGTCGAGTTCGCTTTCGAGCTGGCCGATGCGTTCGCGATCGGTTTGCTCCGATACCAACGGCGCGGCAGCGCCGACGGGAGCGACGGGCGTAGCCGCCGACGGCGCGATTTCGTCGGCGCGAAATTCGTCCCAGTGAAGGAGTGGGCCCGTCTCGAAACGATAGGTGTTCGCATCGAGCACCGCCGTACGCAGGCGCCGGGCGAAGATCGTTGCCGGCGACTCATTTGCCGTGCTCGATAGAGCGAGCGGACGTTGCGGATTTACGCCGACGCTCTTCGAAGGATCATCGAAGGATGCGCCGGAGGGAAAGAGCCGTGCGAACCCTGCGAACGCCGAAGCGTTGCGACCGAAGCGATGGGTGAGCGACCAGCCGACTTCATCCTCGATCCGCACGACATGCGCGATACCCGCGAGTTTCTGTGCCATCTCGTCGATATCGATCGTGCATGGTTCGCTGACCAACAACACCGGGTGGCGCCGAGCACGATCGCCGACGAGAGCGACGAGCGCCGGAATATCGCGCGCGCCAAACGTCATCGGTGTTGCCGAGAGTGGACGAACGTCGGCGAGACCAACGCGCTCCAATAGATCGCGAAAGAGCGCGGGCGGAAAGAGATCGAGCGAATCGTCGCTACGATAGCTCAGACGAAGCGAGAGATCGAGGACGGCGATATCCCCGCCGTGTTCGCGATGCGGAGCGAGGCGCAACTGCCCGTGCCAGGAACGATGTGCGTTGCGTTCATCGCCATGCCGATATTCCGCGAGCAGCGCCGCCGCTGCGCCGCTTCGAACCTCGCGCAGCACCAGCGAGGGCCCGGCGTGCGCAGGTGGCGCCGCCCCGCGGATGAGGCCTCGACGCTCCGCGAGCCCTTCGAGCCAGTCCCTCGCCACCTCGCAGGAGCGCTGAAAGGCAGCTGCGGACTCAGGCGTGTGCACGCGCACTCGCAGGACGGTACGCGTTAACGGGAGCGGTCTGTTCCAACCGATCCGATCGCCGATCATGGCAATGCACTTCGCGCGCACGCCCGGAAATTCCCCGCGGCCGACCTTCCGCTCGCGGCGAGGGTCGGCGCGCCAAGCGCAGCGAAGAGGCATCTCGCTCGCTCGAGGAATAACTGGACCGCCTCGACGGATTGAAGAGGAATGGAACTCGCTTTCGAAGAGATCGCTCGCGCTTTCGATGAAAGGACGTTCGAGCGCGGTGCTCGGTACTTCCAGGCGGGGCGCGTGCTTCGGGTGGCAACAGAAGGGGCGTCGCACGCGATCGGCGCCGTTGAAGGGTCGCGCGCAAAACCCTATAGCGTTCGCCTCGAACTCAACGCCGTCGGGGGGTACCCCAAGCTCGCCGGCACCTGTTCGTGCCCGGTGGGCTGGAATTGCAAGCACGTCGTCGCAGTCGCCCTCGCAATCTGCGGCAGCGCAGCCGCCGGCGGAAACCGCGTCCGCGGCATCAGTGCGGCGAGCGAAGAAGGCGACGGTGCCGTCGAAGCGTGGGTGCAGGAACTCGCCGAACGCCACGAACTGGCGCGACATCACGGGGAGATCGAATCGCGCGAGCACCTCCGCTATGCGATCGATCTCCGCTGCGCGCCGCGAGTTCCGAAGCTTATCCTCCAGGCGTTGGTCGTCCCGATCCTCAAGAGCGGCGCGTTTGGCAGCGGACGCGAGTACGCTCTCCACAATCTCTCATCGGGGAACCATAAGGCCACCGTTGCGATCGATCGCACGATCGGGCGACTCGCTCAGGCCGCCGGCGTCGTCGAGCACACCGGCTACGCTCTTTCGGAAACGCTGCTCGGCATGCTTCTCGATCTTTTGCTGCAAACGCGGCGTACGCACTGGCAATCCCTGAAAAACCCCACTCTGCGCTACGAACCTCTCGAGCAGGGCACGATTGCTTGGAGCCTCGATGACGACGGGCGACAGCGCGTGCGCCTTCAAGAGCGCCCCGCCGCGGTATTGCTCCCGAGCGTCCCGCTCTGGTACGTCGACCCAGAGCGCGGGGTCGCAGGCCCCGCACACATCGATGCGGCGCCGGAGATCGCAGCGCTAGTGGCAGCAGCGCCCGCACTCTCGCCGGCACAGGCGGAGCGCGCGCATATCTCGCTCCGCCACGTTTTCTCAAGCGTTGGCATCGCGCCGCCGACGGCGAGCGTCGAAGTCCACACGAACGAAGCCGACCCCATTCCGGTGCTTCGTCTCTTTCTGCTGCCGCCGGCACGGAACGGGACGTACAAAGCACCCCCGCGCGCTGCGGTCGAACTGCGCTTTCAATACGGCGAGCGGCTCATCGCCCCGGGAGAGGCACAACGTGAATTCCGCACGAGCCACGGCACTACCATTTCAATCTGGCCGCGCCGGTTCGCCTTCGAACGATGGGCTGCGAAGCAGATTCCTCCAATGGGATTCTCGCCGGTCGGGTGGCCGTATACGACCGCGCGCGAGCGCTCGCTCCATTACTTTTCATACGACGAAGAACGACACTGGATGCGCTTTCTCGGCACCGGCGTTCCCGAGCTTCGCCGCACGGGCTGGAGCGTCGAGGTCGCTCCCGACTTTCCGTATTCGATTCTCCAGCCGGGAGACGAATGGGTGATCGACGTGGTCGAAGACGTTCGTCCGCAATGGTTCGAACTCGATCTCGGCATCGACGTTGAGGGGAAACGCATCTCGCTTCTCCCAGTGCTCATCGACGCGCTCGAGCGGGCAGGGCATTCCCTTGCGACCAACCCGAAAACGATCGATCAACGCAGCGAACCGTTACTGGGGAAACTGCCCGATGGTAAGTATGTTGCGCTTGCGCCCGATCGCGTTGCACGCATGCTCGCGACGATCGGCGCGCTCGCCGCCGAATCGAGCGAGCCGTCGCGCAACGGTCGCATCAACGTCTCCGCCGTGCGTGCTGCCTCGCTCGCCGATCTCGACGGGATTCCGCTGCGATGGGCGCAGGCGCGTTCGCTGCGCGAGACGATCGACGAGCTGGCGGGGTTCGCGCAACGCAGCGTCAAGGTTCCGAAGGCGTTCAAAGCCGAACTGCGCCCCTATCAGCGCGAGGGCCTTGCATGGCTACAGACGCTTCGCGAGCACGGCTTCGGCGGCGTCCTCGCCGACGACATGGGTCTCGGGAAAACCATTCAGGTACTCGCGCACATCGCGATCGAACGCGCGTCCAAACGCCTCGATTCTCCGGTACTCGTCGTTGCGCCCACGAGCGTCATTCCGAATTGGCGAGCGGAGATGGCGCGCTTCTTGCCGCCCGCACGCGTGCTCTCGCTCACCGGAGCGGATCGCAGCGAGCGCTTCGCCGCGATCGGGGAGGCCGAGATCGTGCTCACAACCTATGCGCTCCTGCCACGCGACATCGAGGAGCTCGCGAAACAAGACTGGTCCCTGCTCGTCCTCGACGAAGCGCAAGCCATTAAGAACCCCAAGGCCAAAGCAGGCGTAGCCGCGGCCCAACTGCATGCGCGGCAGCGCCTCGCGCTGACCGGAACGCCGATCGAGAACCACCTCGAGGAGCTCTGGTCGATTTATGAATTCGCCGTGCCGGGGTTACTCGCGGATCGCACCCGTTTTTCGCGTATCTTCCGCACCCCGATTGAAAAGCACGGCGATGCGCTGCGCCGCGCTGCGCTCGCCGCACGCATCAAACCATTTTTCCTTCGCCGGACGAAAGAGCAAGTAGCGCCCGAACTTCCGGAAAAGACCGAGATCGTCCAGCACATCGAATTGCGCGGCGCGCAGCGCGATCTCTACGAAACGATTCGCATTGCCATGCATAAGCGCGTTTCGGACGAGGTGGCACGCCGCGGCCTGGCGCGCAGCCGCATCGTGCTGCTCGATGCACTCCTGAAGCTGCGGCAGGTCTGTTGCGACCCTCGCCTGCTGAAACTGGCGGCAGCCCAGGAGGTTCGCGAGTCTCAGAAGCTCGATACGCTCCTCGAGATGCTCGATAGCCTCATCGAGGACGGGCGCCGCATTTTGCTCTTCTCACAATTCACGTCGATGCTGGATCTCATTAAACGGGAGCTTGAAAAACGCGAGATCGCCTTTGTGGAATTGCGCGGCGAGACGCGCGACCGCGAGACGCCCGTGGCGCGGTTTCAAGGTGGGGAGGTGCCGCTCTTCCTTATCAGCCTAAAGGCCGGCGGTACCGGGCTCAACCTTACCGCCGCCGATACCGTCATCCACTACGACCCGTGGTGGAATCCCGCCGTCGAACGGCAAGCGACCGATCGCGCCCATCGCATCGGGCAATCGCGACACGTGTTCGTGTACAAGCTGATCGTGGAAGGAACTGTCGAGGAGCGGATATTAGAGTTGCAACAGCGCAAAGGGGATCTCGCGGCCGGCTTGCTGGAGGATACCGCTGCGAAATTCGATCTCAGCGCCGAGGACATCGAACGACTGTTTTCGTAAGGATACGGAATGGCCATACAATATTGCAAGCTGCGCGGGGCAATCGCCGTTAGGGATCGGGTTCGCGATGAGTTTTGATATCGACCAACTATCCGAAGCTGAATTGCTGGAACTGAACAACAAGATCGTTGCTCGGTTGCGCTTCATGAACGACATGCGAGCTCACGCGCACATGCTGAACTTTCGAATCGGCGACCGCGTGAGCTTTTCGACGGACGCACGCGCTAAAATTTGCGGAATCCTGACGCGCTACAACCGCAAGACCGTCACCGTCATCACCGATGACGGTCAGCGCTGGAACGTCTCACCACGGCTCATTCGGATGCACGATCCCAAACCAACAAATACCGCTCCCGCTCGGCCTCCACACCCGGCCCGCCAAGATGATTTGACGCTACCTGCCATCGACGATTAATCTCACCGCGACGCAGTAGATGTTTCGCGTCGGAGAGTGTGGCTTCGGGTTGATGTTAAACGGCACATCTTCCTGCAAGCAGCGAACAGAACTCATCAACCAGCGCCACCAGTGATTCTGCGACCAATACTCGCTCGCGAGCAATCCCCAAGGCTTCGCATAGCACTTTGATTGCCGGCCGGACTCGCATGCGGAGATTCCAAAGATAGACGGCTCCGCTTCGTGCAACGCTGATGATGGTTTCTTCTGACGGTAACCTAATACTACTGTGTCATAAAAGCGAAAAATGTGGTACACTGGATGCGTGAGCAACGCGAGTACTTCATTGCGCGCCGTTGCGCGCCGATTCAACCGCTACGCCAAGGCGTTGGCGCCGGCATTGGAACACGCCGATCGCATTGAACCTTTCGAGTCCTATTG